>Ga0073928_10008394_pt1 | contig 12989 bp, 10 predicted proteins | sample PaiPotPPA55metaG_FD_76969 | JGI IMG/M metagenome (GOLD analysis project Ga0073928, IMG submission 76969) | Iron sulfur acid spring bacterial and archeal communities from Banff, Canada, to study Microbial Dark Matter (Phase II) - Paint Pots PPA... ...
TCGAGTTCGGCCTCGACCACGCGGCGGACGGCGTCCTGGAGCAGGGCGGGCTTGAAGACCTTGCCGACGTCGGTGAGCGGGATAGCGTCGATCACGTGCACCTCCTTGGGCGCGGCTGCGGGTTCGAGAGCGTGGGCGGCGGCCCAGTCGCGCAGCTCAGACTCAGTGGCCTGCGATCCTGCGGCGCGGGTCACGTAGGCGACCGGCACCTCGCCCGCATGCGCGTCGGGCGCTCCGACGACGGCGGCCGAGGTGATGTCGGGATGGCCGAGCAGGGACTCCTCGATCGGTCCGGGGTCGAGGTTGTGGCCGCCGCGGATGATCAAGTCCTTGGCCCTGCCGGTCAGGTAGACGTATCCGTCCTCGTCGACCCGGCCCAAGTCCCCCGTGACCAGCCAGCCGTCGAAGACCGTGCCGGACGGGTCGGGGACCGGTCCGTGCGGACCGCGGGTCAGGTAGCCGGGGAACACGCTGGGTCCGGCGATGACGAGCACCCCGCTCTGTCCGGCGGCGCAGTCGGCGACGGGCCGATCCGCGCCGTCGACCTGGACCGCCTTGACGCGCTGGTAGGGCAACCGCATCCCGACCGAGCCGGGCCTCGGGGCTAACGCGGGCGTCGAGGCCGTCGCGCACGTCGCCTCGGTCAGCCCGTAACCCTCGATCATCGGCACCTTGGTCGTGGCCTCGAAGCGTTCGCGGACAGTCTTCGGCAGTGGCGCAGCCCCGACGGCCACACCGCGCAGGCTGGAGATGTCGACGTCGTGCGGAACCGGCGGGAGCGAGGCGTAAACCGTGGGCACACCGGAGAATCCGGTGACCCGGTAGTGCTCGACGATGCGCCAGAAGTCAGCCATCAGCGCCTTGTCCCGATAGCCGCGCGGGCCCAAGCTCACCACCGGCCGGCCGTGCAGGAACGCGGCGAGGCCAGTGACGTGCACGGCGTTGACGTGGAAGAGCGGGAGCCCGGCCAGCGAGACCGCGTCCCCGGACAGGCCGCCGGAGCAGCCCAGCACCCACGCCATGTAGACCTCGTTGCCGTGGGTCTGCGGGACCACCTTCGGGGCGCCGGTGGTGCCGCCGGTATGGAAGTACGCTGCCAGATCCGCCGGTCCCGGCCGATGCGGGCCGATGAGGCGGTCATGCGGCTGCGCCCGTACGAGCTCTGCGAAATCGCCCGCGTAGCGCGCGTCCGGAGGGTCGGCGGGAGCGCCTCCCATCGACACCAGCGCCCGGATCCCCGGCAGGGCCTGCGCCACCCGTACCGCCCTGTCCCAGATCTCAGGGTTCAGCGGCGGCCCGGCGGCGACGAGGATCTGCGCCTCGGTCAAGGAGAGGATGGCGGCGGCGTGCTCGGCGGCCAGCATCGGGTTGACCGGGTTGGCGATCCCGGCCGCCTGGGCGCCGAAGAGCGCCGCGTAGGTGTTGCCGGTGTTCGGCAGCATCAGCGCCACCGGAGCACCGGGGGTCAGGCCCAGCGAGTGGTAGAGGTTGGCGGCGCGAGTGACCTGCATGAACAGCCCGCGGTAGCTCCAGGTGGGTGCGCCGCGCCACTCCCCGCTGCCGCGTTCACCGAGCAGGTGAAGGGCCGGTTGGTCGGCGTACCGGGCGTCGGCACGGGTCAGCAGCTCGTAGGTCGAGGCGGGCAGATTCCGTTCCTCGAGCGGGACCGCCTCCACCGCGGCGAGGTCTTCGGGCGCGAGCACCAGCGGCCGCTCGCCGGCGGTGTGTGCTGCCGGAGGCATGTCAGTCCTCACCGAAGGTGGTGCGCAGCGTCCCGATGCCCTCGATGCGGCTGACCAGTTCGTCGCCGGCCTTGAGGAAGACGGGCGGCACTCGGGTCGCGCCGATTCCGGCCGGCGTTCCGGTGAAGATGAGGTCGCCGGGCAGCAGCGGGAGGACCGCGGAGAGCCGCGACACCAGTTCGGGGACATTGAAGGTCATCTCGCTGGTGGACGCGTTCTGCATGGAGACTCCGTTGACCTCGCACCCGATCCGCAGATCCCCGCGGTCGTCGAACTCGTCGAGGGTGACCACGGCGGGGCCGAGGGGGCCGAAGCCCGGATAGGACTTGCCGAGCGAGAACTGCTGGGGGGCCGTCCCGGACCACTGGGTGATCCGTTCGGTCAGGTCCTGGCCGACCGTCAGCCCGGCCACGTACGCCCACGCGTCCTCGGCCGGCACCCGGTGGGCGGCCCGTCCGATCACCGCCACCAGTTCCACTTCCCAGTCGACCATCCCCTGCGGCAGGACTACGCGGCTGACCGGCCCCGTAAGACAGGAGGCGAATTTGGTGAACGTCACCGGACTCCCCGGTTCGGACGCCGTGGGTGCCGCGAGTTCGGCTTCCGCGGCGTGCTCCGCGTAGTTGATACCGATGGCGAAGAGCTGCCGGGGCGAGGGAACCGGCGCGAGCAGGTCCGCCTCCGCATAGGGGACGTGCTCGCCCGTCAGGTCGGCGAGCTGGGGTCGCAGATCGTCCCAGCGTTCGAAGATCGATCCGGGATCCGGGCCCAGCGCCCCTCCGCTCGCCTTGTGGATGTCGATCGCTCCGTCCGGGACCAGCAGCACGGCGCGTCCGGCGAGATTGGCGATCCGCATGGGCTCCTCCTTGAGCACGGTTTCCGCCATTCAACGGCGATCACGGCGCGCGGGCCATGGCCGAACGCACCAAATCCGCGCCGCGCTTGGGCCATTCGCGCAAAGCGGTCGGCGAGGTGACGGCCGGGTTTCCGAAATCCTTGACGGGGACCGGGCACGCAGTACTCTGACGGCAACAGCGTTCCCATAGTGGGAGCGATGTATCCGATTTGGACGGTGACTACCATGCGAGTGCGCAACGGTCGTCCCGCGGTGTGGTTCTCGGCCTGCGCGGCCGCGGCCCTGGCTCTCCTGGGCGTCTCGCCCGGGCCGGCCAGTGCCGCCGCGCGGACCGCGAGCGGATCCGCGAGCGCCTGCACCAGTTCGATCGTGCCCGGTCCCACGTTGAGCCCACCCACCGCCGCCACTACGAGCAGCGCCACCGGCGGCGTACAGCTTCCCCAGGACGAGGCCCCGCACCAGGATCCCCAGGAATGGTGGTACTTCAGCGGTCATCTCTGGGGAACGGACTCGGCGGGGCACGTGCACTGCTACGGATTCGAATACGTGACGTTCCAGTTCCTCGCCCTAGCGCCGCAACCGGTGTACTTCGGTGACTTCGCCGTCACCGATCTCACCAACGGCACGTTCCAGTACGCGGACCAGCAGGACTCGTACCCCGTACCCACCACGACCGACAGCTTCGCCCTGCACACCGGCGACTGGACCATGAGCGGAGGGTCCGGTTCGGACAAGCTGCACGCCGACATCCCGGGCTACACGCTGGACCTCAAGCTGCAGACGACGAAATCGGCCGCGCTGCACGGCGCCAACGGCGTCATCCCCTACGGCCCCCTGGGCACCTCCGACTACTACTCCTGGACGTCCCTGCTCTCCGGCGGGACGATCGTCGACCACGGCGTCAAGGTGAACGTGGCCGGGATCTCCTGGATGGATCACCAGTGGGGTTCGTTCAACTTCGCCAGCGGAGCCGGCTGGGACTGGTTCAGTGTCCAGCTGACCAACGGGCAGCAATACATGCTCTACTACATCCGCGACACAACCGGCGCTATCGTGCAGACCCTCGGCACCCAGATCGGCGCCGGCGGAAAGACCACGAACCTGGATCCCTCAACGCTCAGCGATACTCCGACGGGGTCCTGGACCAGTCCATCGACCGGCATCACCTACGGTTCAGGTTGGACGGTGGGCGTGCCGGGCGGCTTTCTGACCATCAGCCCGGACCAGGTCAACCAGGAACTCAACCTGCTGTCCACTCAGGGCGTCGCCTACTGGGAGGGCGACGTGTCCGTCCACGGCACCGTCAACGGTTCGCCGGTGACCGGAGTCGGATACACCGAGATCAACCCGCCGGCCGGTCCGTGAACCGGCTGACGACCGGGCGGCTCTCCTTGCCCGGGCGCTGAAGAAGAATCCGTCGACCGCTGCCCGACTCCACGGGCAGCGGTCGCGGTCTGCCGCCGAAGCCGCGGCGATCACCGTGCGGCGCGGGTCTCCGATTCGTCGCCGGGCGGAACGAGGCGGGCGATCTCCAGGGCGAGCCACAGCCTCATCGGGTCCTGCGCGACCGGGCGGCCGAGAATCTCCTCGGCCCGCTGCAGCCGGTACTGGACGGTGTTGCGCGAGATGAAGAGCCTTCGGCCCGCCTCCCGCCCGCTCAGCCCGCAGCCGAGGTAGACGCGAAGGGTTTCCCGCAGCACCCTGACCCGCTCGCCGGGAGCCAGCAGCGCGCCGAGCGTCTCCTCGGCGTACCAACGAGCGCGCTCGAGGTCGGAAGTGATCAGCGACAGGGTCCACACTTCGGTGTAATCGCACAGCCAGCCGGGCCGGAGCGTGGCGGCGACGCGGCGGCATTCCAGGGCCCACCGCAGGCTCCGGCGCATCCCTGCGGGCCCGAGCTCGGCGGGGCCGATCGAGACCCCGACACCTTCGGGCGGAGTCAACCGGGCTTGCAGGTCGGCCACCAGCGTGGCCGGCGGCCGGCCCTCCCACCCCGCCCAGGCCCACAGCTCACCGGAATCGCCCGGCAGCACCAGGAACGAGTCGGCGCCGCACGCCCGGGCCAGTTCGTCGCAGAACCGGTGCACCGCGGTGGAGCCGTACGGCGGGCTCTCGCGCCAGAGCACGAACGCGCGATGGCATATGCGGACGGGATACCCGAGGATGCGCGAGGTCTCCGCCGGTTCGATCGGACGTTCCGCCAGCAGTTCGTCGACGACCTGTCGGCGGGTGACCTCCTGATCGGCCCGCAGGCGTGCGCGTTCGGCGAGGTATTCCTCCGCGACCCGGCTGGCCTGGACATCGGCGTAGGCGAACAACAGCTCGCTGAGCCGATGCGCTTCGCCGGTGCGGACCGCCTCCGGCTCACGGTCGACGACGTCGGTCAGCGCGCGGTGCAGAAACGCGTGTCCGATCCGCACGCCGCGCAGCACGGCATCCAGCGGCACGCCGCGGCGCGCCAGATCAGCCGCGCCCTCGATCGCCGCCGCGGCGATCCCGTCGTCGGTCGGCGGCGTGTCCTGCAGCAGACCGTGCAGGCCGAGCAGAATCGACGCCTCCACTGCGCGCCGCAGCACGTCCACCTGCGCGGCGCCGCCACCGTGCTCGGGAACCTTCTCGACGATCTCCTCGGTCATCCGCGACGCGGTCTGCACCGCCCATCCGGCCGGACCGTCGCCAAGCGACTTCGCGGCCTCCGCCACCAGCTCTGGACACGACGACTCGGGAATGTCGCCGTCGGCCGACAAACCCAGCACCCAGCCCGCGTGTCCGGTCACGGCCGATCGGCGCTCGGGGGTTGAAGAAGAAGCACGTCACGCGTCCTCTCGACGGCCATGGCGAATATTCGATGGTATCCGAGAAGGCGCTTGTCCGGCGTGCCGCACCGGCACCGGGCAGTTCCGGAACCTGCCTCAACTCTTGACATCGGCACACTCCCGGCATGAGGGTGTGGGCGGTCGCAGGGTACTCATGAGCGCCGCCGCCGCAATCCCCGCCGCCCGACGGCAGGACGCAGCGGCACCGCGAAGGCGCCGAATACCCGCAAGATCCGCGAGAAGGAAGTACCACAATGCCCACACCCACGCCCACACCCACGCCCAAACCCCGTCGCGGCAAGCGCAGAAACCTGATATTCACGGCGGCCGTGCCGCTGGCACTGGCCGGCGTCGTCGCGGCCGTGTCCTTCGGCGCGTCGAGCGCCGACGCGGCGCCGAGCGTCGTCACGGATACCGGCGGCTCTTTGCTCTCGCACCGCTCGTCCAGCCAGACCGGGGCGCTGGGGGTGACCTTCGGGTTCGAAACCAACACCCTGGCCGGCGGCCCGTACACCAACCAGAGCAACCAGATCTACAACCTGCCCATGTACGAGGCGTCGACCGCCACGACCGTCCAGTTCTGGCTCAACTACGTCGAGGAACTGGTTTCCGCGGGAGTCGACTTCGTCGCTGTCGACACCCGTGGCTACGTCCCCGGCTCCACCGTGCCGAACGAGGGCGGCGACCCGCGCGAGCTGACCCAGCTCGTCGCCGCGATCAACCAGGCCGGCGACGCCGGGAAGCTCAAGATCGCAGCCTTCGATGACACCCCCGCGTCGATGACCGACAAGAAGAACCAGATCAAGCACGGCACCGGCGGGTATTCGCCGACCTTCGACATCAGCGACAAGACCGGGGCGGGCGAGGGCGGCTACCAGTACCTCTGGAACAACGACCTGAGCGCGTTCTACCAGGCCGTGCCGGACAGCATGCTGTACAAGGTGAACGGCCAGCCGCTGGTCTACTTGTGGTCGGACAACAGCTTCGCCTTCACCGGCCAGGGCAACGGCGCGTCCGCCGCGTTGCTCAGCTATGTGCGGTCCCAGGCGGAGTCGACGTACGGCGAGAATCCCTATTTCGTGGTCGACGACAGTTGGGTGAACAACGACAGCACAGTCTCGTCCGTGGCGAACGGCGAGGACGACTGGTTCGGGGTGCCGAGCCCGACCTTCACCAACCAGTCCTTCGGCGGGGCCACGTACGGCGCGACCGTGCCAAGCTTCCACTTCGTGTCCGGCACGACGAACATGGTCATCGACCCCAACCACGGCCAGACCCTGGTGAATGATCTCGCATCCACGGTCGGCGCCGGAGACAAGATCACCCTGGTCGAGGGCTTCACCGACTGGTCGGAGAACGCCGCTCTCTGGCGCACGGAGAACGCCCCCTACGCCACCACGCAGCGGGACTACCCGAGCCAGGACATCAATATCCTGCGCCGCTACTCGACGCAGCCCTTCCCCACCACACTGACCGTGCAGGCCGAGACCGCCGACTCGGTGCACACCACGGCCACCAGTAACCCGTGGCACATCTACCGCCCAGACCTCGGCGTGCAGACCACCACCGACTCCGGCGGCGGATGGAACGTCGGGGACATCACCACGGGCGAGTGGGAGCAGTGGAACGAGGTCCCGATGCAGGGCACTGAGGACCTCAAGGTGCGCGTCGCGACGCCGATCACCGGCTCGCAGCTGCAGCTCACCGTCGACGGCGTGGCCGGACCCGTGATCACCGTGCCGAACACCGGCAACTGGCAGACCTGGCAGACCATCGACGCCGGGACCTTCGCTTTCAACGCGGGCACCTACCACACCGTGAAGGTCACTTACCTGAACGGCGGGCTCAACGTGAACTGGTGGCAGGCGCTGAGCGCCGGCTAGGCCAGAGTCGGCGCGGGCTTCCCGTTCAGCGTCTCCTCGATCACGGTGCGGTCACGCTCTGCAGCGCCGGCGAGCCGGATTTCCAACCGGCTCGCCGGATCGTCCCCGGCCCCCGAGTGCGGCGCAGGTCCCCGGGAGTCAGCCGGGCAACCGGGCGTCCTGCTTCTGCAGTTCTCGCTGTACTTCGTGAGCGGGCACGGGGTCGCCTGCTGCGGCATGCAGGGCAGCGGCGACGCCGGCGGCGTGGCCGGTGGCCAGTGCGGTGCCCATGACTCTGAGCGAGCCGCCGGCGTACTTGTCCCCGTCGGCAGCGCGCCCGGCCGCGTACAAGTTGGGGGTGTCGGCGCTGATCAGCGTGCGCAGCGGGATGTCGTAGGTGTCTTTGTCCTTGACCTGCGTCCATATGCTCGGCGCCCCGGCGGTCTCGTGGTACTCCATCGCCCACGCGCCGAGCGCGACCACGTCCTCGAAGCGTCGGCCGGAGGTGATGTCCTCGGCGGTGAGCTGGTAAGCCGCATTGACGTGCCGAGACTCACGGGTGCCCAGGACGGGTCCGGTAACGCTGAGATACGCGCTCTGCCAGCCGGGCATGGTCCGGCAGGCGGCGAGGTACGCCCAGGCCTTCTCACGGGCGTACTTTTCGGCGTCGGAGATGCTGCGCGCTCGCAGCGCGTTGTACTCGGCGTCGACGATGAAGATCCCGATATCTCCGGACAGCGGAAGACGCGCCATCAGGCTGTCTTCTTGGTCCAGCAGCGGGTCGCCGTTGAGCTTGGCCGCGCGCACGGCCTGGATCAGGTCCTCGTGCGAAAGTGTCAGGTCGGCCGGGACCCCGCCGATGCGCACGCCCAGGGTGCCTGCCTCCACGGCGCCGTGCGTCCCGTACCGGGTCGACGCGCCGGCGAAGGCAGCGAGGTCGCACTCGCCGCTGCCGTCCACCCAGGTAGTCGCCGTCACAGTTGTCGTGCCGTTGTGGTCGTGCACGCGCGCCGAGACCACTTGGTCGCCCTCGCGCGTGGCGTCCGTGATCGTGCTGTGGAAGAAGACGTCCACGCCGGCGCGCTCGGCAACAGTGTCGAGGCAGAGTTTGACCGCCTCCGGATCGTGTAGAGCCGCCACCCCGCGGAACCGAACTTTTTCCACGACACCCCCGATGGCCCGCAGTTCGGCCAGGAGTTGCTCCGCGACGCCGAACACCGCCTGACGGGAATCTTCCGCCTCGGTATACAGGCCGCAGTAGGTGGTGACGCTCTTCATCGTGGCCGCACCGCCCAGGCAGCCGAACGACTCGAAGAGCGCGGTACGGGCGCCGGCCTGGGCGGCACCGACCGCGGCGGCCGTGCCGGCTGCCCCGCCGCCGACGACGGCCACGTCGTACCTGCCCGGTTAGGCAACTCCTGAACACATCGCCACGCACACTTGGCCGCTTGGTGACCTGTCAGACGAGGCTGAGGTGCAGTTAGCCCTAGGTGGCGTGAGCGAAGACCGCTGAGGCCACTCAGACCCCTGAGTAGATGAAGCGCGGACGGCCAGTACCGGATGCGCCAGATCTGGTTGATGAGCCGGAGCCGCAAAACCCAACCCGACCTGCGCGCGGCCCCTGGCGGGCGCAGCAGGGGCCTGGGGCTCATCGACTCCTCACAGCAGTTCGGCGGCGCGATCCGCATCGCCGTCGCGTCCACCGTAGCGGCCGCGCGCTCCCGCATACTGCTCGGCCAGGGACACGCCACCGCGGCCGCGCTCGCCGGCGGATTCCACGGGGCATTCCGGGTCTGCGGGCTCGTCGGCCTGACCGCCGTCCCCGTAGCGCTTCTTATCCGCCGCACCGAAATCGCCTAGGCCGCTGCAGCCACCACACAACAACTAAAGGCCCCGGCACTCGCCACCCGGGTGGTCTGGATCGTCGTCCGGAACGTGCTGGCCGATGCCCTGCTGCGGGCGGGCGGCGTTGTAGTGCGCCGCGTATTGAGCCAGGGCGGCGCGTAGGTGTGCCTCGTTCAGGATCTACAGGTGGTCGAGCACTTCGCGCCGTAGCGTGCCGACCAGCCGTTCGCACACGGCATTCGCCCTCGGCGCCTGCGGCGGGCTTCGTAGGATTCGTAATCCGCAGTCTTCGAAGACCGCGTCGAACGCCTCGGTGAACTGTCCGCCGCGGTCCCGGATCAGGAACCGCATCGCGTCGAGACGTTCTCCCGGCGCCATGGCCAGGTTCCGGGCCTGCTGCACGGTCCACGCCCCGTCAGGGTTCGCCGTGATCCCGGCGAGGTGGATGCGGCGTGTGCCGTGCTCGATGAACACCAGCAGGTGGAGCCGCTTGAGTAGGACCGTGTCCACGTGCTGGAAGTCTGTCGCGATTACGATGCGGGCCTGCGCCTTGAGGATCTGCCGCCAGGTGGGACCGCTACGCCGCGGCGCCGGATCTAACCCGGCGTCGTGAAGGATCTGCCAGACCGTGGACTTCGCGATCCGATGCCCGAGCTTGACCAGTTCGCCCGCGATCCGCTCATGGCCTCAGTAAGGATTCCCGCCGGCCATCCGTAGAATCAGGGCCTTGACGGATGGCCGAGTCGGCGGACGATCTGGTGCCCGACGCGACGGGGCGTATTTCCCGGCCACGAGCCTGCGATGCCAGGACAGCAGCGTCCTTGGCGTGACCGGGAACACTTCGGGCCACCGCGCCCGCGGCACCGGCGCCGACAAGGCCGCGAACCACGCCCGATCCACAGGCTCGTAGCGCACTCGCGCGATCTGACGGCGCAGCGAAGCGCACCGGGCTTCGTCCACGATTGCTGCTTTGTTGCACGTCAAGCTCGTCGTTCTGACCACCTCCACCAGCGTGTACAAAGGTGTATGTGGCCTGGCAGGACTGCCGCTTCCGCTCCGGCTGCCCGGCCAACGACATCGTCTTCTCCACCTCGACCAACGGCACCACCTGGTCGGCCGTGGCCCGGATCCCGATCGGCGCGACCACCGGCGGCATCGACCACTTCGTCCCCGGCCTCGGCGTGGACGAGGCCACATCGAGCGCTCGACGAACAACGGAAGTGCTCTACTTCGCCGGAAGAGAACGGGCGTACCCGGCACCCAGACGCACCCACTTCTTCAGTTGGTGTTTGGTCTGGACATCCTCGGAGGCGACGCGTAACCACCCCGCCATCGGACGCCCTCGCATTACCGCCACCGTCGCGCTCGTCGTCTGCATGAGCTCGTCCGATTCATTCGGATCGACACGCACGAGAACTCCGCCCTGGCCGCTAGCCGCGATCGCCATGTTCCCGCCGATCAGGAACGCGAGGCCGCCGAACATGGCCTTCTCGGTCAGCCGGTCCTCGGGCTCGAGACAGGCGCGAATACGATCTGCGAGATCCGTGTCGTAGACCATCGCGGCCTCCTCCAGAAGTAGGGTGATGACAAGGCCATCATCAGCCCAGCCCGGTGAAGCGTCCACTGGCAAACGGAGGCCCTCAGGCCAACGACCCCCCTGTGCGACGCATAGCGATGGCTGCGAATGACCGCCGCGCGCACTGCGGGCAGCGCGCGAAAAGTGACCGGCACCCGCGCCTCGGTCAAGCACCGCACTGCGGCACAGCCGTAACGAGCCATCGCTTATCCCGACGACGACGGCGTTCGCAACAGTGTTTTGCGAATCCGGCGAAACCGACGTCGAGTCCGATGGGCGGAGACCAGCGTGCTCAGATCGCGGCTCAGTGTGTCCACGATCCTGGTTGCGAGCGCGGTCGCAGTGGCGGTGCGGCCTTTACTGCCTGTTCTGGCTGGCGAGCGGTATGTGCGCCTGCAGTTCGCGCGAATCTGAGCTCGCCCCGGTCTACGGAACCCGTCCGGTCTACCGAACCCGTCCGGTCTACGGAACCCGTCCGGTAAACCGGGGCAAGCTCAGTGCTAGACGATTGATTCCTGGGGATCGCCTGCGCGGGATCAAGGGGCCACCGACCAAATAGGCCGGTCGACACCGACGAAATCAACGATCAAGGCCCGCTTCGGCGGGCCTTGATCGTTTTCTGTGGTTCGGGATGTCGCTGGGCCCGGACCTCGGGGCCGCCGGTCGAACGGCGACGACGGCGCGCATGGGGGGTTCGACTCCTCGGTCACGGAGCTGCCTTCACCGAGCCGGCCAGCCACCGTCCGGTGTCCGCCCCTGGCCGAGGAACGCCGCGTGCGAGGTGCCGGCCGCAGCAGTGACCGCACGCCGGTCCGCGTACGTCGCCGCCGGGTCGTCGTCGGTGACGGCCGTGGGGCTACCGCCCCGGCCGTCGCGCCGCACGCACGCATCAACCACCGTGACATCCGGCCAGGACATCGGCCCGCCTTTGACGCTCAACGAACCGGCAACCGCGAGCGGCGTTCCGCCGATGGCCGGACCAGGCCGCAGCGGCCGACCGGACGCGTCCCGGAGCGTACCGTCCTGCCTCAGCCGGTGCCGTCCTGCACCGGATAGTGGATGACGACCGCACCGCCGGTGGCGTAGTTGGCGACATCGGCGACCACCCGCTGGCCTTGCGGCGACGCCCGCGCCGCGGCCATGGCGGCGGCGTCAGCGAAGTCGGCTTCGAAGATCGCGAAATACGGCGCTTCTCCTTCGGTCGCCGCCACGTCGAAGCTGTAGCGCCACGCAAGCAGGCCGGGCCAATTCATGACCAGTGGAAGGTGGTTGGTCACGTAGTAGTCGCGGAAGTGGTCAGGGTCGACGGGCTTGGAATACAGGACCACCAACTTATGCATGATGACCTCCGGCCAGATCAGGGTCGGCGGGCTTGGAATATCAGAAGCGTCTCGCCTCTGCTAGTGTTTCGGAAATCGAAGCATGACGCAAGGTCGAGGGAGACCCGCGTGACACCATCGACGCCTCGTCCGGGCCGCCGGGTTCGCGGGTCGGCCACCGGCCGGCCGATCATGGCCGCCCTCGACCTTCTCGGGCGCCGCTGGGCTCTGCGCGTGCTGTGGGAACTACGCGACGGCGCTCTCGGCTTCCGGCCGCTGCAACAACGCTGCGGTGGCATGTCCTCCTCCGTCCTGCAGACACGGCTGATCGAACTGCAGCAAGGCCTTCTCGTCGTCCGCCACCGCGACGGGTCCTACGAGCTCACCAGGCTGGGCGCAGACCTATATCAGGCCCTGCTGCCCCTGCACCGGTGGTCGGATCGCTGGGCGGCGGCGATCGATGCGATCCCGCCGCTGGTCCCGGAGGACCACGTGTGCGCCTCTTGCAACCTGAGTTATCCGGAGACCGACATCGGAGCCGCCGCAGACCTGCTCGGCTCACTGCCGGCGCGTTACCGTCGGTCCATTGATGGCCTGTCCGCCGCGACGCTGCGCCGCCGGCCCGAACCTGGCACGTGGTCGATCACCGAATACCTGTGCCATGTGCGCGACGTCTTCGACGTCTACGCCGACCGGATCAACAAGACGCTAGCCCAGGATCACCCCGTTCTGGAACCGATGCACAACGACCGCCGTGCCGAGCAAGGGCACTACAACGACCAGGACGTGGCCGAGGTTCTCGACGCCCTCACCGAGGGAGCCGCCACGCTCAAGACCCTGATCATGAGCATTGCCCCGGCGCAGTCCCACCGCACCGCGACCCGTCTCCCGGGCGAGCAACGCACACTGCTTTGGCTGGTCCGGCAGGCCGCCCACGAAGGAATCCACCACCTCGGCGACATCGAACGCCAGA
>Ga0073928_10008395_pt1 | contig 12989 bp, 9 predicted proteins | sample PaiPotPPA55metaG_FD_76969 | JGI IMG/M metagenome (GOLD analysis project Ga0073928, IMG submission 76969) | Iron sulfur acid spring bacterial and archeal communities from Banff, Canada, to study Microbial Dark Matter (Phase II) - Paint Pots PPA... ...
ATTGTTTCTGGAGATTCCAGCACCACCGCTGCCGGCGGATTCATCATGGGCGGCGATTCGGTTGCCGCGGATCTGCGCAAAGCGCGCCAAGATTCCAGCATCAAAGCCATCGTCCTGCGCGTGGATTCCGGCGGCGGCTCGGTGGTGGCCAGCGAGGTGATTCGCAGGGAAGTGCAGCTCGCGCACGAGACGAAGCCGGTGGTCGTCTCCATGTCAGACGTCGCTGCATCAGGCGGCTATTGGATCGCCTCACCAGCGGACAAAATTGTCGCTGACCCCAACACCATCACCGGATCGATCGGCGTCCTCATCGGCAAGATGAACGTTTCGGGACTTTATAATTTGCTCGGCATCAGCACCGATTACGTGGCCACCAGTGACAATGCCACACTTTTTTCCGCGCAACAGAATTTCACCCCGGCGCAGCAGGCTTACATCGAGCGCTCCATGCACGAAACCTACGAGGCTTTCATCAAGGGAGTAGCCGACGGCCGCAAAATGTCCGTGGATGCCGTGGACAAAATCGGCAAAGGCCGCGTGTGGTCCGGAGCGCAGGCCAAAGACCTGGGTTTGGTGGACGAACTAGGCGGCATCGACACAGCAATAGACGTGGCCAAGCAACTCGCGCACATTCCCGCCGTGAATTCCGTTCGCATCGTCCGCTTGCCCGAAGAAAAAACTTTCTTCCAACAACTCTTCGAGCGCCAAAAAGAGCAGATGCGCGAGTCCGAATCCATCGAAGCCACCCTGCAACACGTCATGGGCTTGTTGGAGCCGGTGCAGGCCCGCCTCCCCTACGAGCTACACATAAAATAAAACCGGAAAACTCCGATGACCAACTTAACCCCCCGTCCGCCGCGCTTGGCCGCAAGCCGAACGCCACCCCCGCTTTCCGGGCTGAAACACGGGCCGACTTTCGCTATACTTCAATCTAGGGCGCGGTACCCAAGTGGTAAGGGAGAGGTCTGCAAAACCTTTATACGTGGGTTCGATTCCCACCCGCGCCTCCATCAAATCCACAATTTAAATTTGAGTTCTGTTGTCATGGGCGGTCCTTGCCTCGGCTACCAAAGCCTTCAACTCTGTCAAATACCAAACGATTCGAAAAGATAGCCCAAGCCGAAGTGCAACAGCCAAGCAGCTATTGACCTTAGGAGATGCAGAATGGGAACTGGATCGCAGCTTCATCGCTGGTTCGCTTGCCTGGCGACAGATTCTTAACGGCTTGAGTCTAGTAATATCGAATACTGGCGATGACCAATAATGCGAGGTGACGGAGCGATGCGGTATAGAGCACTCGGACGGACCGGCTTGCAAGTTTCGGACATCAGCTTCGGGGCGTGGGCGATCGGTGGCTCGTGGGGAAAAGTATCGGACGAGGAATCGCTGGCTACACTGCATAAAGCGGTGGAATGCGGTGTGAATTTTATAGATACGGCGGACGTTTACGGCGACGGGCGGAGCGAAAGGCTCATCGCTAAATTCAAGAAGGAGCACAAAGAAGAGCTCATCGTCGCAACCAAAGCAGGCCGGAGACTTCCCAAGCAAACCGAAGCGGGGTACAGCCGAGAGAACCTGACGAATTGGGTGGAAGACAGTTTGCGAAATCTCTCGACCGATTGTCTGGCTCTATTGCAGCTGCATTGCCCGCCTACGTCGTTATACGAGCATGCGGAAGTTTTCGGAATTTTAGACGATTTGGTTAAGGCCGGGAAAATTCGTTATTACGGAGTGAGTGTCGAAAAGGTGGAGGAAGCATTGATGGCTGTACAGCATCCCAACGTGCAAACGGTGCAAATCATCTTCAACTGTTTCCGGCAGCGTCCCGCGGAAGAATTTTTTGCAGACGCGAAGCAGCGAAAGGTGGGAATTCTTGCACGAGTGCCGCTTGCCAGCGGATTGCTCACGGGAAAGTTCAATGCGGGCTCGAAATTTCCGGCCGACGATCACCGGAATTTCAATCGCCACGGTGGGTCGTTTGACGTGGGCGAAACTTTTTCGGGCGTGGACTTCAAGGAAGGGCTTGAGGCAGTGGAAGAATTGCGGGGTTTGTTGCCGGAGGCCGTTTCGATGAGCCAGTTCGCCCTACGGTGGATTTTGATGTTTGATGCTGTTACCTGCGCGATTCCCGGTGGCAAGCGCCCTGAACAAGTTGCCGACAACTGCCGGGCTTCAGACTTGCCTGTATTGAGTGACGAAACGATGACCGCTTTGCGCGACCTTTACAAACGAAAAATCCGTCCGCTGATCGGCAACCGCTGGTAACCGCAAGCGGGAACCCTGCAATTTCGCGATAATTGACAATATAGGATGCATTTGCGATAGTCTCAAAGCGGTTAGACGAATTGGCTTCGGCGCGGCGGTTGAGACCCGGGGGAAACGTGAGCGAAAGCAGTTTTCTCTTCCATTCGAATGAACTGCCGCCCGGACAGACAGGTGAACTCCTTCATTTGTCTCGACAGCAAGCCCGATGGGAATGGATGAGCTTTTTTGTGCGGCGCCTGCAGCCGGGTGAAGAATTTAAAGCCCGCACGGAACATGAAGAAGCCGCGCTCGTCCTCCTGGGCGGGACCTGCACGATCAGCTGGGAACGAAACACGAAGCGCATCGGAAGACGCAAGAACGTCTTCGACGGCCTTCCGTACACTTTATATTTGCCGCCCGGGAATGAAGTTGCGTTCACGGCTGAAACAGTTTGCGAAATCGCTGAGTGTCGCGTGCCGTCGGAAGCTAAGCTCGCGCCAAAACTGATCACTCCGGCGGATGTGGTGAGCAGTTTGCGAGGCGGCGGGAACGCTTCACGGCAAATCGTGGATATTATAGGACCTGCGTTTCCCGCTGATAAGCTTATGGTAATTGAGGTTTATACGCCGGGCGGAAACTGGTCAAGTTATCCTCCACACAAGCACGACGTGCACAACCCGCCGGGCGAAGTTGATCTGGACGAAATTTATTATTACCGGATTCGACAGCCCGAGGGTTTCGCTATCCAGCATCTGTATTCCGGAAAACACGGCGCAGATCAGATGCTGAAGACCCGAGACGGGGATACCGTGCTGGTGCACAGCGGATTTCATCCGGTGGTGGCCGGTCCGGGCTACGATGTATATTACCTGAATTTCCTTGCGGGATCTTCCCGCGCGCTGGCGGTTACCGAAGATCCGCAGCATGTTTGGATACGGTCAACGTGGAAGGATACTGACCCTCGGCTGCCACTTGTCAAAGAATAGTGGTTTGGCGTCCCAAGAAAACTCATGATGATACCCCGCCGCGGAAATGGCTCCGGATCCAGATTCAGATTCCTAGTGCGGCACGGTTTTCGACAAGCTGAATATTATAATCGCTTAGAACCTTGCTCCGTTATCCACCTAGTTTGGACGAATCCGCAACTCCACGCTTGCGATCCGAGTCCCGTCCGCGAAAACCTCCATGGTTCGACTTCCTCAGGTGCCTCTTCCAGTTCATCGAAACTCTTTCTGGTTTCGGAGGCGCAAGGCTACGATACACTGCTGCCGAATCCGCAATTGCAACGAAAAGGCACAGGCTAATGTCAGCACGCTTGACCGCGGCGCAAGCTACCGTAAAGTTCCTCAGGAATCAATTCTCCGCGCGAGACGGTAAGGAATATCAATTTTTTGGCGGATGCCTGGGAATTTTCGGACATGGAAATGTTGCGGGGATCGGGCAGGCGCTGGAGCAGGATAACGGGCTGCGGTACTACCTGTTTCGCAACGAGCAAGGAATGGTTCACGCGGCCTCGGGATTTGCGAAAGCAAGTTTCCGAATGAGGACGCTGGTCTGCACAACTTCAATTGGCCCAGGGGCAACTAACATGGTGACGGGAGCGGCGGTGGCCACGGTGAACCGCCTGCCGGTCTTATTGCTACCCGGAGATATTTTTGCGCGGCGGAACGTGGCGCCAGTTTTGCAACAGTTGGAATCTCCAACGACCCAAGATATTTCTGTGAACGATTGTTTCAAGCCCGTTTCGCGCTATTGGGACCGAATCGAGCGTGCGGAGCAATTGCTGACTTCTCTTCCGGAAGCGATGCGCGTGTTGACTTCGCCGGCTGACACTGGCGCGGCGACTATTAGTTTTCCGCAGGATGTCCAGGCGGAAGCTTTTGATTTTCCGGATGAATTGTTCAGGAAAAGAGTTTGGGTGATCCCACGAGCACGTTGCGATCAGAGTCTTTTGAACGAGGCGGCTAAGTGGATTCGTGGATCGAAGAACCCGCTAATCATTGCCGGAGGTGGCGTTCTTTATTCCGAGGCGTCCGAGGCACTTTCGAAATTTGCCAGTGCCACCGGCATTCCAGTGTGTGAGACGCAGGCAGGTAAGGGATCGTTGCCTTTTGACCATACGCAACAGCTTGGGGCAGTGGGAGTCACCGGTACGCCGGGCGCTAACATTGTGGCTCGCGAAGCCGACCTTGTTATTGGGATTGGCACCCGTTATAGCGATTTCACTACCGCTTCGAAAACTGCTTTTCAGGACCCGTCGGTACGCTTCATCAATATAAATGTGGCGGAATTCGACGCGTACAAGCATGCGGCGCTGCCGCTAACGGGTGACGCGCGAGTTACGATCTTCGAACTGCAGAGCACGGTGGGAAATTACCACGTGGAACAAGCCTACCGGGACAAGATTCAGAATATTCGCGCGCAGTGGGAAACTGAAGTTGACAGAATCTACGCACTGGCGAAAGAGCCTCCGATCACGCAGGGAGAAGTGATCGGGATGCTGAATAGCTTTTTGGAACCATCGGACATTGTTGTTTGCGCCGCGGGGAGTTTACCGGGAGATTTGCACAAACTTTGGCGCACGCGGCAGCCAGGCGGCTATCACATGGAGTACGGATATTCGTGCATGGGCTACGAAATCGCCGGCGGTTTGGGTGCGAAGATGGCTGGGCCTGGGCGAGAAGTGTATGTGCTGGTTGGCGATGGCTCTTATCTGATGATGGCGCAGGAAATTGTGACGTCCATACAGGAAGGCTACAAGATCAACATCGTCCTCTTGGACAACCACGGTTTCTCGAGTATCGGTGGATTGAGCCGCGCCTGCGGCAACGAAGGCATGGGCACGGACTATCGATATCGTCGCGGAGAAAAATACGACGGAGATATTTTGCCGGTGGATTTCGCAGCGAACGCTGCGAGTCTGGGAGCCTGGACGACGCGAGCACGAACCGCGGAAGAGCTTAAGGCGGCATTAGTCGCGGGCAGAAAACAAGATCGAACATCGGTGGTTGTGATTGAGACTTCCTACGACCAGAGAGTGCCGGGCTACGAATCCTGGTGGGACGTTCCGATTGCAGAAGTCTCGGAGCGAGATGCGGTGAAGGCTGCGCGGAAAGATTATGAAGAAAAGCGCAAGAAGGAACGATTTTTCTTTTAGTCTCGACACCTTTTGGATTTACTTCTGACAGATTTTTGAAGAGGGCACGCCGTTTCTTAGGTTCCGGAACAAATGAGGTGAGGGTGGCAACATCCACTGAAGCCGTTCAAACGGGAGTGCCTGCGCAGCCTCACCTTAAGCGCGTGTTGAGCCTGTGGGACCTTATTTATTACGGTGTCATTTTAACTTCGCCAATCGCGGCGGTTCCGCTCTTCGGCGAAGGGCAAGTGCTTTCTCACGGACATACGGTGGCGACACTGCTGTTGGCCATGGTTGCGATGTCAGTGACAGCGGTCAGCTTTGGGCGCATGGCGAGTGTGTATCCGTCTTCGGGTTCCGTTTATACCTACATCAGCCGCGAGCTGAATCCTCACTTGGGATTTGTGATTGGTTGGGCGATGTTCTTGGAATATTTGTTTCAGCCGATTCAGAACGCGTTGTACGCGGTGCTCACAATACAGCGGATGACGCCGCGCATCCCGTTTGCGATTTTGGCGGCGCTCGCCGTGGGACTCATTACGTTCATGACGGTGCAAGGAATTAAATTCACGGCGCGAACGAATGAAGTGTTGTTGGGATTCATGATGCTGGTCACAACCGTATTTTTGGTGGAAGCGTTCCGCTACATCGTGTTGCATCACCGATACGCAGGATTGATGTCGATGCAACCGATTTATAATCCGGCGACATTCAATTTACGGGCACTGGCGGCTGGGACATCGCTAGCGGCGCTGGTGTTTATCGGATTTGACGGTGTTTCGATTCTGGCGGAGGAAGTGAAGAATCCCAAACGCAACGTGTTGCTGGCTTCGGTCTGCGTGGTCTTGTTCACCGGCCTTTTCAGCGGGCTGCAGGTTTACATGGCGCAGCGCGTATGGCCTGATTACACCACACTGCAAAATCCTGAGACTGCGTTTATGGATGTGGCGCAGATGGCCAGCGGTCCATATTTATTTGCGGCGTATGGCGGCATGTTGCTGGTTTCCAGTATCGCATGCGGACTCGCGGGACACGTGGGTGCGTCGCGTTTGCTTTACAGCATGGGGCGAGACAACGTGCTGCCGCGAAAAATATTTGGCTATCTGAGCCCCAAGAAAAGCAATCCGATTTACAACGTGTGGATTATCGGGGTACTGGCTTATATCGGTGTGATCACGATTCCGTGGGAGCACGCGGCAGAAATCGTGACGTTTGGAGCTTTGCTCGCATTCATGGGCGTGAATCTATCGGCGTTGAAGCATTTCTGGTTTTCGCGCGACGCGGTCGGACATCGAAACTTTTTTGTAGATTGTTTTATACCGGGGTTTGGGATTGCATTCTGTTTCGTGTTGCTGATCAGCCTGCAGAGTTGGACGAAATATGCCGGTCTTACATGGCTGGCCGTGGGAATTCTTTACAGCGCGTATAAAACGCGCGGGTTCACGATGCGGCCGAAGTTAATCGACTTCAGCGAATCGTAATCTTTATGATTTCTGAGAGGCGGCGGCATCTAATTTCGCGATGCCGGTGGCCTGAAATGGGTCTCGCGATACTTGTAGGGCAAAACCGCAAGATTCGCGGATGCGAAGTTCAGGCTGAAGTTTCTTGAGCACTGGCTTGCTGCGATCACCCTCTATGCGACGGATCAGAAGTTCGGCGGCTTCGCCTCCGAGCTGATGCTTGGGCAGTTCCACCGTGGTCAACTTCGGACGAAACACTCCGAGCCACGGATAATCGTCAAAGCTTACGAGACCGAAGTCCTCGGGGCAGCGCAAACCCATTTCTTCCGCAGCCTTCAGCAACCCGATGGTCATCAGATGATTGGCGACGTAAATTCCGTCCGGACGATGAGACAACAAGGCATGTCCCGCGCGGAAGCCGGAATCGATGCGGTAATCTCCTTCAATTACTAATTTCGGATCGTAAACGAGGCCCTCGGCCTTCAATGCATCGCGGAAACCTTCAAAGCGCGCCACGGCGTTGCTGACTTTCAAAGGGCCACCGATTAATCCGATGCGCCGGCGCCCGGAACGCGCCAAGTGGGAAACGGCATCGCGCGCGCCCTGGTAATCGTCGGTGATCACGGCATCTTTCGTGAGTTTCGGATAGGTACGCATCACTAAAACGAATGGAATGTTTACTTCCTTGATCATCTGTCGCAACGAAGGACGAAAATCTTCGGCCGCCTTGGTGAGCAGGATGCCGTCGACGCGTTTTGACAGAAGTAATTCGACGGAGCGCTCTTCCTTGGCAAGAGTGTCGTCGCTGTTGCAGAGCAAGAGGTTGTACCCGTGTTTTTGCGCGGCATCTTCGGCGCCACGAACGACCATGGGGAAAAATGGGTTGGCGATATCCGGCACAATCATTCCGATGGTGTGGGTGCGCTGTTTAGCGAGGCTGCGTGCGATCAGGTTGGGGCGGTAGTTGAGTTTGCGAATGGCGGCTTCGACACGGTTGCGAAGCGTTTTGCCAACATGACTCTTTTTGTTGACGACGGCGGAGACGGTAAATACGGAAACGCGAGACTCGCGAGCGACATCATAGATGCTCGCTGATTTCGAAGGCTTTTTGCGTTCGTCTTTTTTTGCCGAAGTCATAATTCGGTTGAGCGACCGGCGTTCAGTATCTGATGGTCACGGATTGCTGCGTTCTTGCAGCTTCATAGATCGCATCCAGGATGATCATGTCCCGATGACCCTGAATGCCATCCGGTTCCACGGGCTGTTTATCCTGTATGGCCGCAGCAAAACTGTCAACTTCCGGCGCAAACTCGTCGGTGCCTTTGAATGTTTTGTGAATCTGGCGCTTGCCAATTCTTCCAGTGAGAATGCGGTCTTCGTCGAAAGGAAAAGCCGGACTCAACGAGAGCCATCCTTTTGTCCCCTGAACAAAAATGAAAGAGGACAAGACTGCGTCGTACGACGAACTGCCTTGCACAACCAAGCCACTCGGAAATTGTAGGCGAAACGAGATGCCTTGCTCCACGTCCCAGAATCTCACAGTGTCGTGAACCCAGGACTTGGCGGTGACCTCAACGGGGTTTTCCTCCACCAGCCAACGAGTAGTATTCACGCAATAAACTCCTAAGTCCATCAACGGGCCGCCACCTGCCATTTTAGAGTCGAGCATCCAGGGCAAGGAGACATTTGGCAGATGCAATTCGCTGAAGGCTGTGTGAATCACATCGATCCGGCCGAGGTCGCCACGCTGAATCATCTGTTTTAGGTAAAGTGTGCTTGGCTCGAAGAATTTCCGATAGGCGGTCATCAACAGCACGCCATTTTTTCTGCAAGCCTCTACCATCGCGGTGGAGTCGGCCAGTTTGGCAGCTAACGGTTTTTCGCATAGGACATGCTTGCCGGCTTGAGCCGCTTGGATAGTTAAGCCGGCATGCGCGCCCGGGGGAGTTGCTATGTACACGGCGGAAATTTCGGGGTTTGCGAGACATACGGCATATTGATCGCTACGATAGCGGTTCTCAGCGTGGAACTGTTTTGCGAGCTGCGCGGTCTTTTTTTCATCGCTACCGACAAGCGCGACCAGCTTCGCGCGTTTGCAATGTGCGAAAGCCGGAAGGATGGAGCTCTGGGCGATGGCACCCAGTCCAACAACAGCGAAGCCGACTTTTTTCTTCGCGATCATGATTGCAAAAACTTTTAATCCGCCAGAGACAGGCATTACATACAGTTTCTTCAAGAGACCGCTGTGAAGATTGGGAACTGGAAAATGTGTTGCCTAACTCTCGCGATCTGCGCGGCCCAGCTTTTGGTTTCGTATAGCTTTGTGATCTAAACCGCGAAGCTCTTCGATATTGGTTAGCACTTTGTGGATCGCATCCGCGATTGCGTCCACGTCAGCGGTGCTGCCCAAAAAATTCTGATGGGGGAACCAAACCGCTTCGTGATACGCGGCGCGATCGGCTTCGGGGCACGAATACATGCTTCGCAAATCGAGCGGTTTTTCGCGGCCCCAACTCAGGGCCGGAAAATCGGAAGATTTGATGGGGAACAGCGAACTCTTATACACAGGCTCGTAAAACAGACCGTCGCACGGTATGCCTTCGGTTTGGAGAGCAGCCACAAATGCGGCTCGCGGGATGTCTTTTACCTTATTTTCAAAATACTTGAATACGTAACCGTAGGGCGCCAGCCGAGTGATGCGTGGATCGGGTTTCAGCAGGCCGATTCCCGGAGTATTTTGCAAACGTGTTTCGAAATGTTTCATGTTCTTTTCACGGACGGCGGATTGCTGAGGGAGGCGGTCGAGTTGAGGGCCGAGGACGGCAGCTTGAAACTCACCCAAGCGATAATTGAAGCCGATAATTCGGTGGTGAAACTGGTCCGTAAGGCTGGCGCGTCCGGCATTGATGTAACTTTGGACGAGTTCCATATATTCCAGATTGTTTGTGATGACGGCGCCGCCTTCTCCTGAGGTAATCAGCTTGCTTGATTGAAAGCTGAACGCGCCGAGATCGCCCATGGAGCCGGCGCCCTTGCCCTTCCACATGCCACCGTGCGCGTGCGCGCAATCTTCAACAACTTTCAAATTATGTTTTTTGGCGATGCGCATGATTTCGTCGATGTCGGCAAAGCGCATACCGAGGTGCACGGGGAGGATAGCTTTGGTCTTCGGAGTGATGACTTTCTCAATCAACTTCGCGTCCAGACAATAGGTATCGGGGTCCACGTCCACGAAGACCGGGACTGCGTTCACCAGGAGAACGGGGCCGACCGTCCCTTCCCAGGTGTAAGCGGGGACAATCACTTCGTCTCCGGGTTGAATGCCAACGGCGATTAGCGAGGCTTGAATTGCGACGGTGCCGGTATTCACGCATTGGGCATATTTTGCGGTGTGAACTTCCGCGAATTTTTTGGCAAACATCGAGGCATGCTTGCCTGGAAACGGCTGGCCGCCCCATTTTGAGCTAGTTAAAACATCTTCAAGCGCAAGAGATTCTTCTTTGGTGGACATGGGCCACGACGGGAAAGGCGTTTTTCGTAATGGTTCACCACCGGTGATCGCTAGTTTGCCCACGTGCCATCCTCCATTTTCATCGTCGAACGAAAGCTTTCAGTGTCGAATTCCTCGATTTAGGCGACATCCGGATTCGGAATCAGCACATCGCGCACAACTGCATCAAGGTCATGACAAGCAGCAATGAACTGGCGAAGTGTGCGGCGCGTTGGCCCAAAAGAATCAAATTCTTGTATCGCGAGACCGCGTTCGGTGCTCGCGCGACGAAAGTCGGTAAACTTTCTGGAAAGTTCGGCTTCAATTTCCGGGCGCACCGGCTCATCGATGCGAGAACGAACTTCGATGTCGCTCGCATTGAATCGTACCTGCCATGAATAGGGCGGGGAGATGACTAGATCTCCGCCGATGAACTCGCTCCAGTGCATGTGATTACGAAAAGCAGCAGACAGCAAGCGCGTTCGATATCCGCGTTCGCGGTATATGCGATAGGCTTTCTTCAAGACCGCGACTCCCGCCCATTCGAGATATCCGGGATCGATTGCGATATTGTCCTTCTCGATGAGAACTTTCAGCCAATCGTCCAAACGGCCGACCATAATGGTGCACACAGGTCCCATGGAGGCTATTTCCTTGCCTTGGCCTTCGCGGCGTTTCAAACCGCGCTCGACTGCTTCGCCGACAGCGAGGGCCTGAGACAAAGTGAAGCTAACGGTCGCGTTGATGCTGATGCCGTGATACGTGGCTTCCTCAATTGCATCGATTCCAGCGGCGGTGGCTGGAATTTTTACGATCATGTTGGGAGCGAGCTTGCTGAACTCAATGGCTTGTTCAAAGATTGCCAGCGAGTCCCGAAATAACCGTGGGTCGGTCTGGATCGAGAGCCTTCCATTCTTTCCGTGGTGCTGATCAAAAATCGGTTGCAGCACTTTGGCAGCTTGCACGGAAATTTCGCGGACCAAATGCCAGGCAATCTGGTCCTCCGTTGCCGTGGGATATTCTTTGATCAAGGCTTGAATGCGTGGCTTCCAAGTCGGTAATTCCTTTTTCAGGACACCGAGGACGATGACCGGATTGCATGTGGCTCCTACCGCACCGTGTTCGATGGAGTATTTGAGCTCGTCAACGGCTGCGGAGTCGTTCCACAGGCACGTTGGAGTTGTTTGCGTCATCTGATGCAGCGGACTTTTGTATGTGGCGGCCGTTGGGCGAGTCATGAATTTTCCCCTCTGGCACGAATACGGGAGCGCTCACTGAGATTCAACGAAATGGGAATTGAGGATTTCATTTGGCTGTCGTTTTCGAGGCTGGGTTTGAGGGTTCCTGTGTGACTTCCACCGGCCTCGATTCGCGATGGGATTTTTCAGCAGCGACGGCAATGGCCAAAGCTTTCAATCCGTCTTCGCCGGACACGCGAGGCGCGCGGCCGTCCAAAATATTTTTGGCGAAATCGCGGACCTCTTCCAGATACGCGTCGGCGAATCGTGTGAGGAAATGATCGGCGAGGGTTTGTTCGCCTCCGCGAGCCGTCATAAAAATTGCGGAGTGTTTTTCGATGCTTCCGACGAAAATTGAGCCTTTTGATCCGACGATTTCCGTGCGCACGTCATAGCCGTAAACGGCCTGCACGTAAGATTCGACATTTCCGATCGCCCCTTGTTTGTATCGCAGGTTGACGACGCTGGCGACGACGTCATCGTACTTAGCTACTTCGGGCCGAATTGAAGTGGTGGTGAAGGCGTGAACGTTGGTGACTTCATCGCGCATGAGCCAGCGGGCCAAGTCGAAATCGTGAATGGTGTTGTTGTAGAAAACCATCCCATTCAACATCGATTGGTACGCGGAAATGGGTGGCTCGTCTTTATCGCGGCCAACGGATTTGAAAATCACGGGAGTTCCGATTTCACCGGCTTCGATACGCTTCATCGCCGCTGCGTAAGCAGGATCGTAACGGCGCATAAAACCAATTTGAAGACGCGTACCGGCCTTGGATACGGCTTCGAGCGCCGCGTGAGCGTCGGCGAGATTCAACGCGAGCGGCTTCTCGCACAAAACGTCTTTGCCCGCTCGAGCGGCAATCTGAATGGCTTGTGCGTGGAATTTATCTGGCGTGGCAATCAGGACAGCTTCGACCTGCTTATTCTCAAGCATCGCTTCGAGGCTGCCGTAGGAGGAGTCGATTTCCAGCTCCGTCGCGACTTGCCGCGCGCGCTCTTGTGAGGCATCGGCAATCGCGACCAGGGTCGCTTGCGGCACCAGGCGGCGAAGATTCTCCGCGTGACGCTTGCCCATTTCTCCGACGCCAAGAACGCCCACTCCCAGCTTTTTCATTCAGGTTCCTCAAGACATTTTGCGATCGAAAAAACTACAACACGCTGCTTGGCTCTAGGATCACGGCTAACGCGCTCCGGCGGCCAGCCCGAGATCTTTCACAACTCCTTGCAAATATTTCAAGCTAGCAGCGATGCTTTGGGCCGGCGGAATCGGAGTTGCGCCAAACTTCACGTCTTGTTCCACCACGGACCAGCCAGAATATCCGTTCTTAACAAGCGTGCGAAAGAAAGCCGGGAAGTCGATATCGCCCTGGCCGATCACGGTGAAAACTTTGTGTTCGATGGCTTCTTCAAAAGTCCATTTA
>Ga0073928_10008396_pt1 | contig 12986 bp, 12 predicted proteins | sample PaiPotPPA55metaG_FD_76969 | JGI IMG/M metagenome (GOLD analysis project Ga0073928, IMG submission 76969) | Iron sulfur acid spring bacterial and archeal communities from Banff, Canada, to study Microbial Dark Matter (Phase II) - Paint Pots PPA... ...
AGATGTGTATCCGACATTCGACCAGGGACAGTACGACGAAACGCGTGGCACCTGCCCTCGCGGTCATGAGCAGATGTTGCAAGACTAGCCTTAGCTCTGGCCCTTGTCCGCTAATCGCCCGTGGCGCTATAGCTTGTCCGCGCCTGGACGGCCGCCGGACAAGGTGGTCCGGGACCGGTGCCCGAGCGTCTTAGCGGCTTGCCGCGGCGGTCACGGCTACATCGGGCGCGTCGTCCGTGTCGGCTGTGGTTTGCTCCAGCCGCGCGCCGAGAACGTCGACGGCCCTGCGCTGCGTGTCGCCAACGAGGTGGGCATACGTCGTCAGCGTCACGGTTGCGTTCGAGTGCCCGAGGACGCCCGCCGTGGTGAGGACGTCGACGTTGCTCGCGAGCAAGTGCGAGGCCGCGGTGTGACGCATGTCATGTAGGCGCGTTGTCGATATTCCGCCCGCTCTCGCGATCCTGCCGAAGGCTTTTGTCGCCGCCATGGGCGTGATGCGATCGCCGGTTTCGTCTCCGAATACGGCGCCATGGTCAGCGTATGCGCCAGCGGCGAGCAGTTTGTCTTGCGCTTGAATTGCGCGCTGCCGTCGTAAGGCATCGAGCGCAAGACGCGAGAGCGAAAGCCGTCTGATGCTGCGCATCGCCCGCGCCGCGAACGATCGCCGATCTGGCCGCGAGCGAAAACATTGAGCCCGCGTCATTGCGCCGATTGTAAGCGGCCGCGCGGGTGTCCAGACGCTCGAGACTGCGGTACTGAATCGCCTCCGCGATCTGCGCTCGAGCTCTGGAACACGATCGCGAGCACAGACGTTCCTCGGTGTGACCACCACCAAACCTTGTATCGGCGTCTTGTCGCTAGACGAACTTCCGGAGTTTCTCGCGCTCGGCAATCGAAGTGATGCGTCAGCCGCTCGAAGAAAGCGTGGTTACGATGGGAAAGGAGTTAAGGCGTCCGAAAAACGAGGCCCCCGCCGCGGCCACTCGAGAACAAGCAGCCGGCCGCGACGCCGTGCAAACGACGAGCGTCGTGCAGTGTGGAAGCCGCGCGCGACGATCTTCGTTCAAACTGGGATGTACTGCGTCACGCGAACGACGACGATACGGCGCACACGCAATCGCAGATCGCTTGGCTGCGCCACGACCGCGACGCGTGCGAAAACGCATGGTTGCGCAGATCCTTTACGAGGCGAACAAGATCGCGACGTCCCGCGGCTATTCGAACGTGCTTGCCGGCCGCGCGCCCATCGGCGCCGCCGACCTAACGGCGGACGTCAGATCGGATCTGGCCTCGCTCTCGCCGTAATTACAAAAGACATTACTGCAAAATAAAGTCCACCGTTACGTTACGCGCGCCAAATGGCGTATCGTCGTCGCCGACCGCGTGCAGGTTCACCAGAAGATGGCGCTGCAGATCGTATAACGCGGTCCCGCTCACGGGTGAAACGCCCTTCTTCGTCATTCGTTCGGTCGTAATGCCAAGCACGGCAACGTCGTGGCCCTCGAACTGCTGCATTCCCTGAAAAACGAAGTTAACGGTCTGGTTGTTCTGGTCGGGAATGACGATCCGCCACGCGTCGCCCGCCTTGAGCGCTTTCTTCTTGCCGGCGCCCAGCGCGACTTCGTTATACAAGAGCAGCCGCTGGTCGATGACGAAGGCCCAGTAGTTGGTCTGCTCGGCCTGCGTCCACGAGCGGTAACCGGCCGGAATGACCGCGGGATTGTTTTGATCGATGCCCGCAGTCTGAATCGCCGTGAAGTCGACCGTCGGTACAATCTGACCGTCGGGCGTCACATTTGCTTCGAATTCGATCCCCGGGCCGATCTTGGATGGGGCCGAGATGCGCGCATGGGCGCCGCCGTCCGCAGCCAGCCGGTCGACCGTGACGGTGAACCCGCCCGGGTGTGTTGTCTTCGGAAACACCACCTTGGCCCACTCGGCGTCGGACATCTTCTTCTCCGGATCCGTCGGCGGCTTTTCCACTACAGCATATGTCAGGGCGAACGTAACGTTCAGTACGTCCCCCGGCTTGAGCGTATCCGCAACAGCAATGCACGTGCAAGCGACCAGAACGCCGAGCATGATGGCAAGCACGTGTGCGGGCTTCGACACGCTAAGGTTTCTCCGTGAAGTCCGGCGGCGGTTGGAACATCGCGTTGTCCTGCTCGCCCAAGGCGCGGATGTTGCCGCGTTCGAGTGCGGTGCCGAACGCCGCCGGCGAACCCTCGTCAATCATGACGGTGCGATAGAGCACCAGACGTCCCGGCTCGCGGTGCGAGACGGACGAGCTCAAGGTGCAGGCGCCGAGAAGCGGCTGCGCGTTGGCCGCATCATCGGCCGCGTCGTATCGCGCGTCCGCAATGTCGCTCACGTATTCCGTTTCGGAAACGTGATGCGGTCCCGCCGCGCACGCCCACGACGCGCGCGTTACGCTGATCGAGCCGGTGGTGCGATAGCCGCGCGCCAAGACCCCGCCGATGCGCATCGGGGGCAGCGCGACGACGGTGGCCGTTCCGTCGAGGGTCGCGCTCCCGGTCGCGGATGCGGTCGTCGCCGTGAAGGTCTCGATTGCTGCGGTGTGAGTAGACGTGTAGGTCTTGTTCGGGCTATCGAGTGTTATGGTGATTCCTTGATCGGGCTTGTCGATCGTGACATAGCCCGGGTTGATTTCGAACCGGCTCCAACCACGATAGTAGGCGTACTTCGCCAGCACGCCGGTCCGTTGTCTTATCGCCCGCCCGTTTGCGAACTCGTCGTTTTGCCTCTTCCAGTCGTCCGCTACCGCCTTATTCGCGGCCCTGCCCGCCGCCATCGCAGCCCATTGGGAGACAATGCCCGGGATGGACGCCAGCGCGGTCATCGTGGTGTAGTTCACCTCGCGCGCTTTTGGAATTACGAGCGGCGGCAACGCCGCGATTACGGCCGCGTCGTCGGCGAAACTCCCGACCGGTGGCGGCGTCGAGCCGGGCGGCAGAACACGAGCGATCTCGTCGTACGCGACTCCCGGGGCCGGAGCCGCGACAAGAGCGGACGGGCGGTACACCGCAGAGACGGCAATCGTCAAACAAGCGACGAGGACGAAACCGGCGCGCATGTTTAAGCGTTCGGCGCGCATTCGGAGCTGGCCTCGCGCTCGCCGTAACTACGAAGACGGCGTCAACGTCAGCTCCGGGCGCAACGTCAGCCACCCGTATGCGCTGCCCGCGCGGTGCGCCAGCGTCATAAGCGTTTCGATTTCGTCGGGCAAGTAATGCGTGCGGTCGCGCTTGGGGAATTTTTGGCGCGAACGAAGACGCCTTCGAGCGTCTGCACTCGGTCGTACAATGGTCTTTCTATGGCGTGGGAGATGACCTTGCATTAAGCGCGTTGGTGGACGATGTCCGCGAAATTACCGCAAAAGCTCTACGGACCGCCTTCCTAAGCGTTACAGGTTTGGAATCAAATTGCGTGGCCGCTGACGCGCGCCGGCGCGCTTTGATGACTCGACCCATCATGCGATAATTGCGAAACGCGCTCTACGACTCGATTCGGTTAGCGGTTGCCATTCGGTTGCCATCACAGGCACCCAACGGCAACCGTAGACGGCCAATGGACCTTGAAGGCTCTCACGAGTACGGCGCTTCGTGACCATTGAAAACCATGCAAGACGATGCTTGAACGGGTTCCAGTCTCCTTGCCTCCACCACTGTGGCACGGCCCGGCCCGCTTCCTTGCAGGCCGGGCCGTCGCGCTTTCTTGCTATAATTAGCTGCAATGGCACTGGCTCAGTCGCGTAGCCGCGTTCTCGACGTCCGCCTATTTGGCGAACCTCGTTTCATCGCAGACGGCGTGCCCGCGCGAATCACCATGCCGCCGAAAGCATTGCTGCTTTTGTGTGTGCTTGCGCTGAAAGCCGGGCAACCGGTCGATCGCACGAAGCTCGCGTTCACACTCTGGCCTGACGAACCCGAGGACGAAGCGAAAGGCAAGCTGCGCCGGCATCTTCATTTATTGGGTCGAGCCATTGCATCGACAGATGACAAGCCGCAGATCGCGGCCACGAATACGACGCTTACATTGAATGTTGCCGCCTCGTGCACGGTCGACGTGGTCGAATTCGAGCGGCTTAGCCGTTCGCCCGAGGATTTGGAGAGTGCCGCAGCGCTGTATTCCGGCGATCTGCTCGCGAACTTTTACGAAGATTGGCTCGAAGCGCCGCGACGCCGCTTGCGCGAGTTGCAACTCCAGAATCTTTTGGCATTGGCAGAACGCGCAATACAGCTCGAGGATCCCGCAAAAGCGTTGGAACATGCGCGAGCCGCGCTTCGCATCGATCCGTGGCGTGAAGATGCCATTCGCCATGTCGTTCTCGCTCGTACGCAGCTCGGCGATCGTTCGGGCGCAATGCAAGAGTATGCGCATTTCGTCAGCCGTCTTCGCGAAGAATTCGGTGCCGAACCGCTGAGCGAGACCAAACAGGCATTTGAAGCTGCAAAGATAGTGGAGCCGCCAAAGACGAACTTGCCGCTGGAAACAACCAGTTTCATAGGGCGCCAAGCTCAGCTTTACGCGTTGAACGACCTCCTGCAGACCTCGCGGATGGTAACTGTTACCGGCCCTGGCGGCGTTGGAAAATCGCGAACTGCGATCTATTGCGCGCGTGAACTTGTGCCTTCCTACTCCGACGGCGTATGGCTGATCGAAGCGGGGACCGGCTCGAGCGAAGAGCATCTTCTTCACGCGATCGCGGAGACTCTCGGCTTAGACGACATGCCGCAAGCCGTTAGTTTGCATGCATTAACGCAACGACTGCGTGATCGACGCGTCTTGCTGGTGTTCGATAACGTCGAGACTTTTGTAGATCCATGCGGGCACGTGTGTGAAAGTATTTTGACCTCGTGTCAGCATATCTCCATCCTGGCTACGTCGCGCGAACCATTGGCGATTACCAGCGAGCAGGTCATGCGTTTGGCGCCATTTGACGACGACGCCGATGCGGTGGCATTGTTCTACGATCGCGCGCATGCGGCGGACGTCTCGTTTGCGCAAACTCAGCAAAACCGCGATGTGGTGGCGGAGATTTGCCGGCGCATGGACCGTCTGCCGCTTGCGACAGAACTCGCCGCCGCGCGGGTAGCGACGCTCTCACCCGAAGAAATTCTCGAACGGCTGCACGACCGCTTCGCCCTCTTGAAACGTGCGCGCGCGCCGGCTGTTCGTCACCATCAAACGCTGCGCGCGACGATCGCATGGAGCCACGATTTACTTTCACAGGAAGAGAAAACGCTTTTCCGGCGGCTCGCGATTTTCGCGGGGGCTTTCACGCTCGCCGCTATCGAAGCGGTCTGCGCCGACGAGGCATTTTCTCGTGCCGCCATTCTGGACACGGTTGCGCGTCTGGTCGATAAGTCTCTCGTGAGCCCGATACTGAGCGGGCAGACACGCCGCTACCGATTCCTCGATTCAATCAGAGAGTACGCGCTCTGCGAGATTTACGAATCGGCGGACGTACCCGAGCTACGCGAGCGGTACTTGGCCTATTATGCATCGCTCGCAAGCCGCAGCGCCAAAGAATTGAGCGGGCCTCGCCAACAGTCGTTCCTGCAGATGCTGCAAGAAGAACTCGATAATCTTCGCGCCGCTCTGCAATTCGGCGAGGTCGATGCAAGCCACGCTGCGGCTTGCCTTGCGATTGCTTGCGAACTGCAACAGTTTTGGCTCGTTCGCGGGTATTTCGCAGAGGGCCGGCGCTGGATCGGAAAAACGCTCGAGGCCGCGGACGAATATATTGGACAAGGCACACGTGCACGAGCACTGAGCTCCGCAGCTCTGCTCGCATCCTTTAGTGACGACCGAAGTGCGGCTCAGCAGCTGGAGCAGCAGGCGGTCGAGCTGCGAGGACAGATCGGCGATGAGGACGGCGTCGCGCAATCCGTCCATTCGCTGGGGTGCTATGCATTCGACGTTGGCGATTTCGATCGTGCACAGGCGTTTTTCATGGACGCACTTGAACGCGCACGCCGCATCGGAGCTCAAACCCTGATTGCCAAAGCGCTTGACAACGTCGGACTTTGTGCCGTCGCGCTCGGCGACTTTGAAGCGGCACGAAAATCGCTGGAGGAGAGCTTGGTCTTATACCGAGCTCAAGAGGACGCGTACGGCACTTCGTGGGTGCTGGCCCATTTGGGTTGGCTTTTTGAACGGATGCACAAGTACGATACATCTTTAGCCCTGCACGAAGAGAGCCTTAAGATCCGCGAACAACTGAACGACCGTCACGGCATCGCATGCTCGTCTCTTGCCATGGCGCGGTGCTTCGACGCACTCGGACATCGTGAAACAGCCAGAGCAGCGCGGCGCCGCAGCATCACGATATGGCGCGAGCTTCGCTACACCATCTGGTTTACCGAAGCGTTCGAGAACTACGCCTATGCCGAATCGACGGGCGGTGATGCGCGCCGCGCCGCGACGTTTTTGGGCGCAGCCGAAAAACTGCGCAGCGTTTCGGGGAAGAGCCTCCCGGTGTATGAGCGCGCGGAGCACGATGCAGCGCTGGCCCATCTCGAGCGCGGACTGGGCGCCGACCAGCTGGCGCGGTGCATGCAAGCCGGTTCGAGTATGCAGATCGATGAGCTCTTAAATTTTGCGCTCACGGATTAGGTGCTACTGCGACCCGCTACCCTGATTTTCCGAGTGAAAGTGATCAGATACCGTCCGTAGATAGTTGAAGCAATCTTCAGATTCTGCAGGATCTTTAATATTCTTTTGAAGAGCGCCGATGCATGCCCGTATGCTTTCCTTGCTAATGACGGTTGTGTGCATGGACAGGGCAGTGCCGTGAGGCGGATGTGGTGTGCACATGGTAACCAACCTTTCGTCGATTAAAAAAGAAATCGCCGCATGAGTTTTGCCCAATGCGGCGAGTTTATTCCTATAGGCATTTGAGGCTCTAGTTGATTTTCGGACCCCAGCCCTGAAACAGACCTCCGCGCTGCCGATCGTACATGTCGGCCAAGCGGGTGTGGCGCGGCTCTTCGTCCGGCTCTCTGAGTGCTTTGCGTGTGAGTTTGTCTTCCATCGTCCTGTCCTTTGCGGTTTGTGCTGCGTGGCGGGGGCCACACCGTTAGCCTACGGCCCGGGCGTCCGCGCAGCGTCGCATCCCCGTCCGGAAGCCGTTGTGTTATACTGCACGACGCGGAGTACGCCGGACGGCCGCCCCACGGGGAGGAAAGTCCGGGCTTCATAGGGCGTGGTGCAGGATAACGTCCTGTCGGGGCAACTCGAAGGAAAGTGCCACAGAAACAAACCGGTCCGCCGGGCCGGGTGTATGCCAGGCCCGGTGGGCTAAGGGTGAAATCGTGAGGTAAGAGCTCACGGAGCTGCACGGTGACGTGCGCTCGGGTAAACCCCACCTGAAGCAAGACGGCTCGATTGGTCCCGCAAGGGACACGGACTGCCCGTCCGTACGAGCCAAAGTCGCAACGAGGCACGCGGCAACGCGGGTCCCAGAGAGATGGCCGTCACCCGTTCGCGGGGACAGAATCCGGCTTACAGGCGTACTCCGCTATTCACGGCAATTACCTTACATGAATCCGGCGCTTTGGCGGACCCTGGCGCTCAGCTTTATCGCGATTGCGATCGCGTTCGTGCTCTATCAGATGACGCTGCCGGATCGCGAAGATTTCGGACTGCATTTCACCGTACCGCTCGGAGCGCCCGGAAGCGTGCGAGTCGTCTCGGTCGACGCACGCTCACCTGCGTCGAACGCGGGAATACACCGCGGTGACCTCATCACGTACGGCAACACGACGATGGAGCGCGCTCGGGTCCTTTACGCAACTGCCGGTTCGCGGGTAAAGCTTACCATCAACGGCAACCGCGACGTGATGCTGACTGCGCGGCACATAACAATGCCGGTGCCCTGGGTTGCGGCTGCGATCCGTTTGGCATTTCTGTTCGTGGCCGCGCTGCTTGCGTGGCGGCGTCCCGACGATCCGGCTGCGCGCGCACTCGTCGTTTTTCTCGCCTGTTACGGCCTTGCAATCGCAATGCCGAACGGCGTGCTCCCAACACCGCTGCTCTCGCTAATCGTTTTGCAGATGCTGTATCTCGTGCTGTTTCTAATCGGCACGGGCGCTGCGGCCATTTTTGCGGCAACATTTCCGTCCGGCACGGCTCAGCCGACGCCGAACGTGCTCGCGCGAATTGCGTTTGGTTTGGCAATTGCCGTGGCGATTGGTATGGTCGTCACTCAATGGCTTCCACGAACCGGGAAGGCGCTTTCGCTACTGAGTGCAGGGTTTATTTTCTCCTTCATCGTGATCGGTTTTCTCGTAATCGCTACGCTTGTTGTCGCGTACGTTCAAGGCGAGCCGTACGAACGCCAGCGGCGGCGCTGGGTGTTTCTTATCCTCGGCGTGGGACTGTTCGGGCCGCTCGTCGACATTATCGTACAGACAGTTTTCGGCTTTAATCAATTGGTTGACAACCTAACGCTACTTCCGCTCGGACTACTGCCGTTCGGTTTGGCATATGTGATTCTTCGTCACCGCGTGATCGACGTCGGCTTCGTTCTTAACCGCGCGCTGGTCTATACCGGTGTCTCCGCCGTCATCGTCGCAGTTTTCGTGATCGTCGAAACGCTGCTGAGCAAGTACGTCGAACAGACGAACCATGTCGAAAGCGTGGCCGTCCAACTCTTTGTCGCGCTCGTCCTTGGCTTTTCCGTGCGAGCAATCCACACGCGCGTCGATCGTTTCGTCGATTCGGTGCTCTTCCGCGAGCGGCATTTGGCGGAAGCGGCACTACGTTTTTTTGCGCACGATGCGCCATACATCACCGAATCCGGCGTGCTGCTCTCGCGCTGTGTTAAAACCGTCGAGCGCTACGCGCATGCACGTGGAGCGGGCGTTTGGACTTCCCAATCGCCCACGTACCGGGCAGCCGTAACGACCTTCCCAACCGCTCCTGACGTGGACGAAAACGATCCGGCGGCCGTCGCGATGCGCGCTCGGCGCGTCACCGTTGATCTTCGTGAGGCGGAATCGGGGCTGCCCGGGACGGTTGCGTTTCCGATGATCGTGCGCGGCGAGCTATTGGGCATGCTGGTCTGCGGGCCGAAAACCGATGATGAGATCTACGCGCCGGACGAACGGGACGCGCTCGCTTTCCTTGCCACCAGCGTCGGCCATGCACTCGACGGCATTGAGATCCGCGAACTTCGCAGCCGGTTGGAGGCGCTTGGCGCCGGCCGGGCAAGCGCGATCCATGCAACCGATGAGGGCCCGAGCGCGTTGTAGCCGAAGGAATGAGTATGAGCGAACAGCGTTTTACCCCCGAGATGACCGTCGACGAAGCCTTCAAAGTGCACGCCGGAGCGCGACGCGTTTTCGCGCGCTTTCACTTAGGCGGTTGCTCGAATTGTGCCATTAGCGAATCGCACACCATCGGCGCGATCAGCGAAGATTACGGTATCCCGTTGCCGATGCTGCTGGACAGCCTAAACGCCCTTTGGGATCAGGGTAGCCTTTCCGTCGGCGACAAGGTCCGTATCCCGGATGAGATTCGCTCCAAGGTTCCGCAGCTCGCGGGAGTCCCTGAGATCGGCGAGATTAGAAGCGTCGAGGCCGGCGCATATACGGCCGAGTTTGGCGAAGTGCGGCTGCAGGGGTTGGCTGAGGACTTTATTCCGGTTCAGGCGACGGTGACGACGCCCTAACTGCTCGGGTCCCTACCCCTCGATACCTCGGGGTGCTTCGATACCTCAGCATGACAAGTGCTTCGATACCTCAGCATGACACAGAATGTGAAAACGCCCCGGAAGCGGGGCGTTTATTCTTGGGGGTCGAGGGGTTTGCGGTCGGCGTAGGCTTCGTCCATGGCGTGCCAGTGCGTGATGCGTTGCTCGCCCGCCTTCCAGCATAGATATATGGGGCGCCCATCGCGCATGGAGGGAAAATCGAGCAGCCCTAAATCGATGTCTTTGACGATGCAGCCGTACGCCTCGATGCGGTTCATGATGCGGACGATTTCGGCTTTCTGCTCGCTGAAGCGGCCGGGGGTGAAGGGCGAGCGGGGCGTCGCCATTCGCGTGTGCGGAGCCCGTTCGATGCCGCGCATCACCGGATCCGTCTCAAGCAGACGGATCGCTAGGTCACGCCGCTTCCGCCAAAGTTCCTCTACCAAGGGGGCCACTTTGGGGATGAGGGCGTTTGCCTTTTCGGGCGAAAACAGTTTCATGAAGTTCGAACGCTCCGGGGCGCTGCATCCGGGTTTGGCCGGCGGCTACGGGTAGGCTTGTTTTCGTCACCGGACTCTCGGGTGCCGGTAAGAGTCAGGCAATGAAGACGCTTGAAGATTTGGGCTTTTACTGTGTAGATAACCTTCCGCCGAAGCTCACATCGCAAACCCTCTCGTTGCTCAAGGATGCGCAGGTGCGCGAGGTCGCTATCGCACTCGATGTGCGCAGCGGTGGCACACTCGGCGAAGCGCTCCCGCTGCTGACGCAACTCTCGGCGGACGGCGTGCGTCCGCTCATTTTGTTTTTGGATGCGCGCGACGACGTTTTAGTACGCCGCTACAGCGAGACGCGCCGGCGTCATCCGTTTGCGTCGGTCGGATCCCTGCGGGAAGCGATCGCGGTCGAGCGCTCGACGATGGCGCCGCTGCGAGCGCTCGCCTCGCACGTGATCGACACGACCACACTCACGCAAGCGGATTTGAAAGAACGCCTCCTGGCTTCTTTTGCGCCCGAACATCCCGAGCGCCGGGTCGCGGTAACGGTCGTGGCCTTTGGATTCAAATACGGAATCCCGCTTGACCTCGATTTGCTCTTCGACGTTCGCTTTTTGCAGAATCCGAATTACATCGATAATCTGCGCCCGCTTACGGGAGCCGATCCGGCGGTCGCGCAATACATCGAAACAGATCCGTCAACGGGTCCGTTCATGGATCGGCTTTTCGAAATGACAGATTTTCTCATGCCTCGCTTCTTCGCTGAGGGCAAATCGCAGCTCACGATCGGCATCGGATGCACGGGCGGCCGGCATCGTTCGGTGTACGTGGGCCGCCGCTTGTACGATCACCTGGAACGGCAGGGCAACTTGGATCTCTATATGGATACCAGGGACGCGGTCCGATGAACCGTCTGCCGCCGTTCTTGCGCTGGGCCATTCCGGGTTTGGGGATCAAACGCTGGCTTATCGTAGCGATTGCCGGCATATTGCTGCTGGTCAACGGCATCGACCGCTACCTGATCGCGGTCGGCTACAACGTGCATGCGAATGAACTGATCGACGGCTTCGTCGACGATTATTTCTCGCCGAGCTGGCTCAAGTGGATTTTCATGGCCATCGGCATCGCTTTGATCTTCATCGGTATCCGGCAATGGCTGCTTGCGATTTTGCGCGCCAGCGCGATGGGCGGCAGTGGCCGTATCCTCGATACGCTCTACGAGATGCGGCTGCGCAGCGGCTATAAGATCGTCGCCATCGGCGGCGGTACCGGCCTCTCGACGCTGCTTCGCGGCCTCAAACGCAGCACCACCAATTTAACGGCGGTCGTGACCGTGAGCGACGATGGCGGCAGCTCCGGACGGCTGCAGCGCGAGCTGGGCGTCTTACCGCCGGGTGACGTGCGCAACTGTCTAGTTGCGCTTGCGGACGACGAGGCCATGGTCACCGACCTCTTCCGATATCGCTTTCATGAAGGCGAAGGACTGACCGGCCACTCGTTCGGGAATCTCTTCCTGGCCGCCATGACCGGCATAACGGGCAACTTCGATCGCGCGATCAAAGAGTCGAGCCGCGTGCTCAATATCAAAGGCCGCGTGCTGCCTTCCACTCTGGGCGTTGTGCGTTTGTGCGGGCGTCTGGCCGACGGAACGGTCGTTGAAGGCGAGACGACCATCTCCAAATCGAAGCAGCCGATCAAACAAGTCTTCTTCGATCCGCCCTATGCAGCGCCGCTCGGCGAAGTGATTACCGCCATTCGGGAAGCCGATGCGATCGTGCTGGGGCCGGGAAGTTTGTACACGTCGATCCTTCCAAACTTTTTGGTGGATCGCATTGCGCGCGAAGTTGCCGCATCGCAAGCGGTAAAAATGTACGTGTGCAACGTCATGACCCAGCCGGGTGAAACGGATAACATGACGGCGGCCGATCACGTTGAAGCGCTGCTCGAGAATGCCGGCGCGCGGGTCTGCGACTGCGTCATCGTCAACGACGAGCCGCCGTCTAAACTGCTGGAAGCCTACGCTGTGGAAGGGCAGTTACCGGTCGAACCCGACATCGAACGGATCACCGCAATGGGACTCACCCCCATGCGCGCCCAAGTCATCAGCGAAACGGCGACCGTCCGGCACGATCCCGAGAAGCTCGCGCAGGTCGTCATCAGCGTCATCGATCGTTCGATCGCGCAGCGCGCGTCGTATATGCGCCCGGCGCAGGTTTACGAACAGCGCTCGCCTAGTGCGACAGGGTAACCGTCAGCGAGAGCGGTTTGTCCGGCGCTAGGTGCACCGGTATGCTTTGCGTCGTTTTGTAGCCCTGAGCCGACACGACATAATCGACCGTGCCCACTGGAACTTGCGAAAACGAAAACTTGCCTGTGGAATCGGTGGTCGTCGTGAGCACCGTGTCGATCGTTACGGTCGCCCCTGCGACAGGCTGATTCGTGACGGCATCGAGCACCACGCCCTGGACCTGTTGGTACGTGCCTCCTGGGGGAAGAGCACTGTCGTTACATGCCGCGAGCAATACGCATGCGAAAAGAGCTCCAATGAGCCGTGCGCGTTTCATACCGTCCCTCCTTGCCGACGCTTTTTCTACGTTTATAGTACCCGAACCAGGCAACGTCACCAACCGAAGGGCCATGACCCAGGCACGCGGAACCGCGAAAGCATGATTTCCACCGAGGCGTCGGACGCAAAAACCGGCATGCACTACTTCAACGACGCCCTCGAGGCGATTGGCAATACGCCGCTCATCAAACTCGACAAAACGACCGAC
>Ga0073928_10008398_pt1 | contig 12981 bp, 10 predicted proteins | sample PaiPotPPA55metaG_FD_76969 | JGI IMG/M metagenome (GOLD analysis project Ga0073928, IMG submission 76969) | Iron sulfur acid spring bacterial and archeal communities from Banff, Canada, to study Microbial Dark Matter (Phase II) - Paint Pots PPA... ...
CTGGGCAAACCCGAAGAAGACCATGGTGCTGCCGTACAGGGCGATGGCCCGCAGGATCGGATGCCCAGACACGAAGCGCAGTCCTTCGCCGATCTCCCGGACCAGGCGCCGCCGTTCAGCGCGAGGCGGGGCGCTTTCGCGGACGCGAATGGACGCGATCCACGCACCGGACCACGCGAAGCTGAGCGCATCGGTGAGCATAGCGAGCGGGCCACCGAGCCACTGGAACAGGTATCCGGCCATCGCAGGGCCCACAGTCTGGGCGACGCTACGGTTCGCCTCCAGTGCCACGTTGCCCTCGGTGATCCGCTCCCTGCCGACCAGGGCGGGCAGGTATGACTGATAGGAGACGTCGAAGAACACGCCCAGCACGCCCGCGACGGCGCAGACGACGAACAGCCAGGCCATCCTCAGCGCACCGAGAGCCGAGGCCAACGGAACCGAGGCAAGCACCGCGGCACGTCCGAGGTCCCCCACGATCAGGACCGGTCGCCTGTGCATCCGATCGCACCACACCCCGGCCGGTAGGCCGATCACCAGGAAGGCGGCGCCCGGCAGAGCGGTCAGCAGCGCCATGTCCCAGGCCGTGGCGTGCAGCGTGTTCGCGGCGACCAGGGGAATGGCCAGCACGCTGATCTGGGTGCCCAGTTGGCTGATTGCGTCGCCAACCCAAAGGCGGCGAAAGTCGCGGTCACCGCGGATCAGGCCGCCACCCGCCATACTCACCACCCCGCGGCCCGATCCGGCCTAAGTCGCGAAGACTCAACGATGGCGAGAAATGCAGGACCCTGTCAAGACCGTTGGAGGGGTGGCGGGCCTTATGCGGGCTTGACGAGGACTGCCTGGATGAGTCTTGACCGGTCCTGCTCGAGGTTGTCGAGGAAGTTCTCGACCTTCTCCGCGAAGTTCGGTACGAACACCTGCAGACCTAGCGCGGGTGCCGGCCCGGCCATCCACGCACGCATGAACTCGACTGAGTCCTGCGTCAGGTCGTTCCACGCGGCGACCTCGAACCCGGTCTCCTCGACGAGCTGGCGCAGCCGTTCCGGCGTCACCAGGTGGCTCGCCTCGCCGCTGTCCGCCCACATCACGGGGAAGTGCAGCGGCTCGACCGGCCCGGCCGTGGCATCCCATAGGGCGAGGCGGCCGCCCGGCGCCAGCACACGCCAGGCCTCGGCGTAGAGCCCGGCCTTGTCTTCGATGTTCATCTGTACGTGCTGGCTGATGACGACGTCGAAGCTGCCGTCCTCGAACGGCAGCTCGAGTACGTTCCCCTCGTGCACGTCGATGAGGTCGCTCAGGCCGGTCAGCGTATTGAGCCACTTCGAGGTGTCGCAGTATTCGGTGGTCATATCGACCGTGTCCACGCGACAGCCGACCTGATGCGCCAGATAGCGCGCGGTGCCGCCGACTCCGCTGCCCGCGTCGAGCACTCGGTCCTCGGCGGTGACGGCCGCGAGCGTGACGATGGCGTTGGTGGCCAGGCGGCCGAGGATGTGGAAGTCCTCCATGAGCTCGAGCTCGGACGCGCTCACGTGATCGAGCCGGTGGCCGGCGTCGAGCAGCGCGCGCTCGATGCGCTCTCGCGTGGTTCCGGTGGCGTAGGGGTTCGGGACCGACGGTGTTCTACTGGACATTTCGCCATCGTATGCGGTGCTCGACGGGCGTGGCTTCTTCCAGCCTGCTGCGACGGTCGACGGTTCAGCGCGCGAAAATGACCGCTCCGGGGACGCTCTCCTCCGGGGAGAGCAGCGTGTGAGCCTCGACCGTGAACCCCGCCTCGCGTAGCAGGGCTGCTACTTGCGCAGGCTGACGGCGATGCACGTAGACCTTCATCGGGTGCCCGTCATAGCCCTCGGTCTTCAGCCTCGACGTGTCGCCGACGTGAAAGCCCAGCAGCAGCGGTCCGCCGGGACGCAACGCCCGCCGGAAGTGCCCGAACACCCCTGGCAGTGCATGGTCCGGGACATGGACCAGCGACCAGAACGCGAGCAGTCCGGCGACCGAGGCGTCGGCAAGGTCCAGGTCAGTCATCGAGCCCACCTTGAACCGCAGCCCGGGGTGCTCCCGCCGGGCCACGTCGACCATCGCGGGTGAGAGGTCGATGCCGACGATATCCAGACCCAAATCATGCAGATATGCAGCGACTTGTCCCGGTCCACAACCCACGTCCGCCACCGGCCCTCCGCCGGCGACGTGGACCAACTCGGCGAACAAGGCCAGCGCCGCACGAAGGTACGGCTCCTCGCTCAAGGACTCGCGCACGTAGTCGGCATAGCTGTCCGCGACGGTGTCGTAGGAGGTTCGGGTGTCGGTCAACCAGTCGTCCGTGTCCACCGGCGACACGGTAGCCCTGGCATCCGACACGGACGAAGGCCTCGGAGTGAGTGTCCGCTAAGTGAGCAATCTCAGAGAAACCATGGCTTCGACACTTGGCGATGCTGGGCATAGGGACGACCAATCCGACCAGGCCCCGTGGAGGCGCAAGTGTTCGACCGCCTAGCCCGTCTGGCTACCCGCCGGCCGAAGACCATCGTCGCCATTGCGCTGTTGTTCATCGGCCTCACCCTCGTATACGGCTCCTCGGTCAGCAGGTATCTGTCGGACGGCAGCCAGAACGACACCGGTTCCCAGTCCGCTCAGGCCGAAACGCTCCTGGACCAGAAGTTCCCCGCCGGTCAGCCGAACTTCGTCATGCTGGTGAGCGCCTCGCAGGGCGTCGACAACGCGGCCGTGGCGACCGAGGGCGCGGCGCTCGAGGCAAAACTCGCCGCTCAGCCCGGTGTCACTGGCGTGAGCTCGTACTGGAGCACTCACTCCGTCCTGATGCGTGCCACAGACAGCCAGTCCGCGCTTGTCGTCGGGTTTATTCAGGGCACGCAGGATCAGCAGAGCGACTTCGTCAACTCCTTCGGGCCCAAGGTCGACGGAACGCAGGGTCCGGTGAAGGTCCAGCTCGGCGGCAGCGCGGTGGTGAACAACGTCGCGGTCTCCATGGCGCGCCACGACATCGGCGCCGCAGAGGCTTTCGGCATCCCGCTGACCGCGATCGTGTTGATGTTGTTCTTCCAGAGCTTCCTGGCCTCGGCGCTGCCGCTGATGGTCGGCATCGTGGCGCTGATCGGCACCAACGCCGTCCTTCGCGCGCTCACCAACTTCACCAGCGTGTCGGTCTTCGCGCTGAACCTGGCCACCGGACTGGCATTGGGCCTCGCGTCTGACTACGGCTTGTTCATCATCAAGCGGTATCGCGACGAGTACCACGCAAGCGGCGACGTCAAGGCATCGGTCCGGATCACGCTGAACACCGCAGGGCGTACCGTCGCGTACTCCTCGGCCACCGTGCTCGTGGCGATGGCCACGATGCTGGTGTTCCCACTCTCCTTCCTGCGCTCCCTCGCCTACACCGGCATCGCCGTCGTGGTCCTGTCCGCAAGCGCCGCGCTTATCGTGCTGCCGGCTGGCCTGGTCCTGCTCGACAAGTACGTCGACGCCTGGGACTTGGCGAAGATCCCGGGCTGGCTGCTGCGGCACACGCTGCTCCGCGGGCGTCCGAAGAAGGTCAAGGCGAGAACGAGCGGCAACGGCTGGCGATGGATCGCCGAGCGGGTCATGCGCCGCCCTGTGCTCTACACAGTGGGTATCGGAGCCGTTCTCGCCTTTATGATCATGCCGTTCTTGCACGTCACCTATGGCCTATCCGACGACCGCATCCTGCCGGCGAACGTCGAGTCGCACGTGGTGCAGCAGGTCCTGCGCACCGACTACGACGGGCAGATCGCCAACCAGCTGGACATCGTCGCCAACGGCGTCGACACGACCGCAGACACCGCTCAGATCACCGCCTATGCCGAGCGTTTGTCGACGGTTCCCGGCGTCGTCCGCGTCGAGGCGGTGACCGGGATCTATGTCAACGGACATCAGGTCTCGGCCGCCGGTCCGGCGACTTCCGGGTTCGGCACGTCAGACGCCACCTACCTGACATTGGCCTCGTCTGAGAGCCAGGATTCTGCGGCGGCCAAGGCGCAGGTGGCGGACGTTCGGGCGGTACCGTCCCCGTTCCCCGTGCTGGTCGGCGGAGCGAGCGCGGACCTCGTGGACTCGCTCAGGTCGATCAACTCGGCGCTGCCTTGGGCGATCGGCATCATCGCGGCGACCACCCTGCTGGTGATCTTCCTGTTCACCGGCAGCGTACTGATCCCCTTCAAGGCGCTGCTGATGAACATCCTGACCCTGACGGCCACGTTCGGCGCGCTGACCTGGGTATTCCAGGACAACCATTTCTCGAGCCTGCTGAACTTCCCGGAGACCGGCTACCTCGACGTGTCGCTGCTCGTACTGCTGTTCTGCGTCGCCTTCGGCGTGTCCATGGACTTCGAGGTCTTCCTGCTGTCGCGGATCAAGGAGGAATACAAGCGCACCGGCGACAACCGCACCGCGATCGCATTCGGCGTGCAGAAGACCGGCAGCGTGGTCACCGCGGCCGCCGTGATCACCTCGATCGTGTTCGCCACGATCGGCGCGACCGCCCACGTGCAGAACGTCAAGATGTTCGGCGCCGGCCTCGCACTCGCGCTGATCTTGGACGCCACCGTCATCCGCACGGTCCTGGCACCCTCGCTGATGCGCCTGGCCGGAGACGCGAACTGGTGGCGCCCCGGCTTCCTGAACGGCTTCTACAACCGGTTCAGGCTGAGCGAAGGGGACGAGACAGGACAGGGTGACGAGCTGGTCGCGGGCACCGAGAACCCGAGCTACGAACACTCGGAGCACTCGGAACACAGCAGCTTAGGCAGCTGAGGCCTACGGCTGCAGAGCCGCGAACGCCTCACGGACCAGATCCGAGATCTCCTCTATCGACAGCGTCCGCACCGGTTCGGCCCGGGTCAACTGGCCCGGGCCGCACTCGTCCCCGAGCCCGCTCCCGGCCGGATACACGATGATCATGCCGCGCAGCGCCGATACCCCGGCGCGTGCCTGCACGGCCGCCCGCAGCACCGTCGACCGTGCCCGCCGGTCGGCGCCCGCCGCCTCGAGCCGGTCCAGGAAGGCGTCGGTGATCGCGTGCTCCAGGTCGTTCATGAGCGCGTGCGCTTCGGCGGCCTCCTCGTGGCCGGACTTGGGCGGTCCGCTGACCAGGATCGAGGGCGCCGCGCCGGTCTCGCCGAACCAGTCCACGATGGCCTCGCACAACGCGGTGAGCAGCCCTTCCGCCGCCGGACGCTCGCGCACCCGCAGCATCACCCCCGGAAGCAGATCCCTGACCTGCTGGAGGACGAGATCCTCCTTGGACGGGAAGTAGCGGAAGAAGGTCCGCTCGCCCACTCCCGCCGCCGCCGCGATGTCCCGCACGGTCGTCGCCTCGAAGCCCCGCTGCTCGAACAGACGCGCGGCGGCCTGCTCCAGCGCGGACCGAGTGCGCTGCTTGTTCTCTTCCCGGCGGCCGGGGCTGCTGACGTCCACCGACGCAGTATCTCAAATGGCCGACGCGGCTCCCGGCGACGCGGATTGGCCCCCGATTCCGCCCGCGCCGGAAAAACTGGCAGCACTGCCAGTTTCTGCTAAAGTGGCAGTGCTGCCAGTTTTCGGCGGTGTTCGATCCGCCGTTCGTTCCAATCCGCCGTTCATGCCAAGGAGTCCCCCGCATGGCCTCGCTGCTCTACCGGATCGCCCGGGCCGCGTTCCGCAGACGCCGACTGGTGTTGACGCTCTGGCTCGTCGCCGCGGCCGCCACGATCGCGTGCATGGCCGCGTTCGGCGGCGCAGGGAAGATCAACCAGACCTTCACCGTGCCGGGCTCCCAGTCCCAGCAGGCGCTCGACCGGATGAAGCAGGAGTTCCCCGCCGCGTCCGGCACCAGCGCGCAGATCGTGTTCACCGTGCCGGCCGGGCAGCATGTGACGGATCCGGTCGCGGAAAAGGCCATCGCCTCGGTCCTCACCGCGGCCGCGAAGGCGCCCGAGGTCGCCGCGGTGGTCTCCCCCTCGCAGTCCGGCGCGGTGTCCGAGCAGCGCACGGCCGCCATCGCGCAGGTCGAATACACGGTCACCGGCTCGGACCTGAAGACCAGCACCCTCGACGCGCTCAAGTCAGCGGTCGAAGACGCACCGCATACGGGCGTCACGGTCGAGGTCGGCGGCGCGGCGTTCGACAACAGCCCGGTGAACCCGGGCGCCGAGGACCTGATCGGCGTGCTCGTCGCGGTCCTCGTCCTGGCGATCACCTTCGGTTCGCTGCTCGCCGCCGGAATGCCGCTGCTGACCGCCCTGTTCGGCGTCGTCATCGCGGTGGCCGGAGTGCTGGCGTTCACCAGCGTCGTGAACATATCGAGCACCGCGTTGACCCTCGCGCTGATGATCGGCCTAGCGGTGGGCATCGACTACGCGCTCTTCATCGTGACGCGGCACCGCTCCCAGTTGGCGCAGGGCATCGAGCCGGACGAGTCGGCGGGCCTTGCGCTCGGCACGGCCGGAAGCGCGGTGCTCTTCGCCGGCCTCACGGTGGTGATCGCGATGGCGGGCCTGAGTGTCGTCGGCATCCCCTTCCTGACGGTCATGGGCCTGTGCGCGGCGGCAGCGGTCTTCGTCGCCGTGGCCGTCGCCCTCACGCTGCTCCCGGCGATCCTCGGCTTCGCGGGCGGCAGGCTGATACCCAAGCCAGACTCCCGTACCGCTCGTCGCGAAGCCGCCGTCGCCGCGGCCGCGACCAGTGCGGCGACCGCCGCGCCCACCCGCGCCGCCAATGGCGCGGAGCGCTGGTCCCGACTCACCACGCGCCGGCCGCTGGTCACCATCCTGATCGTCGTCGCCGGGCTCGCCGTCCTCGCGTGGCCCGCGCGGAGCATGAACCTCGCGCTGCCCGACAACGGAACAGCCCCGAGCAGCAGCTCGCAACGCGTCGCCTACGACACGGTCTCGGCCGACTTCGGCCCCGGATTCAACGGCCCGCTGCTGATTCTCGCCGACACCTCGCACGCCTCGGATCCGACCACCGCCGCCGACCACGTCGCCGCTTCGCTGCGCGCCCTGCCGGACGTCGTCGCCGTAACCCGGCCGCAGCTCAGCCAGAACGGCAAGGCCGCCCTCATCGAGCTGATCCCGAACAGCTCCCCGAGTGCTCAGGCGACCAAGGACCTTGTCACCACCATCCGCGGCGACGCCACTCGGCTCCAGTCCGCCACCGGCGCGAGCATCGCCGTGACCGGCACGACGGCGGTGAGCATCGACGTGTCGAGCAAGCTCGGCTCCGCGATGCTGCCGTTCGCCCTAATCGTGGTCGGGCTTTCGCTGATCCTGCTCCTGCTCGTGTTCAGATCCGTGATCGTGCCGATCAAGGCCGCCGCGGGCTTCCTGCTCTCGGTCGGCGCGTCCTTCGGCCTGGTCGTCGGGCTGTTCCAGCATGGCCACCTCGACGGGCTGATAGGCGTGGACACGACCGGACCGGTGGTCAGCTTCCTGCCGATCATCTTGATGGCGGTGCTTTTCGGGCTGGCCATGGACTACGAGGTCTTCCTCGTCTCCCGGATGCGCGAGGACTACGTGCACCACCGCGACCCGGTTGCCGCCGTGCACACCGGAGCCCGCAACGCCGGGCGCGTCGTGACCGCCGCCGCGCTGATCATGTTCTCGGTGTTCGCGTCCTTCGTCACCAGCGACGGCATGATCCTCAAGCAGATAGCCTTCGCCCTCGCCGTGGGCGTGCTGCTGGACGCGTTCGTGGTCCGGATGACGCTCGTGCCCGCGGTCCTCGCCCTCACCGGCCGCGCCGCGTGGTGGCTCCCCGGTTGGCTGGACCGCCGCCTGCCCAACCTCGACATCGAGGGCGAGGGCCTCCGCGAGAAGCAGCAGGAGGAGAACGCCACACGCGTGGCTACTGGTGGTGACGCCGGTGGCGCGCGAATATTTATCGCGTGAGTCTGTAGTAGAGCGGCTATCCCGTTCGTCAAAGAGATAGAACCAGGGATGGAAAGGGCGCGACGCGCCACCGAACCGTCCCCACCGACACGAACGGAGCAGACCGATGAAGTATCTGATGCTGGTATGCGTGGACCCCGACCTCGCTCCCGGTCAGGCCGAAGGGGCCCCGGAGATCGACGACTGGGTCACCGAGATGGACGGCAAGGGGATCCGGCTGCTGGGCGACCGCGTCCGGCCGGGCAGCGACGCCACCACGGTGCGCGTGCGCAACCGCGAGGTACTGCTGTCAGACGGCCCGTACGCGGAGACCAAGGACCTGATCGCCGGTTTCGACGTCCTCGAGTGCGCCGACCTCGACGAGGCCGTCGAGGTCGCCTCCCGGCACCCGATGGCGTGGGCCGGAGTGATCGAACTGCGCCCGTTCTGGATCGACGATCAGGACGCGTGACCCCGGCGCGGCGGTGCGGCCGGCGGGTGGCGAGTAGTCGATGACGGCCGAGACGAAGGAGTTCATCGCCGGGATCTACGCCGACGGATGGAGCCGGATCGTGGCCACCATGATCCGGTTCACTGGCGGCGACTGGACCCTGGCCGAGGAGTGCGCGCAGGACGCGTTCGCCCAGGCGCTGCGCACATGGCCGGAGTCGGGTGTGCCTCGCCAGCCGCTGGCCTGGCTCACCACCGCCGCGCGCAACCGCGCCGTCGACCGGATGCGCCGCGCGTCGACCGAGGCGGCGAAGATTCGGGAGTGGGCAGAGGCGATGGAGCAGGAAGAGGCACCTTCCTACCCGAGCGACAGCGAGATCCCGGACGAGCGGCTCGAGCTCATGTTCACCTGCTGCCATCCCGCATTGAATCTCGACGCTCAGGTGGCGCTCACCCTGCGCGCCCTCGCCGGGCTGAGCACCGCCGAGATCGCGCGTGCGTTCCTGGTGCCGGAGCGCACGATGGGCCAGCGCATCTTCCGTGCCAAGCAGAAGATCGCGCACGCGGCCATCCCGTTCCGCGTCCCGCCCGCGCATCTGTTGCCGGACCGCCTGCCGGCCATCCTGCACGTGCTCTACCTGCTGTTCAACGAGGGGTACGGCGACCAGGACAAGACACGGCTGAGCCGGGAGGCCATCCGACTCGCCCGTGTCCTGTCGACGCTGATGCCCGACGAGCCCGAGGCACACGGCATGCTCGCGCTGATGCTGCTGCACGACGCGCGGCGCCCGTCCCGCGTCGACGCGAACGGTGATCTGGTCACGCTGGAGGAGCAGGACCGTTCTCAGTGGAATCCGGAGGAGATCGCCGAGGGCACCACCATCCTCGAGCGCGCGCTGCGGCGCCGCCGGGCCGGACCGTTCCAGATCCAGGCCGCCATCGCGGCGTGCCACGCGACCGCGCCGTCCACCGCGGCGACCGACTGGCCGCAGATCATCGGACTGTACGAGCAGCTCGCGCTCGTCGCCCCGAGCCCGGTCGTGGACCTGAACCACGCCGTCGCCGTCGGGATGGCTCGCGGCCCCGAGGCGGCGCTGGCACTGGTTGACGCGATCGCCGAGGACGGCCGGCTGAGCTCGTACTATCTCCTACACGCCACGCGCGCCGACCTACTCCGGCGCTGCGGTCGCGCCGCGGAGGCCGCGGACTGCCTGCGCACGGCGCTCGATCTCGCCCCCACCGAACCGGAGCGCCGCCTGCTCGCGAAGAGACTGGAGTAGGCGCTTGCCGCGCCACGCTCAATAGCGTTGGCTGGACCGCGGCTGCTGTTGCTCCGTCAGTTCGGGCTTTTGCGTCCTACAAGATGAAAGACGCGACTGAGCTGGCGGTAGGGATCTCGTCGGCTGGCTTCGAGTTCGACCGCGGCCGTCGCCGCGACCTGCTTTTCGTCGCTGGGGTCAAGCTCGGCTCCGCTGAACTCGAGCCAGTCGACGAACAGCCACACCCCATACCAGCGCACTGGTTCCACGCCCCGGCTCCGGATGAGCTCGCTGAGCTCATCCACGGTGTCGGCTCGACCCTGTACACCCAGCACTCCGATCTCGGTTCTGGCGTCGAACGAGGCCAGCGCGTCGTCCCACCGCCGCTCCAAGGCTGGGCGCACCGCCATCGCATTGGCATTGGCCGTCATGATCGAGACCACGCCGCCGGCAGCCGCGCACCGGCACAGCTGGTCGACCAGCGGCTCCGGCTCATCCAGGTACCCGAGCACGCCATGGCACAATACGGCGGCGAAGCGTCGACCATTCAGCGCTTTGACTGCGTTCAATCCGTCGGCCTGCAAGAACGTCACCCGCTGTTGAACCTCGGCGGGCAGCCGCTGAAGCCGCCCTCGGGCTTTGTCCAGCATCGCCGGCGACGGGTCAAGCAACGTCACGTCGTAACCGGCCTGGGCCAGCGGAAACGACTGATGGCCCGCGCCGCCGCCGACGTCGAGCACCGGCCCTGGCGGCGGCGGCAGTTGCTCCAGCAGCTGCTGGTGCATCACATAGGTGCGCACGCGTCCTTTCACCGACGCATAGGCTCCATCCACGAATTGGTCAGCCAAGCCAGCCCAGATGTCATCGCCCACGGCATCAAGGTATAGCAGCAGCTGGACAGAACGCTGAGGCCTCACGCGTCGCGGGTGCGGAGCAGCGTTCCGCCGATGACGAGCGCAGCGACTGCCCACAGAGCGACGACGCCTAGGCCCTGCCAGGGCCCGATGGGCAGTTTGGCGACGTCGAGTGTGGTCTGCACCCCGAGGCCCGCAGACATGGGCGCGATCTGGTTCAGGTGCCGCTGCCAGGTGGGGTTGGAGACCACGTGGATCAGGATCGGGAAGACGAACAGCAGCGCCAGGACGATGCCGATGGCACCGGCGGAGCTGCGCACGGCGGTGACGATGCCGAGGCCGAGCAGGGCGATCAGGACGAGGTAGAGCACTGATCCGATCACCACGCGCAGCAGCGTCCCGCCGTCGCCGAGGAGGGCGGCGTACCCGTTGCGGGCGGTGAAGCCGTTGCCGGGCAGCACCAGTTTCCCGACGAGGATCGCGCCGAGCACGGACAGCAGTCCGGCCGCCGCGGTGACCGCCGAGAGCACGGCCGCCTTGGCCGCGAGCACCTCGGTGCGGCGCGGCATCGCGATGAAGGTGGTGCGGATCATCCCGGTGCTGTATTCGTTGCCGACCATCAGCACGGCCACGATCGCGACCACGACCTGCCCGGCCATGACGCCGGTGAGGCTGAGTTTGCCGGCGTCCTGGCCGCAGCCGACCGAGGGGCACTTGGTGGTGCCGGCGACGCCGGCACCGATGCCCACGGTGAGCAGGACCGTGCCGAGCAGCATCCAAAGGTTTCCGGTATCGGTACGTAGCTTCGTCCACTCGGCGCTCAGCGCGCGACGGAAGCCCGCGTTCGTGTCGACGGCGGCCATCACACGTCCCTCCGACGCAGCAGCACGGCGCCGATCGCGTAGGCGGCCGCAGCGTAGGCGCACAGCACGGCGAACCCGGCCCAGGGTGCCAGCGGGAAGTAACCCGAGGATGGGTTGTAGGTCGTATACACCTGGGCATAGACCTTCAGACTCTGCTGGATCGCGAATCCGGCGGCGGGGGTGACCTTCAGCAGCCAGTTCGACGCGCCGTCAGGCAAGGCTCCGGAGGTGGCCAGGATGTACGGCAGGACCATGGCAACCACTGGGATGGCAATGGCGATGGCGCCACGTTGCACGATGGTGCCAATGCCGAGGGCGAGCACGCTCGCGGCCGCCAGCAGCATGCCCATCCCGAGCATCACCCGCAGTTCGGTGCTGAAGGGGACGGTAGCGACGTAGAAGCCGTTGGAGTTCGATTGTGCCTCGCCGATCGGGAGCGCGATTACGGCGGCGAGCACGCCGGTTACGAAAGAGGTCGTGGTCAGCACGAGCCCCTTGGCCGCGAGGACCCTGCCACGTCGGGGGCTGGCCGCCAGGGTGACGCCGAGCAGGCCGCGCCGGTATTCGGCCGTCATGAAGCCGGCGCCGATGACGATGACCACGATCAGGCCGGCGAAACCGCCGACGAGGAAGTTCTCAATGGGTCGGCCGCTGGCGAAGGCGGAGCCGCCGACGACGGGGGCGATGTCCCCGGCCCCGGTGACGGTGATTGCGCCGCTGTTGCCGTCCTGGTGGTAGGAGGCCGAGGTGTTGGGCAGGTAGCTGCCGGAGGTCCCGGCGTCCCGGCCGATCTGCTTCCCGGTCCACGAGCCCTGATTCCAGCCGCTGCCGACCGTCACCTGGTCGAAGGTCCCGGTGGCGACGTTGGGCACCATGCCGACGCCGGTGCCCGTCTGCGTCGCGGCCTCGGGCGTCGTGGTGAACAGACCGACGTAGACGGTGGACGGCAGCCTGCTGAGGTTCGCCGTGCCGACCTCGGTCCACGAACTGCCGTCGGTGGAGTCGTAGCCAGTGAGGATGTCGCCGGAGCGCACCAGCTTGATCCAGCGCGGCGAGGCGGAGGAGACGGTCCCGGAGAGGCCAGCGGTGTCCTGGGTAAAGTCCGACTGCATCCGCACGCCGTGCGCGGCGGTGGCCATGATCGCAGCGTAGGCAGAACCCTGATCAAGACTCGACTTCACGATGATGCCGGCCTTGGCCCACGGGGCGAGTCCCGCGGTGGTTCCGGAATTGGGACCTCCGGCCGCGACCACCCCGGTGAGCGAGGTGACCTCGGCGACGATGCTTCCGTCGCCGGAAAGGGGCTGGTAGACGAGGGAGAAGCTGTCGTTGACCGCCTCGCCGCCGGGTCCTACGGGAAGCGCCCCGCCGCCGCCGTTCTGGTTCGACGCCGCGGTGCCGACGAGCCCGACCACCACGATGACGACGAGGGCGCCGATCATGCCGAACGCCCAACCGCGGACGGTGCGGAACTTGGTCCACTCCGCGTGCAGCAGACGTCCGAAGCCGGCCCGGCCGCCGTCCGACAGGGGCGGAGAAGTGCGGGGCGTTTGATTCTCGGTGAGGGTCATCGTGCCACCTCCGTCGGCATCGCGCCGTGGTACTGCACGGCGTCGCGGGTGAGCTCCATATACGCCTCCTCGAGGGACGCCCGGTGGGCAGA
>Ga0073928_10008400_pt1 | contig 12980 bp, 16 predicted proteins | sample PaiPotPPA55metaG_FD_76969 | JGI IMG/M metagenome (GOLD analysis project Ga0073928, IMG submission 76969) | Iron sulfur acid spring bacterial and archeal communities from Banff, Canada, to study Microbial Dark Matter (Phase II) - Paint Pots PPA... ...
AATACTCCGCCCAACCCGCTTCGCCCCGCCGGTAACCAGCGCCACTTGCCCTTCCAACGCCTTTCCCGCCATCGCCGCAACCCCTCCCAAAACATTTGTCGAACACCCGAGGTGAACTCAACACGTTAGCATTCTGTGCGGCCTGGTAGCCCGCCAATCTTCACTGAAACTTATTTGGCTTCGGCGGGGGTGGCTGTGGCCGGGCCTTCGCCTACGATTTCAAGCACTGCTTCGGAATCCTTCGCGCCATCGTAGTGAATTTGTTTTCCGAAATGCGTGACGAAGGTGCCGGCCGGCAAGGGAACCGTGCCGTCCGGATCGAACTTTGGTCCGGTGCCCACTCACCAGGTTCCCGAGATAACAGTGATGAAGCGGTCGTTTGGGTGCCAGTGCGGACGACTCATGTGATGCGGAGTCCATTTCACCAGCACAACGTAGAGACCCGGCTTTCCAGGATCGCCCTGCAGGACGGCCATCTTGGCCCCCATGGGATCGTCCTTCCACGGAATCTGGTCCGGCAGTTTGTAGGCCAGCACCTTCGGATCGAGATGGTTGGATGCGGGCGTCGGTGCTTGCGCCGACCCGCGCGACACCATCCATGCCGCAAGCGTCGCTACAAGTAGTGCCGCCGCCCCGCACTGGCGCATGCGAATAATCGACATAGTTCCTCCGTCCGATTCCATCTCAATCATGTTTTCCGACTATAGCTTCCGGCATGGACATTCCGCCGATGATCTGCCAATCCCGACCGTTCCTGATCCATGTATGAGTGACGCGAGTAGTGCGCGGCGTTCCTGCGCCATTCTTGTCCAGCCATTCATAGGTGGTCCAGTAATAGGTCACCGCGATGTCGCCACTCACTTGAATCGCGGCCGGCTTAACCCCCATGGACTTGAAAGTCAGCCCCTTGCTGGTTTGCGAGGTAATCCAGTCGGTGATGTGGTCCTTGCGAACCGGTGTCTCACTAACCAACGGCCAGCCCAGGAAATCTTTGTGCCACAGGTTCCGATAGCTCGGCAAATCGTTGTCCTGAACGTAGCGCCAATAGGCGCGCTCAAGGTCCCAAAGCGTCTGCTCATTTTCAACAGCACGCACTTGGATGGTCCCCACCAACGAAAGCGCTAACACCCCGGCCAAACAAGCGATCACGCGTAGCCTAAAATCCATACGATATTTGATCATGCTCGCCTCCGACGATGAGAAACGGTGGAACCACGAACTCAGGCGATCCGGAGTATATGTCTCAAATCAAATTTCGCATCACTGAAAACTGATTCGACCGCGCCGACGGAGTTCTTTGACGCGATGGAATTTCGACGAGTGCAACCAAAGGAGAAAAAAGTGTAGGATGCTGGCGCGCTGACGACATTTGAAGACGTTCGTGTGGTTTTGGGATGCATGCTGGCTTCGCTGGTGTTTGTGTGGCTGCTGAATCGCCTGTGGCCGGCGAGCCAGCGGCGCGACCACAACGACATTATCGGCTGGCAAGTGGGCGTGTTCGGCACGACCTACGCGGGTGATCCTGGGGTTGATGCTGTACGCGGTGTGGACTTCGTACCAGGAAGCGGACATCCACGCGGAAACGGAAGCGAATTGGCTGGTGAGCGTTTTCCGTGTGGCGGATGGGCTACCGGCTGCGCGACGCGATCAAGTTCATCGACTCGCGCGCGAGTACGTCAACATAGTGATCGAGCAAGAGTGGCCCACGATGGAGAAAGCGGGGCTGGGCCTATCCGGGCACGAGACTATAGAAAAGTTGTGGACCGCTGTGCTGGAAACCAAGGCCGCAACATATGCCGAACAGACCAGCATGAATTTGGCGCTCACGGAAATTGATAACATGACCGAACATCGCCGCGTGAGGCAGCTTCACAGCCAGTCCAAACTGCCGGGAATTCTGTGGGTCGTACTTATCGCGGGCGGCATCATCACCATGCTTTCTTCCTGCATGTTCGGCATAGACAATTTTCGTTTGCATTGCCTGCAGGTTGTGTCGCTGACGCTGCTGCTCTCGCTGATTCTGGTGGCGATAGCGGATATCGATCGGCCGTTTCAAGGTGCGGTGCACGTACATCCGCGTGGGTTCGAACGCGCTCGCGATACGCTTGCGCAGTCGCCTTAATTTTCTCCGCGTTATTCGTAGCGAAGGGCGACCATAGGATCCACCTGGGTGGCGCGCCGTGCCGGAATGTAGAAGGCGGCCAGAGCGCAGAAAGCTATGATCGCGGCAGACACCACGAGCGTAAGCGGATCGGTAGGCTGCACGCCGAAGAGAAATCCCGCGATCAGCCGGGACAACGCAACGGAGCCGAGTACACCCAAAATCAAGCCGGCGAAAGCCAAACGCAATCCCTGACTCAGAATCATGCGCAAAATCTCGCGCAGCGTGGCACCCAGGGCGAGGCGAACGCCAAATTCGTGCGTGCGCTGGCCCACGCCGAATGAAATTAGTCCGTACACTCCTATCGCCGCAAGGGCCACAGCGATGAAACCGAAGGCTCCGAAAAGGCGCGCATAAAACCGATTCGGACTCACCGAATCGGAGATTAGATGGTTGAGGCTCTGAACGTCGTAGATCGCCATGGTGCTATCCACGGTGTGGACCGCATCCACCAGGGTCTTGCCAAACGATTCTGGATTCTGCTCGGTCCGCACGACGAAAGTAATGTAAGGAAACGGCAGCCCGTAAAACGGCATATAGATCTCCGGCCGGCTGGGCAGCGCCAAACTGTCCTGTTTCACGTCTCCGACAACGCCGATGACTTCACGGTCTTCTGCATGGTCCCAGAGAAAGTGCAAGTGTTTCCCGAGCGGGTTCTGGCCCGGCCACCAATTGCGCGCGGCCGATTCGCTGATAACTAAGGGACCGGATGTAAGGCCACCTTCTGGCTCAGTGAAACTTCTTCCGGCGATCAGCGGGATTTGCATGGCACTGAAATAGCCGGGCGTGACGATGCTAAAGCCAGACTCGCGGCCATGATTTAAGTCCGGCGGCTCTCCGTTAATCTGGACCGGCCCACTTTGCCGCTTGAAACTCAAGAGCGGAAGGAGCGATGTTCCGGCAACATCACGCACGCCTGGGGTGCCGCGCAGATCTTCGATGACTTGTTTCGCGAATCGGATTTTCTGCGAGTTGGTTTGATACGAATCGGGAAAACCGATCGAGGCGGTCATCACGTTTTGGGGATTGTAGCCGGGGCGAACCTGCAAGAGACGCAGGAGGCTCTGCATCATGAGAGAAGCACCCAAAAGCAGGATGAAAGCGCAAGCAATTTCGCCTGCGATCAGAAGTTTTCGTAAACGCGGGTTTGAATCACCACCGGAATCACGGCCGCCGGGCTTTAGTCCAGACTGCAAATCGGACTTGGCAGCTTGAAACGCAGGAGCCAGGCCAAAACCAATTCCGGTAAGAAGTGAAAGGACAAAAGCAAATCCCAAGACGTGGCCATCGAGATGAATTTCGTCGAGCCGGGGAAGATCGCGCGGAATGATGGCGAGAATCGATGCCTGAGTCAGGTAGGCCAAAGCAATTCCTGCGAGCCCTCCTGCTATGGCGAGCAGAACGCTTTCGGTGACGAGCTGCCGGGCTAGACGAATACGGCTGCCGCCGAGCGCCCCGCGAATCGCAAATTCCTTCAAACGTCCGGCGCCGCGCGACAGAAGCAAATTTGCCAGATTCGCGCAACCGATCAACATCACGAATCCAGCCGCTCCCATTAATATCCAGAGACCATGGCGAGAAGCGCCGACCGTATCTTCTTCCAGCGGAATCAAATCGGCGTGCGAGTCCTTATCAGTTGCCGGGTATTCCTTGGCCAGTTGATCCGTCACCACGGCCATATCGGCCTCGGCATGGGCGAGCGTGATTTCAGGTTTTAGACGGCCGATAACTTCCATGGCGCGAATGCGCCGACTGCCGTGAAAGCCAATCAGGAATTCTTCTCCGACGCCCATGGGCATCCAAATATCCGTCTTGGCCGGGATAATGAAATCCACGAGGCAACACGCCTGCAACTTGATACGGAGTGGAGTCGATCTGGATTTGCTTCCCGAGGATCGCCGGGTTGCCACCGTAGCGCCGCTGCCAGATACCGTAACTCAGCAGAACGATACGCTCGTAACCGACGCGGTCATCGGTGGAACGGAATAACCGCCCTATGACAGGCCGTACGCCCATCATGGGAAACAGGTCTGCAGTAGCGCAGGCAGAGCGAATTTTCTCAGGACCGATCGTATCGTAGAGATTCGAATCATTCTGCCAGGCAGCGGCAAGAGTTTCGAAACTACCATTGCGGCTCCTCCAGTCAAGAAAACCAGCGAAGGTGGTGTCCAAGCCCTTTTCAACGGGAGTGTAGGTGTACACGCGAATCAGCCGCCCGGAGTCCGGATATTGAAGCGGCCGTAACAAAATGGAATTTACGATCGAGAAAATGGCGGTGTCAGCGCCGATGCCGAGAGCGAGGGTGAGGATGGCAACAGCCGTGAAGCCGGGATTCTTGCGCAACATGCGCGCGCCGAAACGCAAATCTTGCAGCAGGGTTTCGAACATCGGTAGTCCTCGTCGCTCGCGATAAATTTCCTTGGTTTGCTCGACACCGCCTAATGTCAGAACGGCCTGGCGACGCGCCTCGACCGCAGACATGCCGCGCCGAAGGTTGTCCTCCGTGTGCATGCCGAGGTGGCTCTCGAGCTCGTCAGACAAATCGCGATCGCGGCGCTGTTTGGCAAATGCTGCAGCGAAGCGGACGAAAAAGCTGCGCAACACGCGCATTAAGACTCCTGTTCCGGCGAGAGGAAGCGGGCCAGGATTTCGGTGGTTTGTTCCCACTCACGGGCTTCGGCTTCTAACTGTTTGCGGCCGGCGCGTGTGAGTTTGTAGTATTTGGCTTTACGATTGTTGTCAGACAGGCCCCACACGGAAGAGATGTAGCCCTCCTGCTCGAGCTTCAGCAGAGCGGGGTACAGCGTGCCGTAATTAACTGAAAGCAAATCGCCGCTGGTCTGCTCGATGCGCCGGGCAATGCCGTAACCGTGCAGCGGGCCCATGGATTGAAGGGTGTTCAAGACCATGAGCGCGAGAGTTCCCTGCCAAACGTCCTTTTTGTCAGTCATCGATTGGTTCGTCCGCTCCTATTGGAAAGCAATAGCGAGAGGCTGCCACAACTCATATGGGAAAGCAATAGAAGGTTAGACGCGGTACTGGGAGAAAGGGTAGCGCGTGAAAATACGAAGCCGCGGGATGGCGGTTTGGAGGCCAAGGGAGAAGCCTCAGTCGGACGCAACGCGCCAGAGGAGACTATACGGTTCCCTGCTAGAATCGGGGCGCGAATGGAGGCGGCATGAAGATAGATTTGCTGGCAATTGCGGCGCACCCGGATGACGTGGAGCTCACTTGCGGCGGCACGGTGTTGAAGATGTCGCAAGCTGGTTACCGAACGGGCATCCTCGATTTAACCAAGGGAGAGACGGGCACGCGCGGCACGCCAGAGATTCGTCTGCGCGAAGCGGCGCAGGCTGCCAAAATTTTGAAAGCCAGCGTGCGACGTAATCTGGGACTTCCGGATGCGCGGCTGGAAATGCGCGAAGATTACAAAATGGCAATTGCCGAAGTGATTCGCGAGCTGCAGCCGAAAGCCGTGATTCTTCCCTACTGGGAAGGACGCCATCCTGACCATTACAATGCGTCAAAACTTGGGTACGAGGCTTGCTTTGTTGCGGGACTGAAAAATTATCCGTTAAGCGGGCGCGCGTTTCGTCCGTTCAAGATTCTTTACGCGGCTGCGGATGCAAATGCACGGCCTACGTTTTGCGTGGATATTACGAAAGAATTCGAAAGGCGGCGGCGCGCGATTTTGGCTTACAAGTCGCAGTTCGAACCGCCGGAGAGAGATCGCAAGTCCAAAGTGTATTTGCCACTCGACGAACTTGAGGCGCGCATGAATCTGATGGCTGTGAGTTTCGGACGCATGATCGGAGTTAAATACGCAGAGGGCTTCGTTGTGAAGGAAGTAGTGCGCGTGGAGGATGTGGTGCAGATGCGGGTGCGGTCGATTTGACGAACAGAGCCGGGAGGAGCGCGTGGCATAAAACGCTAGAGCAGATTTTTCGCTTCGCTCAGAGCCCTGGGCGATGACAAAAGGGTGAGAGGGGCGAGACAAGTGAATGCCACGGTAGGGTCAAAATCCACCGGGTGGCTTCACGAAAACCCCTGAAAATATCAAAGGGATCACGGCGGGGTTGAAACCCGCCTTCTGCTACGAGATTAGAAGTGGTCGGATTCTTGGGTGTAGGTAAAACCGGGGAGAGCTTGCGAAGGGCCGCGTTGATCAACTTTAATCTTTATGGTGCCCTCGGCTTCGGCGCCGGTCTTGCGGAGCAAGGCGAAAGTTGCGATAGCTTCGTTGTAAACCTTAGTAATCAAATAAGATTCGCCGGAATCGTCTTTCTTCCAGACTTGGCCAACTTGGATCTTTCCAACAGGCATAGTACGAATGTAGACAGATTCGAGCGAGGCGTCAATAAGAGCGCAACGGTAAGATTCGCAGGGGAAACCTCTACGCCGTTCTAGTCGACGGCCCGAATGCAGTCGCAAGCGCCCGGCAGACCGAAAGCGCCGGCGGTGTGCCCTGCCTTCCCCTAGATTGTCTGCCGGGTGGCGGAACTGCACTGCCCACATTTGTAAAACCTTCTCTGGCCGGGAAACTTATTGGTGGGAGCTGCCATCCAAGCAATAGATTGAGGAAGCTTGGGCGGGGTGTATAATCCTGGCAAAGTCCTCAGGAGGGTCCGATGAAAAAGAATTTGGCGGGACAGTTGGGAGCGCTGATCGTAGCTGCCTCGCTACTTAGCCCTGCGACAATCGCCGGACCTCAACAGCAGTCGAGCACGCCTCCGACTCAGCAGCAGAGCGGTCAACCACAACAGCAGGGCCAACAAGTCCCAACCACGACGCCGGCGCAAACTCCGCAACAAACGCAGCCTGATCAAACACAGCAGAGTACTCAGCCTGCGCAGCAGGATCCCAAGGCGCAGACTACCCCGCAGGCGGAGCACGGTGATTCGACCGCGAAAGACCAAAGCGCGCCGGGGACCGGCGACAAGAATCCCGATACCATGCCGATCCAGCAGATGCCGCCGGACCCGAACGTCAAGGCGGGATCTAAGCAGGATGTGAATGCGATCGGCAACCGCAGCGTTGGGCATGGTTTGAATTTCTATTCGCTGGAGCATGAAATCGCGCTGGGTAAACAGTTGTCGCAGGAAGTGGAGAAGCAAGCGAAATTCATTAACGATCCTATCGTTACGGAATATGTAAACCGAGTGGGACAGAACCTGGTGCGCAATTCGGACGCGCAAGTGCCGTTCACGATCAAGGTGATCGATTCCGATGTAGTGAATGCGTTCGCGCTGCCGGGCGGATTTTTTTACGTCAACAGCGGACTGATTTTGCACGCGGATGAAGAGTCCGAGTTGGCCGGCGTGATGGCGCACGAAATCGCGCATGTGTGCGCGCGACACGGCACCAAACAAGCGACCAAGAGCGACATCATACAGATGGGCGCCATGGTGGCAACCATTTTCATTCCCTACACTTGGGCCGGGTATGCGATCTACCAGGGGATGAACTTTGCGATTCCGATGACGTTCCTGAAGTTCACGCGCGTGGATGAAGCAGAAGCGGACTATCTCGGGCTGCAGTACATGTATAAGGCCGGATACGATCCGAACGCGTTCGTATCGTTCTTTGAAAAGGTGCAGTCAGACGAAAAGAAACAGCCCGGCACAATTCCGAAGATTTTCTCGACCCATCCGCCAACGCCCGATCGAATCGTGAAAGCACAGAACGAGATTGCGACGATTTTGCCCGCGCGCGACGAATACATTGTCTCAACATCGGAGTTCGACACGGTGAAGCGGCGGTTGCAGATGATCGAGATGAATATGAAGGTGGATGATAAGAAGAATCCGAACAAGCCTTCGCTGCGGAAAAAGACCGATCAACAACCGAACAAGGGATCCACGGGCGGCGATCCGCAATCAACGAGCAGCGATCCTACAACGGACGATCCCGATCGTCCGACTCTGCAGCGGCGGCCGGATCCGAACGCTCAGCCGTAACGGCGTGGCCGTTTAGTTTGAAAATCTGCCGGCGTTAGGCCATATCACCTTTGTGTGTTCACCGTTTCTCCCATTCTAGGTCTCTATCGCTTGGTCCTTTTAGCTATCTTTGGAATGGCGATCGGTGCGATCACCGGGCGGCTAGGCTCTTTGATAATGAAAAGCGGAAGCGGTGGCGTTATCAAAGATTCATTTCTAGGGCATTCGGCTATCTAGTAGGATTCCCCGGATGCATATTCTGTATCGTTGTAGCTATCGTCTTGCCGGTGCTGCACGAATGGTATCGCTCGAGACAAAAACATGCCGTTACTGACCGATGAGTTAGCGGGCGTGAACTTCAGCGACGCCCAGGCGTTTAAGACCTTCGGAGTAATACTTGCGATAGAGGATGTCCCACTCTTCGCTGCCCTCCAGAATTTCCTTTTTCTGCGACGAGATCTTTGCGCGGACTTCGGTGTCAACCTGCTCTTCGAGCTTCAATAGCGATGACAAAATGGTAACGATTTCCTGGCGGATGGTGTCGCGGTCTTCCACAAAATCCACTTCCGGGCTGGACACAAGGAGATCGATGATTCGATGAGAGATACGAACGGTTTTTTCGCGAGTCAAGCGCATATCAGCGGAGGATTAATTTCCTTTCACGGGCGAGCTGGCCTTTCACTTTCTTGAACATTTCCTGGTAGGAGACGCCCGTGCGCTTCATTTCGTCCGAATATTTCGCGAGAATTTCACGGACTTCTTCATTTACGCGGTCTTCTACGGTAACCTCGTCGGCCATTACCTGGCGCACCTGCTGCGTGAGGCTTTCTACGTTCTTTATTTCAATCATCTTTTGGGCCGCGAGCCGTTTTACCACCTCTTTGGCCATGTAGCCGACATAATCGCGGGACAGAAGCATTCCGTTTGCTCCGCAAACTTTTGACGAGCATTTCAGTCTACTGGCTGGGTAATCAAAGTGTCAAGGCGGGGCGTTTTGAGCGGCGAACTAAATCGGGGCGAAAATTTCGAGTTTGTGGAACGCGATAGCGCCTGGCCGAGAGCATCATGGCCAAGCCTCCAACGATCACGCCTGCAATGATTGAGAGCGTGGCGACTGCATCAAAGTCGTCCCCAGTAACCGGCCGCGAACGGGCCACGATATGGGTCCAAGAAATAGATAGGGCGAAATACATTCCGATGCAACCGGCCAGTAGGCCGCCAATCGCAAACATTGCCGGGACAACCACCCTGCTCGCTCTCGCCACAGTTTCCCCCTGAACTCGTTTGCAGATAATGCCACGAGATCTTTTCTCGAAATTACCGAGATCATGTGCCGCGTGCCTATTCATACAACGGCTTGCAATCGCCGGCAAGGGCTTACGCGATCAGAGGGCCCGCTCGTATCGCTTTACTGGTTCTGATAATCTGGCTGTGGGATTTACTTCGCCAACCGGTGTTTCAGCGCGCCGTAAATCACCTGAAAGAGAAAGCCCAGAGTGACTACTCCTATCGTTTCCCCGCGCGGCGTAAGGCGCGTATTCAATTTCAATGGCGGACCTGCGACTTTGCCGCTGCCGGTGCTCGAGAAAATCCGGGCGGAATTGCTGGACTACCGCGGCACGGGCATGTCCGTGATGGAAATGACGCACCGCTCGCCGGAATTCGAAGAAATACTTTTTCGCGCGGAACGGAATCTGCGCGAGTTGATGGCGGTATCGGAAGATTATGCGGTGATATTCCTGCAGGGCGGCGGAAGCCTGCAATTCACGATGGTGCCGATGAATCTGTGCTTGCCCGGCAAACCCGTGGACGTTCTCCATACCGGGATGTGGACGGCCAAGGCGATCGCGGAGCTTAAAAGAAGTATGCCTTATCGGCTGGCAGCTTCGACCGAGGCAGAGAAATTTACGCGCGTGCCGCGCATGGATGAGATCACGCTCGCTCCGGACGCTTCCTATGTGTATATGGCGTCGAATAACACGATCGAAGGAACGCAGTGGAGCGATTTCCCGCAGACGGGCGAGGTGCCGCTGGTCGCCGACATGTCGTCAGATATCGCTTCACGACGTATCGACGTGGGCCGCTTCGGATTGATTTTTGCGGGAGCGCAGAAAAATCTTGGGCCTGCGGGCGTTACCGTGGTGATTGTCCGTCGCGATCTGGCTGAGCGCGCAGATAAGAATCTGCCGGCGCTGCTGCAGTACCGCACCGAGATCAAGGAGCGCTCGCTGTTTCATACGCCGCCGACCTTTGCGGTGTACATCGTGGGCCTGGTGCTGGAATGGCTCGCCACGGAAGGCGGAGTGGCTGCGGCCGAAAAGCGCAATGAAGCAAAAGCCAGAATGCTTTACGACGCGATTGATACCAGCGGCTTTTACTCTTGTCCGGTTTCGAAGGAATCGCGCTCGCGCATGAACGTAGTGTTCCGCCTTGCGGCCGGAGACGAAAACGTAGAGAAAAAGTTCGCAGAAGAGTCCGCCTCGGCGGGGATTACAGGCGTGACCGGGCACCGATCGGTTGGCGGCATGCGAGTGTCACTCTATAACGCAGTAACGCGCGGAGCCGTCGAAGCGTTGGTTAGTTTCCTGCGGGAGTTTGAGCGCGCAAACGGGTAAGGCGCTCGGCAGCTAGGGACCAAGGAACGGAGAAGGCGCATACTTGCTCGAAAAAGAGCCACAACAGTGTGGTAGATGCGCAACAGTTCCTTGACAGGGCCTAATTTGGCCTCTAAGCTGGTGTTTCTATGTCAAATCTCACCAATCGGACGGGTAGTTTACCCGTTCGGAATCCGAGAGCGAGTCGAAAATGGCTCCGGAATGATCGGCTAGTCACGGTAACACCGTCTTCGGCAAAAATCGATGTGCAACCTCCCTTGGATGAGTACTTTAACTCGCTTTTTACCGCGTTAGGGCCCCAGCATTGGTGGCCGGGCAAGACACCTTTTGAAGTGATTGTAGGCGCGATCCTCACGCAGAATACCTCCTGGAAGAATGTCGAGTTGGCGCTGAACAATCTACGCACTGCTGGGGTATTTACCCAAGCGAAAGTGGAGCAGGTAAACCATCGGCGTTTGCAATCGTTGATTCGACCGGCGGGATATTTTCGACAGAAGGCGCGAGCACTGAAGGCCTTTGTCAGCTTCTTGCGCCGCGAGTATCGTGGCTCGTTGAAACGGATGTTTGCGACGCCAACCATTTCACTTCGAGAGAAGCTGTTGAAAGTGTGGGGCATCGGGCCAGAGACGGCTGATGCGATTCTGCTGTACGCGGGCCAGCATCCGGTGTTTGTGGTCGATGCGTACACCAAACGGATCATGGCGCGACATGGCTGGGCCGGCGAGAAAGCGAAATACGAGGACGTGCGCTGGATGTTTGAGAGGCAATCGCTGGGAAATGTGGAACGCTTCAAGGAATTTCACGGATTGATCGTACTGGTGGGAAAGAAATGGTGCCGGAAAAGCGTTGCGATGTGTGAAGAATGCCCATTGGGACGCTATAGGGAGGAAGGCCGGTGACCGGCGAGCGGTCAAAGTGGAAGCGGCAGTTGTGGCTCACCGTGGGGCTCGTGGCGATTGTGCTACTGGCGGCTGCCGTGTTCACGCTCGGCTCTTTGAGAATTCCAGTACATCCGGACGAGGGAAACGGCCTGGTGATTTGGTTCGCGCTGACTGTGTTTATGTTTGCGGCGCTGCTGGTTTTCACCCTGATCATGTCCCGGAGCTTGGTTCGCGTATGGAATGAGCGGCGCGTCCGGCAGATCGGTTCGCGTTTCAAGGCGAAAATGGTTTTAGGGGCGATGGGGGTTTCGCTGCTGCCGGTCGTGTTTTTGTTTTTTTCCAGCTACGCGCTATTGAATCGAACGCTCAACTTGTGGTTTCCGCGGCCTCTTGAAATAGCGAACGAAGAAAGTCAAGTACTGCTGAATGGCTTCGGGGCTTCTGAAGGGAAACGATTGAACACGCTTGCATTCGAAGCGGCTATGCGCGATACCGCGGATCAGAGCCTTTTGGCACTGAGTCGAACGACCGATGCTGCATGGATTGCAGACTCTCGCGGCCAAGTGGGCGCCGGGATGGATTTCGAAAAAGGATTGAATTTAGGTTTGCGCGTAACGCCGGAAGGAAACGGTACCGGAGCGGATAATCGCGGTTCTGCTCAGCCGCAGCTTATTCGAACACTAGGCAGTGGCGCTCAGGTATGGCAAGCGGGAAATCAACTATACATCGCGGGAGCCGCACCTAGGCAGGGCCTCACGTTGTACGCCGCAAATCATTTACCTGAGGATTTTCTGCAGCGCTACGACAATATCGAAACCCAAACCGAAGCTTACGCGCAGCAGAAGCAATTTTTACGGGCATACAAACGCGAGATATTGCTGGCCTTGGCGCTGATTACTTTGCTTCTACTTTTTACCACTACCTGGGTGGCGCTGTTTCTCTCGAAACAAGTGACCGTCCCTATCCAAGCGCTGGCCGAAGCTACACGTGAAATCTCGCGCGGCAATTTCGATCATCGTATCGAAGTGCAAGCGCAAGACGAGTTGGGGACGCTGGTGCGATCTTTCAATCGAATGACCGAGCAGCTTGGAGAAGGGCGCCGCCAGATTAACGACTTCACCAAGAGCCTGGAGCAAGCCATCGAAGAGCGCGAGGGCCGCCGCAAGCTGATGGAAGCGATCCTGGAGAATATTCCTACCGGGGTGGTTTCGCTGAATTCTTCGGGCGAAGTGGCGCGAATAAATTCCGCGGTAGCGATGATTCTGGGCGAGCACGCGCGAAATGCTCACACGCTTACGGATTAGCTGGGTGAAGAAGCGGGGCGCGCAGTGCTGCACTTGATGCGGCGGTCGTTGCGAATGGGCGCAGCCTCTCGCGAAATTGAAAT
>Ga0073928_10008403_pt1 | contig 12973 bp, 9 predicted proteins | sample PaiPotPPA55metaG_FD_76969 | JGI IMG/M metagenome (GOLD analysis project Ga0073928, IMG submission 76969) | Iron sulfur acid spring bacterial and archeal communities from Banff, Canada, to study Microbial Dark Matter (Phase II) - Paint Pots PPA... ...
GAGCGACATTCCCGCAAACCGCGAAATGTGCTTGGACGAAGCCAGCTATTTCCCGGTCGGCGACACACAGGCCTTGGCGCGGCGGCTGCACGAACTCGCGGCAATTACCTCGGAAGAGCGCGCCCTCATCGGCAAGCGGCTCATCGAATCGTGTACACGCTATGACTGGGATATCATCGCCAAATCGACACTCAAGGTCATGGAACGGGCGGCGGGACTGCCGACCCATCTCACCTGGCGTGATACGACACCAGCGCGCCCACAGTAGTCCGCGGCCGCCCACCACGGTAGTCTAGTCGGATCGCCCATCCGGTCTCGATGGCGGGCACGTACGCAGCATGGCACAACGCAATAAATTCGCAGTCGCTGCGCGGGGCTCCTTCATGTACATGGCGGGCCTGGGGTTTCTGACTCTGGCCAAGGCCAAGAATATTCTGCGCGGATATTCTTCCCCGAAAACCTTTGAACTCGCCGAGACCGATCGATGCGTAGCGTATGACTTGAAGGTGGTCGACGAGTGGTTGCTACACTTGGCCGCCTATACCGGCAGCGCCGCGCTACGCGGCAAAGCGGTGCTGGAACTGGGTCCCGGCTCCGACCTCGGCATTGGACTCTATCTGCTCGCCAAAGGCGCTGCGGCTTACAATGCCTGCGACGTCAATGACCTGACCCAGCATGCACCCAAGAGCTTTTATTCCGCTCTGATCGATCGAATCACCGCCGTCCAGCCCGGGGCAAATCGCGAATACCTCGAGTCGCAGATCGAGGGCCTCGGCCGGCGAACGGCGTCGAGCCTTCGCGTGGTGGTGCGCAGCGACTTTGACCTCGTCTCCTCGTTCGGCGCCGACAGCATCGACTTGGTGTTTAGTCAGGCTGCGTTCGAACATTTCGACGACGTCGTCCGCACCGTGCAACAGCTGAGTGTGGTGTGCAAGCCGGGGGCGGTCATCGTTGCCGAAATCGATTTGAAAACTCATTCGCGCTGGATCCGCGACAAGGATCCCAACAATATCTATCGATTTTCGAATTCGATCTACCGGGCATTCTGGTTCCGCGGCATACCCAATAGGGTGCGCCCCTATCAATACAAAGAAATATTCGAACGGTACGGCTGGGTAGATGTCGCCATCACCCCTATCGAACGCACGAGTCATGGCCAGAACGCCGGTATCGTGGACGAACAATTCGCCGATGCGAGAAACCAGCTGGATTACCTATCGATAGTTCTTTGCGCAAGAAAGACGTAGATCGGTTGACGGGAGCTGATCGCGATTCCGCCGCGCTGCAGTAAAATCAATCGAGAAAGCGGCCCGTTAAATTTGCGGCATTTCACACAATTCGACATACTTCGCCTGAAGCGCGCACTCTTTCCCGTTGCACCCTGGGAAGCCGACTGTTGATCGCCAAATTCATCAAGACTCTGTTTCGAGGCCAACCGCAAGCGCCGCATGGCGTGGCCTACGGTGCCAGGCACCACTACATCACCAACACATGGCATGCGGTGTCTACGGTACCCGGCCCCCGCGCCTGCGCCGCGGCGAGAAAATCCATGGGCGCACGCTTTCTATCCAAGGACGCTCCGCTTTTTCCGCTTCCTGACTGCGACGCGCGCCTCTGCACCTGCCACTTTCGCCACCACCCGGATCGCCGCCATGCACTGCGGCGCGCCGCGGATGTCATGGCCTCCGGCTCGCATTGGGCAGCGCAAGAACGCCGCCGTTCGCAAGGCCGCCGCGTCAACGACTAGCGCCCGCGGGCGCCTAAGACCGTTCGCGCTCGCGATAATAATCCCTGAACCAATCGACGAAATTGCGCACGCCGTGCTCGATGGGCGTTGTCGGCCGATAGCCCACATCGGCCAGCAGCTCGCTCACATCGGCAAACGTATCCGCAACATCGCCCGACTGCATCGGCAGCATGATCTTCTCCGCCTTGCGGCCCAGACACTCCTCCAGCACTTCGATATAGCGCAACAAATCGATGGGGTGATTGCTGCCGATATTGTAGAGCCGATATGGAGCGGAGCTGGTTCCGGGGTCCGGGTGAGCGCTATCCCATTGCGGGTTCGGTCGTGGAATCTTATCCAACGTCCGCACTACGCCTTCGACGATGTCGTCGATGTAGGTGAAGTCCCGTTTGTGATGGCCGTGATTGAACACTTCGATGGGACGGCCATCGAGGATTGCCCGCGCAAACAGGAAGAGCGCCATATCCGGACGGCCCCATGGACCATACACGGTGAAGAAGCGCAGGCCCGTCGTTGGAAGCGCAAACACGCTGGAGTAACTATGCGCCATCAGTTCATTCGCCCGTTTGGTCGCTGCGTACAGCGACACCGGGTGAGACGCCGGTTCGTGGACCGAGTAAGGCAGTTTCGTACCGGCTCCATAGACCGAACTCGACGACGCATAGACCAGGTGCGCGACTGCATTGTGGCGGCAGCCCTCCAGTACGTTCAGCATGCCAACGACGTTACTCTGAACGTAGCTATCCGGATTCTCCAGCGAATAGCGAACGCCGGCCTGCGCACCCAAGTGCACGACCCGCTCGAATTTTTCTCGGGCGAACAACGCCGCCATCTCATTGCGGTTTGCCAGATCCAAATGGGCGAACCGGAACGATGGGCGCGATTGCAGCCGCGCGAGCCGCGCCTTTTTGAGCGAAACGTCGTAATAGTCATTGAGATTGTCGAGCCCGACGACTTCATCGGCGCGATCGAGCAGGCGCTGCGCGGTTGCCGATCCGATGAAACCGGCCGCGCCGGTGACGAGAACTTTCATTATTGGGCCAATTATACGCGATATATCGTATCCGCCCCCACTCGGAGGCAAGCTTTCACGATTTGACAATCGCCGCCCGTATTCGCGACATAAGTCCAGGATTTATTGCTTGGGATTGGCTTTGTTAGCAATTTAGGACGCGTGTGATAAATTGCCGTTCTGCTTGGGAGAAAGCGGCTCGTTAAGTTATGGACAATCCAAAACTATCCGTCATCGTGCCGTTCTACAATGAAGAGGACAGCATAGAGCCCATGTACGCGGCGATCGTCAGGGCGGTTGAACCTCTAAATATTCCCTTTGAAATGGTGTTCGTGGATGATGGCAGCCGCGACTCAACCGCACTGCGCGGCGAAGAAATCGCCCGCCGCGATGCGCGCGTTCGGATCGTCAAGTTTCGTCGCAACTACGGGCAAACCGCGGCGATGGCAGCCGGGATCGAGTACGCAACCGGTGAGACCCTCGTCACCATGGACGGAGATTTGCAGAATGATCCGGCGGATATCGAATTGTTCCTGGCCAAGATGGCCGAGGGCCACGATCTCGTCGTCGGTTGGCGGCACAAACGGCAGGACAAGCTGCTGTCCCGCAAAATACCGTCCATGATTGCAAACCGGCTGATCGGAAAGGTCACCGGCGTACGCATCACGGACAACGGATGCTCCCTGAAGGCATTTCGCGCTTCGCTGATCAAAGGCATTCCCCTGTACTCCGAAATGCATCGCTTCATACCGGCCATGGCCTCGATCGCCGGCCCGCGGATTGCGGAAATCAAAGTTCGCCATCACGCCCGTCAATTCGGCCAGTCGAAATACGGACTTTCCCGCGTGTACAAGGTGCTCCTGGATCTCATGGTGATCAAGACGGTGGCATCGTTCACTTCGCGTCCCTTGCTTTGGTTCAGCCTGCTGTGCCTGCCGCTGACGTTGGTCGGGCTGCTGGCACTCGTGGCCGGACTGCTTGCGACGCTGACGGCGGGCGGCCGTATGTCGTTGCCGCTGACGGGCACCGGAATCATATTTCTCATGGCAGGCGTGACATTGATGGCAAGCGGTACTTTGGGCGAATTGGTGTACAAGCTCGGAGATGTCCGCCCCGAGGACTTCGCGCGCCTTACCATGAAGGCGGCTGGCGAATCTCCGCCGAAACCCGCCTACCCTACGGGAGAGAGTCCGCAATGACACCCAATTCGGCTGTTACGCCCGCCTCCACCGCCGCGCCCGCCGCCGCTGCCACGCGGGTGTCGGTGATCGTCCCGGTGGGCGGCCGGCAAACCCCCGCGGCCGAGCTGTATAGCGAATATAAAGCCGGCCTGGAGTCGCTCGATGTGCCGTACGAATTGATCTTCGTGCTGGACGGTCCGCAGCCGAAGTACGAAGCGGCGTTGTCGCAGCTAACGGCCCAAGCCGAGCCCATCACCGTCGTATCGCTGACGCGATATTTTGGCGAGGCGACGGCGCTGATGATCGGATTCGAGCATGCGTCGGGTGACGTCATCGTGACCCTCCCCGCGTACTTGCAAGTCGAAGGCCGGGAAATCGCCAAACTGGTGGCGGCGCTCGGCAGTGCCGATATCGCGGTAGGCTGCCGCGAACCCAGAGCCAGCAGCTGGTTCCAGACCCTGCGCCGGCGGGCGTTCCACGGACTCTTGCGATTCGTCACCGGCCTGCACTTCCGCGATCTGGGATGCACCGTGCGAGCGTTGCGGCGCCAGATTCTGGAGGAAATCCGCCTGTATGGGGATCAGGAGCGCTTCTTGCCGGTGCTCGCCGAACGGCATGGATTCCGCGTCACTGAAGTCGCCGTGCGCCAATCCAAGTACGACAGGCGCCAAGAGGCGTATCCGGCACGCAGCTATACGCGCGGCTTTCTCGATATCTTCAGCGTATTCTTTCTGGTCCGGTTTACCAAGCGCCCGCTGCGCTTCTTCGGAATGATCGGCGTCGCCACGCTGTCGGTCGGTGTGCTCGAACTGCTATACCTCGTATTCGATCGACTCTATTTCCGCATTCCATTGGCCGACCGGCCGGCGTTGCTCCTCGCATCGCTTCTGATCGTATTGGGCGTGCAGATTTTTGCGCTCGGCCTATTGGGCGAGTTGATCATCTTTACACATGCCGGGGGCAGCAAGGATTATCAGGTCGATCGCGTGATTCACTATCCGGGCGCCGTTCCCGCGGCAATTCCTGCCGCGGGAATTTCGGAAACGGCGGCGCGGCTTCAAAACCCGCAAAATACTTTCAACGTCGCGCTGCCGCCTCAATTGCCCACGGCCAAGCTCACGACCTAGATCAAATCGCTACCGGCACCACGGCCGACAGGCCGCTTTCGACCTTATCGATGTTGTACGCCGCCACCGCAAAATACCAAGTGCCGGCCGAGAGATCGCGGAACGCGTAATCCGTGACTTGGGCGCCTTCGACGGTGACCACCTGATTGAGCTGAGTCGCCTTCGAGCCGTAGTAGATGCGGTAGCCGGCCAGTTCGGTCGCAGCCGTGCCGTTCGTATTCGATGTCGGCGACGTCCATGAAAGCGTGACCTTGGCATCGGGCTGCGCGACGCCGATGGAAAACGGAGCGAGCGATGCGCTCGCGACGCCGTCGCTGACGCTGATCGAAATCTGAGCGTAGGTACCCACATTGGCGGCGACCGGCGTGCCCGAGAGCATGCCGGAAGCGGCATCGAAAGCGGCCCAGGCCGGCTTATTCTTGATTGCAAAGGTCAAGGTCCTGCCCGCGGCGGCGGTCGCTGCCGGATGGAAAGCGTAAGCGGCGCCAATCGTTACCGATGCTGCGGGAGTTCCAGAAATTGTCGGAGCGCTGCCGCCCGCCGCGCCCTTGGCGGGTGAACCTTGCGCGGCCGGAGGAGCGCTGCTGCCCACCGCGCCCTTGGCGGGTGAACTTTGCGCAACCGGAGGAGCGCTGCTGCTCGTGCCGCCGAAGTTGCAGCCTGTCAGTACCGACCCCAAAGCCGCCAACGTGATAACCGCGGCATGTGCGCGAAAAATTGTTCTCATGGTCACCGGTTCCTCGTCATGAATGATTCATGCGCTGCGACCGGTGCAAAATGAAGAGCAGGGTTAACGGGGAGGGCGCTGGCGCCGTCTCCGGTAACTCCGCTATCTGCCATGTTGCAGACCGGAAGCTTTGCGCCCCCGCCTCGCGACGGGTTTGCCCTTAATCAAGCCATCAGTAAACTATGAGACGGCAGGCTCAGCAACCTGTCGTCGAAGAAAGACAATAAAAGCATGTCCTGCCCACTCAGGGATAATTTGCGGGATAAGCGGTATTCGTCAAAGGATTCGCCGCGCAAACCGCTGCCAGATTGGGCCATTTTGCGGCATCAGGTACGGTGCCGCCGTTGACGGTCTCAGTGCCGACCAGATGCGTCCAGAATACGTGTGACGCATTGTAGGTATGATTGAAGGCATTGATGAGATCGAGCGGGGTCCATGGTCCGCCGTACGCGCGGAAATAATTTCCCACCAAGTCGGGTGACTGTACCTCCACCATTGCGCTCATCTTCGATCGCAGGTCGCCGCTGCCTCCATACTGACTTACGCCGAGCATCGTCTGCATGCCGTCCGACAGATGGGAGGTCCCGTACGACGTGAGTGAGGATTGACCCCAAGTGTCGGCGCTGCCTGCCGAAATCCGATTCGCCGCCATCCACTGTTGCAGCGCCACGCCGGAAGCCGGCCGATCGAACCACGAGTTGGCCATCACCACGCTGGTGTGCGGGAACGCGCTGGTTGCCGCGGTCAACATGCGCTGGATCTGGGTCAACCAGGCACCGTCCGAATAATGCGGATCCACCGGAGGGAAGGCGCTTGCTGATTCCGCAAGCGTCGCATCTTCCTGGATATACAAAGCTTCCACATTCGGATCGCCGTCGAGATGGTGCCCGAGCGCCTGCACCATGGCGATGAAACGGTCCATCACCGGCGCGTAGTACAACGCCGGCGCATACATCCCGGTGGACGCGCCGCCCGCGCTTTTGCCCCACCAACCAAATTGGCCGGCCACCGGACTGGCGCCGTATATTGCGTTCTGTTGGATATATTGTGGCACGACGCGAAAGTCGCTTGACCCGATGGCGCTCTGACCATACAGCCACATGCCGATGACCAGTCTTTTTGGCTTGTTGTAGCCCGTCTTGAGCTGCGCCAAGATGGCATCGATCACCGAGAAATCGTAATTGCCCTGCGTCGGCTCCAAGGCGCCCCAGGTTACCCAGATGCGATATCCAAGCATGGCGTCCTGATTGTTGAGATCGTCCATTTCCGCCCGCACTTTGGACATCGTCCTGCCGGCGTAGAGCACCGTACCGGAAGCCATGTAGTGGCCGGGGTTCCATTTGATCGCGCCGGACGTCACCACACCGACACCGGCCGGCTTCGTCGCAACGCATTGCTGGTTGACGCATATCTGCGGCGGCGGATTTGGCGTGATAGCCGCGGCCGCCTGACTCTGCGAAACCGCAGCGCAGCAGGCGATTGCGCACAGTGCGGCAATCGCGCTCATTCGTCTTTCGCCCATCGACATTACTCCTTTGGAAAAGTCCCGCATGGCTGGACGCCGGCGGACATTGCAGGCGCGTACGCTATCGAGTGGCACACCTGCCAGTCAACCTGTCTACATTCGGGGACAGTGACGCGCGCCTCTAGCGCAGCCGGCGTCGAACGGCGGACGGCGTCTGTTTGCCGGCCGTGCGAAGATCTCGCCGCCTAAGCGGCGGGCGCAGAGCGCTCCGCGATCGCGGCAATTTTTTTCGAGACGATGCGCACTTTTTTGCCGTACAGCCTGAAAATCACTTTCATGGCGGCCTCCAGCAGGCTGGTGACGGCCAGTCCAACATAATTCAGAGGATTCTTCCAAAATACATACAGCTTGAGCGCGAAAGGCCGCACGTTGTCAAAACCACCGAGATGCAGCAATTGGCCTATGCTGTATTCGGTGAGGTTGTAAAAGTGATCGATATTGTGCGCCAGGTTCTCCGAGCCCACCAACGGGTTGGCGCCATTCATCGCATAGACAATGATGCTGCCGCCCGGACACAGGGCACTTCGGCACAGCTGGAGGAATGCAATCGTTTCGTCGATTGTTAAATGATTGAGTTCCTGTTCTGGAATGATGCAGTCATATCCGGCGGTCTGGTGCCCTGCAAGAAATGGGAATACTTGCGCGACCTCGCAGGGCAAGCCCCTACGGCGCGCGTGCTCCACTTTGGCCGCATCAGAATCAATACCCAGCACATTGCGGTAGCCCGACTGAGCGAGCAAATCGACTAGGTATCCGGGGCCACAGCTAATGACCAAGATCTTCGCGTCGCGATTGGCGGGAATATGTGGCAGGTAATTGGCCCGATAGTACGCACTGAAGGACTTATAGCCGCTATCGACGTCAGCCGGAGCCTGCCAATAGGAATCGAACGGTTCCAGCCGCGCAGCCAGCTTGGGGGAACTCAATGCGTCCGGCGTACCCGTCAAGGGCACCAAGGACGCGGGGTCTTCGCGGTGGCTCGTCAACGCGGACGGTAGGGCTTTCGACATCACGCACACTCCCACGGATCCATGGTCCGCCTCCAGTATAGATGACCGGCCCGGAGGCGTCGCCATTCGGCGGCGGTAGTGCACCCACAGCCACAAGGAATGAAGCATGGTGACGGTGCTCACGACGGCAGTCGCGTGTGCAATGCTCGCCGGTCGAGGCTCGAATTGGGTGGCCAGCGCGTAGAAGCTCAATGTAGCAAAACCGGGAAGGATAAAAAGCGCCAGCGCGTAACGCTTTACCCATACGCAGTAGCCCAAAGCAAACGCCATTGCGGGGAAAATCAACGGTGCGCTCCGCCACAGAAGCGGAACGACCATCGCAAGATTGGCCCAGACATCACCTTTGATGAGCAGCATGCCCTTTCTCTGCAGCATGCCGTCCGCAGATACCTCGGGAATAGGATCGTGGTTGCGTGCAAGTTCCCGTTCAAGTCTTATTCGCTCAGCCCGAGCCCGGTGATAGAAGCTGATCGTATTTTCCGGGAGGCCTGCGATTTCCGCCGCCCTGCCGTGGTCATAGACCGCTGTACCGGGAACTCCTCCGCCGAGCCGCTCGAGGCGACCGCCGAGATCCAAATCCCGAGGACTGAACCCCAGTATTGAACCGACTTCGGGTTGCAGCAGCGGTCGCGCCCAGACATAGAAACTCCCCCGGTATTCGATGGGCGTCACCTGATTCATGAGCGCTCGACTGTAGAGAACGAAGCCACCGCGGTCCGAAATCACCGGCCGGCCAAACGCCTGGAAATTACGAGCGATCCAAGGCGCGACGACGATTGCGAATGTCCCGACCAACATAATGATAGGGAAGAAGCGCGGGCGTCGTCCGGGCTGAGTCTCGCCGCGCGCATAGCTGAACAGCAGGACAAGGACCAAGCCGACGAAGACATAGAGCGTCGCAGCCTTGGTGAGCGTGAGAATGCCGAAGCACAGCCCAACGGTCACCATTGGCCACGTCCTGCCTCTGGCCACTGCGAACGCAAACGAGAAAGAGGCGCATATCATCAGAACCGCCGCCGGCAGCTCGGTATATAGATTATTAACCCCGTCGGCAGCGACGCCGTTAAGGAACGGTTTTACGGCGAGCAGGCCGGCGCCAACTGAAAACCAGAAGGAACCGGTGAACCAGCGTGTCGCCGCAAGTACCGCCGCCCACAGAAGAATCACCCACAGGGTATTCTGATACTTGATGTACTTTGCCCGATCGCCGGAGAAGTACTGCGCCGAATCGGCTTTACCCAAAAAGTGATCGACGATTTGCACCGCCGCCGCGCTCGTGGCGACTGGAAGCGGCTCTCGGTACATCGTACGGTTGTATGGCGGATTCTCGTCCAAAGACATTACGCCGTAATGGCTGACATTGATCGCCATTTGCAAGTTCTGAGCGGCGTCGTCGCCTATCGAAGCGCCGTTGGTCAGGACGAAAGAAGCCGCGCCGAGTGCCACGGTGATGATCGCGGCGATGACCCACTGGAGCGGACTGACTCTGCGCACCAAGCTGACTCCCGTCAATCAAACCGCGATTGCCGACCCATGTGACATATGCAGCACCGTCGTGCCTTCGCAGCGCGCATGCTGCAAAGGCAGCTAGCATAGACTTCGGTAGTTCCAGCCGCACGCGATATCGTAACGGCGGCGGCGCGATCGGAAATATTTTACAAAGAGTTACTTTCCTTGGCTAAACTCCGTGCCGGTGGCAACACGGCTTCCGAAATGCGGCTTGACGGTTTACGTCCTGACGCCGAGCTTCCCTCCCACCCTCGGCGGGCAGGAAAATCATTTGCTGGAACTCTCCGCGAGCTTGATAGCGGCTGGCGCCGCCCTCCTCGTCATCACTCGACGGGTGGCTCGCAGTATTCCGGCCAGGGAATGCCTCGGCACGGTTCCCGTACAGCGCCTGACGCCTTTTGGCGCCATCAAGGGCGTGGGCTTTCGCGCCGTGCCGCGGCTCGGCCTTCTCTTGTGCAAGATGATTTGGCGATTGATTCGCGACAGGCGCCGCTACGATGTCGTGCTGGTATCGGGATTCAACTTCATGCCCCTCGCCCCGGTCCTTGCGGGCATGCTGACCGGTAAACCCTGCGTGGTCCGGCCGGAATCGCCTCTCGAGGTTACCGAACCGGTGGGTTTCGACAGCCGCAAGAAGATGGGTCTGTCCGAGCGCTCCGCAGCCATTCGGCTGTTGGGCGCCTTACGTCGCCGTACGGCGCGCCGAGTCGACCGTTACATTGCCATTTCCTCCGAGATACGTGCCGGGCTTGAACGAGCCGGAATCGATGGCGGCCGTATCGTGGCAATTCCCAATGGCATCGCCATCGAGCGCTTCGCGCCGGTATCTGCGGCGCGCAAGTCGCAGCTGTGCGCGCTGCTTGCACTGCCGGTAAACTGCCTGCTGTTGATTTACACCGGCCGGCTCGCCGCGTCCAAGGGTGTCATGATGCTCATCGATGTGTGGCGCGAAATCGCTCCCCTTCATCCGGAAGCACACCTCGTCATCTTGGGCTCGGGCCAAGGATGCTTCGACGACCGCGAAGCCGCCTTGCGCGACTTCATCGCCGCGCATGCCATGGATTCGCGGGTCACTTTGACCGGAACCGTCGCGAACGTGCACGAGTACCTGCAGGCCAGCGACCTGTTCGTCTTTCCAAGCGACTACGAAGGCTTCAGTCTGTCGATTCTCGAAGCGATGGCCGCGGGCCTGCCCATGGTCTGCACGCGCGTCGGCATAGCGGCGGAACTCGCGGACGGCTGCCGCTTCGGCTTGCTGGTGCCGCCGCGAGACCGAGAGAGTTTTCGGGATGCCCTGCAGCGTTTGCTGCCGGATGCGGCGCTGCGCGCCGAGATGGGCGCGAACGCGCGCGCCGCGGTGCAGAGCCAGTATTCCTTGGCCGCCGAAGCACGCCGCTACCTCGACGTCTTCGCCGAGCTCAGCGAACACCGCCCGTGAAAGCGCTCACCAAATTTTTCCTGCGCACGCTGAGCCGCACCTCCCGTCCCTATTTGCGCTCTCAGGGCTTGTTGCGTGTCACCAAGATATTCAATAAATCCGCGCTCGAGTGGCAACCGTCCGACGAGCGCATCGTGGTGCTCGCGCCGCACATGGACGATGAGGTCATCGGCTGCGGCGGCACTCTCGCACGGCACATTGCCTGCGGCTCGCACGTCACGGTGGTGTTCCTGACCGACGGGCGCGGGGGCGGCGCAACGGGAAATGCAGCGGCCGGCGAGACGAGCATCGCCGCCACCCGCAAGCGCGAGGCCAAGCTCGCGCTGGCGGAACTCGGCATCACGCAAATTGTGTTTCTCGATGCCGAAGACGGACGCCTCGGCGCTACTGCGTACTTGGTCGATGCGCTGCGTGCCGCGCTCGTTGCCGCGCGCCCGGATATCGTCTACCTGCCGTTCTTTTTGGAAGAGCACCCAGACCACAGGGCTACGAGTACACTCCTGTCTGAAGCGGTTAGCGGAGCCGGCATGAGCTTCCAATGCCATGGGTATGAGGTATGGACGCCACTGTTCCCGAACTGCCTGGTACGAATCGATGAGACCGTCGAGGCCAAGCGACGCGCCATTGGGCACTACCAGAGTCAGCTGGCTGAGGCCGATTATTTGCACACCGCGCTTGGCCTGAATGCGTATCGATCGAGCGCGCTCGTGGATGGCGAGTGCCGCTTTGCGGAGGCCTTCTACGCCGTCTCGCTGTCGCAGTATCTGGATCTGTTCCGCTCCTACGGTGGTTCCGATCCCCGCAGCGCGCGCCCATCGGCTTGAGCACGACCCGAAACACGGCCTGGTTAACCGGCTGCCGCCTCGGCGGCGACGTACTTAACTTATTGCTGTTCGTAGTCATTTCGCGCCAGTTCGGGCCCGCCGGCGTGGGTGCCTATTCATACAGTTTTGCGGTCGCCACTTTCGCATTCGTGATCGGATGCTTGGGAATCGAAGAGTACGGCTTGCGGCAATATGCACGCCTGGATGCGGCAGAGAGGCCTGGCTTTCTGGGCGAGCTGCTGGGTACGCAGACGTTGATGGTCGCGGCCGCGGTGATTGGTTTGGCGGCGTACCTCGCGCTGACGCGGCCGTCGCCGGCCACGCTCATCATGGTCGGCGCCCTCGGCGTGTACCAAATCACGGCCGCAATCGTCGCTACGCTGTTCATCCCGGCAATGGCTGAGCAGCGCATGTTGTGGCCGGCACTTGCCCAGCTTGCCGCGCGCACAGTGGCCTTCGCGGCGGCGGGCTGCGCGATCCACATCGCCCACGCGCCGTTGGCGCTTGCTCTGCTTGGATTCCCGCCTGCCGCGGTCATCTGGTTCTGGCTCGCAATTCGCTCGACACGGCGCTACGCACCGCTGCTGCGACTCACCTTTTCTTGGGCGGGTACGCGCCGGATCCTGGCAATTCTATGGTCGTTCGCCCTGCTCGAGATATTTGCACAGCTGTTCGCGCGCGTCGGCGTCATCGTGCTGTCGTTGGCCGTCGGCGATGCCGCGGCTGGTCTTTTCGCGACCGGATTGCGCCTGATCGAAGTGGCCCTGATGCCGCTCAGCTTCCTGGGGGTGGCCGCCTATCCCGGCCTTAGCCGGCTGTTCGCTACCAGCGTACCGGCGTTCCGACGCTCGGCGGCGGACCTGTTGTGGATCA
>Ga0073928_10008404_pt1 | contig 12973 bp, 11 predicted proteins | sample PaiPotPPA55metaG_FD_76969 | JGI IMG/M metagenome (GOLD analysis project Ga0073928, IMG submission 76969) | Iron sulfur acid spring bacterial and archeal communities from Banff, Canada, to study Microbial Dark Matter (Phase II) - Paint Pots PPA... ...
TCCGGTTGAAGGGAAAACTAAAGGGGACGAAGGGAATGGATGCGGCACATCGGGTTTGCCCTAGCCCCCTGGAACTGACAGGCTGCCGAGGCGGCCCTCAGCTCGCCGGATTCAATCGCGATCTGGTGCTCCCAACGGAAAAAATGGCCGGTACGGACGCGCCTCGTCCACCGCCCGCGCGAATGACGGACGCGCCAGCAGTCGTTGCCGGTACGCAATCACGTGCGGGAACGACGCGTCAATGCGATGCGTCCAGTCCGCATAAAACAGGAACGGCGCGGCGCCGCAGTCGGCCAGGCTGAAGTGATCGCCCGCGGCCCATTCGCGGTCGGCCATGACGTTATCGAGCCAGCCGTAGGCGGTGTCGAGCATCGCGCGTGCGTCGGCAACACCTCGCGGGTCCCGTTCCGTTTGCGGCCGCAAGCTGTCGCCCACGATCTTCTGCTGCGGGGTCGAGATGTAGTTGTCGAAGAAACGATCCATGAAGCGCACTTCCATTGCGCTGCGGGGATCTTCAGGCAGCAGCCGCACGGGGCCCGGATGATACAGCCCAAGGTGCTCGATGATGATGCTCGCCTCCATGACGGTACGGCCCTCATCCACGAGCACGGGAAAGCGTTTCATGGGCCAGAGCGCCGTCAGTTCCTCCATCACCTGCGGGTTTTCATGCGACAACGCGCGCCACTCGAACGGGGTGCGGTTCTCGTACAGCGCGACCAGGGCCTTCTGGCAGTACGACGAAAAAGGATGGGCGTAGAGTTTCAATGTCATCGGATCACCTCGGGTTAAGAAAGGCATAGTGCCTGACAACGGCGGCCAGGATGGCTGCTTTCCCTAACGACGAACGAGGCAGCCGGCAATCGACATCCCTCCTCAAATCTTGCAAGAACTCTGCCACGGTGAGCGGTTTTCTTTACGAAACCGCTTAGGAAGCGGGACGTGTCCGCTTCATCCTGCCAGCGAATGACTCCGGCCTGAGAATGCTGCAACACACGCACGCCGCACCCGCTCGACAGCCGTGGACCAGTTCTCATCGGCGGTTTGCCGGAACAGGCGCAGCGTGTGTGGATACCACGGTGAATCTTCACGCTTGCGCATCCAGCGCCAGTCAATGTCTTCCCGTGGCAGCAAGACCCAGCACGGCGTGCCCAGCGACGCGGCAATGTGTGCCGCGGAGGTATCGACGCAAATCACCAGATCAAGCTCGTCGATAACAGCAGCGGTATCGGCGAAATCGTTCAGGTCTGTCCCGAGATGCAGTAGCGGTTGATCCTCAGGCGGCGACTGCCCCTCTTCTTCTCCCTGCCCCTTTTGCAGGCTCACGAAGCTGACACCCGGTACGCTCCAGAGAGGCGCAAGCGTCGCCAGCGACGGCAGCGACCGGTTGGCGTCGTTGTGATGCTTCGGATTACCCTTCCAGACCAGCCCGATCTTCGGGCCGGACGGGAGCGTCGCCAGCCGGGTACGCCAGTAGTCGACGAGCAAGGGGTCGGGCGTCAGACGGATCGCGCCGGGAATCGCATCCGTGGTCGTGCGCAGATGCAGCGGCACGCTCATCGGGCTCGTCCAGTAATCGTACTTGGGCGCCCGGGCGAGTGCGGTCTCGTGGTCGAGGACCGCATCGACGCCCTCTACAGCGGCGAATAGCCGATGCAGCGCAGGCGCGCAGGCAAACGCAATATGCACCGCGCCCTGCGCCTTGAGCAGCGGGAAGTAGCGGCCGAACTGGACCATGTCGCCAAGGCCGTCTTCTTGCCAGACCAGCAGCGACTTGCCCGCCAGCGCTTCGCCTCGCCACCGGGGGCAAGGCAGCAAGGACTGCGTCTGATGATGAATAAATCGCGGCTGGTCATAACGGGAATCGTAAAGCTGCCATCCCTCTTCGAATTCGCCCAAGCTGAGCAGCAAGGTTGCAAGGCTGACTTTCGCGTCGTGATAGTCGGCGCGGATCGCGAGTGCCCGCCGGAAAGCGGCCTCGGCGTCGCTCAGGTGGCCAAGCTCCTTTAGCACGTTGCCAAGGTTGTGGTGACCCTCGGCAAGGTCGGGTCGAAGGGCCAGCGCCTGCCGGTAAGACGCAACGGCCTCACGCGAGCGGCGCAGCGCCCAGAGCACGTTGCCCAGGTTGTTATGGGCTTCGACAATATCCGGACTGATCAGCAGCGCTTGCCGGTAGGCAATCTCCGCCTCGGGCAGCCGGCAGAGCGTGTGCAGGACAATGCCCAGGTTGTAGTGAGCCTCCGCATAGTCGGGGCGGAAAGCGAGCGCCTGCCGGTAAGACGCCTCGGCTTCGGGAAGGCGATCGAGCGCTCCCATCAAGGCGCCCAGGTTAAGGTGAGCTTCAGCGTAATCAGGGCGGATAGACAGTGCCATCCGGCAAGCAAGCTCGGCTTCGGGGAGGCGCCCCAGTTCCTTGAGCACGTTCGCGAGATTGTTCAGCGCCTCGGCGTATTGAGGCTTGAGGACCAGCGCCTGCCGGTACGCCGCCTCGGCTTCCGGCAGGCGCCCAAGCTCTTTCAGCACGTTGCCCAGGTTGTTGTAAGCCCCTGCATCGGGAGACAGCAGCAGCGCCTGCCTGTAGGCGCTTTCCGCTTCGTCCAGACGACGCAGGTCACAGAGCACGATGCCGAGGTTGTAGTGGGCCTGTGTGTAATTCGCGCGAAGCGCAAGCGCGTGCCGGTACGCCGCCTCGGCGTCATGCAGGCGTCCAAGGTCGTAGAGCACCGCGCCCAGGTTGTTGCTGGCCTCTGCAAGGTCCGGGCGGATGCTCAGCAGTTGCCGGTAGATGGCCTCGGCCTCCGGCAGGCACCCGAGTCCCTTCAGCAGCATGCCGAGATTGTTGTAGGCATCGACGAAATCGAGCCGGATTTCAATCGCCTGCCGCCAATACGCTTGCGCGTCGTCCAGTTGGCCCAGGCCCAGCGAGCAGACCGCCGCCAAATTCAAGGCTTCCGCCAGCGCGCTTCCCGTCAAGGCCGGATGCGGTTCGAGCATCGGCTTGACCATCGACAACGCTTGCGCGTACTGCCCGGCCAGACATAATGAAGCTGCCGACTGATGCCAGTCCGCAATGGAAGGCGCGTGCGTGGGGACAGATGTCATGGATAGGTATTCGAAGCCAGGGTCAGCGGTTTCTGGTCAGGGTGCGATCGCCCCGCTCCACGCGGCATGGAATCGATAGGCCGTGATTCGAACGCCTGACGAAAAGGGGGAAGCGCTCATCACGAAGGTTACGATAGTTGCTATCGGCGTGACGGCCGGAAATGAGCGCATTGCTGCACGCTATTCGGAGGATGGGGACGCCAAGGAGGGTTTAGACAGCCTTAGGGAGCTAGCGCAATGACGTCTGGTCCACTATGGAAAGGCCTTGGTGAAACGCAACTGCCGTCATCAGTAATCAGCCCGGCTAGTCAAAGCTTACAAATACGCTTAAGGATTTTTCAACTCAGCCCAATGCCGACGCGTTCCCTTTAAGCGCGGATGAAGGGAATGCGCCGGCGTTGGTCCATTCACTACACTCGCTTAGTGCTGCGTCCCGCTCGTCACGCCGTAACGCGCCGCCGGCACCCGATGCGACAGGTTAGGCGCCAACGCCTGGCGAGCTGCCTCGAACGCATTCCAGTCAGCCGCTTCCGGCAAGGAAGGAATCGTGACCAGCTCGCCCTGGTCGAGGCCCGCGAGCGCTGCGTCCACCATGTCCTGCGACGTCATCACGATACCTTCCGGCAGATAGCTCACCGGCGTGCCCGCAACGTCCCAGAACTCCGTGCTGGTTGCGCCCGGCAACACGGTCTGGACCCGCACGCCCTTGGCTCCCAGTTCATGGTGCAGCGACTGGCTGAACGCAAGCACATACGCCTTGCTGCCGCCATACACGCCGTTCAGCGTCTCGGGCGACACCGCGACAATCGACGAAATGTTCACGATCGCTCCACCGCCACGCGCGACAAAACCGGGTACGACCGCCTTCGTCAAATGCGTGAGCGCGACAACATTAAGCGTGATCATCGCGTCCATCTTGTCGATGTCCGAGTCCACGAGCGGGGCGGTCGCGCCCACGCCGGCATTGTTCACGAGCATCGTGATGCTGGAATCGTTGCGCAGCACGTCTTCGACCTTTCGCACGCCGTCGGGCGTGCCCAGGTCTGCGACGACCACCTCGAAATTCCGTCCGGTGGACGTGGTCAGCGTGCTTGCGAGTGCGTTGAGGCGGTCGCGATTGCGTGCCACCAGGATGACGTCATAACCGCGTTCGGCGAGCCGCTTCGCGTAGTCCGCGCCAATGCCGCTTGATGCGCCCGTCACGACGGCCGTGCCTTTGTTCGCTACATTGCTCATTTCCGTTCTCCAGTTTTTCAAGTGTTCCGGCAGAGGCGCCGGTGTGTGAACGGAATACTAGAAGTGTGCGATCATGTCCTCAATGACATAGATACCACTTTTTAGGACATCGGCCGGAACTCCTTTTCCGGCGTGCAGGAGGCCATGTGAAAACGATCGGAATTATTGTTTATCCCGACTTTCAGGTGCTCGGGCTGGCGGTCTCGACCGTATTCGAATTTGCCAATGCAACTGCCGCGCAACCCGCCTACGCGGTGCAGTTGTTGTCGGAACACGGCGGCGCGGTGCGCTCCTCGTCAGGCTTCGGCATTGAGACCGCCAGTTTCAAGGGCGGCGAATTCCACACGCTGATCGTCACCGGCGACAACACGGGCACGCCGCACTCCGCCGGCGTGGCTGCATTTCTGCGCGACGCGCTGAAGACATCGCAACGCATTGCCGCGACCTGCACAGGCGCGTTTGTGCTGGCCGAGGCGGGGCTGCTGGACGGCCGCCGCGCTACCACGCACTGGTTCTACGCCCGGGCGCTTCAGCGGGCGTATCCAAAGGTCAAGATGGAGGAGGACCGGATTTTTATCGTCGATGGCCCGATCTGGACGTCCGCCGGCGCGAGTGCCGCGATCGACCTTGCACTGGCGCTCGTCGAGAAAGACCTGGGCACGGATATAGCGCGGCTCGTGGCTAAAAAACTGGTGGTCTATCATCGTCGCGCCGGTGGCCAGTCGCAGTACTCCGCGCTGCTCGAACTCGACGCGAAATCGGATCGGGTGCAGACCGCGCTGACCTATGCAAAGTCGAACCTGACCGCGAAGCTGTCGGTTGAAGAGCTGGCAGAAGTTGCCCACCTCAGCCCGCGCCAGTTCAGCCGGATCTTCACCGACGAGACGGGACAGTCGCCCGCCCGGGCCATAGAAAATCTGCGCGTGGAAGCCGCTCGCCTGATGATGGAAGCAGGACGGCATTCAGTCGATGTCGTCGCACGCGAGAGTGGTTTCGGCGATCGTGAACGGATGCGGCGCGCGTTCCTGCGTGCGTTTGGGCAGTCGCCGCAAGCCATGCGGCGAATGACGGAATCGCAGCTGGTTTGATCAGCGGCCGGTGGATCGTGCTCGCGTTGAGGAGCATCAAGGAGTATTCAGACGCGCTTGTTGAATCAACAAGCGTTGACCGCGCTTTCGTGCCTGCGGCTGAAGTTATGCCGCCGGCGCCAACTGTGCGAGTACGGTCGTCATGCTCATGGCCTGCTGGTCACTATCTGAAATTCCCGCGTCCTGAGCTGCCTGAGCCAATTGAGCATTGGTTAGTCCGGCAAGGCCGTCAAAACTATGACGGACAATAGTCGCGGTCATGACGGGACTGGTCCGAAGCTCCCAGGTCCTGTCTTCGGCAAGCCGTCGAAGCATATATTCGCGAGCAGCTGTTTTCGCGGCAAGAATGCCGCGCGCTTGTTCTTCTGTCATGGTGTTCTCCCCGAGTGTGCCCTCGTTTTATAGCAACGCGGCGCGCTCTCGGCGGTTCGGAAGAACACACTTGGATTCATTCTTTTTTAAGGCGTACTCCCGAGTCCGAAGCAGTGGTCTTCTGCGGGCCGGTAACCAGCGACAACCGTATCCCGACCAACCCGAAGAAGACCTGCATGTCCGGATCTTCAGTCCGACGCCAGCCGTGCGATCGCGCGCTCAACCCCGCCGCGTCCGAATGGAACACCCTGCACGGTCATGGCGGCTTCGACGCCCCCGAGGCATCCAAGGATCATCGCGGCGTTGATGTCGCCGAGATGCCCGATACGGAATGCACGGCCCGCGAGTGGTCCGAGCCCTCCGGCGATAGCAACTTCGAAGCGCTCGCGTGCAACGCTGCGGATTGCTTCCGGATCAATACCCGCGCTCACCTCGATAGTCGTCACCGACACCGAACGCGCCTCCGGCACCTCGCAGAAAAAGCGCAACGCGCCACCCTCGCTCCAGCATTGCACCGCAGCTTGCACCGCTTCGGCCAAGCGCCGATGGCGTTCCAGCACCTCGGCCAGGCCTTCGCGGAAGATCAGCCCCAGCGACGCCTCCAGCCCGGCAATCAGGCTTTGCGGCGGCGTGCCGCAAAACTTGCGGTACGACAGCGGACTTTTGCGCCGCTCCCAATCCCAGTAGAAACGCGGCGTGGAATTGCGGCGAGAGACTTCCATTGCCGTAGCGTCTACTGCAACGAACGCGAGCCCCGGCGGCACCATCAACGCCTTCTGGCTGGCGCCGAGGACCACGTTGACGCGCGTTGCATCCATGGCGAACGGCGCGGCTGCGAGCGATGCCACCACGTCGACCACGAGCAGCGCCGGGTGATCGGCCCGGTCCATCGCCGCCCGCATGGCAGGCAGATCATTGGTGATGCCGCTGGCGGTGTCCGTGTGAACGATAAAGACCGCGACAATCTCGCGTTTCACATCCTCGCGCAGCGCGGTTTCCACATCCGCCGGATCGATAGGACGGCCCTGGACCCAGGGGGTACGAATCACACGGCCGCCCATTGCCTCGGTCTGCACCGCCCACGATTCCGAGAAGTGACCCGTGCCGGCCACCAGCACGGCCTGACCCGGAGCAACCACGTTGGCGATGACCGCCTCCCACGCGCCATGTCCGTTCGAGGCATAAAGAAAGACGTCGGCCTGCTCCGTCTGCAGCACGCGCTTGAGGCCCGCTTCACACGCGGCAATGCAGCGGTCCAGGCGCGGGTCAGCCAGGTCCATCGGCTGACGGCTCATTGCGTGCAGGACTTCATCCGGCACGCGGCTAGGGCCCGGCGAATGCAGGAAGCGATGACCGGGCAGACGTATGGAGTCGTTCATGCGATGAGGATTCGAAAGGACGGCTGGTTACAGATAGAGATAGGGATTGAGTGCGCTTGAATGTGGTTGTCAGTCAGTTTCATTGCAACCCTGGCTCATTGTTGGTCAAAAGATTCTACAGGGCTGCGCAAAGGCATGCACTTTCGATTCGCTTACCCGGCGAATAAATGGCCGATGCGTAGGCGCCACCGGACGCAATCGAACGCTTATCAAGCCAGTCGGCAAAGAGGCGCACAATTCCTATGCTATAAGTCGGGCGTTTATTTTCTGTCGCGATCATCTGGGACCATCGATATGGATACCGAGCACCTGAAGATCTTTGTCGAAGTCGTTCAGCAGGGCAGTTTTGCATCGGCCGCCCGAAAATTCGATATCGATCCTTCCGCGGCCACGCGAGCTGTCACCTCACTCGAAAAAGACCTCGGCCTAAGGCTGCTGGAACGCACCACGCGCCAGCTGGTACTCACCGAAGCGGGCAAGGTCTATCACGAGAACGCGTGCAAGATACTGCAAGAGCTGCAGCAGGCTGCTGACGAGGCGCGCGACCTGGCAGGCAGTCCCGCGGGCGTGGTCCGGGTGACGACATCGGTCACCTACGGGCACGCTGTCATCCTGAAGTTGCTGCCCGCGCTTCGCGTGGCCTACCCCGCGCTGGAAATCGACCTGCTGCTGACGGACTCGATCGTCGACCTGTTAGCCGAACGAGTCGACGTCGCTGTGCGTCTTCGTCAGGATAGCGATACATCGCTGATCGGCACCCGGCTCGCAAAGATCCGGTATCACGTATGCGCGAGCCCCGAGTATCTGAAACAACACGGTAGCCCGCGTACGCCAGCCGAACTGGCAGAGCGCGATTGCCTGCGGTGTTCCTTGCGCGGATATCGCACGCAATGGCGGTTTCGCGATTCGGCTGGCGCCATAGAGGCTGTCAACGTAGGTGGCTGGCTGGTCGTGTCCAATTCGCTGGCGCTGCACCGTGCGGCGTTGGACGGACTAGGCCCGACGCTGCTGGCGGACTGGCTGGTGCGCGATGACCTGGCATCGGGTCGACTGGTCGACATGTTCCCCCATCACGAAGCCACCCCTACCGACTTCGATAACTCGGTGTGGTTGCTTTATACATCGAGGCTCTACGTCCCCAAGCGAGTGAGGGCCTTTGTCGACTTTATCAAGCAGCAGGTAGGCGCCGTTCCATCAGGTCAAGACGCACTCCCCGGGCTGGCCACCCTGCCGGTAGATTCGGAAACACTGCAGAGCGCCATGCTTCGCGATGCGCAATCGGCCACTTACTCTCTCGTCTGATCCGCGAGCGCTTGCAAGACACGTTCACTCTTGCATTTTTCACAATGCTCCCATGAAGCAAACGGCTGGTCGACGACCAGGCGCGACAGTAAATTGGCGGCTCAACAACCGGGAGCCGATCGATGAACCTCCAAGCCAGTCCCAACGCATGTGCGAACGAACGAACAACGACCTATTGCTTAGCTGGAAGGCTGGCCCGCCGGCTGCCCGCCTCGGTCCTGGTCCTTGCCACGCTTTTGACGGGCGCTTTTAGCGCGACCCATGCGGTCGCAGGCAGCCCCACGTTCATGGTGTCGAGCCCCGACCTGGCGTCAGGGACGTTCGACAAGAAATTCACGCTGAACGCCTTTGGTTGCACGGGCTCGAATGTATCGCCCGCCATCAAGTGGTCGAACCTGCCGGCCGGAACGAAGTCGCTTGCGCTGCAGGTTCAGGACCAGGATGCGCCTGCGGGCAACAGCTTCTGGCATTGGACCGTGTACAACATCCCGGCGAGTGCGACCGGTCTGCCGCAGGGCGCCGGAAACGCTCCGAACATGCTGCCGGCGCCCGCGGTCAACGGAGCGAACGACTTCCTCGATACCGGCGCGACAGGAGGCAATGGCAACTACGGTGGCCCATGCCCTCCCGCTGGCGATAAGCCGCATCATTATGTGTTCACTCTTTACGCTCTCGCTGTCGACAACCTCGAAGCTGCAAGCGGAATTCCTAAAATGGCAACGTCAGGACTTCATTCGTTCATCCTGAACAAGGGACTAGGCGACAAGCTGCTCGGGACCGCCAGCTTCAGCGCTAGCTACGGGCGCTAAGCCGCAGAGGTTTGCCCTAGGCGCAAGCTCACCCGCATCGTCTTGAAGACAGATATTGAATCCCGGTCGAATGCCTGGATTCAGGCAGCAAGAGGTAAGCATGAAAAAATTGCACATTCTTTGCTTGCACGGATATCACGGCAGCGCCAAAATTCTTCGTGATCAGATGAGCCCACTGACCGGCAGCATGGATTCTTTGGCGGAGTTTGTGTTCGTCGATGCCCCATCTCTCGCAAACGGAGACTTTGGCTGGTGGCATGCGGTTCAGGACACGCTTTCAACGAATCCTTCGAGAGCGGACTCTGCCCTTGGCGACACGGTATATAAGGGCTGGCCCAACACTCGCGACTGGCTGGTTTCCCTCTTTAAGAATGAAGAACCGTTCGACGGTGTTTTCGGTTTCAGTCAGGGCGCAGCGCTAGCCGGTTTGCTTGTCGGCTTACGTTCACCGGACGGAACGTCAAGCGAACACACACCGCTTGCGTTCAACTTCGCCATCATGGCCGGAGGCTTCCTTGCCAACGATCCAAGCTTGGCAAGACTGTACGCATCAACAGCAAGCTACGATATCCCTTCGATTCACATGATCGGTCGTTCGGACTCCGTCGTACGAAGCGATTACTCTCGCATGCTTGCATCGAAGTTCAATAAGCCTCTGATCCTTGAGCACGATGGAGGGCATGTCATTGCCTCCAGTTCAGGAATACGCCAGCAAGTTGCGTCATTCCTGAAGGAGCGGATGTGAAGAAACGAGTCAGCATTACGCCCGGCCTGGGCGACCTCCTGCTCGTCTGGCTTTACGGCTGCGCCTGGACACGGCGACATCAAAGAATTGCCAAGCCCATTCCAAGGCCGCCGTAAACAGCTAGGCAGCAGGAACCGGAACAGCACGCCGAACTGCTTTCCGATAAACATTGGGCGCCACGCCATGCCAGCGTTTGAAGGCTTGGGAAAATGTCGAAGAATCGCTAAAGCCGAGGCGCGACGCAATCTCCGCCATGCTGAGTTGCCGGTCCTTCAGCAGCTCTTCCGCCACTGCACGGCGCGACTCCATCAGCAGCGTCCTGAACGACGTACCCTCCTCCTTAAGGCGGCGTTTCAAGGTGCGTTCACTCACATTGATGATCCGGGCCATGGCAGCCAGATCGGGCAATGAACTGCCGGGCACGCTGAGATATTGCCGGACGATCGTCGATGTCCCCGACCGTGCTCGCCGGCGCTCGATAAGCTCCGCACACATCTGCTCGCACATGGTCGCGGTGATCGGATTGGCTTGCGGCAGCCGCCGGTCCAGGTACGCCAGATCGAACGACAAACTGTTCATCTTGGCGCCGTAATACGGAGTCGCGCCGAACACACTGCGAGCCTTGCCACGCCGGGGATTCTTCCGGTTCGGCTCCGCCCTGAAAGTCAGCCGCTCGATCCTGAAATCCGGGCCGGCAACTTCGGCGAGGAGGACCGCCGCTCCCGCCATATCACCTTCCACGAGGAACCGCGTCAGGTCGCGACCCAGGTCCGGCTCACCAAATGTCAGCACACCAAGATTGCCGTCCTCGTGGTACGAGATCAACGTGAACGCGAAGGTGAGCGGAATGAAACGAAGCGCTAGCGTCAGCGCATCTCGCATGGTCGCGCTGCTGATCAGGCCGTAGCCCCACACGCCGTAAGCGGAGAAGCGATGTCGAAGCCCCAGCTCAATGCCGAGTTGATCCGGTGCGCCCGTCAGCTTCAAGAGGTTGCTGATAACGCGAAGCTCCTGCGCGGCCAATAGTTCGGCATTTGGATCGTCGAGTTGCGTGAGCGCAAGGCCGCTTCCCTCAAGCAGCGTAGTGGGCGAAAAGCCCTTCGATTGAGCGTAGTCGACCAGTAGCCGGGTGCGTGCAGGGCCGCGTCTGAAGTCCCAGAAACTCATCGGGAGAAACCCTTAAAGAGAGAAATTTGGCCCAAATACTAAAACACCTGTCCCGTTGCGCCATTGGTGTATTCCCGCTGCAACCGCACTATGCATTTCAACTGGGCTGGCATTCAACGCAGCCGGAGAACCTGCATGCCCACGCGCGGCACGCAGGATTTCGCTATTGAAAAGGCTCAAGGGCGGTTGGCAAGGGACATGTTGATGAAAAGCTTTGAAGGGAAAGTCGCCGCAATCACCGGCCAGATCTATCTGCTGCGGTTTCATCGCAAGATGCAGGAACGTGCTGCGATGAAACCGCATTCGGCCCGCCCTGCCCAGACCGCTTATTCAACGCCCAAGGACATTGCATGATGCCGGCTACTCACTCGTCTTCGCCCTCTTCGCACACCGGTGTTGACTATGACGTGCTCATCGTAGGCGCCGGTTTGTCGGGCGTGGCCGCGGCGCATCACCTGCGCGAGCGCTGCCCCTCCGCCCGGTTCGCCATACTTGAAAGCCGCTCCACAATGGGCGGCACGTGGGACCTGTTCCGCTATCCCGGCGTGCGCTCCGACTCCGACATGTTCACGCTCGGCTACAGCTTTCGCCCCTGGCATAGCGACAAGTCGATATCCGACGGCCAGACGATCCTCGACTACATCCGGGACACGGCCCAAGCATCCGGCATCGACAAGATCATCAAGTTCAGTCACAAGGTGACCGGCGCGAACTGGGATTCGCAGGCCGCATGCTGGACGGTGCAGGTTAAGCGTACCGAGGGCAATGTCGAAATAGAAACGCGCTACACCTGCAAGTTCCTCTACATGTGCAGCGGTTATTACGACTACGACGAAGGTCACGCGCCACGCTGGCCCGGCATGGAAACGTTCACGGGCCGCATAGTCCATCCGCAGCATTGGCCCGCCGACCTGACCTATGCGGACAAGCGCGTTGTTGTGATCGGCAGCGGCGCCACGGCGGTCACCCTGGTGCCGGCAATGGCGGACACGGCGCAACACGTGACCATGTTGCAACGCTCGCCCACCTACATTTTCTCGCTGCCGGCACGCGACAAATTCGCAAACACGCTGCGCAAATGGCTACCGTCAACGCTCGCGCACAGGCTTATCCGCAGCAAGAACGTGCTGCTGACGATGTACCTGTACAACCGCGCACGACGCAAGCCGGAAGAGACCAGACAGCTGCTCATCAGGGCGGCGGGCAAGCAGTTGGGCCCCGAGTTCGACGTCGACAAACACATGACGCCCCGATACAACCCGTGGGACCAGCGCCTGTGTCTCGTGCCGAATGGAGACCTGTTCAAGGCGGTGCGCGCCGGCCGGGCGTCGATCGCGACCGACGAAATCGAACGCTTCACCGAGACCGGTGTGCGGCTGCGAAGCGGCCAGCATCTCGACGCCGACCTCGTCATTACCGCCACCGGATTGAAACTCAAGATGCTGGGTGGATCGGTGATCTCCGTTGACGGACGCCAGATATCCCTCGGAGATACGGTATCGTACAAGGGCATGATGTATAGCGATGTGCCGAATCTCGCGTCATCGTTCGGCTATACCAATGCTTCGTGGACCCTTAAGGCGGAGTTGATCGCGCAGTATGTCTGCCGGCTCGTCAATCACATGAAGGCAAATCATTACGATGTTTGCGTGCCACGACTAAGGGACGACGAGATGGGTGCGCTGCCCGCGGTCGACCTGACCTCGGGCTACATCCGGAGAGCATCGAGCATCCTGCCCAGGCAGGGGCTTCACAAGCCGTGGAAGTATCATCAGA
>Ga0073928_10008405_pt1 | contig 12972 bp, 14 predicted proteins | sample PaiPotPPA55metaG_FD_76969 | JGI IMG/M metagenome (GOLD analysis project Ga0073928, IMG submission 76969) | Iron sulfur acid spring bacterial and archeal communities from Banff, Canada, to study Microbial Dark Matter (Phase II) - Paint Pots PPA... ...
AGGTAAAAGTGGTCAAGCTCAACGTCGACGAGAACATCAACACGCCGGGCAAGTACAACATCCGCGGCATCCCCACGCTGCTCGTTTTCAAGGGCGGGCAGGTCGCCGACCAAGTGGTTGGCGCGGTGCCGAAAGACCAGATCGAGAAAGTCATCCAGCGGCATATCTCCTCGTAAGCGCCTCTGACCCCGAGAGTCAGCACCGATCGCAAGAGATGCCATTGGGCGACCAGCCCGCTCATGGTCGAATATCACGACCATGAGTGGGGTGTCCCGGTGCACGACGACCGCCGTCTTTTCGAGTTCTTGATTCTCGAGGGCGCCCAGGCCGGCCTGAGCTGGGAAACAATCCTCCACAAGCGCGAGAACTACCGAAAGGCCTTCGACCGCTTCCACGCGGCCAAGATCGCGAAGTACGACCGGCCCAAAGTTCGCGCGCTGATGGCGAATCCAGGAATCGTTCGCAACCGGCTGAAGATCGAGTCAACGATTTCGAACGCGAAAGCGTTTCTCGCGGTACAAAAAGAGTTCGGCAGCTTCGATCGCTACATCTGGCAATTCGTCGGTCGCAAGCCGAAGATAAATTCATGGGCGGCCACGCAGCATCCGCCCGCCACGTCGCCCGAATCCGACGCGATGAGCAAGGACCTGAAGCGGCGGGGCTTTCGCTTCGTCGGCTCGACGATTTGCTACGCGTTTATGCAGGCTGTCGGCATGGTCAACGATCATTCGCGCGACTGCTTCCGCCAAAAGCCCGCTTGAACCACTTCCTCGGCATGCTCCTGGTCAGCTGCCTCATAATCCTCCGGATAGGCTGAGGTACTTAGCTGTTTAGAAGAAGGGCGCAGGCTCGGTCAAGACAGGCGTGGCTCGCGTTATACTTACTATGAGTCGGGCAAAATTGGGGGAACCACGACGTCTTGGGAACGGCCCGGCTCATCGGGTGACGAGGTGCCATGGCATGAGAAGGCTACCCACACTGGTCTTGCTAATACTAGCGAGCTTTCTAGCTCCCTGCGGCCACGCACAGGGCCTTAATGCTGCTGAGATGAAGGAGCTGGCCAAGGAAAACGAGATCAAGCAGGACGAGCTAGTTAATCTGGAGAAAGAGACGGCGCGGGCGTTGCTGGCGAACAACGTCGCGCTGTTCCGGCAAATCTATGGTGACGACTTCGTGGGAATATTGCCGTCGGGACGAACCGTGGACAAGGCCGGGTGGATCGCCACAATCGAAGATTCCAGCATCAAGTACAATTCGTTTGTTGCGACAGATATCCGGGTGCGCGTCTTCGAAGAGACGGCCGTGGTCACTTGTCTCTGGAGTTCGCGCGGAACCGAGAACGGGCGTCCTTTTTCCCGGCAGTTGCGTGTTACCCACGTATATGTCTACGGCCAACGGGGCTGGCAAGCCATCGCAGGCCAGGAAACGCTCTTGCCCGGCTAGGGCTGCTCCGAGGAGTTTGCCTCGTCCGAGCGGTCTCACCTTCCCGGCGATTTGTGACCGAGAAAGATCGAGTGGCGGGGACCGCCTTTTTTGAGGCGACCTCGCACCCGCTGCACCTCGACGTCGAACCTCCCATGGCGCAAGCGTTGCTCGAATTTCCGGTCCTCTCGGGCCGACCAGACGCCAAGCACTCCGCCCATCTTTAGGGCCGCGAAGGCCGCGGCGATTCCGCGGTCATCATAGAGCCAATCATTGTTCGACGCGGTCAGACCCGCCGGGCCGTTGTCCACGTCCAGCAGCACGGCATCGAATTGGCCCGGGTACGAGCCGAGTGTAACGGCGACGTCGTCGATCTCCACACGCACGCGCGCATCCGCCAACGGCTGTCCCGCCAACGGTCCGAGCGGCCCGCGATTCCAGTCGACTACCGCCGGCACTATCTCGGCCACGACGACCGTCGCGTCTGGCGGCAGGAGATCGAGTGTCGCCCGCAGCGTGAAACCCATCCCAAGGCCGCCGATGAGCACACTGGGACGCGCCAGCTTCCGCGCCTCTCGGCAACCGAACGTCGCCAGCGCCTCCTCCGAACCGTGCATGCGGCTCGACATCAGGCTCTTGCCGTTGGCCAGCATGATGTACTCGTCGCTACGGCGCATCAGCTTCAGGACGGTACCGTCTCGAGAGAGCGCCTGGCCGAGCAACTCCAAAGGCTTCACCAGTGCGATGTTACAGGAGAGGAAAACGTAAGTAAAAATGCGCCGCTCGCCGCCTTGCTGGAAAACTGACCATTACTCGCTTGTTCCGGCCTTGTTTTCGGGCAACGCGCAGCGTACGATGGATTCTTGTGTTTGGTTGTGTTCGCCTTCCTGTAACGTTTTTCAAGTTTGGACTGGAATGGGCAAGGTGCGGCCCGATTGCATGCTCGATGGTGGTCCTTAAGCGCCCCATGAATGCGCTGTTGAATCCGGAGTCTCGAAGGTGATGGAGAAGGCTCGAACAAAGGCGGTGGTCGTCGTCGGCGCCCAGTGGGGCGACGAAGGCAAGGGCAAAGTCGTCGACTACCTGGCCTCTTCCTTTGACTACACCGCCCGCTACGCCGGTGGACACAATGCTGGCCACACCGTGATGTTCGACAATCACCGCTACGTCTTGCAGCTGATCCCGAGCGGCATTCTGCGGCCGGGCAAAAAAGCGGTCATCGGCGCGGGAACCGTGGTCGATCCGGTGGCGCTCATCGCCGAGCTGGAGAACCTGAAGAAATCCGGAATCGAGGTTCGGGGCAGACTCTTTCTGAGCAACCGCGCTCACCTGATTTTTCCCTATCATCGCGAAATGGACCGCGCTGCGGAAGCGGCGCGCGGAGCCGCCAAAATCGGCACCACCTCGCGCGGCATCGGTCCGGCATACGAAGACAAGATGGCGCGGCGCGGGATTCGCGTGTGCGATCTGCTCGAGCCGGAGAGGTTCAGCGAAAAGCTTGAGCGCGTGATTGCCGAAAAGAACGCGATCAGCTCCGCGGCATACGGCCACCCTCTCGAAACGGCAGGTTTGCTCGAACAATATCTCGAGATTGGCGCGCATCTGCGCGGACTCGTCGCAGACACCGCCGTGCTCCTGAATGATGCGCTGGATAAAGGCGAAACCGTTTTGTTCGAGGGCGCGCAGGGAACGATGCTCGACATCGACCACGGCACGTATCCCTACGTCACCTCCTCCAACGCCACCTCCGGCGGCGTCGCGACGGGCCTCGGCGTCGCTCCCACTCGCATCACGGGCGTTATCGGCGTCACAAAGGCGTACACGACCCGCGTCGGCAGCGGGCCCTTCCCTACCGAAATGCCCGATCTCGATGCGCAAGAGGTTCGCACGCGCGGCAACGAGTTTGGCGCCGTCACGGGACGGCCGCGTCGTTGCGGCTGGCTCGACCTCGTCGTTCTTCGATACGCGATGATGCTGAGCGGCATCGATTCACTTGTGGTTACCAAACTCGATGTGTTCGACCATCAAGCCGAGATTCAGGTTTGCACGGGGTACCGTTACAAGGGTCAACCCCTGAAAGAAATGCCCCCGGACGTTGAGACGTTGTCGCAGGTCGAACCCGACTACAAGACCTTGCCGGGCTGGCAGAAGCCTACGCCGGGAATTCGCGACGTGAAGGATTTGCCCACCGCGGCGCGCGATTACCTCAGTTTCATCTCCGACCAGCTTCAAGTCGAAATCGGCATGATCTCTACGGGCCCGGAGCGTGACGCAACGATTGTTCCTCGCGGAACCAAACTCGCATCCTGGTTGTAACGAGTAGCGATGCTTTCCTTCGAAGAAGCGCGCGCCAAAGTAATCGGAGTCGTCGCCGCGCACGCCGCTACTCCTCAATCTGAAATCGTCGACATAGCTCAAGACTCCGCGCGAGCACTCGGCCGCGTCCTCGCCGACGATGTCCTCGCAGACCGCAACTACCCTCCCTTCGACCGATCTACCCGCGATGGTTACGCGGTGCGCTCTCGCGACGTTTCACAGCCCGGCGCCAAACTGCGGCTAATCGGTGAAAGCCGTGCAGGAGTGGCGTTCTCGGGCTCTGTGGGGACGGGCGAATGCGTCCGCATTCTTACGGGCGCAGCGCTGCCGGGCGACGCGGACGCCGTCGTCATGCAGGAGTACGCGCACGTCGAAGACGATTCCGTCACCTTCGACCGCGCCGCCACCGCCAGACAGAACATCGTGCCCGCCGCCGCAGAGGCGCGTTTGGGCGAAACCTTGGTTGTGCGCGGAACGCGGCTCGGCTTCGCGGAGCTCGCGCTCGCGGCTCAAGTAGGACGCGTGAAATTGTCGGTCGCGCGCCGCGTCCGTGCGGCGATTCTTTCCACCGGCGACGAAATTGTCGACGTGACCAAAGCGCCCGGCCCCTTCGAAATTCGCAACAGCAACAGCATTTCGCTCGCCGCTCAGGTGACTCTGGCCGGTGGCGAGCCGGTCATTCTTGGGAACGCCTCCGACGAAATCGGCGACCTACGCGCGCGGATCCAACGTGGCCTCGATTCAGATATCCTCGTGTTGAGCGGCGGTGTCTCCGTCGGGACATATGACCTCGTGGAGCAGGTGCTTGGCGAACTCGGTGCCGAGTTTTTCTTTGACTCAGTCGCCATTCGTCCGGGGAAGCCAGCCGTGTTCGGCTGGTGCAGTGGGAAGCCGGTGTTCGGCTTGCCCGGGAACCCAGTCTCGACGATGGTTACCTTCGAGCTGTTCGTGGCGCCGGCAATCGAAATTCTGAACGGGGCAAAGCCGCGGCCATTGCGGATCTTCAAAGCACACCTGGCGCATCCGGTGAACGAAAAGCCGCCGCTGGCGCATTTCTTGCCCGCACGCTTGAGCTGGCCCGGCCCTCAAGTCGAAATCGTTCCCTGGGAGGGTTCCGGCGACATACGAGCCGTCGTTCGCGGCAACTGCTTCCTCGTGGTGCACGGCGAAAAGCAGAAACTTGAGGCGGGCGAATGGGTAGATGTGTTGCCTCGCATGTTCTAGACTTCATTTAGGTATGAAAAAGTTCTCCCACTTCGACGACGCCGGCCGCGTCAGGATGGTCGACGTCACGGCTAAGCCTGCAACCTCGCGCACCGCTGTGGCGCACGCATTTGTGCGCATGCACAAATCCACGCTTGCGGCCATCCGCAAGCTCGAGTCGCCCAAAGGCAACCCGCTTGAAATCGCGCGGATTGCGGGGATCTCGGCTGCGAAGCGAACTTCGGAGCTGATTCCACTTTGTCACCCCATCGCGTTGACGCACGTAGATGTGCATGCCAAGCTGTGCAAAAATGGAGTGGAAATCGTTTCGCGTGCGACGGCGACGGGCCCGACCGGCGTTGAGATGGAAGCGCTCGTTGCCGCCAGTGTTGCGGCCCTGACCATCTACGACATGTGCAAGGCGCTTGAGCGCGGCATGGAGATAACGGAGTTGTACCTGGAACAAAAAGCGGGCGGCCAGAGCGGTGAGTACGCGCGCTTGAAGCGCCGTTCCCGGAAACGCGACAAATAATGGCGCCGATGAAAGATGTCAAAGTCCTTGTCGTCGACGATAACGCGCTCGTCCTCGACCTGCTCGTGAAGGGCTTGGCGCCTCATTGCGACGCCCGCTCCGCGTCTGATGGCGCGGACGCGCTGCTGAAAATCGTCGACGACCCTCCGGATTTGATCCTCTGCGACTACCGGATGCCCGGCCTCGACGGACGCCAGCTCTACGAGAAGTTGCGTGGGCGCGCGCAGACTAAGACGATTCCCTTCATTTTTCTCGCCAGCCGCACCGACATCGAGGAAAAGTTGCGTCCCATCGTTGAAGGCGTCGAGGAATTCATTCCCAAGCCGTTCTTCCTGAAGGATCTCGTGCGTCGCGCGAAGAAAGTGGTCGACCGCCTGCAGCTCGAAAAATTGCAGAACCGCGCCGTTCGCCCGGGCGTCATTCAGGGCCGCCTGGAAGAAATGGGCATGATGGACCTGATGCAGTCGCTCGAAATGGGACAGAAGTCGTGCGAGCTCACCATTCGGCACGAGAATGAAACTTGCGTAATAGCCTTCGCCGCGGGCCAGTGCAAGGACGCTAAACTCGGCGCGCTCGAAGGCGAACCTGCCGTTTACCAGGCGGTGCGGTGGCAAGCCGGCGATTTCGAGATCAATTTCAACGCGTTGCCCACGCGCTCGACCATTTCGCGCTCCACCACGGGCCTTTTGATGGAAGCCCTGCGGCTGGTCGATGAAGAACAGCGTGACGCCACCGGCGAAGACGCCAAAGTCACTGAAGGTTAGGCTCGTTCAGCCCACACCATGCGCGTCTCCGTCCTCACAGTGAGCGACTCTGTTTCGAGCGGCAAAGCCGAAGACCGCTCCGGCCCGGCGGTCGTTTCGCGCTGCCGCGAACTCGGCTGGGAAATCTCCTCTGCGGATGTGCTTCCCGATGATCGCAGCGCCATCGAGGTGTTCCTGCGCCGCACCGCCGATTCCCAAACGGCCGACGTAATTCTCACCACGGGCGGCACCGGCTTCGGCCCGCGCGACGTCACGCCGGAAGCCACGATTGCCGTTGCGGAACGGCTGGTCCCCGGTTTCACCGAGCACATGCGCGCCGAGGGTCAGAAGAAGACCAAATGGGCGATCCTCTCGCGAGCCGCTGCCGTGATTCGCGGAAACTCGATTATCCTCAACCTTCCCGGCAGCCCCAAGGGCGCCGTCGAATCGCTCGATTTTGTTGCCGAACTCCTGCCCCACGCCATCGCCGTGCTCCACGGCGCCCGCCACGACTAAACACGCGTAGGATTTTCCACGCTTTTGTATCCGCGGCCATACCGCTGCGACAAGCTCACAAACAGCGCTTCGAGTGCAAAGTCTTGCTTAAATCCGGCAGGTTCTTAGACTTTGGAGACCTAGTCCTAGTATTCATCCATCCCTGGCGCCCGACATCCCTGATCCTCGCAACCTCCCTGCGATCTGCAAGATACGTCACTTAGATGATTGTGTGTCGACCTTCGCTTTTTGGTGCCTATTTTGGCGGCCTGATTGCCAACTACTTAAGCTAGGCTATCGAACCAGTTTGGGGGACTGGTCCGAGAAGGCGGTTCCACTTAACATTTGCCGCCTTCGCTTGGGAGGGGACGTGGCCCTTTTCGTCCTTCTAGTGGTAGGTGTGGTGGTCGCGCAAACGTGGCTCGACTGGCGCGACACTCAAAAAGATTGGGTGGTACCCGAGTGGGCCAAGGGTATGGCCCTCGCTGGGCTTGTGGGCGTTTCCCTTGCCGCTGTTTCTTCGTATGCCTCGGTGTGGCTTGAAGACACAAGCCAAACCACCGCCGGGCTCGGCTCCCGTATGTTTTGGCCGGAACTGGGCTTCCTCCTCTGCACTATGACCATCATCGTTTTGGCCGCGCGCAAGAAGAGCCTTCGTCTCATGCTCCTCCTCGCGGTCTTCGTCGCCGCCGCCTTTTGGCTGGGGATGAGCCTTTCCTCTTAGTCTCCCTCTTCCAGTTTTGCCCGCCGACCCTGACCATCCGCCGTTCGCCGGTAAATCACCGCAGTTCGCCGAAAACGCCGCGACGCAGCGACGGGCCAGCCCTATTCTCTCGCCATGGACACCAACACAGTTCGGGCGGGAGGAGAAATCATGGTGAACACGAATCGGCAGGAGTCTTTCGGCGGATCGTTCTCGACAACTTCCATCACAATGCTGATAGCGGCCCTGCTGATTCTGCTCGGAATTGTGTTTCAATTGGGCGAACTAGGGTATGGTCACGTCAGCCCGGCGAACTATTGGCTCGTTTCCATGATCACGCAGAGTGCATGGAACCTCCTTGCGCTGCGCACGAATGGCCCGGTGCTCGAAGAGGTGGTGCGCTTCTGGCCGATCGGGCTCGTAAGCGTCGGGCTGGCGATTCTCATGTTGCTGCGAGGCCGAAGTTGAGAGCGGACGCGGAATTCGAGATCAACCATGACAACTAGAATCTCCTATTCGCGAGGGGGCGTTTACGTCGGCGCCCTGATTGTTGCCGTTGGGTTGATCTTGCTGCTCGATCAACTGGGCTACGTTTCGGCTGGATATATCTTCAGGTTCTTCTGGCCCGCCATTTTCATTTTCTTCGGGACGGAACTCGCCGTCTGCCGCAATAATCCGTCTCGCCGATTGATTGGGATTCTCTTGGTCTGTTTTGGCGTGCTTCTTCTCTTTGGGTCGCTCGGCATCCTGCGCGTCGGGCTACAAACGATGTGGCCCCTGCTTCTGATCGTTTGGGGCGCGTGGGTAATCGCTCGAGCCTTCGGAGCCGGCGGCGATTGGAAATTTAGAGTCAGGGCCGCGATCAACGATAAGTTTCACAAAACAACCGGAACCGAGACTCCCAGCGATTTTGCGGAGCAACTCAAATCCACAATTCAAGACAACATCAAAACCAACATTGAAAATAATATTAAATCGAAGTTTCAAAGCAATTGGAGCAGCTCGACCGAAAACGAATCCGTCGATTCCGAGTTCGACTACATGGCGATCTTCGGTGGAATCAAGCAGCGCATCGCCGTGAAGAATTTTCGCGGTGGCCGGCTCTTGGCCGTCTGCGGCGGATTCGAGATCGATTTAACACGAGCCGATATCGAGGGCCAGAGCGCCGTGATTGATGCCAGCGCTCTGATGGGTGGCGGCGAAATCCGCGTGCCGGAGACCTGGATCGTGGAGATTCGCGCCGTCGCTCTGTTGGGCGGCTACACCGACGAAACACATCAAGTGATTCCCGATTCTGCCACGGCGAAGCGCCTGATCGTGAAAGGCGTGGCGGCCCTGGGCGGCGTGGTTATCAAAAACTGATCCGCTTTCATGCACCCAATCCTGAGCCACCTTCGGCGTCTCGCCCTCTACCTGCTGGCGTGGATTCCTTTCGCCGCGATGCTGGCCTACTTGATGTCCGCAACGGGCGGAATGGGCGTAAAGGAATCCATCGCGCTCTCCCTTCCCCTGTGCCTGGCTTATGCGTTTATCTGTCTTTCCGCCTATTACTCGTGCCGGGCCACACCTTTTAATCGCACCTCCATTTCGAAATTCGTGGTTACGCACGGGGCCGGTGCGATTGTCGCAAGCGGAATCTGGATTCTGATCGCCAAATTCCTCTCGTATGCGCTCTCGCGAACGGACTCGTTTCCGCAAATCAACGCGCAGATGTCGCGTGAGATTCCCGTGCTGTTTGGCGCAGGCGTGCTGTTCTATTTGCTTTCGGTGGATCTCTACTACGTTCTGATGGCTGTGGACGCCTCTCGCGAAGCAGAAGCTCGCGCTCTGCAAGCCGGGATTCTGGCGCGCGAAGCCGAGCTAAAAGCCCTGAAAGCCGAGGTAAATCCGCACTTCCTGTTCAACAGCTTGAACTCGATCAGCGCACTGACGACTTCGGACCCCGCGAAGGCGCGGGAGATGTGCGTCCTTCTCGGAGACTTCTTGCGCCGGACGCTCGGGCTGGGCGAGAAATCCGCGATTCCTCTCGAAGAGGAGCTGTCGCTGGTGCACTCTTTTCTCGCCGTCGAGAAGGTTCGCTTCGGCGCGCGAATCAAAATGGACGAGAATATCGATAAGGACGCGATGAGCGTTCCCGTGCCTCCGCTGTTGCTTCAGCCGCTTGTCGAAAACGCAGTCGTTCACGGTATTGCCAACCTCGTCGAAGGCGGTTGGGTTCGCCTCGACGTGAAAGTCAGCAACGGCGTTCTGTCCGTGCTTGTCGAGAACACGTTTGACCCCGATGCCCCGCCGAAAAGGAAGAGCGGCGTAGGACTCGCCAACGTGCGGCAGCGGCTCGCCGCTCGTTATGGAAACCAGGCGAGCATGGAGGTGAAGGCGAACGGCGGCTCGTTTCGTGTGGCCATTACCCTCCCCACACAGGCGGAGACGCGCGCGTCATGAATCAGCAAAAAAGAATTCGAGCAGTGATCGTGGACGACGAGGAGTTGGCCCGTCAGGTTCTGCGGGAATTCCTCTCGCCTCATCACGAAGTGGAAATCGCCGCAGAATGCGCGAACGGTTTCGAAGCCGTCAAGGTGGTCGCCGAGCAGAAACCCGACCTCGTCTTCCTCGACATTCAGATGCCGAAGCTCGATGGTTTCGAAGTGCTCGAGCTCATCGGCCCGGGCGCGGCCGTTGTTTTCGTGACGGCTTACGATAGCTATGCGATTAAGGCATTCGAAGTTCACGCCGTGGACTATCTCCTGAAGCCGATTGGAGCGGAGCGATTCGAGGCCGCACTCAAGCGCGCCAAGGAACGCCTCGGCGGAAAGTTGCCGCAGCAGACTTTGCCGCCCACCGAGCTCACCGCCGCCGCGCGGCCGCCATCGCAATACCTCGACCGCATTCCCGTTCGCGATGGGACGCGCGTCTTCATCATCCCGGTTTCGAAGCTCGATTACGCGGAGGCTCAGGACGATTACGTGGCGCTGGCGTCCGAAGGCAAAAAACACTTGAAGCAGCAAACCATTTCGAGCCTGGAGACCGCTCTCGACCCTTCGCGCTTTCTCCGCATTCATCGTTCCTATATTGTGAACCTCGAACGCGTTGCGCGCGTGGAGCCCTATGCCAAAGACAGCCACGTCGCCGTGCTTTCGAACGGCACGCAGCTCCCCGTCAGCAAGTCCGGATACACCCGTTTGCGGGCATTCCTCGATCGCTAGACCGCTCGTGCTGACTAACGCGGCACTCCGCTGCCGCAGAAACTTGCCGCAAATCCGTGCCAGCGCGATACTCGAGTCATGAGGTCGCGCCTCCCCTTCATCGCGGTTGCAGTACTTCTGGTCGCCATCGGCGCTCGGCCCGACGAGCTCAAGCTCAAGGACGGCACCAAGATTTCCGGCACAATCGTGGGTTTCGAGGAGAATTCCTTCAGGGTGAAGACCAGCTATGGCTTCGCCGTCGTCCAGAAGGATCAGGTTCTTTCGATCAGCATCTCGGATTCCGCGAAGAAACCTGAAGCGGAAAAGAAACCGGACGCCGAGAAGAAGTCAGACACTGCTGCCGAGAAATCTTCCGCACCGACGGTGCCGCCAAAGGCAGAAAACGCCCAGTCCGCTGCGAAGCCGGTAAAGGCCGAGCCTCAAGGTGCACCGGCGGGAAGTCCCACGGCCGTCGCGAAGGCTGCGCCAGCGATAAATACAGCGCCCCCGGTGGCTACCAATACAACCCCGGCTGCTGCTCCCAATGCGGGTGCGCCCCAACCCGCGGCACCGGAGCCAATGCGCGAAGAAGTGAGCGGAAACACCTACACGAACGATACCTACGGATTTCAGATGTACAAGCCGCCCGACTGGCGGGTGATCGACGGCGCTCGCTCGCTCCTGCCCGGCGCAATCACCGCGATGGGTACAGGGGACCAAACCACTTACCTGCTGATCGGTCAGGAGCCCGCGGGGAAGTCTCTCGCGACGGATATGGACGCAACCGAGAAACGCCTGCGCGAAATCATGGATAACTTTCGGCCGCTCGGAGACAAGCGAATTTCCGTCTCCGGCAACGAAGCTGTAGAACGCAGATTTCGGGGCACTGTCGACCAGCACGACTGGTCCGGAATCGTCGCGATCGTGCCGCACGGAACGCGCGTCTACACGATCTTCGGCATGACCTACGCGGATACGGACCTGGTTCAGATTCAGGAGAACGTGATTTCCCGAGCCATCTCGAGCCTTCAGTTCACCAAGCAGTAGCGCGTGAGCTGCTCCTTCGCTTGCAACCTCTGTCGAAGAATGAGTAACTAACCGTCCGTGGGAACGACTCTTCCGAAGCGATCCGCCTGCGTGTGTGCGTTCGTTGCGGCGCTGCTACTGGCACCAGCGAGCGCTCGCCAGCCACAACAACAGACCAGTCAAGCCACACCCACCTTCTACCACGACGTGCTTCCAATCTTGCAGGGGCACTGCCAGAGCTGCCACCGCCCTGGTGAGGTCGCGCCATTTCCTCTCGTCACGTACGAACAGGTGCACCCGAAGGCATCGAAGATTGCTAATGTTACGCGCGAGCGGAAGATGCCACCATGGTTCGCCGATCCGCGATTCGGGCACTTCTCGAATGATCCATCTCTGACGCCGACGGAAATCGCCACGATCGCGGCGTGGAGCGAAGCTGCCGTCCCCGCTGGCGATCCGCGCGATGCTCCGCCGCCGCGCGAATGGACCCAAGGATGGAACATTCCGCAACCCGACGTGATTGTCCAGATGCCAAAGCCGGTCGCGTTGCCGGCGCAGGGCGACGTCGAGTACACCTACGAGATCGTTCCGACCGGGTTCACGGAAGGTAAATGGGTGCAGATGTCTGAGATTCGGCCGTCGAGCCGCGAGAACGTTCACCACGCCGTCGTTTACGTGCGGCCGCCGGATTCGAAGTGGCTGCGGCACGCGCCGATCGGCACGCCGTTCACTGCATCGGATCTCACTGAGGAGCAGGATCGCCGCGATGCGCACTGGACCGACGCCGACATCCTGCTCGTCTACGCGCCGGGAAGCTCTCCGGATAATTGGCCCGCAGGAATGGCGAAGCTCGTTCCCGCTGGTTCTGATCTGGTGTTCCAGATGCACTACGTGGCGCACGGGCATCCTGCAAGCGACCAGACGAGCGTCGGAATCGTCTTCGCCAAGGAGACGCCGAAGCAGCGCGTCCTCACACTGCAACTCACCAACGATCGCTTCATCATTCCTCCCGGCGTCGACGACTACCGCGTCGAAGTCTTCGGCACGCTGCCGAACGACGCGACGCTCCTCAGCTTCTTCCCGCACATGCACCTGCGCGGCAAAGCATTCGAGTACAACGTTCTTCGTGACAATGGACACGCGGAAACATTACTGCGCGTGAACTATGATTTCTTTTGGCAGTTGAGTTATCGGCTGGCGGAACCGCTGCCGCTGAAGGCGGGAACCAAGCTGCTAGCGGTGGCGTGGTTCGACAACTCGCGAAACAATCCGCACAATCCCGATCCGGACGCGGCCGTTCGCTGGGGCGATCAAACGTACGATGAAATGATGGTGGGATTTTTCGACGTC
>Ga0073928_10008406_pt1 | contig 12972 bp, 10 predicted proteins | sample PaiPotPPA55metaG_FD_76969 | JGI IMG/M metagenome (GOLD analysis project Ga0073928, IMG submission 76969) | Iron sulfur acid spring bacterial and archeal communities from Banff, Canada, to study Microbial Dark Matter (Phase II) - Paint Pots PPA... ...
AGCGCAGGTTGTCGGTCCACCAATGAGCGTAGCCGACGCGGGCGCCGAAGCCCGGGATCGTCCGCGAGATCACCGCCGCATCATAGAGCGGACGGTTGGTCGTGAAGAACGAGCGGCTGTCGGTCGCGTTGACGCCCTGGTTCAGCAAGGCGCCGCCGAAGTTGGTGGCGAGGCCCTGGTTGTTGGCGATCTGGTCGCCGATGCCGTTGCCGGCCGACAAGCCCCAGGTGAAGTTGTCCTTGCTCCAGCCGAACCAGCCGGGGAACACGTTGCCGGAGAGACCGGCGCCGTAGCCGAGATACTGCTTGTTCAAGAACAGGCCGTCATTGATCGTATAGAGCAGCTCGGTGGTGCCGAACTGAATGTGGCCCCACGGCTGATCGATACGCCAGCGCTGTACGAAGGTCGGCATCAGCTGCTGCAGCGCGTTGAAGAAACCGCCGCTGCCCAGGCAGGCGTTGGTGATGTTGGTCGCCGTAGCAGTCGTCGTCGTGGTCACGCCGCCGGTCGAGGTCGAGGTCAATGCGTTCACCGCGGCGCATGACGAGATGCCCGGGATCATGTTGGTGTCGGTGAAGTACGCACCGAACGGGCCGGCCGCGTTGATGTTCGGCTGCTCGGCCGAGAGCGCGAACGACATCCCGTTCGGCAGCAGGTAGGTGTAGCGGACCTGCGGCGTACGGGCGACGAAGTTGATGCCGGTCTGGCCGCCGAAGTCGAGCAGTTCGGGCGAGGAATCGTTGTCGACGAAGGTGCCGACGGCTTGGCCGGCGAGCAGCCCGCCCCAGGCGACGTAACCTTCACGAAGGCGCGGGATGTAGCCGCTGACGCTGCCCTCGTTGTTCTGCAGGATCACGTTGGTGTTCGAGGCCGCGAAGTCCATCGACACGAAGGCCTTGACCTCACCCCAGGCGCTCGGCACGCGGGCATCGAGGAACAGGTTTGACTGCTTGCCCGAGAAGTCCCATTCGGAGCTGCGCGAGTGCGCGAAGCCGGCCGGCGCGTTCGCCGTCACGACGCCCGGCACTGCGAGCGAGCCCGGTCCGGGGAGCGGACGCGCCAGCGGGATACCCGGCAAGTTACCGGTGCCGCCCTGGCCGTCGACAAAGGTCTCGTTATAGGAGCCGGTGCCGTTCAGCGCGCCGCCGACTGCGGAGCCCTTAATGTACCAGACCACCGAACCGACGCCCTGGCCGCCGACACGCAGCGACACGTCGGTGCCGGGGATCAAGAACGAACGGGGGAAGGCGCCGCCGAGCGACGGTGTGCCCGCGGCTCCGACCGGTCCGGGTGCGGCAAACGAATGCACGTAGTCGGAGTACAAGCCCGCCGACGCCGGCGCTTGCGCCAACTGGTCGATGCGGCTCTGGAGAAGCTCCTGATTGGCGCGCAAATCCGACAATTCGTCGGCGCGTGCGCTGGGCTGGCCCGCGAGCAGGGCAATGGCGGCACTGAGCCCGCCGACTGCCGCTACGCTGCCGAACGTCCGCTTTTTGATCATTGCTCCCCCGAAATCTAATTGCAGACTGCCTGCGACAAGGACACGCGTCCTCTCGCGCCATGATATTGCGCGCATCACGTCGATCAAGCGCGCTCTATTCGCCTCATGGTGTTTTCGTCGCACTGTGTCGCACTTGCAACATCGTTTCTTAAGCATTTGAAACTGCTGATATCTTCACACAGTTTCAGGCGTCACAGCGGACGCGCTGGGTTGTTTTTACGAGGGCCGCGCGCCAATCGCCGGTGGCAGGGGCAGGCCCGATGGCCGTCAGCTGCTTCTATCTCTGCGCGAGAGACTAGAACTTGAAGCCGACCCGGGCTCCGGCGCTGGTGATGCCGGCGTTGCGCGGCGCCAGGTTGGCATTCGAGATGTGGTCCAGGAACGCAGACACATCGATCCGCGGGTTTATCGCGTAGCCGAGCTCGGCACTTTCCCGGAACAGGATGCGTGAGCCGAGCAGCTTGCGGCCCGGCGGCGGCGGCGCACCGGTCAGCGGCGATGCGTCATGCACCGCCCCGCCGAGGCTTCCATTGGCGAAGATGCCGTCGCCCGGCTGGAACAGGTTCTGCAACAGCATGATGCCCCAGGTCAGGCCGAAATAGCCGTCGCTGGTCTTGCCGGCGGTATTGATGTCGGCGCCGATATGCGGTCGCGGCGAGCCGATGATGTCGAGGATGGCAGGTGGGGTGAACAGCAGCTCGAGGTTGACGTCTTCGCCGGTCTCGACGTGGTGGCCGAGAAAGCCGACGTCGTGAGACAGGACACCGGCCTTGAACTCGTCAAGGATCTTGACCTGCGCCATTGCCGGCGCGGGCGCGGCCAGCGTCACGGTTACAGTGAAACTTGCCGCGAGCGCGGCACGGAACGCGGCGATCACGCTGTCCTATCTCCAAAACCGTTCACGGAGGGCCCCGAACTCGCGGCCGAGGTTAGCGGCCGGATCGCGGATTGCCAATGCCTGTATTCAGGCGAACGGGTTTAGCGCCTTGAGCCGCGCCGACCAGCGGTGCCGCGCCGTTTCGCGCCGCACCACCGCCGAATCGGTGACCCAGTTCAGCTGAACGACGCGGCGCTCGCCGACATGCGGGCGATGACCATGAAATGAGCTGGGGGTCCGCCGGAATGCCACCATTGCGCCGGCCAAGGGCGGGATCTCTGCCGCGTAGTCTTCGAGATCGTCGGCCCCATGCAGCAGCCGCAGCCGGCCGCCCTCTCCCTCCCATTCCGGATTGAGGTAGAGCAGCAGCGTGATCAGCTTTGTCTCGGAATCGGTGTGGATTCGCCCGTCCTTGCCGTCGCTGCGGCCGCGCACCGTGATCATCGTCGGCCGACCGGCGAGGTCGATGTCGAACTTGTCTTCGATCGCCTGACGTAGGCCGTCGCCGGCCATTTCGCCGGCGAGCCGGGCGAAGGCCGGCCCGCAGGCGGCGAGATCGAGCGGGTAGCTGCCATGGCCCGGCAGATGCGGGAAATCGGCGATCAGCGCGGCATGGCGCGGCACCGGCACGAAATCCTCGACGATGACGAAATCGAACGGGTCGCGGCGCAGCGGCGCATTCCGCAGACGGTCGAGGTCGAGAACGGTCACGGCGCAGCCGTCATTTGACGCCAATCCATTTGCCGACACCCCTCACCCCAGCCCTGTCCCTGCGAGCGGGGAGAGGGAGTCCGACGCGCAGCGGAGGACGGCTGCGTGGCAACTTTGGCGAGCCTTCCCGGGCCGCGCAAGATTTGCGTCGCGCGGACGCCGACAGCGGGTTAGACAGGCGCGCCGCCCGCAACGGTCAAGCAGCACGGTGAGCATGGAACAGCGCTGGGGCCTGCCCCTGATCGCCTGGCCGGACCGGCTGCGCCCAAACCTGTGGGACCTGGTGGCGCTGCCGATGGTGTTTGGCGCGCTGGCCTTGCTCGCTTGGGGCGGCATGGCAATGGGTGCGAATTACCGGGTCGGCGAAACGCTGACGATTTCCCTCGACCCCTGGCACCTGCCCGAATACGCGCTGCGCACCGTATTGCGCATGGCGGCGGCGCTGATCGCTTCGCTGGTCTTCAGCCTCGTCTACGCCGCGGTGGCCGCGAAGAGCCGCGCCGCCGAGAAGATCATGATCCCGCTGCTCGACATCCTCCAGTCGGTGCCGATCCTCGGCTTCCTGTCGATTACGGTCACCGGGTTTATCGCGTTGTTTCCCGGCCGGCTGCTCGGGGTCGAATGCGCCGCGATCTTTGCGATCTTCACCTCGCAGGCCTGGAACATGACGTTCAGCCTGTACCAGTCGCTGCGCACCGTGCCGATCGAGCTCTCGGAGGCGGCGCGGATGTACCACCTGTCGGCCTGGCAGCGGTTCTGGCGGCTTGAAGTGCCGCACGCGATCCCGCAGCTGGTCTGGAACATGATGATGTCGGTCTCCGGCGGGTGGTTTTTTGTCGTCGCCTCGGAGGCGATCACGGTATCCGGGCAGACCATCCTGCTGCCCGGCATCGGCTCCTATATCGCGACCGCGATCACCGAGCGCGAGCTCGGCCCGATCGGCTACGCCGTGTTGGTCATGCTTGTCGTGATCCTACTTTATGACCAGCTGCTGTTCCGGCCTTTGCTGGCCTGGTCGGCGAAATTCCGTGGCGAACAGGGCGACGAGGATGTGGTGCGGCCGTGGTTCCTGCTGGTGCTGCAGCGGGCGCAGTTTTTCGATTTGGTCCATTCCGGGGTGCTGGCGCTGAATCGGGGTACCGACGCGGTGCTCGCCGTGATGGCGCGCCAGCGCGCAGCGCGCCGTCAGCCGGCGGCCCGTCCGGCGCGGCTCGAACGGCTCTATGATTTAGCGCTGCTGGCCGCGGCGGCAGCGGCGCTGGTCTGGATCGTCGCCTTCGTGCGCGAGACCGTACCGAGCGGCGAGATCGGGTGGGTCGCGCTGCTCGGTCTGTTCACGGCGATCCGGGTCGTCGTGCTGATCGCGCTGGCCTCGCTGATCTGGGTCCCGATCGGGGTGTGGATCGGGTTGCGTCCGCGCATCGCCGACCGGGCCCAGCCGATCGTCCAATTTCTCGCCGCGTTTCCGGCCAACCTGTTTTTTCCGGTCGCGGTCGTGTTGATCCTGCGCTTCCGTCTCGATCCCGAGATCTGGTTGAGCCCGCTGATGATCCTCGGCACCCAGTGGTACATCCTGTTCAACGTGATCGCCGGCACGACCGTGCTGTCGGCGGAGTTGCGTTTCGCCGCAGTCAATCTCGGTGTCAGGCGGGCGCTGTGGTGGCGGCGGGTCATGTTGCCGGCGATTTTTCCGGCCTACATTACCGGCGCGGTGACCGCGGCCGGCGGCGCCTGGAACGCCAGCATCGTCTCGGAAGTCGTGCAGTGGGGCGATACGACGTTGAAGGCGACCGGGATCGGCGCCTATATCGCGCAATACACGGCCGTGGGGGACGCCGCCCGGATCGCGCTCGGCATCGGGGTGTTGTGCCTCTACGTCCTCGCCTTCAACCGGCTGCTGTGGCGGCGGCTTTACGATCTCGCCGCCGAGCGGCTGAGGCTCGATTGATGAGTGTGATAACCGAAGCACGTCCGGCCGTAACGCTCGACGCGCCGCTGTTGCGCGCGATCGGGGTCAGCAAGACGTATCGCACGCCGGACCATATCGGCCGGCTGGTGCTCGACCGGCTCGACTTCTCGTTGCGCGACGGGGAGATCGTCGCGATCCTTGGCCGCTCCGGCTCGGGCAAATCGACCTTTCTGCGTCTGCTTGCCGGCTTGCAGCCGCCGAGCGAGGGCCGGATCGAATACCGCGGCGAGGTCGTAACCGGGCCGGTGCGCGGGGTCGCGATGGTATTCCAGAGCTTCGCTTTGTTCCCGTGGCTGACCGTGCTCGGCAATGTCGAGCTTGGCCTCGAAGCCCTCGGAGTGCCGGCGGCGGAGCGGCGGCGGCGCGCAGTCGAGGCCATCGACCTGATCGGGCTCGACGGGTTCGAAAGCGCCTATCCGAAGGAACTGTCGGGCGGCATGCGGCAGCGCGTCGGCTTTGCCCGCGCCCTTGTCGTCAACCCCGACGTGCTGCTGCTCGACGAGCCGTTCTCGCAGCTCGACGTGTTGACGGCAGAGACGCTGCGCAACGATTTGCACGACCTCTGGATCGAGAAGCGGATTCCGACCAAGGGCATCGTCATGGTCTCGCACAACATCGAGGAGGCGGTCGAGATGGCCGACCGCATCCTGATTTTCAGCAGCGATCCCGGCCGGATCAGCGCCGAGCTTTCGGTGCGCCTGGCCCGCCCGCGCGAGCCCGACACGCCGCCGTTCCGACAGGTCGTCGATCAGGTCTACACGCTTTTGACGACGGTGCCGGGGCGCGACGGACGTCGCGGCGCCAAGGCCGAGCCGATCGGCCTCGGCCACCGCCTGCCCGAGGCCTCGGTGCAGCAGATTTCCGGGCTTTTGGAGCGTCTCGTCGACGAGCCCTATTTCGGCCGCGCCGATCTACCGCATCTGGCCGACGAGGAACATCTCGACATGGATGAGCTGTTCCCGTTGCTGGAACTGCTCCACCTGCTCGGCTTTGCGCATGTCAGCGGCGGCGATATCGAGCTGACGCCGACGGGGCGGTCCTATGCCGAGGCGGATATGGAAGGGCGCAAGCGCATCTTTGCCGATGCCGTCCTGAAACATGTGCCGCTCGCCGCCCATATCCGCCGGGTGCTCGACGAGCGCCCTGGCCACCGCGCCCCGGCGGCGCGGTTCCTGCGCGAGCTCGAAGACCATTTGTCGGAGGAAGAGGCGCGGCGCGTGCTCGACACCGTCATCAACTGGGGCCGCCACGCCGAAATCTTCGCCTATGATGACGACGAGGAAGTCCTCAATCTCGAAGATTTCTAAGGCCGCCGACTGTGCCGGCGAACTACCCCGGGCGAACTATCTCGGGAAGTACGGGGAGCCGGAGGTCTGGGTGGCGTTGCCGTACAGATAGCTTTGCGCGATCACCGGCACCGCCGCCTGAGGCGCAATCGTCCAGACATAGAAGGTGTCCCGCTTGTATCCGCCGCTGCGTTCGCCGCCGCCACCATAGATCCAGTTGTCGTTCGACAGAACCTTGGCAAAGGCGACCTGGCCCGGGCCGATGTCGATATCGCGGGTCTGATTGTAATCCTCGCCGTAGGAATCGGCGCTGAGGTGGTAATGCCCCGGCGCCACATCGACAAAGAACGCGGCCCCCGGCTGCGAGATTCCGACCACCGCGCCATTCAGCCGGACATACGGCGTCGCGGTGCTCTCGTACGGGTTGGCGTCACGGTAGAACCAGATCCGCGCCTGGTTCGGCGGCGGCGCCGACGAGACATACTGCGCGGCGGGCGGATACGCCGCCTGCCCTGCCACCGCGAACAGCGCCAGCCCGATGCAGGCCGAAAGCGACGCCTTGAAGAAGGATTGGATTTTCATGGCACCCCCTCCGTTGCCACAGATATGGGCGCCGCCCGTGGCCGGGTCGAGGGCCGCACCGGGTCACATTTGCGTGCGGCCGAGACCAGGTTCGGCAGGTTCAACGCGGACGCATTGTCGGAAAGGCGATCACGTCGCGGATCGACGGGCTGTCGGTCAGCAGCATGACCAGCCGGTCGATGCCGATTCCGAGCCCGCCGCAGGGCGGCAGCCCGTATTCGAGCGCCAGCACGTAATCCTCGTCGAGCGGCTGCGCCTCCTCGTCGCCGGCGGCGCGGGCCTGCATCTGCGCCTCGAACCGGGTGCGCTGATCGAGCGGGTCGTTGAGTTCGGAGAAGGCGTTGGCGATCTCCCAGCCATAGATGTAGGTCTCGAACCGCTCGACGAGACGCGGATCGGTGCGGTCGGCCTTGGCGAGCGGCGAGATGTCGCGCGGGAAGCCGGTGACATGGGTCGGCTGGATCAGCGTGTCCTCGACCTTAGCGGCGAATACCGCCTCAAGTGCCTGCCCCCAATTCTCCGAGCCGGTGATTGCCGCTCCCACCGACTCGGCCGCCTTCCGCGCCCGCGATGCATCTGCGATGGCGAGGAAATCGATCCCGGTCTTCTCTTGCACCAGCTCAGCCATGCCGCGGCGCGGCCAGGGCGGGGTCAGGTCGACCGCGGAGCCGCCATAGGAGATTTGCAATCCGCCGGTCGCCGCGCCCGCAACATGGGCGACGATCTCTTCGGTCAGCGTCATCATCGCCGTGTAATCGACATAGGCCTCGTAAAGCTCGAGCGAGGTGAATTCCGGGTTGTGACGCGGCGACAGCCCCTCGTTGCGGAAGCAGCGATTGATCTCGAACAGTTTCTCTGAAAGACCGCCGACCACGAGCCGCTTCAGATGCAGTTCCGGCGCGATGCGCAGGAACAAGTCGATGTCGAGCGCATTGTGGTGGGTGATGAAGGGCTTTGCCGAGGCGCCGCCGGCGATCGTGTGCAGCATCGGCGTCTCGACTTCGAGATAACCACGGCCCAGCAGAAACGCGCGCATCTCGGCGACGACCCGGCTGCGCCGGCGCAGCGTTTCGCGGCTCTGCGGGTTCATGATCAAATCGAGATAGCGCTGACGGTAGCGCAGCTCGATGTCGGCGAGGCCGTGATACTTCTCGGGAAGCGGCCGCAGCGCCTTGGCGAGCAATGTGACCGCGGCCGCATTGACGGTCAACTCGCCGCGCGGGGTGCGGCGGACGAGCCCCTCCACCCCGATCAGGTCGCCAATGTCGAGCAGCCGCACCAGTTCCAGGGTCTCGGGCGGCGAATAGTCCTTGTGGCAGAAGACCTGGATCTTGCCGGAGGCGTCGTGCAGGTCGATGAACATGCCGCTGTTTCGGATCGCCCGAACGCGCCCGGCGACCCGGACCCGATCGTTCGTCTCTCTGGCGGCCGGAAGTTCGGCGTGCCGAAGGTCTAGCGCGGCGGCCGTGTCGGTGCGCTCGAAGGAGACCGGATAGGGCTCGACCCCCATGCCGCGCAGCGTCTCGAGCTTCGCCAGCCGAACGGCGCGGAACGGGTCTTCGCGATCGGTCGAGCCGGTACCTTCGTCGATACTCATGATGAGCCTTTATTTGGGTTTGAGCGCAGCCAAACCCATCGTCATCCTGGCGAAAGCCGGGACCCCATGGCTGCCATGGATACCGGCTCTCGCCGGTATGACAACAAAAAGGGCGTGGCGGCCCGCTTAGCCCCTTCCCCACCGCGATGGGAGGAGGGGCTGAGCCGCCTCAGTCGCCCGCGGCGACGGCTTCGCCGAGCGGGCGACGGCCGAGATCGACGATGGTCTCGTGGAAGCGGCGCAACGTGCCGTGATGGCCGACGCTGACGATCGTCGGCCTCCAATCTGCATCGCGCAGCATTCGGTAGAGCGACGCCTCGGCTGTCTCTTCAAGCGCCGACGTCGCCTCGTCGAGGAAGACGATCTCGGGCCGGATCAACATGACCCGGGCGAAGCCGAGCCGCTGCTGCTCGCCGCCGGACAGACGCTGCGCCCAGTTGCCCTCTTCATCGAGTTGCGCGACGAGGTAGGGCAGCCCGACGACGCGCAGCGCCCCCTCCAACTCGGCGCGGCTATGCGCCTCGGCGGTCTCGGGATAGGCCAGCGCGTCGGCCAGAGTGCCGAGCGGCAGATAAGGCCGCTGTGGCAGGAACAGCGACTTGCTGCCGCCGACGCGAATACGCCCGGCGCCGAACGGCCACAGGCCGGCGATTGCGCGCAGCAGCGTGCTCTTGCCCGACCCGGACGGGCCGGTGACGAGAACCGGGCTGCCCGGCTGCGCCGCCAGCGCGACATCGTCGTGCAGGCGGTAGCCGCTCGGCAGATCGAGCGCCAGCCCCTCAACCTCGACCCCGGAGCCCGCTTGGCTGATCGCGATCGGCTGCGGGCCTTCATGCGACGCCGCGATCTCCTCGAATTTGGCGCGAAACCCGGCGAGCCGCTGAACCACCGATTGATACTCGGCGATTTCCGTGTAACTGGTCACGATGAACGACAGCGAATCCTGTACCTGGCCGAAGGCGGAGACGACCTGCATCAGCCCGCCGAGCTGGATTTCCTTGGCGAAAAACCGCGGCGCCGCGACCAGAAAGGGAAAGACGATCGCAACCTGCTGATACCCGGTGGTGAACCAAGTCAGCTGCTTGCGGCGGCGGATCACCTGCCACCAGTTCTTGACGATCCAGGAGAACCGACCCTGGAAGACATCGAGCTCGCGCCGCTCGCCGCCATAGAACGCAACGCTTTCGGCGTTCTCCCGCAGCCGCACCATGCTGAAGCGGAAATCCGCTTCATACCGCTGCTGATTGAACAGGAGCCGCACCAGCGGCGAGCCGATCTTCTGGGTCAGCCAGGTGCCGAGCGCGGCATACAGGAAAGCGGCGATGACCATGTACCCAGGGATTGCGACATGCATGCCGTCCCAAAGCGGGACGGTCAACGTCCCCGACAAGCTCCACAGGATGAACAGGAACGAGACCAGCGTAACGACCGAGTTCATCAGCCCGAGCGACAGGGTGATCGTGATCGAGCTGAACCGGTCGAGATCGTCGGAGATGCGCTGGTCCGGATTGTCGGTCGCGGTCTGATCGAGCTGCATCCGGTAATAGGCTTGGCCGTCGAGCCAGCCCGAGAGGTATTTCTCGGTCAGCCAACGCCGCCACCGGATCTGTAGAATTTGCCGCAGGTAGAGCTGATAGACGGCGACAACGATCCAAGTCACGGCGATCAGGCCGAATATGCCAAACTGGTGCCAGAAGGCGGTCCAGTCGTAGTTCTGCAGCGCGTCGTAGAAGTCTTTGTTCCAAAGGTTGAGGCGGACAGTGAGCCAGACCGCGGTTAGGTTGAGCACGACGACGGCGGCGAGCAGGCCCGAGGCCGACCATTTTTCCTCCGATGCCCAATACGGCCAGGCAAGGCTCCACGCCTCGCGCAGGAAACTCCGTTTGGTCACCGCCATGCCCTACCTCCTCGTGGCCTCGTAACAATGTCGGTCGATGGTCTGGCCGCCCCGATCGGCGCCGCCTTGCTGGCCCGCGGCGTCTGCCGCACCCTCGACCAACTTGGCTATGCCAGCCTCCTCGAATTCCCGCTCGCCAATGGCCGGCGCGCCGATATCTTCGCGCTCGGCAAGAGCGGCGATCTGATCATCGTCGAGATCAAGACTTCGGTCGCCGATTTCCGTGCCGACCGCAAATGGTCGAGCTACCGGGAATTTGCCGAGCGCCTCTATTTTGCTGTCCCCAGCGATTTCCCGACCCGTTTGATCGCCGAAAATTGTGGCTTGATAGTGGCGGACGGCTACAGCGCTGCACTGTTGCGTAACGGTGTCGCACATCCGCTTGCCCCGGCTCGGCGCCGGGCCGTGACCCTGCGTTTCGCCCAATTGGCGGCGGAGCGGCTGCGGCGACATGTCGATCCCGGCGCTGCCTGGCTGCTCGAATGAACGCGAGCGATCGCATCGGCGACAATTGCGACAATGCCAGATTACTTAAGTCTTTAAAGCCGGGCAGAACCGTCGGGGCCAGCGGCACGAGGCCGCACCGACGGAATAAGAACTAGCCCTGCCGGACCCGGCGCAGCAGCACGTACAGCGCCCCGGCGCCGCCATGCCGCGGCTGCGCCGGAGCGATGCCGAGCAGATGCCGCCGCAACCCCGGCTCTGCCAGCCAGCGCGGCACCGCCGAACGCAAGACCCCGCTGCCAAAGCTGCCGCGGCCGGTGATCACCAGAACGCAGCGCCGGCCCGCGGCCTGCGAATTAGCGACGAAGCCGGTGAGCGCATGATGCGCCTCGCTCTGCGTCATGCCATGCAGATCGATCCGGGCCTCGATGTCGTACCGGCCACGCTTCAGCCGTTCGGCATTGGCCCGATCGATATTGACGAGGCTGTCGAGCGACGGCGCCGGCGATTTCGTCGCCTGGGTCGCAGCCGTAGCTCCTGTCCGGACCGCGGCCGTCGCGGCCGCATCCGCCTGCGGTGTCGGGCGGGCCGGACGGCCGCGGTCCGATAGGAACGGCAGACGACCGGGCAGCGGCGCGACGTCGCGGGTCGCGCGGCGCCACAGCGCGAGATCGTCGCCGGACCTAGGCCGCCGTCGGCGGCTCTGCGGGTTCGGCGGCATCGATCAGGATCACGTGAAGACGGCGCGGGCCGTGCGCACCGAGCTGAATGCGCTGCTCGATATCGCCGGTGCGGGATGGGCCGGTGATCAAATTGACGGTGCGCGGCATGGCTCCGCCGAAGCGCGCCCGCAACATGTCCCAGCCGTCTTCGTAGCCGGCGACCACCTGTCCGCTTCGCGCGATGACGATGTGCGTATCCGGCAGGAAATTCAGCGTCGTCGGCGTGCCCTCGCCGGAGACCAGCATCAGCGTGCCGGTTTCGGCGATCGCGGCGAGGCACGGCGTCAGACTGACCGCATCCTGTGCTTCGGCGCGGCCGCGCCGGACCTGCAGCAGCGGCCGCTCGTACCAAGGGATCGCATCGAGCGCCGGATCGGGCGCCATGACCAGGTTGGCCGGCAGGTTTTCGGCCGCCAGATAGCGCGCAACTTCGGCCGGCACCTCGGCGTCCGAGGCGACTCGCGTCACTGTCGTCTGCACCTCTTCGGCCATTCCGACAAAGAGAGCGACCCGGCTGGCGGGGTCGAGCGCGGCGGCGCGGGCCGGCACCAGGTTGCGGCGATGCTCGGCCAGGCGCCGGTCGAGATCCGCCGCCGTCTCCGCCGGCACCGCCCCGCGTCCCAACGCCCGGCGGATGCCGCAAAGGATGTCCCCGCGGGCCGTGCTCATCGGCTTCCCGCCCGACGCTCGCGCTCGGCCCACAGGCTGTGGAAGCTGCGGCCCTCGGGTGCCGGCATGTCGCGCACCGAGGTCCAACCCGAGGCCAGCGGCAGCGTGCGGAACCGCCCCCGGCTGGAACCGGCCCACCCCAGGGCCCGACTGCCGAGTTCGGCAAGCGCGTGGTACAGCGCCGGGCGCTGCGCGACCCACGCCCACAGCCGCAACCCGGCGCGTTGCGTCGAGGGCGACTTGCGCTCGGTAAATTGCCGCTCGCGCCAATGGCGCATCATCTTCGGCAGCGGAATTTTGACCGGGCAGACGCTTTCGCAACGGCCGCAGAAGGTGGAAGCGTTCGGCAGGTGGCCCGCCTCGCCGACGCCGATCAGCGCCGGGGTCAGCACCGCCCCCATCGGCCCCGGATAGACCCAGCCATAGGCATGGCCGCCGACCGCGGCATAGACCGGGCAATGGTTGAGGCAGGCCGAGCAGCGCAGGCAGCGCAGCATGTCCTGGAACTCGGTGCCGAGCATTGCGGTGCGGCGATTGTCGAGCAGGATCACGTGGTACTGCTCGGGTCCGTCGAGGTCGCCGGATCGGCGCGGCCCGGTCGAGATCGTCGTGTAGGACGAGAATTCCTGGCCGGTGGCCGAGCGCGCCAGGAGGCGCAACAGGGTCGCCGCGTCTTCCAGCGTCGGCACGATCTTTTCGAGGCTGGCCACGACGATG
>Ga0073928_10008408_pt1 | contig 12968 bp, 14 predicted proteins | sample PaiPotPPA55metaG_FD_76969 | JGI IMG/M metagenome (GOLD analysis project Ga0073928, IMG submission 76969) | Iron sulfur acid spring bacterial and archeal communities from Banff, Canada, to study Microbial Dark Matter (Phase II) - Paint Pots PPA... ...
ACGAACAGGATCGGCGCCACCAGAATGCCGGCGAGCCCCCCGAGCACGGCCGAATAGATGAAAGTGATCATGATCATGGTGGAGACGGAAATGCCGAGCAGCGAGGCCATTTCCTTGTCCTGCGAGGTCGCCTGCAATTTCTTGCCGAGCATGGTGTGCTCGAAGAACCAGTAATTGAACACCACCAGCACCATCGTGACCGCGATGATCAGTAAATACTGGCTGTCGAGATAGACCGGCCCGAGCTGGATGCCGGGTGTCTCGAACCATCCCTCCAGCACCTGCGGTTGCGGCCCGTAGATCGCCAGCACCGAATTGGAGAGCAGGATCGAGGCGCCGATGGTCGCGATGATGACCGGCAAAAAGCTGCGGTGACGCAGCGGATAATAAACCCCGAGATTGAAGATCGCGCCGAGCAGCGCCATGCCGGCCAGCGCCAGCAGGAACGAGAGCCAGTACGGCCATCCCAGATCGACCGCGAACACCACCATCAGATAGGCGGCGACCATCGAGAATTCGCCCTGCGCAAAGTTCACCACGTTGGTGGCGCGGAAGATCAACACAAAACCGAGCGCGACAAGCGCATAGACGGCGCCGATGCCGATACCGGTAAAGAGCAGTTGCAGTGCGAGATCCATGGAAATGCCCGGCGGGAGAATTCTGGGCCTGCTGTTGTTGATCGTTTACCGCAGGCCGCGCGTCTGACGCGAACCGGTCCCTCCGTTGCCGGAAGAACCGGCGATGCGATCAATCGTTGAAGTCGATATGCTTGTCGTAGACGATGGCCCCCTTCTCGTTCCTCACGACATTGTAGCCGTGCAGGCCGTCGCCGTTCTGGTCAAAATTATACTCGCCCTCCGCACCCGGAAACTTTTTCAGCGAGAGAATCGCCTCGCGGATTTTTGTGGGATCGGTCGAGCCGGCCTTGTTGATCGCCGCCGACAGGATGGTGACGGCATCGTAGGGCCAGGCGCTCTGGTTATCCGGCGCGGTCTTGTAGGCATCGCGATAGGCCTTGCCGAAAGCCTTCGAAGCCTCGCTGGAATCTTCGGCGTAGTCGGCCACGCCGTAGGTGCCGTACAATGCCGGGCCCGCCAGTTTGGTCGATGACACCGCCACCACCGAAGGCGAACCCACCCAGGGAATGTCGACGCCGAGCTGGCGCAGCTGGCGAGCGAAAATCCCGAGGTCGTTTTCGAAGGTGAAATAGGTGCCGAGAACATCGGCGCCCGATTGCTTGACGGCCAGCACGACCGGGGTGAAATCCTGGCTCTGGTTGGCATAGCCCTGATCGAGCACCGCCGGGGTGCCGAGCTTTTCGAGCGCCGAAGCCAGCGCCTTGCCGCCCGCCGTTCCGAACGCGTCGGTCGAATGTACGATCGCCCATTTCTTTTTGCCGAGCGTGTTGGCGCCGTAATCGGCGATGACGCGGCCGGAATAGCTGTCATTGGGTCGGAAGCGAAACAACCATGGATTGCCCATGTGGGTAAGGGTCGGGTCGGTTCCACCGATCATCACGGGCTTGCCCAGCTTGAGCACGTCGGGCGCCATCGCATGCACCTGGGTGGAGCGGATCGAGCCCAGAAATCCCACGATATCAGGCTGTGCGGCCAGCTTGGAAAACGCCAACACGATGCCGGGATTGGTGGTCTGATCGTCTTCGGTGACCAGCTCGACCTGTTTGCCGAGGACGCCGCCGGCCTTGTTGACCGCGGATAGCGCGAGCTTGGCACCGTTCTGCGCCCAAAGCCCCTGCTCGGCCGCCGGACCCGTCACCGGAACGCACATGCCGATCTTGAGGGTCGCGCCTTGCGCGCGCGCGCGGCTCACATAGGGTGCGGTAATACCTACGGCCAATCCAGCCGTAAAGTCGCGTCGTGTAAACTTCATCCATTCCTCCCGTGAGGCCGACTTTAGCGTCAGCCTTCATTAACCGCACAAGTTTGAGCGAAAAACTGCCCGCGTGTCTACGGCGTGTCGTGGCAAGAGTCGATTGGGTCCGCCCTCCAGCCGCCGCGGAGGTGCCCAAACAATAAGCATGGGTTATGGTCCCCTGGCGCGATCAAGCCTGTTCCCACGCTTGATACGCCCCGCAGAATCGTCGGAGTGATCCTGACATGCCGCATTTCACCATCGAATACTCCGCCAATCTCGATTCGCGCCTCGATATGGGCAAGATCGTCGAAGCGGTCCGCAAGGCGGCCGTCGAGACCGGCGTTTTCCCGCTCGGCGGCATTCGTGTTCGTGCCATCCGTTGCGAGCATTACGCCATCGCCGACGGCAGTCCCCATTTCGGCTTTCTCGATATGGTGCTGCGGCTCGGCGAGGGGCGCGACCTCGCAACCCGCAAGAAGGCCGGCGAGCATATTTTTCGCGCGCTCTCCGATCAGCTCGATCCGATCTTTGCCACGGGCGAGATCGCGCTGTCGTTCGACATGCAGATCAACGACAAGGAAACCGGCTGGAAACGCAATAACATCCACGGGGTCCTTAAAGCGGAGACCGAGCATGGATAAGGTCGCGCGGCAGGGAAGCTCCTCCTCAACATGAGGTTTAACTATCTGGGACTGGAATAGTAACGCATGCCCGTGCCGACGCACATCTTCGATCCCCCGTTCAACATCGTCAGATCCAGCCACGCCGTGCTCGACGTGGTGGACCTGAACGCCAGCCGCGCATTCTACGAAAATGCCATCGGCCTGCATGTCGAGGATCACGACGACAAGGCGGTGTATTTGCGCGGAGTAGAGGAACATCAGCATCACTCGCTGGTGCTGCGCAAGGCGGCAAATGCTGTCTGCCGTCGTCTGGGATTCAAGGTCGGCAACGAAGGCGATCTGGACAGCGCGGCGGCGTTCTTTTCCGAAAACGGCATCGCTTGCGCCTTTGCCGAGCAGCCGTTTCAAGGCCGCACCCTGCAATTCACCGACCCTTTCGGCTTCCGGATCGAGCTCTATGCATCGATGGAGAAGCGCCCGCATCTGCTGCGCCGCTACGACCTCTACAAGGGCTGCCACCCGCAACGGCTCGACCACTTCAATGTTTTCGCCGCCGAGGTCCAGGACACCCTCGACTTCTACGCCCGGCTGGGTTTCCGGCTGACCGAATACGCCGAGGAAGACGGACCGCAGGGGCGAATCGCGGCGGCGTGGCTGCACCGCAAGGCCAACGTGCACGACTTCGCCATCACCAACGGCAACGGCCCTCGCCTGCACCACTTCGCCTATTGGGTGCCGACCGCGATGAATATCCTGCATCTGTGCGACGTGATGGCCTCGAGCGGCTATCTCAAGAACATCGAGCGCGGGCCCGGCCGCCACGGCATTTCCAACGCGTTTTTTCTCTATGTCAGGGATCCCGATGACCACCGCCTGGAGCTCTACACCAGCGACTACTTCACCGGGGATCACGACCATGCGCCGATGCGCTGGTCGCTGAACGATCCGCGGCGACAGACGCTGTGGGGCTCGCCCGCCCCGCGCTCCTGGTTCGAGCAGGGATCGCCGTTTCCGGGACAGGCTGTGCGCGAACCGCAGTTTGTCGCCGATGTCACGGTCACCGATTAGGACCACGGGGGTTTCATGAAAATGCCTTTGCTCGCAGCTGTCGCCTCGATGCTGGGTCTTGCGCCTGTCCTGTCGCCGATGGGCGGCCTTCATGCCGCTGAACTGAAGGTGCTGGCAGGTGGCTCGCTGACCTCGGTGTTGAATGAGCTTGGCCCGCAATTCGAGCGCGCCTCCGGCCACAAGCTGGTCATTCACTTCGATTCAACGCCCAACCTGATCAAACAGGCGACATCGGGCGATCCGTTCGACCTCGGGGTCGTTCCCGCCGATGTATTCAAGGACGCCGCCGCGAGGGCCCGCTTCACGCCCGCTCCAACGATCGATATCGCGCGCGTGGGCTTTGGCGTCGCGGTGCGCGCGGGCGCGCCCAAGCCTGATGTCAGCACACCGGATGCCTTCAAGAAGACCCTGCTCGATGCGAAATCCATCACATTTCTGCCGGCCAGCGCCGCGGGCGCCTATATTTTGAAGGTGTTCGAGCGCCTCGGCATCGGCGAGGCGATGAAAGCCAAGACCATAGCCCAGACCGCACCGGCACAAATTTCTCAAGCCGTCGCCAAGGGCGACGCCGAACTCGGGATATTTGTCGTCAACGTGCTGATCGCACCCGGTGTGGAACTCGCCGGTTCATTTCCCGCAGAATTGCAGCAGGAGCTGGTTTTTGCAGCCGCCGTTGCTGCCGATACGAAGGAGGCGGCCGCCGCCAGGGCGTTCATCGACTATCTCGCCAGCCCCGCCGCCGTTTCTGTCATCAAGGCCAGGGGCATGAACCCCGGCTAAGGGACCTGCGCACCAGTTATGCCTGCGAGCGATTGGACAATGCAATGACCTTGAGTTCCGGCGGCGAAGCCATCGTCAGCGGTCTTGTCGCCCACGGCGTCGATACCGTGTTCGGCCTTCCGGGGGCGCAGATCTACGGCCTGTTCGACGCCTTCCAGCAGGCGCAGCTGAAGGTCATCGGCGCGCGGCACGAGCAGGCCTGCGGTTACATGGCCTATGGCTACGCGCGATCCACCGGCAGGCCCGGCGTCTTCAGCGTGGTGCCCGGTCCCGGCGTGCTCAACGCCGGCGCTGCCTTGTTGACGGCGTTCGGGTCGAACGAACCGGTGCTCTGCCTGACCGGACAGGTACCGACCCCGTTTCTCGGCAAGGGCCGCGGCCACCTTCATGAAATGCCGGATCAGCTCGCCACATTGCGAACCTTCGTGAAATGGGCCGACCGGATCGAATATCCCGGCGCCGCGCCTGTGGTTGTCAGCCGCGCGTTTCAGGAAATGCTGTCGGGACGCCGCGGCCCGGTTTCGCTGGAAATGCCGTGGGACGTGTTCACGCAGCGCGCCGAAGTCGGCGCGTCAAAGGTGTTCGATCCGTTCCCGGCGCCGCAGCCCGATCCGGACCGGATCAAGTCGGCCGCCGCGTTGATCGCCGGCAGCAGAACGCCGATGATCTTCGTCGGCAGCGGCGCGATCCACGCCCGCGACGAGATTCTGGAGCTTGCGGAATTGATCGACGCGCCGGTGGTGGCGTTCCGCAGCGGCCGTGGCATCGTTTCCAACGCCCATGAACTCGGACTGACGATGGCGGCGGCCTACCGGCTGTGGCCGCAAACCGATCTCATGATCGGGATAGGGACCCGCATGGAGCTGCCGGCCTCCTCGTTCCGATGGCCATTTCAGCCGGAGGGGCTGAAATCAATTCGCATCGATATCGATCCGTCAGAAATGCGCCGCCTTAGGCCGGACGCCGCCGTGATATCGGACGCGCAGGCCGGCACCAGCGAACTGCTCGCCGCGGTTCGAAAGCAACGCTACGCGAAAACCAGCGGCCGCCGTGCCGCGATCCGCGAGGCCTCGGCGACGGCGCTGCGGGAGATTCAGCAGATTCAGCCGCAGATGGCCTATCTCAATATTCTGCGTCAGGTTCTGCCATCGAACGCCATCGTGACCGACGAGTTATCGCAGGTCGGCTTTGCCTCCTGGTATGGCTTTCCGATTTACGAGCCACGCACCTTCATCACCTCGGGCTATCAGGGCACGCTCGGCTCGGGCTTTCCCACGGCGCTCGGCGCCAAGGTTGCGCATCCGGACAGAGCGGTGGTCGCAATCACCGGCGACGGCGGCTTCATGTTCGGCGTCCAGGAACTGGCGACCGCGGTTCAGTTCAACATCGGCGTGGTCGTGCTGGTGTTCAACAACAATGCCTACGGCAACGTGCGCCGCGACCAGCGCGAGCATTTCGAGGGGCGAGTGGTAGCCTCCGACCTGGTCAATCCGGATTTCGTCAGGCTTGCGGAATCCTTTGGCGTGGGCGCTGCACGCGTGACCTCGCCAGAAACATTTCGCCTTGCGCTGGAGAAAGCCTTGGGCGATGGCGGCCCTTACCTGATCGACATTGAGGTGCCCCGGGATTCCGAAGTTAGCCCCTGGGCCTTCATTCACCCGGCGAAGCCGTAGGCCGGTCAAGCCGCGCGGGATTTTTCGATCGCTCTGCCGGGCTGGCGGCGCGAACCGCACGATGCTCGCCATTTTCAATTCGGAAATTCGACGGGCCGCCCGACCTCGGCGCTGTCATCCGTCCGTCATTTGCGGTTGGTAGATCAGGATTATCGAACATAAGCGTCATTCGTTCGAAAACTTCGATCACGGTGCTAACCGAACGGCGACTTGATTGCGCCCCGAGGAAGCTGTCGATGCTGCGATTGCACGGCGTTGCAATGACTTACCCGAACGGCGTTGCAGCGGTGCTGCCGACCAGCATCTCCGTTCCCAAGGGCCAGTTCCTGGTGCTGCTGGGGCCTTCGGGCGCGGGCAAGTCGACGCTGCTTCGGTGCATGAATGGACTGGTCAAGCCAACCCAGGGCGATATCATGGTCGAAGGCCGGGGTTCGATTTTCCGGAGTGGCCACGCGCTGCGGCAACACCGCCGCCGAACGGGAATGATCTTCCAGCAGCATCATCTGATCGGCCGCCTCTCGGCGCTACAAAACGTTATGATCGGCCGCATCGCAGCTCATGGCGCCCTGCGCTCGATGTTTCCGCTGCCGCGCGCCGATCGCCTCATCGCATTGCAATCGCTCGAAAGGGTGGGTCTGCTCGATCGCGCACTTGATCGCGTCGACGAACTCTCCGGCGGGCAGCAGCAGCGTATCGGCATCGCCAGGTCCATGGCACAGCGGCCACAAATCGTTTTGGCCGATGAGCCGGTGGCAAGTCTCGATCCGGCGTCGGGCGAAAAAGTGCTTGCCGACCTTCACCGCATTTGCCGCGAAGACGGCATTACCGCCATCGTCAGCCTCCACCAGGTGGAATTGGCGCGTCGGTTCGCTGATCGCGTGATCGGTCTGGCGGGTGGCCGGATCGTTTTCGAAGGCACGGCATCGCAGCTAGGCCAGACAATTCTCGAACAAATCTACACCGCCGCTCCATCCCGGATGGCTGCGGCTTAGTCGGCACATCACAGGTCATCGAAATGGATCAGGTCATGGAACGTAGAAGCTTTCTGCTCGGCTGCGCGATCGGCGGACTAGGTCTCGCCATCGGTCCGGCTACCGCTCAACAGACGCAAAATCCCGCCAACATACGCGTCGCGCTGCTGCCCGACGAGAACGCCTCGACGATCATACAGAATGCCTTGCCGCTGAAGAAATATCTTGAGCAGACCCTCAAGAAGGACATCGAGCTCATCGTCACGACCGACTACTCCTCGATGATCGAGGCGATGCGGTTCGGCCGAATCGAGGTCGCCTATTTCGGGCCGCTGTCCTACGTGCTGGCCAAGTCGAAGGCACCGGCCATCGAGCCATTCGCCGTCGGCGTTTCGAAGGGATCGCCGACTTATAAGAGCGTCATCATCACGCGCGCGGATGGACCGGTGAAGTCGCTCGCCGACATCAAGGGCAAGCTGATGGGATTTGGCGACTTTGCCTCGACTTCCAGTCATTTGATCCCGCGCGCGTTGCTGGCCCGCAACGGGCTTCTCGGCGACACCGATTACAAATACGTCCTGCTTGGCGCGCATGATGCGGTCGCACGGGCCGTTCAGTCCGGCCAGGTACAGGCTGGCGGTCTCAGTCAGGAGATATTCAAGTCGCTTGTCGCCAAGGGTTCGATCGACGGCGACAAGGTGATCGTGCTGGCGGAAAGCGATCCGATCCCGAACTATCCGATGACCATGCAGGGATATCTCGCGCCTGAACTCAAGGCCGCGATCCGGGCGGCCTTCCTCGAACTCAATGATAAAGAGATACTGAAGACCTTTCGGGCCGAAGCATTCGTTGCGACCGACGACCACGCTTACGACATCCTGCGGGAGACCGCGAAATTGCTCGATCTCGACCTATCGAAGCTCAAGGGATGAGCTACGCCACCCACACCCATCACGACGCGATTCTGGCCCGGGAAGGCGCTGCGCAGATCAAGCGCGGTGTCGTTATTCTCCTGGTCGGCGCTCTGATCGTCGCCGCGATGTCGCTCACCGGTCTGCTCGACCCGCGGCGTTTTGCCGATGCCTGGCCGGCGATCAAGCAGCTCGCCAGTGAAATGTTTCCACCCGATTTCAAACGCTACCACAGCTGGCTGAGGCCGCTGGCTGATACGCTCGCGATGTCGATTGCAGGGACCGCGCTCGCCGTCGCGCTGTCGTTGCCGCTTGCGCTGCTGGCCGCCCATAACACCACACCAAACCGGATCGTTTACCTCGTAACGCGGGCGATATTGAACCTGCTGCGATCGATCCCGGAACTCATCATGGGCATCATCTTCGTCGCCATGGTTGGCTTCGGCGCACTCCCGGGTGTCCTCGCGGTGGGCCTGCATTCCGTCGGCATGATCGGGAAATTCTTCGCCGAAAGCATCGAGCACGTCGATCCAAAGCCGATCGAGGCAGCGCGGGCCGCCGGCGCGTCACCGTTCCAGGTGATCTGGCATGCGGTGTTGCCGCAGGCCATGCCGCAGCTTGCGGACACCACCATCTACCGCTGGGAGTATAATTTTCGCGCCTCGACGGTCCTTGGCGCCGTCGGCGCAGGGGGCATCGGTTTCGAGCTGATCGCGGCCTTGCGCGTCCTTGAATACGCGCAGGTTTCGGCGATCCTGATTTGCATTCTCATTTGCGTGACGATCGTGGACGGCATCGGTGCCGCTCTGCGCAGCTATTTGAAATAGGCGAAGAGACCGACGCCATGGCCCAAACGCCGACAATTGTCGTGACCAACCCCGTCTTCCCCGAGACTAGGGCCCTGCTCGAACAACACGCAACCGTCGTGGTCAATGCGGCACTCGATCCGTGGCCGTATCAGGAGGTGCGACAGCGATGCCGGGATGCCGCCGGGCTGCTGGCGTTCATGAACGACAGGATCGACGCCGCCTTCCTGGCCGCCTGCCCCGGGCTTCGCGTCATCGGTGCGGCGTTGAAGGGCTTTGACAACATCGACGTCGAGGCCGCGACAAATGCCGGCGTGTGGTTGACGATTGTCCCCGACCTCTTGACGGTGCCGACCGCGGAATTGGCGATCGGGCTGATGCTTTCGTTGGGCCGGAACATTGTCGCCGGCGATCGGAGCATCAAGCAGCACGGATTTGGCGGCTGGCGTGCCGAGCTCTATGGCGCGGGTCTCGCCGGTGCAACGGTAGGCATCGTCGGGTTTGGTCTTGTCGGACGCGCGATCGCCGAACGGCTTGTCGGATTTCGATGCCGGCTGCTGGCCCACGATCAGTCGGTTTCCGAGACGCTGGCGAAATCCTGGCCCGATGTCACCATGACAAGTCTTGGGGACGTGATCGCCAACTCCAACTACGTCGTGCTTGCCCTGCCGCTGACCGCCGGCACCAAACACATCATCAATTCCGAAACCATCGCGGGCATGAAGGCGGGCGCGAGGCTGGTGAATCCCGCTCGCGGCTCGCTGGTTGACGAGAGCGCCGTGGCGGACGCCATCGCCCGTGGGCAGCTTTCGGGCTATGCGGCCGATGCGTTCGAGTGCGAGGATTGGGCCATAGCGGACCGGCCGACCCGCGTCGATCCACGGCTTACCACGTCAACGGCGCCAACGGTCTTCACTCCGCATATCGGATCGGGCGTCACTGAAGTTCGGCGCGAAATCGAACTTTCCGCCGCACGCAGCATCCTCGACGTTCTGGCCGGCCGCATCCCGTCTGGCGCGGTCAATGACCCTGGCAGGCAGTTCATTCATGCTCAATCTGGTTCACGCTAAGACCTTTCTTGCCGTTCTGAGCGAACGCGGATTTCGGGCCGCCGCGCGCGACCTCAATCTATCGCCCTCGACCGTCGTCGAGCACATCAAGCAACTTGAGGAAGACCTCGCCGCGCCGCTGCTCGTGCGTCGGCGCGGAATTGTCGAGCCGACCTATCAGGGGGCGACGTTCGCGCCGCTGGCCCGCGCGATGCTGGATACCGCCGAGCGCAGCCGGACCGTGATCGCCCGAGCCCCGCTGCGCATTGCAGCGTCGAGCAATATCGGCACCTATCTGCTGCAAACCATGCTGGCTTCCTTTCAGGCGACCGATCCGTGTTCCGTCGATCTGTGGATCGGTCCCAACCCCGACGTCGCCGATCGGTTGGCGAACGCTACCGCCGACGTGGCGCTGATGGAGTGGTGGAGCGGTCGGCCCGGCTTTCGCGAGCATACCTGGCGAAGGGAACCGCTCGTGGTCATTGTCGCCGCCGATCATCCCTGGGCCGCACGGGACACGATCGAGGCAAGCGAACTCGCCAGCCAGGTTCTGTTGGGGGGCGAAGCCGGGACCGGAACGATTACGCTTCTGAGAAAGCAATTGGGGCCATTGGCGGAGGGTTTGACAGCCATCGGAGGCTTTGGAAATACCGAGGCGGTCAAACGGGCCGTCCGCGCCGGCCGAGGCGTTTCGCTGGTGATCGCGGCGGCGGTCGCCGACGAAGTCAGGGCGGGACCGCTCGTCGCGCTACGCCTGAAGGGTATCGAGCTTGTGAAGGAGTTGAAGATCATCTCGCCGATCGGTCTGCCCGAAGCCGCACCTGCCGCGCGCCTGGTTGCCCACGTTCTGAGAGATTCCGCGCTAACTAGCGCACTTGCGGAACGTCAAATTGATGCGCTGCCGGCCCATCAGGGGATGCTCGCCGTCGGCGAGCGGCGCGATGCCGTGAAAGAATAGCCGCGCCGGCCCGCCCCATACCGCGACGTCGCCATGCTCGAGCCGGAACCGGCGCGGCTTGTCGCTGCGCTTCAATCCGCCGAACAGGAAGATCGCGGGCAGACCGAGCGACACCGAGACGATCGGCGCGCCGAAATCCAGCTCGTCCCTGTCCTGATGCAAGGACATGCGCGCGCCGGGGACGTAGCGGTTGATCAAGCACACATCCGGTGAGAAGCTGGAAAACCCCGCGCGATCGGCCGCCTTGCCGGCGAGGTCGCGAAACGACGGCGGCATGTCCGGCCACGCCTTTCCCGTTTCGGGGTCATGGGCACCGTAACGATAGCCGGTGCGGTCGGTGATCCAGCCGGCGCTGCCACAATTGGTCATCGCCACCGACATCCGATGGCCGCCCGGCGTCACCATGTGGCGAAATGGCGCTTGCACGGCAATATCATGCAATGCCGCAACCAGCTCGGACTCCAGCGGACTCGCAATTGCGCGCAGCAGCACGGCGCCCTCCGCCATCACCTCCTGCGACGGGCGGACGTCGGGAACGTTTTCGAACAGATCCGTCGTCAAAGCTTTCACTTACTTGGCATCTACTTGGCATCGTGGAAGATCACGCCAACGGTATGGCGGTGGCCCGATCGGATCCGGCTCACGCCGTGGCGCAGATTAACGCGATAGAATCCGCGCGTCCCGTGCACCGGCCGATGATGCACGGCAAAAGCCACAGCATCGCCCTGGAGAAGCGGAACGACTTCGGGCCGCGACTGCATCCGCGGCCGCTGCTCGGTCAGCACGAATTCACCGCCGGAGAAGTCCCGGCCCGGTTCCGACAGCAGGATCGCGACCTGTAGCGGGAACACATGCTCGCCATAGAGATCCTGATGCAGGCAGTTGTAGTCGCCGGCTGCATATTGCAGCAGCAGCGGCGTCGGCCGGACCTGGCCGGCGGCATGACATCGTTTCAGGAATGCTCCGTGGTCCTCGGGGTAACGGATATCGATGCCCATCGCTTCGTTCCAGCGATTGGCGAGGCCACAGAGCTGCGCATAGAGCGCCGGTCGCAATTCCCCGATCAATTGCGGCAGCGGGTAGCAAAAATATTTGTACTCACCGCGGCCAAAGCCGTGTCGTCCCATCACCACGCGGCTGCGAAAATGGGTGTCGTCGGGATAGAGAGCGGCGAGCGCGCGGCATTCATCGCGCAAGAGCAACCCCTTGAGGACGGCGCAACCCTGTGCATCGAGATCGCTTGCGGCCTGACCCCAGTCGATCCCGGCAACGCGCGCGGTGATAGAGGACGGCGACGGTGCCGGGCGGATGCCTTGTGCGGCTGATTTCATGCGGATGATCTTCGCAAATCGGAAGGCGCTGCGCCACCCGATTTCCGGGAAAGACCTAGCCCAGCACCGGCAACTCGATCACGTCATAGGCGTGCCGGATGCAGCGCTTGAGGACGGGGTCCTCCAGCTCGTATTCGAACCGGCTCGCGGGGCGGATGCCGCCCTTGGCGGCAAACGTGCCGCCGAACATCGCGCAACCATCGGGCAGTTTCGTGTCCTGGAAGCCGCGTCGCACGAGTTCGGCGACCGAAAGCATGTTGTCGAGCGTGCCTTCCTGGTACAGCACACGCGCGCCGCCGATCCACGCAAACGAGCGCAGGATCAGTTGGTCCCAGTGACCGGCCACGTCCTCAAGCTCCCACAAAACCGGCGCCATCACCTTGTCGCACATCTGCTTCGACACGGTGATGCTGTAGGTCTCTACCTTGCGGTCGGTGTGATCGGACCCGAGGCCGACGAAAACGCGGCCCTGCCAGCCGATCAGCACAAACTCGACCTCGCCGCTGGAATCGCCACCGCTGACTTCGATGCTGTCTTCGGTGGTCAGCCGCCGCGCCTAAACCCGGTAGTAGATCGGGGTCGACGCCGGCCGCGCGATGCCGATGGCTTCGAGTTCGGCGATGTGCTTGTCCCGCGCGACCGGATCGCGGCCGGTCCATCCCGCAATCACGGCCTGGTCGATCGCCAGCGTCAGCGGGGTCGTCGTGCCCTGGGCGTCGACGGTGAATGTCAGATCAAACACGGATCGCGTCCTCCATTCCGGCCGCAAGTTCGAAAATGCGACGATCCGATCCGCCGGATGCGGCGAGCATCAGTCCGACCGGCGCTTCCCCCTCGCGATGGCAGGGCAGCGAGATGGCGCAGCCGTCGATCATGTTGATCAGCGTGCAGTTGCGCAACGACAACAAGTTCGCTTTGGCAAA
>Ga0073928_10008409_pt1 | contig 12968 bp, 13 predicted proteins | sample PaiPotPPA55metaG_FD_76969 | JGI IMG/M metagenome (GOLD analysis project Ga0073928, IMG submission 76969) | Iron sulfur acid spring bacterial and archeal communities from Banff, Canada, to study Microbial Dark Matter (Phase II) - Paint Pots PPA... ...
AGCCGCACCTTCGATCCTTTGCGGGACGTAAGAACATGCAAGTTGGCGCGACGAATGTTTTCCAAAGCTGCGGCGTCGTTCAATGGCAAGGGTTGCTGAGCCCCCGACTTTGACGACGCTTTGACTTTCGCAGGTGCCGATTTCGGCGGCGTTGCCGCGGCAGGCTTCGCGGCCACCGTGTTGCTCTTCGCGACGGCCCTCGGCGACCCGCCACTTGTTTTCTTTGGCATTTCCGGTTCCTTGAGCAGACGATCGGTGGGAGTAGGGTGGTAATTGGCCTTTATCACAGGAGCTGGCTTGAATACCCCCTCGTACGTAGCTTCCGGTTCGACGCTCGAGTGAATGAAGTCTAGTGGTGACCTTAAGCGAGCAATGATCTCGGGCGTGAGGACAGGATTGGGCTGATCGAAAAACCCATCGGGCAGCCCAAGCGTTGTTTCGATGTGAAAGGCCGTCTCGGGCGTGAATCTCTCGCCGTTTACCAACTCGGCCACGCGCGTTAAGTTAGAGTCGAGCCCCAATGCGATGTTCTCCGCGCCGACCGCATCCACCAACAACTTAAACGACCGCGTTTTGAAAATGGACGCTGTCTGGGCCGGGTCTCGAGTAGGTGGTGCTTTTACGTATGGCTTCTTCTGTCGGTGGGATGTCGTTTTTGAAGGTTGGCGCGATTGACGCTGGCCCTTGTCTCGAGATCCCGAGTATCGCCCGTGTGCTTGACTCATAAAGTAGGGCTCCCCGCCGTGAAATCGCTATCAGTTTTCGCATTATAGGCGAGGGTGTACTGACATCGGACTTGCCGTCAGGCAATGAGTCATTCTGGTAACCCGGACGCTAACTAGGTCGCTGTCGGCGATCTCTACGTCAGGATCGAGGGACACCATGCGGGCTAAAGAATTCGTAGATGGCGAAGCTTGCCGATGCGCGCGGAGCGTTTCAGGATGAGATCGGTGACGTACTCGGGAAGAAGGGCGCGCGGAATGTTCGCGGGCACGTCTTTGACCACTTGTGACGGAACCTTGGCGATATAGTCGTCGGGCGCGCTCGCCAGGCTGTGCTCGTAGTCGACGCGTAATCCATGATGGGCGAGGCAGCCGTTCTCGTGCTGCGGCACGATCGCGTCGCAAGCTGCGCATTGGCTAACGGACATAACGGAACTCCAGGTGAATCGAATAAGCGACGAGCTGCACAACGCATGCCGCCTTGAGGTGGCGTGCTGCAGCACAAAAGTTCGGTTTCGTCTGCGATGTGCCTATTTTGTCACGTCTTAGAAGACACTCGAGACGACACGCCAACGGCAACGTGCACAACATATCGAGCACTCTTGGGGGCAACCATCGGCAGCTGGTCAGACTCTTTACCGCGACAAGACTAGCGTGCGGATCGCGCCGCTCTATGGCTGCTCTCTGTCAGCCAAGCGCCGACCGCGAAATGAGCGACTGAATCACCGTCTTGTTGGCTTAGCTTACGTCAGTGGATTGGTGTGACGTTATTTGATAAGGACTACGACCGAAAACTCGATAATTTAGATTTATGTTAAATCTATTAGGTATCCTAATTAACTATCATCTGTTCAGCATGTCGTACGCTCCGGCCAGCGCGGCACCGGACTTCGGCGATGCGCGCGCCGGTGGATGCGGCCATCGACGGCATGCGGATGGTCCCTTATACCTGAGCCGCAAATCTCTGAGTGACTAAGGACTGACAGAGCGCGAGGTGCCTCGAATCGTCCGAAGGGAGTCGTTGAGTTCAGCGCAGATGGCGCTCACGCAAACCGAGATCGAGGTGCTGGACCAGTTGATCAAAGATCGCGAGAAAGCGGAGTCGGCCTCGCCGCTGACGCGCTACCTCGTCAAACTCGCACAGCTCGGTGGCTACCTCGCCCGGGCCAGTGATCCGCCACCGGGAAATACTGTTATGTGGCGTGGCCTACGTCGCCTGACAGACATCCAACTTGGCTTTGAGTTAGGCGTCAAAAATTGTGGGTAATTACAAAGTGTCGTGCGCCCTTTCATCAACGTCTCAAGCGCTGCTTGTACATAGCGTTCCGACTCCGAGTCGAGCGCCGACGTCGCTTCGTCCAGAATCAAAATCGGCGCGTCTTTGTAAATTGCGCGTGCGATCGCAAGCCGCTGTCGCTGCCCGCCGGAAAGTCGCATTCCGTTGCCGCCGACCATCGTGTCGAGGCCATCGTGCAGTGGGCGGAACGCGTGGTCGAACTCGACCAGCGCTATCGCCCCTTCGCCGACCAACTGCGTCTGATGGTCAAGGGGTACCAGTCCAAGGCTATCCTGACGCTCGTGCAGCGGTACCTCGAAACGGGAGCAGGCGCATGACTCCGCTATGCGAAAAGGATCCCGCGTCGTTTCTGTCGAGCCCGCCAGCCAGCGAAAGTAGGCCGTGCTAGTGAACGTATGCTCGCCCAGCGCTGCGATGCGCGTTGACGAGTCACACGAAGGGAAGGCACGCACCGTCGCAAAACGCCGCTCCGACGTGCAGGTGACACCGATACTGATCGTCACGATGTGCTGGGGACTGGTTACGTGACGGCGATCGAGCGCCTGCACCGCCGCGCGCATGGTTTCAGCGACCTGAACTGTGCCCGCTGCCCCGGTAGTAGGTAACAGCACGGCGAATTCTTCCCCGCCATAACACGCGGCAGTATCGCGCGGCCGCCGAATTTTCTCGCCGATGCATTGTGCGACAGCCGCGAGCGCATCGTCGCCGGCCGAGTGGCCGTAAAGATCGTTAAAACCCTTGAAATCCTGCAAACCCGGCGGTGTTTTGGACCCGTCCGGTGCGCAGATCTTACCGCCGTCATTCACCCCTGCACAAGTTTTTGTTCGCTGTCGAACAAGTACGTTCATTTTGGCGCTCATAAGATTCTTCATCGCATCGTTCGAGTTCTGATCGTTAGCCTTGTGCCACTGAGGTGAATCGATGAGTTGTATTGTCGAAATCGCGGCAATCACTGATGCGTGCACGACCTGCTGTCTGCTCGCGCCAAATTACGAGAAAATCACCGATTTCACCGAACACTCCCGGTGGGACGCTGCACATCTCGTCGCACTACCCGAGTTGTGCCGCTCTGGATACGGCTTTCATAGCCGCGCCGAAGTGCATGCCCGCACGGACGGCTACAAAACGACACCTTCTGTGCACCCAGCCTAACTTTGAGCAATCACGCTATGTCGTTCGTGTGGAAGCGAGTCCTCGGCACGGTGCCAAGTCTGATCGGCATTGTGGTCATCACGTTTCTGCTGTCGCATGCGCTACCGGGTGATCCTGCAGCGTACTTCGCCGGCCCCGCCGCCAACGTGGAGTCCATCGCGCAAACCAAAGCCAAGCTCGGTCTAGACAAGAGTCTGCCTGAGCAATTCTTCAAATACGCCGGTGATCTTTTACACGGCGACCTGGGCATCTCGCTGACGACTGGCCAACCGGTCCTGAGCGACCTGACTGCGCGCTTGCCCGCCTCGCTTGAGCTAACCACTTGCGCGCTGTTCCTCGCGGTAGTCGTCGCGATCCCGATGGGCGTGTGGGCAGCGACCCGGCCCGATTCGCCGGTTGACCACCTTTGTCGCGGCACGATTACGGTCGGCTCGGCGTTCCCGACGTTCTTCGTCGGCCTGCTGCTCGTCTACATCTTTTATTTCCTTCTCGGCCTCGCGCCGCAACCGGTGGGACGGCTGGACGAAATGTTGCATTCCCCTCCGCCGCACGTAACCGGCGCATACCTGATCGACAGCCTTCTCGCCCATGATGCGGCGACCTTTCGCGCCTCGCTCGCGCAACTCGTATTGCCGTCGGTTTCTCTCGCGCTTTTTGCGCTCGCACCCATCGCGCGTATCACGCGCGCATCAATGCTCGCGGCGCTAGGCGCCGACTTCACGCGTACTGCACGCGCCGGCGGTCTGCGTGCACGCACGGTGCTGATCACCTATGCCTTCCGGAACGCGCTGCTGCCGATTGCGAACGTGCTAGGTATGGTATTCAGCTTTCTGCTCGGCTCGAACGTGCTTGTCGAGCAGGTGTTTGGCTGGCAGGGCATCGGCGCCTATGCGGTCAGCGCGGTGCTCGCGTCCGACTACGCGGCCGTGCAGGGCTTCGTGCTGATGATGGCGCTGCTATACATCCTGTTGAATCTGTTGGTCGATGTGGCAAGTACTTTCATCGATCCGCGCGTGCGCTTCGAGGGGTGAGCGATGACCTTTGCCACCCTGGTGCAGAACACTCGTTACGCCTTCGGCGAGAACCGTCTCACACTCGCCGCGGTCGTGATTCTCGCGCTGCTGCTGTTATGTGCGATGTTCGGTTCGCTGATCGCGCCGCATGATCCGCTCGCGACCGACGGCGCCGTCCGCCTCACGGCCCCGTCGGCGGCGCATTGGTTCGGCACTGACGCGCTTGGCCGCGACATCCTGAGCCGCGTGATCGTTGCGGCACGGCTTGATCTGGGCATGGCGGTATCAGCAGTGGCGCTGTCGTTCGTCGTCGGGCTCGCGCTCGGCGCGATCGCCGGCTATTTCGGCGGCTGGTCGGAGCGCGTGCTCGGCCGGGTGATGGACACGATCATGGCCTTCCCCCTGTTCGTGCTCGCGATGGGGATCGTCGCGGCACTCGGCAACAACGTCCTGAACGTCATCCTTGCGACGATGATCATCAACTTGCCGTTCTACTACCGTTTCGCGCGCGGTGAAGTGAACGTGCGGCGCGAGATGGGCTACGTCGAAGCGGCACGGATGGGTGGCAACGGACCGTTCGCTGTGTTGTTGCATCACATCGTGCCGAACATCCTGCCGCCCATGATGGTTCAGGCGTCGCTGAATATGGGTTGGGCGATTCTGAACGCCGCGGGGCTGTCGTTCATTGGCCTCGGGGTGCGCGCGCCGACACCCGAGTGGGGCATCATGGTCTCTGAAGGCGCGAGCAACATCATCTCGGGCGAGTGGTGGACGTTCGTGTTTCCCGGCATGGCGCTCGTGCTTGCAGTCTTCAGCTTCAACCTGCTAGGCGACGGACTGCGCGACCTGCTCGATCCGAGAAGGCACACATGACAGCGCAACTCAGCATCGAAGGTCTGTCGCTCGTGTTCCGCACCCGCCACGGCACCGTCAAGGCACTCGAAAACGTCTCTCTTTCCGTTGAGCGCGGAGAGATCGTCGGCGTCGTCGGCGAAAGTGGATCTGGCAAGTCGGTGATGGCTTATACAGTGATGGGTCTGCACGATCCAGCCGCCCGAATTGAAAGCGGACACATCGCGTTTGGCGGCACCGACATGCTGCAGGCCAGTCCGGCCGAACGCGACGCGATCCGCGGCCGCGAGCTTGCGATGATCTTCCAGAGCCCGCGTACTGCGCTGAACCCGATCCGCAAGGTCGGGCTTCAGATAGAAGACGTGCTTCGCCGGCACGCGGCCATTCGCAGCGCCGACTTGCAGCGGCATGCGGTGCAGGCGCTGGCGCGGGTGCGAATCCCCGACGCCGAGCGCCGCTATCACGCGTACCCGTTCGAGCTTTCGGGTGGCATGTGCCAGCGGGTGATGATCGCGATGGCACTCGCGTGTTCTCCCTCAATGCTTATCGCGGACGAGCCGACCACCGGTCTCGACGTGACGACGCAGGCGGTGATCATGGACCTCATCCGCGAGATGAGTCGCAGCCACCGGATGTCGACGCTGCTGATCACGCACGACCTGAGCTTGGCAGGCGAATACTGCGATCGCATCGCAGTGATGCACGCCGGCCACGTGGTCGAGATTGCGCCGACCGAGGCGCTCCTGCGTTCCCCCGCCCATCCGTACACTAAGCAGTTGCTTGCTGCGACGCCGAATCCGCGCTCGACTGTCTCGGCGCTGACCTCAATTCCTGGCCAACTCCCCGATCTGCGAGGCGAACTGCCCGTCTGCCGCTTCAGCCGCCGCTGCGAACGTGTTCAGACCATCTGCGGCGAGGCGCCGCTGCCGTGGACGAATGTGGCGGCCAATCATTTCGTTCGTTGCCGAGTGCCGCTGTGAGTACACCGCTGCTGGAGGTGCACAACCTCATCAAACTGTATCCGGTGGGCAGCCGCCGCAAGGGGGCGTTGCTGCACGCGGTCGACGACGTCGACCTAACGATTGGCGAAGGCGAAAGTGTCGGCCTGGTCGGCGAATCCGGCTGCGGTAAGTCGACTCTTGCGCGGCTGTTGGCGCAACTGATCGAGCCCAGTTCGGGCCGCATCGTATTCGATGGCCGGGAGTTGACCTCGATCGCGCCAGCGCGTTTCGTGCGCTCGCGCGACCGTGCGCGCATCCAGGTGGTATTCCAGGACCCGACCGAGAGCCTGAACCCGTCGTTCCGCGTTTTCGATTCGATTGCCGATCCGCTACGCCGGCTGCTCGGTGTGCGAGGCGCGCCCGAACTAGACCGCCGCGTGCGCCATGCCGCCGAACTGGTCGGTCTGCCGGACGAACTGATCATGCGCTACCCGCATCAGCTCTCTGGGGGACAGCGAGCGCGCGTCGGCATCGCGCGCGCGATCGCGGTCGAGCCGTCGCTGCTGATCCTCGACGAGCCGACCTCGGCGCTGGACGTGTCCGTCCAGGCCGTCATCCTGCGCTTGCTCGCGGACCTGCGCACACGGTTGGGCATGAGCTACCTGTTCGTCTCGCATGACCTCAATGTCGTGAGGCTGCTTTGCGAACGCATCGTGGTGATGTACCTCGGCCGCGTCGTCGAGGTCGCGCCGACCGAAACCTTGTTCACCGCGCCGAGCCATCCCTACACGAGGGCGCTGATCGCAGCCATTCCCGACCCGGCGCGCCGCGGCGAGCAGCGGTTGCGTCTCGAAGGCAGCCCGAAGAGCCCCATCGATCCGGACCCGAACGCCTGCCGTTTGCACGGCCGCTGCCCACTCGGCACCGACCGTTGTGTCACCGCGTCGCCGCTGTTGCGACACCTGGGCGACGTGCACTACGCCGCCTGCCATTTCGCCTAAGTCGACCACACTCGCCACACCTGCCCCTCAAGGAGGAACACCGATGTCAACTCAACCCGGCGACAACGAAATCTGTCGGATGGACGCCGTTACCCTGGCCCAGCGCATCAAGTCCAAGGAATTGTCGGCACTGGAGGCGACCGAGGCTGTGCTTCGCCGAATGGACATGCTCGAGCCACACCTACATGCGTTCTGCACGCCGACGCCGGAGGTCGCGCGCGGCGCTGCGAAGGCAGTCGACGCCAAATTTGCGAAAGGCGAGCCGGTCGGACCGCTTGCCGGGGTACCGATCGGAATCAAGGACCTGGTCGCGACGAAGGACATCAAGACCGTCATGGGCTCGGTTCTTTACAAGGACTTCGTTCCTGATGAAGACGATATCGTTGTCGAACGCCTGAAGGCGGCCGGCGCAGTCATTATCGGCAAGACCAATGTGCCCGAATTCGGCTACAGCGGGGTTGGCCATAACCCGGTTTTTGAAACCACACGCAACCCCTGGAACCTCGCGCTGACGCCGGGCGGATCAAGTGCGGGTTCGGGCGCCTCGGTCGCCTCCGGCGTCGCGCCATTCGCGATCGGAAGCGACGGCGGCGGCTCGGTGCGCATCCCGTCGGCGCATTGCGGCCTGTACGGCATCAAGGCGTCGATGGGGCGCGTGCCGCTGTATCCGGGGTGCCGCGATGAGCGCTATCCGGGCGTCTCGAGCTGGGAGACGCTCGAACACATCGGCCCAATGAGCCGCACCGTCGCCGATTCAGCGCTGATGCTCAGCGTGATCAGCGGCCCCGACCCGCGCGACCGCTATTCGATCCCAGCCGCCGACTTCGACTACCAGGAGGCAGTGCGCGGCGAGATTAGAGGTATGCGCATCGCCTACAGCGAGGACTGGGGGTACGCGGCGGTCGATCCCGAGGTGCGGCGTGTCGTTGGAGATGCGGTCGCGGTGTTCGAGAAAGAACTCGGCTGCACCGTAGAGCGCGCAGACCCCGGCTGGCGTGCCGATGCTGGCGCGACATTCTGGGCGCTGGTCGCCGCCGACTCGGATCTGTCGGGCATGCGCCGGATGATCAAAGGACGTGAAAAGGAAATCTCTCCGCACCTTGTTGATCTGCTGATGCGACCGTGGACCGCCGAGGACTTTACCGACGCGCACACCCAACGCAAAGCGCTGTGCAACAAGATGTGGCGCTTCATGGCGAACTACGACCTGCTGCTGACGCCGACGCTCGCGGTGCCGCCGTTCCCGGTTCACATGCAAGGTCCCGAGGTCATCGAAGGACGGATGGGCCGCAATGCCGATTGGTTGTGCTTTACCTTCCCGGCCAACATGACTGGCCAACCAGCGGCGACGATACCGGCCGGGTTCACCAAGGATGGCCTGCCGGTCGGACTGCAGATCATTGGCCGCCACCTCGACGACCGCACGGTGCTGAAGGCCTCGGGCGCTTTCGAGCGCGCCCGCCCGTGGGCGCACCAGTGGCCCGCGTTGCTGGAGACGCTCGGCTTGTGACACCGGCCTGCCGGCAGGCTTTCCATTTGCTTTGCGTTCCGTCGCCCTCTCCTACCACCTTCCGTGAAGGACACCGAATGCTGATCCACTCCGTCCGCAGCGTCGCAGCGGTGCTCGCCGTTACCGCTGCGCTTGCCACACCGGCCCTCGCGGCCACGCCCAAGGACACACTGACGATCGTGTCCGAGCAAGGTCCGAACAGTCTCGACACCATGGTGCCGACTGCGAATGACCACAGCCGCATGGTCGTTTGGCAGATCTACGACCGGCTTGTCAGTAACGGCGAGAAGAAGCTCGCTGACGGCACCGTGTCGTACGATGCGAAGGTTGTCACGCCCGAACTGGCCGAGCGATGGGACATCAGCCCGGACGGCAAGGTCTATACCTTCTATCTGCGCAAAAATGCAAGCTTTCACGACGGCACGCCGGTGACCGCGAAGGACGTCAAATGGTCGTTCGACCGCGCAGTCGCGGCCGGCGGCTTCCCAGCCGTACAGATGGCGGCCGGCTCGCTCGACAACCCAGCCAAGTTCTCGGTCGTTGACGAGCACACCTTCCGCATCACCCTCGATAAGCCGAACAAGCTGACCATGCCCGACCTGGCCATGCCCGTGCCGGTGATCATCAACTCCGAGCTCGCGAAGAAACATGCGACCGCAGCCGACCCGTGGGCGCTCGAATGGGTGCAGCGCAACGACGCTGGCGGCGGCGCATACCAGATCCAATCATGGACCCCCGGTCAGCAGACCGTATTCGTGCGCTTCGATGCGTGGAAGTCGGGGCCACTGCCGAAGCTGCAGAAGGTAATCTATCGCCAAATCGCCTCGGCCGGCACCCGACGCGCGCTGATCGAGAAGGGCGACGTCGATATCTCGGTCGGCCTGCCGCCAAAGGACTACGCGGACCTCGCGAAAATCGGCAAGATCAAAGTTGTTGGAGTGCCGGTACAGAACGACCTTGTCTTCGTTGACATGAACACGAAGATGAAACCCTTCGACAACCCAAAGGTCCGTGAAGCGATTTCATACGCGATTCCCTACAAGGATATTCTCGCGACCGCACTGTACGGCCGCGGCGTCGCGATGTACGACGGCGACACCACCAAGCCTTACGCCCCCACCTGGCCGGTACCGATCAAGCACGGCACCGACCTCGCGAAGGCGAAAGCGCTGTTGACGGAGGCCGGTTTTCCGAACGGCTTCAAGACCACACTTTCGTACGACCTCAGCGAAGCAACCGTGCGCGAGCCTACCGCGATCTTGATTCAGGAGTCGCTCAAGAAAATCGGCGTCGAGTTGACTCTCGAGAAGGTGCCCGGTTCGAGCTGGTTCGCTCAAATGGCGAGCAAGAGCATGCCCATGGTCATCGCCGAGTTTTACGGCTGGCTCGATTACCCCGAATATTTCTTTTTCTGGAATTTCGACGGCCGCAACAATGCGGTGTTCAACACCGCAAATTACGTGAACCCAACGCTCGACCAGCAGATCGAGATCGCACGCTTCACCGCTGATGAGAAGACCTACAAGCAGAGCATGCAAAAGATGGTCGACATCGTCATGACCGACATGCCGCGCATCCCGCTGTACACCCGCTTTGCCGACTACGCGATGCAACCGAACGTGAAGGGCTTTGAGTATTGGTTCCACACGCATCCGGATTTCCGCAAGCTCTACAAGGAATAACCATGCACGACGCAAGCGGCGCGTTCGTCGCGCGCACAAGCATCGTGGTGCCCGGCGCGGTGTCGGGACCGCTGCACGGCCTGACCTTTGCGGCCAAGGACCTGTTCGATGTGCAGGGCCACGTCACCGGCGCAGGCAATCCCGACTGGGCGCGCACGCACGCGCCGGCGCGACATTCCGCCTGGGTGGTGGATCGCCTGATCGAGGCCGGTGCCACGTTGGTCGGCAAGACCGTCACTGATGAGATTTCGCTCGGTCTGCTCGGCATCAACCGGTTCCATGGCACGCCGCTCAACCCGCGCGCGCCCGACCGTGTGCCGGGTGGTTCGTCCAGCGGGTCTGCGTCGGCGGTCGCGGGCGGTTTGGCCGACTTTGCGCTCGGCACCGACTCGGGCGGCTCGGTGCGTATCCCGGCCAGCTTCACCGGCCTCTACGGGCTGCGTCCGACACATGGCGCAATCCCGGTCGACGGGATGATGACGCAGTCGCCGAGTTTTGACACCGCGGGTTTCTTCGCGGGCGATGCGTCCACGTTCGAGGTGATCGGCAATCTGTTGTTGCCTGCGACAGAGGCGGGAACAAGTCCGAGCGAATTGCTGGTCGCGAGTGACGCCTTCGCGACCGCGGACCCGACTGTACGCGAGGCGCTGCAGAGCGTACTGCACCTGGTCATGCAAGCGGTGCCGGGTGTTCGGGAAACGGTGCTCGCACCCGACGGTCTGGCGACTTGGTGCGTGAACCAACGCTTGTTGCAGGCCTTCGAATTCGGCCAAACCTTCGCGGAGTGGATCGACCGCAGCAACCCGACTTTTTCGTTCGAGGTCGCGAGTTCGTTGGTCCGAGCCGCAGCACTGAACGAGTCCGACGTGTCAGCAGCACGTCTGTTACGAGCAAGTGTGCGCGCACGTCTCGATGAAATGTTGGGCAGCGCTCGCGTGCTGTGCCTTCCAACTTCACCGATTCTGCCAATCCTCCGCAACGCGCGGCTGAGCGAGATGCGCAAGGCGGTCGACCGCATCGTGCACCTGACTTGCATCGCCGGGCTGACGGGGTTGCCGCAGGTCAGTCTGCCGCTCGCCGCGAGCGGAGGCATACCGGTCGGCTTGTCGCTGATTGGTCCGCGCGGCGGTGACCGCATGTTGCTTGCGTTTGCCCGCAGACTGGCGGCCAGCGCGACGACACGCCCCGTCTGACGACCCTGCTCCGCTCATGGAGCATGTCGGCGTCGAAAAACTGTGAGCCGGGACGATCGGCGGCGTCGTATCGGCTTGATCAGGATTCTTCAACGGCTTAGGCCGACTTCGGTTTTCCCGGCCTATACCTGCGTCACGCATGGACACCCACGTACTGGTTCGAGCGACATCTACTACGTGCATCGCTGCACAGTTGGTAGCGACACTGCTGCATCCGTTTGGGGGTTGAAAGGTACTGAAGACTTGGGCGGCGGCACGAACGCCATCTTCCAGTTAGAAAATAGTTTCGACACGAACAACGGGGGACTTTTGTTTTAACTGATCTGGTGATGTTCCCGGTCCAACGTAACAGGGGTTCTCACGATGAATAGCCGACAAGAAAGAACGGTATGAACAGTAACGACGCACGCGCAGATGGCGATGATGGTTGGCATCGCACCGGCCCATATGAATTCACGCATCGGACGGGATGGGCTATCGTGAATAGGATCATTGCCCACAAATCCGTTTGGGTGCTTCACTACGGTCGTAGAAGCGAAGGAAAATTTCCTAGCCCTTCGGCCGCGATGGATCGACATGCCACCTTATAGCCCAAAGCCGACGACTTCAAGCCGGCCACTACTGGCGCGCTTGCAGCATGCGCAGAATTTCTACGATTTCCGCTTACCCTTCGGATATCGCTGCCGCGCACCGACGATCGACACAATCACGATTTTTTCTTTGTCCGCTCGGTACTGGTACACCAACACGACGTTCGGGCCGAGCACCAGGTCGTGCATGTTTTCGCCCGGTCGACGCTGAGACGGCGGCCCCAGCTCGGGGAACTGCAAAAGCTGGTTCATCTGTTCGGAGATTCGGGCATCCATGTCCAATGCAGCCTGTGGGCTGTCCTCGGCGATGTACTCGATCAAGGCTCGCCGGTTGTCGCGTGCTCGCGCGCGCCATTCAAGGATCAAGACTTAGCCTCCGCGCGGCCGATGCGTTTCATCAGCGCAGCGCGGCGGGTGGCCGCTTCCTGCTCGACTTCCTCGTGCGAAACGTTCGGGCGCGGGTCGGCCAGCGACGCGGCCACCTCGGCGTCATAGAGCTTGCCGAACGCCTCGCTCCATTGGTGCTTGGCCTTCATCGCCCGCGCGACGTCGGGCCGCGTGCGACGCTCGAAGTCGGCTTCCTGCGGTCGCCACTGTTCGAGCGCAAAGCGGCCAGCCGACAGACCCAGCTCACGGATAACCTCGAAAGCCTTAACCGGATTGGCGAACGCGCGCGGCGTGCGGTCCTTCGTCTTGACGAGCGAGGCAACGCCAGCGCTGCGCGTTTCCAGCTCGACGTAGAACGCCCCGCCCTGCGCCTTGAGGATCGCCGACAGGATGCCGCCTGCCTTGACGGCCGCTGCCGCCTCGGATACGTCGTAAACAACATGGACCATGGTGCAGACCTCCGTTTCTGACACTGGATAGCTGAATAACAGTTACTCGGCATTCTGGTTAGTGTACTGCGGCCGATACGATCTTGGCAACGGGCACGGGAATTGGATATAAGACCTGACTCGGTCACTCGACACCCGACGCGACACGGTGCGGTGCGGTGCGGTGCGGTGCGGTGCGG
>Ga0073928_10008410_pt1 | contig 12967 bp, 9 predicted proteins | sample PaiPotPPA55metaG_FD_76969 | JGI IMG/M metagenome (GOLD analysis project Ga0073928, IMG submission 76969) | Iron sulfur acid spring bacterial and archeal communities from Banff, Canada, to study Microbial Dark Matter (Phase II) - Paint Pots PPA... ...
CGCACCGCCGCGTCCTTGCGCGCATCGATCTCGGCAAGGATTTGCTCGACCGTTTCGCGGACCTTGGCGTCGGCAGCCTTGATCGCGCTTGCGTCCATTCCACGCTTGAGGTGCTTGGCCACGGGCTCCTCCTTAGCTTGTTGTTTGCATGATCTTTTCCGAAAACCGGTATCCACTTTTCGGGATCATGCTTTAGCTGATGTGGCCGAGCGGGCAGCCGGCCACGCCTTTTCGCTCTATTTAATCGCCTGCGGATTGATCGGCGAGCCGGTGGCGCCGGTGATGATGAGCGGGGCGCCGCAAAAGAAAAACTCATAGACGCCGTCCTCGGCGCAGTCCTCGGCGAGTTCCTTGAGGTAGAAAATCTCGCCCATGCAAAGTCCCATCGCCGGTATGACGACCCAGTGCCACGGCTGGTTGGCTTCCTTGGTCTCGTTCGGGCGGACTTCGACGCCCCAAGTGTCGGTGCAGATCGCGGCGATCTGTTTGTCCTGGCACCAATAGCAATTTTCGAACTTCACTCCAGGCGCATCGCCGCCGGCATAGCCGCCCCAGTCTTTTTCGGCGAGGCAGCGCTCCATCTGGCCGGTGCGAATGATGACGAAATCGCCGCGCCCAATCGAGACATTCTGGTCCTTGGCGCATTTGTCGAGTTCGTCGTTGGAAATGCTCTCGCCGTCGGCCATCCACGTGACGCCGCGATAGCGCGCAATATCGATGAGCACACCGCGCCCGATCATTTTGTTCTTGGAATGCTCGATGCCGAGCACGTTGAGGCCCTTGGAATCGATCAGCTTAGCGTCGTAGCCGTTATAGGCTTTGTCCTCGTAGAAAATGTGACCGAGCGCATCCCAATGGGTGGCGCCCTGCACGCATAACATCAGCGTATCGTCGGCGTAACGGATCTTGTTCCAATCCTGCCGTTGCGCGATGGCATCGGTGCCGGTCGCCAGCATCTGATGGATCGGATTGAAGCGGCCGCCGAACAAACCGGTCTGCGGCCCATGGGCGTCGAGCGGAATGCCGAGCGCAAATGCCTTGCCGGTGCGAATGAGGCTCGCGGCTTTGACGATATCCTGCGGCGTGACGTGGTTGAGCGTGCCGATTTGGTCGTCTTTTCCCCAGCGACCCCAATTCCGCAGCTTCTGCGACGCTTCCGCAATTGCCTTTCTGTCGACCTTGATGTCCATTCTCCCGTCCCCTGCTTCCGTCCCCTGGTCTAACCATTGTTCCCGCAGCTAGTGTGACACAAATGCTTTGCACGGTGCGCAGAATATTGGCCGCAACTTCGAACGAGGAAACTGGCGCATGAAGCTTTTGAGTTTCGCCGCTGACGGCAAGGAATGGTTCGGCGCGGCGCGCGATGACGGCGTGATTACGCTCAACGACAAAATCGGACAGCCGAACCTGCGCGCGGCGCTCGCCGCCGGCGCGATGGAAGCGATGCGCGGCATCGTGCGCGACACGGCCGCGCCTGATCGCAAGCACAGCGAAATCAAATTCCTGCCAGTCATTCCGCGCCCGGAGAAAATTCTCTGCGCCGGCATCAATTATCGCTCGCATGCTACCGAGATGGGACGCGACTTGCCAAAGCAACCGAGCATGTTCATTCGCTTGGCCGATACTTTGGTCGGCCATGGTGGCGAACTCGTTCGGCCCAGGGTCTCGGATAATTTCGATTTCGAGGGCGAGCTTGCGCTGGTGATCGACAAAGGCGGACGTCACATCCCGCTCGACCGTGCGCTCGAGCACGTCGCCGGCTATACATGCTTCGTCGATGGCAGCGTACGCGATTATCAGAAATTCTCGGTGACGTCGGGCAAGAATTTTCCCGGCACTGGGCCGTTCGGGCCGTGGCTCGCTACCACCGACGAAATTCCGGACCCGAGCCGCCTTACTTTGGTGACGCGGCTTAATGGCAAAGAAGTCCAGCGCTCGCCGACCGATCTTTTGATCTATTCGATCCCGCAGATCATCGCGTTCTGTTCGGATTTCACCGCGCTTGCGCCGGGTGATGTCATTTCCACCGGAACGCCGGAAGGCGTCGGCCATAGCCGCAAGCCGCCGCTCTGGATGAAACCTGGCGACACGCTCGAGGTCGAGATCAGCGGAATTGGCGTACTACGCGCGCATGTCGCGGAAGAGCCGAGCTGAAACTTCGCGCCGGCGGGAAACCGGTCATCGCTTTTCGGGATCATGCTTTAACCCGAACAACTTCACCGCGTTGCGCCAGCAGATCTTCTCACGCTCGAGATTCGACAAAGCAATGGAATCGAGAACCTCCATCGTGGCGCGGATGTAGCCTGGACCCTTCTCCTTATCGAACGGACAATCCGAAGCGAACAACACGTGATCGGCGCCAAAGAAATCGAGCCCGCAAATCGTCGCCGCGCGAGCGCCCTCGACCGCGGTGTCGCCGTAGAAATCCTTGAAGTAGTCGAAAGGACGCTTTTTTAGGGATTTGAGAACCAAGCTGTAATCCTCATCCGAGGTGCGCACGCCGAGCTGATCGAACGAATGCGCGACGCGACCCTCAAGGTAAGGAATTACGCCGCCGAGATGATGGGCGATGATTTTCAAACCTGGAAAGCGATCCATGATGCCGGAGAACACCAGCCGCGCCAGCGTCACGCCGGTCTCGTAAGGCCAGCCCAAAACGCTGCAAATCTCGTATTTGGAATATCTCTCGGTCGGATAATCCGGCATGTCGCGCGTGCGCGCCGGGTGCAGAAGTACCGGTTTGCCGGAATTTGCGATCACTTCGAAGATCGGCAGAAATTGCGGAGCATCGAGCGGCACCCCGTCGGCATTGGTCGCGAGCTGAATGGCATTGGCGCCGTTTCCAAGCGCCCGCTCGGCCTCTTTGGCGGCGGCCTCCGGCGCATTCATCGGCAACAGCGCCGACCAGCCGGCAAAATGCTGCGGATGCTTCGTCACGATCTCCGCCAGGCCGTCATTGGCGATGCGCGCCATTTCCGGCGATTTGTCGGGACCCCACAGCCGCTCGATCGGCGGCAAGCCATGCGACAGCACCTGAGCGTAATCGTCAAAAGATTCGACGAGCCGTAGCCGCAAATCGAGATCGGATAAAGCCGGAATGCCGCGCACGCGCTTGCCGAGGTCTTTCGCTCCAGCCGGAGTTTGCAACAGGGTGTCGTAATAGCGTTTGGGAAAGAAATGGTTGAATGCATCGATCGTGCGCATGCGGTGCCTTTATCGCCTTACATCAGGGCGAAGTGACCAGACGTGCTATTCCTTATCGTTCCGCTCGACCGGGGTGTTCATCGCCACATCGCTACGCCGCGCATTGCCGGTTTCGCGGCCGAGCGCAAAATAATCGCTCGCGGCGGCCATGCGCGCCTGCCGATCGAGATCGGCCGGCCAATAGCCGAGATCATAACCATGCCACGGACTTTCCGGTTTAAGCGGCGGCAAGCCGAGGCGCTCCCAGATCAGCTTGGCGTGCTCCATGAATTCGCGCTTGGGCAGGGCAACCGGGGCGTAAGTCCCTTTTAACGTCGCATTGATGAGAACGGCCGCAGTCTCGCCATCGTCGCGCGGGCCGCGCGGACCGTGGCCCGGATGTTTGTGCGGCACGACCACAAGATCGTGTTGCGGCTGGCAGCGATAGGACATCGCCCAGAACAGCGCATCGGCATTGTGCGGATCGATGTCCTCATCGACGGCAATGATCCATTTGCCGGCGAAGCGGTGCAGCGTTGATGCGCCGTTGAGCGCGCGCCAGATTTCCGTTTCCGGGGCGCCGCGTGCGAATTGGATGCCGATCACCGCATAAAGGCTCGTTAGCGGCTCGTGCATGGCGACGCGCTTGACCGCGTTGATGCCCAGCACCGAACGGAAATGATGCAAATAAAGCGGCTCCATGGCGACGCGGCGGATCACGCTGGATTCGCTCGGCGTGACCTGGCTGATGAACGAGGTCAGAATGGCGTTCCGCCGCCGCGTGATCGCGGTGACATTCATGAACGCATTATATTCTTGCAGGTTAACGTAGCCGTGCGATTCCCCGAACGGCGCTTCGGGCTCAAGGAATTCGGTATCGATCAATCCCTCGATCACGATCTCGGCTTCGGCCGGGACCAAAAGATCGACGGTCTTTGCCGCCACCACGTTGATCGGCGCCCCGGCTAGTCCCCCTGCTACCGCCAGCTCATCGAGATCCTCCGGCAGTTTCTGAACCGCGGCGTAGGAAATAAGCGGCGGGCAACCGACCACCACCGCGCACGGCAGCGGTTCGCCGCGCGCTTTGTATTTGAGCCAATGGGCATAAATACCGGCGCGCAGTTCAACCGACGGATTCATCCCGAGCCGGCGCGGCGCTTTGATCTGACCGCGGTAGTTGCCGACATTCTGCCGGCCACTATCCGGATCTTTGGTGATGTAGTGGCCGGCGGAGAGATAAGGCGCATTATCGAAGCCGGGCGTGGAAATCGGCACCGGCAGCCCATCGAGCCCGGCTCCCGCAGCATCGAGGGCATCGCCGATTATGCAGATCTCCTGACACGGCGCATCCGTCACGACTTGCGGCGCGATTGGCGCGGCCAGCGCGTTGACCCAGGCGGGGCCGATCTCGTCAAGCGGCCGACCGAAGCCGATCCGATAAACTTCCGGCGTGGCAGCGAGACCGGCGACCAGCACGGCAATATCATAACGCGCGCCCTTGCCGTCGGTCGCTTTCGTGAATAAAAACGCCCGCCGCTCGCTTTCGCCAATACCGCCGCGATATTGCCAGCGGACCAGCGGATGCATTTCGGTATCTTTGTTGATGGGTTCGTCAACAATCATTAAGAGCCCGGCCCGGTGCAGCGCCAGAACGTGTTCGTGCAAATCGCAATAACCGCGCTGCGCGCGGCATTCACTGCGGTAGCGTTCGAGTAGACGCGGAATTTCGCCTGACCCCGCCATCGCCGTTGTTCAGCGCGCCTGTGTTCGCGTGGACATCAGCCAGGCTGCGATGGCGAAGGCGTCGGCATCGCGATCCAAATAGCCGATCACTTGGAGGCCAAGCGGCATATCGTTGACCTCGAACAGCGGCAGCGACAGCGCCGGGACGCCGAGCAATGAGGCCGGCACGGCGAATTCCGGATTACCGGTCGAGCCAAGACCCTCGGGCGCGTGGTTCGGCGCCGCGAGCGTGATGCAGGCGTCACAGTGGGCGGCAAGCTCGGCATGCGCCGCGCGCACGCGGGCACGCTCCCTGAGGTCGGCGCGATGGTCCGCGAGCGTCATGTCTTGATATCTTTGTGCGCGATCCAAGATGCTCCGGCTCAACGCCTCGGCATCGCGCTCGCGCATGGTGCGAATGAACCAGCGTGTCTCCCAGCCATTGCAGCGGTGGGAAAGCTCCATCGCATTGACTAGATCAGTCTCCAGCGCCGCGACCTTGTCGTCATTGTCACGCGTGCGGATTTCGATGCCGGCGGATTTCAGCCGCATCACGAATTCGCCGAGCCGCTGCTTGGCGCCGACCGAGGCTGCGTCCCAACCACCGGTTTCGAGCACCGCGAGGCGGCGCGGCTTTTCGGCAGGTGGTATCGTGTCGGGCCCTTGCAGTCCGGGCGTGCCGGCATCGCCGCCGACCCGCGCGACGATTTCGCGCGCTACCTGCCAGGCGTCCTGCAACGACGCGGCCAAAATGCCGGTGCAGCTCTGGCTTTGATAATCGTGGCTGCCCTCGCGATTAATCGCATTGACGCTTGGCTTGAAACCCACGCAACCGCAGAAGCTCGCGGGGCGAATGACCGAACCGATCACTTGCGTGCCAAGCGCCGCGCCAACGATACCGACCGCAACGGCGGCGGCTGATCCGCTCGACGAGCCGCCCGGCGTATGCGCTGCGTTCCATGGATTGCGCGTCCCGCGCGGCTCGGATGCGGCAAATTCGGTCGTCACGGTCTTGCCGATAATCACGGCGCCGGCATCGCGCAGCGCCCGCACGCTCGCCGCATCTTTCTCGGACCGCCAGTCCAGAAACAGCGGCGAACCCATCTGCGTCGGCATATCGAAAGTTTCGATCACATCCTTGATGCCGACCGGCATGCCGTCGATCGGCGACAATGGCCGGCCGGCGCGCCAGCGCTCGCTCGCGCGATCGGCCGCCGCACGCGCCGCCGGCAGATTGGTGCAGACAAAAGCGCCGATGCGCGGTTCCCAGCTCTCGAGCAATTCCAGTGAGCGTTCCAGAAATTGCCGCGGCGTGGCATTGCCGGAGGCAAAATTTCGGGCGGCCGCGAGGTAGGATCGCATCGCGGGCTTGGCCTGCTCGCGTATCCTTGTCCCGTCGCTGGCGATCGCGTGTTCCAGGTCGCGGCTCACGTTATCTCTTGCTCTCGTCGTAGTAGTGAATTTCGTATAGGAGGCAGCCACGGTCCGACTTGAATGGCCCATGATAGACGCCGGGCGGTCGGCACGCATAGGTGGGCGCCTCGAACGACTCGCCGCCCCTGCCCGCAGCGTCGTTGCCGACGATCAAATCGCCAGAAACCAGATAAACTTCTTCCCAATGATCATGAACGAATGGCGCGGTGGTGTAGACGCCGGGGCCAATCCGCAACAGCCGCGTCCGGCTGCCCATCTTGCGCGTCTCGTCTAAGTCGCTGGCCAAGATCTTTTGCTCGATGCCGGCCGGATAGCCCGACGGCGTCGCCCAGCCGTTATTCATGTCGATCTTGTGGAACTCGAGATGCGGTTTGTTCATTGGCATAAATGAGCTTTCTTGTTTCGAGCGCTCGGCTGCGACGCTCATAATCCGCAATGCGCTTGTCGCAGGTGTCGCTGGCCAACATTTGCGATATGACGTGATCGATCCCAACATTGCGTTGCATGAGCCTGCTTTTGTGCTGAAATGCGGGTCGCGGGACACGTCCAGATATTACAATCCTCCCGTCGATTTTCATCGCGCGAACGTGTAGCGCGGCGCGGGTTTCGGCCCGTTGCAATGGCCTATCGCGCATTGTACATGGGGTGCAAGCCTAAAGCGAAATGTCTTTAGGTTGAATCGCCATTTCGCTTTAGTTTATTGTTTGAGCATGATCTTTTCCGAAAACCGGTTTCCACTTTTCGGGATCATGCTTTAAGCAATCGAGCGACAATTTCGCCGCGTCGGGAAAGGTCGCGTTGCGGCACGTCGCGCACCGCTGGTTTGTCGAGAACGACACTTTAGGACTGCAAGTAGGATTGTAAGAGCGCCACCATGCATGAGATCGCCGGCCAGGTTCATTGGCACGAGCCATCAGGCTTCAAGCGCGCCGGATTCGGCAAGTTCGGTCGGCCGAAGACGCCATACGATCTATTCATGGAAGCCGAAGGCGTTCCGGTTTTCCGCGACATCGGCGTGAGCAAAGTGCAAAACCTGCCGCTGCAGCCGTGGCCGCGCTTGGGCGGGCGCGGCAGCTATATTCAGCTACACGGCACCGAGGGCAAATGGGGCTCTTACGTCGTCGAAGTGCCGGGCGCCGGTGCGCTCAATGTCGAGAAACATCTCTACGAGGAAATTTATCTCGTCGTCGACGGCCGCGGCTCGACCGAAGTCTGGCTCGAAGGCGACAACAAGCGGCACGTGTTCGAGTGGCAGAAGGGTTCGTTGTTTTCGATTCCAGTCAATGCGATGCATCGCATCGTCAATGCCAGCTCGGCGCCGGCGCTGCTCCTTGCCGGCACCACCGCGCCCAATCTGATGAACCTCATCAACAATGTCGACGCTATCTTTAATTGCCCATATCAATTTCGCGACAGATTTTCTGGCGCCGACGACTTCTACAAGTATAAGGACGACATCGAGCCCGATCCGGTGCGCGGCCTGGCGATGCGGCGCACCAATTTCATTCCCGACATCGTCAATTGCGACTTGCCGCTCGACAATCGACGCTCGCCCGGATGGCGCCGCGTCGAGCCGTTTATGACCGGCAATAGTTTTTACCTGTGGATCGGCCAACACGAGAACGGCCATTATTCCAAAGCGCACGCCCACACTTCGGCGGCGGTGCTGATCTGCATTAAAGGTAAAGGGTACACCTACACATGGCCCGAGAATCTGGGCATCACGCCGTGGAAGGATGGCAAGGCCGATCAGATCAAGCGCGTCGATTACGAACCGGTCGGCATGGTGTCGGCGGCGCCGGGCGGCGCGCGCTGGTATCACCAGCATTTCGGCGCATCGAAGGAGCCGTTTCGGCTGACCGCCTGGTTCGGACCGCACAATCCGGGCCGCGAGCCCGGACCGCCCGGCGAAAAACATGTCGATTACACCGCGATGGACATTCCCGAAGGCGGCACCGCCATCCCTTATTACATGGAGGATCCGTTCCTGCGGCAGGAATACGCCGAACGCATGAAAGAGGAAGGCGCGGAAAATCGGATGCGGCCGGAATATTATGAGCGCGACTATCGTGGATTGCTGCCGAAGGAATGAGGGTGGGGCGTCTCATAATCCGTCATGGCCGGGCTTGTCCCGGCCATCCACGGCTTGTTTTGTTACAGAAGACGTGGATGCCCGGCACGAGGCCGGGCATGACGTGATATGACCGGCGAAATTCAGGGCGGCCGTATTTTCTTTTCCAACACGGGACGCACTTTTGGCGAGGAAGACGAGCTGTGCGTGCTCTCGGTCGGCGTCGATATCGGCTCGTCAACGTCGCATCTCGTGTTTTCCAGGATCGTGCTGGAGCGGCTTGATAGCCGCTACGTGGTCACCGAGCGCGAGAGCTTTTATCAATCGGACATTCTGCTCACGCCGTACGCGGCTGAAGACACGATCGACGCTGCCGCGCTCGGCGCCTTCATTGAGCGTCAATACCGAGACGCCAAAGTCGACCCCGACGAGATCGACGCCGGCGCGCTGATCCTCACCGGTGTGGCGGCACGGCGGCGCAATGCAAGGGCTATCGGCGAATTGTTCGCGCGCCAAGCCGGACGCATGGTTGCGGTCAGCGCCGGCGATAGTTTGGAATCGGTGATGGCGGCTTATGGATCGGGCGCGGCGGCGCGCTCGATCCGCAACGGCGCCCCAGTGATGAATGTCGATGTCGGCGGCGGCACGACGAAAATCGCAGTCTGCGCCGACGGCAAAGTCGTCGACGTCACCGCGCTCGACGTCGGCGCGCGGCTCGTCGTCTTCGATGAGGCAAGACGCATCGTGCGGGTCGAAGAAGCCGGCCGCCGGTTCGGCGCGGCGCTCGGGCTTAAGCTCGAACCGGGCGTGGCGTTCGCCGAGCAGGACGCTCGCGCGCTCGCAGCCAGCATGGCTGATCGCTTGTTCGAGGCCATGCGCGGCGGCGCACCGCGGCTCGGCGAAACCAATCTGCTGCGGCTCGATCCGCTGCACTGGCGCGCCGAAATTTCCGACGTGAGTTTTTCCGGCGGCGTATCGGAATACATTTATGGCGGAGAGGCAAAATCATACGGCGATCTTGGCCTGCCGCTCGCTGCCGAACTGCGCGCGCGGCTCAACGACGATCTGCCGCTGGCGCGGCCGGAGGCGCGCATCCGCGCGACCGTGATCGGCGCCGCGCAATACACGCTGCAGGTGTCAGGCAGCACGATTTTCGTATCGCCAATGGAGACGCTGCCGCTGCGCAACGTGCCGGTAATCGCGCCGGCATTGCCGCTCGATGGCGACAAGATAGAGCCCGCCGCGGTCGCAGTAGCAATCAAGTCGGCGCTCAAGCAGCGCGAGCTCAGCGGCGGCGAAAGCCCGGTCGCACTCTTTGTGCCCTGGCGCGGTTCGGCGACGTTCCAGCGTCTCGACGATTTTTGCCGCGGGATGGCTGACGGCCTGGCAGCGATCCTCGCCCACGGCCATCCGATCGTGCTCGTCGGCGACAACGACGTCGGCGGGCTCATCGGGATTCATTTTTGTGAGGAGATGAGGCTCGCCAGCCCAATCGTCTCGATTGACGGGCTCGAGCTCAAGGATTTCGATTACATCGACATTGGCGCCATCCTTGATACCTCCGGCGCGGTGCCGGTCGTGATCAAGTCATTGATCTTTCCGACGAGCTCCGGTGTCGGCAGAGATCAGGAGCCCGCGCGAGTCGTTGCCGCCGCCAACCTCCGCTCATAGCGGGCGGCAGTCTGCGCGGGCGGCATTCTGCTCGCTTGATGTTCAATTGCTCGCGTTTTGTGCATTGCACAACGCGCAGGCGAAATGCGGCTTAAACGAGCAATTGCCCGCCCGCTGCCGCACGCTGCTTGGCGGCCAACCCCCTGCAAACAGCAAAGAAATTCAATATTGCCGCACCGCGCCCGCATGGCACGCCTCTTGCGATTTGGGGCGCAAAGCTTCGCGCCGAGATGCGCAAGCGGCGAATGCATGCAGGAGCGAACGATGGACACAATCGATTATGTCAAACCGGCCGGTGTGGCGACGGCGATGGTCGAAGCCGGCAAGCGCAAGCTTGCTTTGGCGCCGCGCGATCTCTTGATCCGCGGCATGCTGTCCGGCGCCATTCTCGGCGTCGCGACGAGCCTTGCTTTCACCGGCGCGGTACAGACCAACGTGCCGCTGGTCGGCGCGCTGATCTTTCCGGTCGGGCTAATCAGCATTGTGCTGCTTGGTCTCGAACTCGTGACCGGAAGCTTCGCGCTCGTGCCCTTGCCGTGGCTCGGCCGCGAGGCAAGCGCATCGGCCGTTGTCGTGAATTGGGGCTGGGTCTTCATCGGCAATCTGATCGGCAGCGTCGCCTATGGCGCGCTGATCGCGATCGCACTGACCAATATGGGCACGGCGGCGCCAGCCGGCGTTGCCGCACGCATCGTCCAGGTCGCCGAGGCTAAGACGATCGGTTATGCGGCCCTCGGCTTCGCCGGCATGGTCACCGTCTTCGTCAAGGCCATTCTTTGCAATTGGATGGTTTGTCTCGCAATCGTGTTGGCCATGACCACGAATTCGGTCATTGGCAAGATTGCCTGCGCCTGGATGCCAGTCTTCATCTTTTTTGCGCAGGGCTTCGAGCACTCGGTTGTTAATATGTTCATCGTCCCGACTGGGATGATGATGGGCGCCAAGGTCACAGTCGCGGATTGGTGGCTGTGGAATCAGATCCCGGTGACGCTCGGCAATCTGGTCGGAGGATTTCTGTTCACCGGATTCGCCATCTACGCGACCTACAAGCCTCGTGCCGCCGCCAAAGTATTGGCGCCGACGCCGACCGGTGTGCCTGCCGAATAGGCCTGACGCGCAGCGACTGACAATACCAACGCCATAGACGGAGGCCAGCACTCAAAGGAACAGAGGCGATGCCGGGCGATTTCGAACCAGAGCAGAAGCGCTATCTCGAAGGCTTCATGACCGGACTGCAGATCGCGAAGAGTTTGCGTCCGGCAGACGGTAATGGAGTGGCGCCAAATTCGCCTGCGGTGGCGGCGAATGGCGCTGCCGCTGCGGCGGAGCCGTTCGGGCCCGATGCAGCGGCGCTGCGGGCGCAAGACCGCGTCCTCAAATCCGGCGGCAAGCTCTCCGATCCGGAAAAGTTCAAACGCGAGCTTCATCCGTTCGACGGCTACCAGCGGCTGAAGGAGCAGGCCGCGAAAAACGAGCCGCCCAAAGCCGACGATAATTTCCGCTGGCGTTTCTTCGGCCTGTTCTACTGCGCGCCGGCGCAAAAGGCCTATATGTGCCGGCTGCGCATTCCGAACGGCATCCTCAAACATTGGCAATTTGCCGGGGTCGCCGATCTCGCCGAGCGCTATGCCGGCGGCTACGCCCACGTGACCACGCGCGCCAATCTGCAAATGCGCGAAGTGGAGCCAAAAAACGCCGTCGCCATGGTGGAGGCGATCCAGGATCTCGGGTTGTGTTCGCGCGGTTCAGGCGCCGACAATATCCGCAACGTCACCGGCACGCCGACGGCGGGGATCGATCCGCAGGAACTGATCGATACGCGCCCCAATGCCCGCGAGTGGCACTTTCACATCCTCAATGACCGTTCGCTATATGGCATCCCACGCAAATTCAACGTCGGCTTCGACGGCGGCGGCGTGATTCCGGTTCTTGAAGACACCAATGACATCGGTTTCCAGGCCGTCACGGTGAAGGACGGACATGGGGACGGACACGGCATCGAGCCGGGCGTTTGGTTCCGCCTGATGCTCGGCGGCGTGACCGGTCATAAAACCTTTGCCGGCGATACCGGAGTGATCGTCAAGCCGGCGGAAGCCACCCAGGTCGCCGATGCCGTGGTCCGCATTTTCATCGATCATGGCGACCGCACCAATCGCGCCAAGGCGCGACTGAAATACCTAATCGACGCCTGGGGCTTCGCGAAATTCGTTGCCGCGCTCGAAGAGCGACTTGGCCGCAAACTCGTGTGTGCGCCTGCAGGCGCCATTGCGCCGCGGCCCGCGATCGATCGGCTGGCGCATATCGGCGCGCATCTCCAGAAGCAGCACGGCTATTGCTGGATCGGCGTCGTCCTGCCGGTGGGCAAGCTCACGGCCGGCCAGATGCGCGGCATCGCATCTATTGCGAAGGAATACGGCGATGGCGACATCCGCCTCACGGTCTGGCAGAACCTCTTGATCTCCGGCGTGCCGCAGGCGCGCGTCGCCGCGGCTGAAGCGGCGATCGGCGCCCTTTCGCTCTCGACCAAAGCGACCTCGATCCGCGCCGGTCTGGTCGCCTGCACCGGCAATGCCGGTTGCCGGCTGGCAATGTCCGATACCAAACGGCATGCCGAAGCGATCGCGCAGTGGTGCGAAAGCCGCGTGCAGCTCGATAGCCCGCTCAACATCCATCTCACCGGCTGCCCAAATTCCTGTGCGCAGCATTACATCGGCGATATCGGGCTTCTCGGCACCAAGGTCCAAGGCGCCGAAGACGACGACCAGGCCGAGGCCTATCACATCAATGTCGGCGGCGGCTTCGGGCCGCAGGCGCAATGCGGCCGCGAAATCTATCGCGACATCAAGGCCGAGGATGCGCCGCGGACGATCGAACGCATGCTCAAAG
>Ga0073928_10008411_pt1 | contig 12964 bp, 9 predicted proteins | sample PaiPotPPA55metaG_FD_76969 | JGI IMG/M metagenome (GOLD analysis project Ga0073928, IMG submission 76969) | Iron sulfur acid spring bacterial and archeal communities from Banff, Canada, to study Microbial Dark Matter (Phase II) - Paint Pots PPA... ...
GTAGCCAAGACGCACAAGATCCTCACTGAGCATCGTGTAAAGGCTCGCTGCGGCACCGAGATCCGGAGCATAGAAAATCGTGATTACCAAAAGTCGCATTAGAAAAACTATTTGATGAAGGAACGCGGCTACATGCCACACCGGCACAATTTACTACTCAGTAGACCAGAATGAGATTATTTGCAAATCAGATAATTACCGATCGCCAAGGCATCCATTCGCGTGCGCAAGAAGCATTCGATCGCTTCTTCTGGGCGGCAGACGATGGGCTCGTTCTCGTTGAAGGAAGTATTGAGCAGGACCGGAACACCTGTTCGTTCGGCGAAACTGCTGATTAATTGCCAGTACAGAGGATTTGCCTGCTGCTCAACGGTTTGCAGCCGGCCCGTACCGTCAACGTGCGTGACCGCGGGAATTTCGGCCCGCTTGTGTTGGAGCACCTTGTACACCTTGAGCATGAACGGATCCGGATAACTCTGGTCGAAGTAGTCTCCTACTCTTTCGGCAAGAACTGAAGGTGCAAAGGGGCGAAACTGCTCGCGATGCTTGATGCGCGCGTTAAGAACATCTTTCATGTCGGCGCGGCGCGGATCTGCGAGTATACTCCGATTTCCTAGCGCCCGCGGACCCCACTCCATCTGCCCCTGAAACCAACCGATTACCTTGCCTGACTCGACCATTTCCGCCACAACTGCGGTCAGATCGCACTCCTCGAGGGTCCGGTAGGCAAGATTGTACCGATGAAGCGTCTGTTCAATAGTATCATTTGAGTAGCACGGGCCGGCATACGAGTTGCGCATTACGAATCGCCGCGGCTTGTCCAGAATCTGATGGTATATGTAATAGGCTACACCCATCGCTGTTCCCGCGTCATTGGAAGCGGGCTGAATGAAAATATGCTCGAACTCAGTCTCCGGCAAGATTTTGCCGTTGAATGAACTGTTCAGCGCGACGCCTCCGGCCATGCACAGTGTCTTGAACCCAGTAGTGCGTTGCAGATGCCGGACGACGTGGAACTCGGCCTCTTCAAGGACTTGTTGCACGGAGGCCGCCATGTCGATGTATGGCGGGGTCAACTCTCCCCGCGCGCTTCGCGGAGTACCGAAATGGTCTACGAATTTGGCGGAATAGATCGTTCCCAGAGTGGGTAACCCGGATTCCCATGTCATGTCCACGCCCTCGGCCCAATGTACGAAGTAATCGAGGTCGAGTTCGAAGGAACCTTCCGTGCCCAGGCGTAAAATCTTGCGCAGCTCGTCGGCGTAAACCGGGCGGCCGTATGCAGCCAAACCCTGAATTTTGCCCTCGTCACCAAATTTGGGGAAGCCCAGCCATTGCGTTACTGCAGTGAAAAAAATCCCTAGTGAATGAGGATAGTTGATCGTATCGATCGTTTGGATGCAATTACCGACGCCGGAGCCAGTCATCGTACTGACAAAGTCCCCGAATCCGTCAATCGACAACAGCGCGGCCTGTTCAAATGGAGAGACGAAGAAAGCGCTAGCAAGATGAGCACGGTGATGCTCGATATTATGAAAGTCGGTTTTTAAGGCCCGCCGCTCCACCCCCAATGCGTGGCAAAACGCACCTTTCAGGTCACGTACCTCGCCCATGTGCGTCAGCCGTTCCCTAATTAAATGAAGGCTTGGCCGATGCCTCAGAGCAAACAACACCTTCTTGTAGAGATTCGCGCTCGGATCTTTTGAAATCCCCACGCTAGCGAGGTCGTAAGCCGAAATCCCGGCTCTTTCCAAACAGTACTTGACTGCCAGCGTCGGGAAGCCGGCCCAGTACTTGATACGCGTGAACCGCTCTTCCTCCGCCGCAGCAATCAGCCGACCATCCTCGATTAAGCACGCAGCCGCTCCAGCGTGATATGCGTTAATACCTAATATATACATGGATGCTGACTATTGTACTAAATTCAAAGCTTCTTCGTAAATCTGAATATGCCTGTCGACGCAGGTTTCAAGTGAAAAGCGCTCCTGCATTCGGCGCATTCCGATCGTCCCCATCTCCTGTGCGAGCACCGGAGAATCCAGCAGTCGCAGGACGCGGTCGGTGATTTCTGCCGGGGCTCTCGGTCGCACCAGAAAACCCGTCGTGCCATCCTCGACCAGCTCTCGCGTCCCGCCCACGTCCGTCGCCACAACGGGCAGACCGGTAGAGCTCGCCTCTAACACAGCCATCGGACAAGCCTCTGACTCCGAGGGATGGACGTATACCGTCATGGCGCGCAGCAAGCACGGCACATCCAATCGACGCCCCGCAAAAATAACCTGCTGCTGCAACCCGAGCTCACCGACGCGACGATGAAGGTAGGACCAGTAGCTTCCCCGGTTGTCGAGCCGGGCTCCAATGAAAAGAACAATCACTCTGGGAAATTTCTTGTTGATCGACGTCGCAGCCGCTAACAGGTGCTCCCAGCCCCGTCCGGGATCAGCATTTCCCACGGTTCCCACGACCGGGTGTCCTTGCTTAATCCCCATTTCGGCGCGCACCGCCGCGCCTTCATTTCCAGGCTTGAACCTATGTGTATTGACTGGAGCGTACAAGACTCGCACTCGCGGGTCTAGTTTCGTTGTATTTGGAAAGTAGAATTCGCTCACCGCTCGTGCAGCGACGGCTATCCTGTCCGCCCACGCCCGCAGGAGCGGTAGTATAGCCAGTCGCAGTGGACGAGGCGTATTCACGTCATTCAGATGCCATACCAACGCCACGCGCTCCAGCCGAGCGGCGATCGCTGCTTGGGTATTCATTAGTCCGTTTGTATGCACAACGTCGATTGCCGTCTCACGAATCAGCTTTCTTAAGGCCCGAACGTTCGGCCAGAAGTTGGTCAGCAATCGGAAGTGCGGGCTCGGTCTTGAAGTGTTCCGCAAACGAACCAGCCCGAACTCGTGAACCGGCACCGCGGTATCTCTGAGTAACGAAGCAAAAGTTGGTTCCCCCTTGGGTATCGCTACAGTAGTGTAGACGTGATGGCGCGCGAGACCTTGTGCAACCTGTAGCACCCGCTGTTGTGGGCCACCGAGTCGCTCTTCCCACAGTACATTTAAGACCCTGATGTGTGTTTCGCGAGGTCCCATCGAATTCCCGGGGTTATATCCACGCGCCAAACGATCGCCAACTGCTGCCACATCTCTTGAGCAGGGATATCCATCTGTAAGCTCCAACAATTTTCAGGTGAAACTCTATTGGCCAATCCGTCGGGTCAACCATCACCCGACCGGTTACAAATTCCTCTGGATCGGAAAAGGCCTCGCGGGGCACGCATGTAAATACGCGCTGGTAGCCAACGTCCTTGCAGTATCGCGCCAGCCGCTGATTATGCGCCCCATAAGGGAAGCAAAACAGTCTGATCTGCAGGCCCAACTTTCGCTCCAGTTCAATTCGCGATTCGCGGATTTCATCTTGCGCTGCGGCTACATCAAGTGCAGTTAGCAACGGATGTGTGAGGCTATGGCTACCGATAATGAAGTATTTGGCGGACAATCTTTTGAGCTCATCGATTGCAGCACATGAATCAGTACTCTCCCATGGAACCGTCGTTCCAAGTCTGCGGGCGATCGCAAATATCGTGGCTGGGATCTTTAGTCTCTCAAGTTCAGGTATTGCGTTTTCGAGCACTCCCCTGAAGCCGTCATCGAAGGTTACTGCACTATATTGCTTGCCTCGTTTAAGCGGAGCGTTATGATCCGCACGAACTGGCTGCGTGTACGCCAGCAGGTGCTCCATCTGCCATCGAAATCGAGAACGGTCCTCGTTTTTGACGTTGTGGTAATAAATTACTGTGGCAAATCCTGGACCGCGTCTAGCACTCAGTAAGCGCTCAGTCATTAACGGTCCAGTATAGTAGCCTATACTGACTAGCAGTTTGGCAAGCCGGCGAACCACCGGAACGCGCGACCGGACGGCTGCCCGCAAAGCAGTCCGCATTCTGTTCTCCCCTTGGTCTGTAGTCTGGCGTGTGCTAAATCACATAACAGGTTGCGATAGCGTTATCTCGAGCTTACTTGCGCAATGATGACAACAATAGATTCGCAGGGCCTGAATTGCCCCGATTAGACGTAGAGCCCGGGCCAGTCTCTCGCTCGCGGCTGTTGTGAGTGCGTTCCGTTTGAACTTGCCAGTCATCCTGTTGGCGATCAGACCGGCCCGGCTCCCGACGGACAGCGCCCGCTCCAGCACTCGTTTTAAACGCAAAAGCCGAGACACTGGGTGGATGGACGTAACGCGGAAGGCCAGTAGCTAGCCCATTTTTAAAGACAACTTCCACACCATAGCCGGGCAGCGCAGGGAACGCGGTATTCTTGCGAGCGCCGAACTCGAATCGACAGCAACGCAAATCCGAACGGGCCTCCTTCAGGTCGCAACTCGAATAACAATCCCGTGCGGCATGGCACACTCCACGCAGTGCTCGACCCGGAACAGAAAGGAGATCCCTTCCGATTCCGTTAGAGGTTCGTTTGGAAACTGCAGTGCTACACACTTATATTCGCGATACGCCACATCATATCGATCGAATTCAGACATGACGCAGCTTCTACGGGTGATTAACTAGCCAATCTTTGAATCTGTATCGAAGGAAACCGGAAGTGCCTTTGCCGCTCCGTTTCTGATTGCTTGATATTAGGCAAACGACTCCCCCCAACGCCTAGCGGATGCCTGAGGAAAAGAGCGGACGGACGATGTTCGTTCACGCGTGGGCCTTTTCACAGCCGGCCGGTACGCCGTTACTTCTATCCGATGAATTCCACTCCCTTATGCCGCATGCACTACCGACAACAGCCACCCTTTCGCTGCTCCACTTTTGCGGCTTTCTGGCCACCAGCAGCAGCGAATCGCGCAGACCTGAAGCGGGCGCCGCAAACGTCGCGGCTCGGTAAAGCCATTTGATGGGTTTCGGCTGATTGGACCACTGTAGCAACATGTTGACGCCGGTCAGCTCGACTAGTTCTAATCTCATCAAACCCGCGAGGCTCCGCAGATCTCCCAGAACGTACTCCCGCACGTGCCCGCGCCCATGCAGGTCTAAAAAGTACTCTTGATAATCAGGATAATTGGTCGATCCGAACAGCAGGCCGATTCTCTTCCGAAGGTTGGCGGCATTGGGAACGTATACTACCAGGAGACCGCCGGGCTTCAGCCAATCGACCATTTGGCACAGCAAGTGGCGGAGCCCATAGTGGACGTGTTCTAAAACGTGACTCGCAAGCACAAGATCGAACTGTCCATTTCTATAGGGAAGTTGCCGACCTGGCCCAGAGAGCGAAAAATCAACTCCCGCGCGCTGAGCGAAATTCATAATCGAATCGCGGACTCTTGGCTCTCGAAGCAGCCACGGATCAGCTAAATCGTCGCAGGCGGTCACCTGATAGCCGCTGAGCGTAAGCAGCGCCGACTTCAGACAACTCCCAGAGCCGAAGTCGAGAATTGCGCCCGATGGCAGATACCGAACAATCCTGTCAACGACGACCAAGTGGCATGTTATAGGGTCAGCAAACCGATCGAGTTCAGGGGGCAACAGGTCGCGAAGTTTCTGAGCGGCAGCTTGCAACCGTCGCCGCCTGTCAGACTTCGCCTGAGCTGCCATAAAGACCGGCCGTAGAGATAGTCGTCCCCAGCCAGCTATCTGCATGCTGATCCCATACGCCGGAGCCGCGATCTTGCGGCTAGCAAAGCCGTCGCCGGACGCAGGTCAACAATTCCGGCACGAGTAGCCAAGATGATAGCTAGAATAAGTGCCGCCGGCTCACGAACAAACGAAGCGATAGCACCCCCGATCGCGCCATAGCGCCGATCAAGCAACAAGTGCAAAGCGACGGCGACCGCCCCAGTCAAGGCAAATATTTTGACGGTGTCGGTGTTGCGGCCGATGGCTGCTAAACCCCAGGTCAGTGGAGCGGCAAAAATCGCAGCAGGAAAAAAACAGATAATCACGCGCGTCGGTGTAACCGAGCCGCTGTACGCGGATCCAAGAATCAGAGGGACCAGTCTCGCCGCTACGGCAAAGCCTGCAATGGTGAAAGGAACGGAAGCCAAAAAACCGATGATGGCGGCTTGTTCGACCAGTTTTTTAACGCGCTCGGGGCCTCCTGGCATGCACCAGTCCGTCGAAACCACGGAGAAGACCACCAGTCCAAGCGTGCTCGGCACCATCATGAGCAGGTCTTGGATACGCGATGCAGGAGCGTACTGCGAAACCTCGCGCATTGAAGACAGCCCACCGAGGATTACGATGTCGAATCGGTTATAAAGTAAATTGATTATTCCAATCGCAGCAAACGGGACGGCCTCGCGAAGCGAGAGCAACGCATTGTTCACCTGCATGAATCTGCTTTGGCGGATCTCTGCCCTCCAAGCCATTGAACTCGCTAGGCACAAGGTGAGGCCCTCACCCAAAAGAGTCGCCCAGGCGAAAGTTTCTAGCCCACTAAGCATGCCGTTAGAAAGCAAAGCTGCAAGGGCGATCGAAGCAGTCAACCACCGTCCCCAGGCCAAGGAAAACGCATACCCACGGAACTCCAAAGCTCCTCGCAGTATTGCCAACGGGATCAGGTAAGCGGCGATGCAAAGCGAGGCGACGCCAAAAGTTAAAATCACACCTACTGGCATCTTTTCATTACGAGTGGCAACCGCGACGCCGATAACGAAAATTAAAAGCCATCCAGCGAACGTTTTCGCTCGTAGACGCAGTGCCTGCTTTATCGCTTCTGCAGCCGAAAGCCGGCCGGAAGCAAGTTCCCGACTAAGCAACTGTGAAACGCCGAAGTCCAAACATCCCGCCGACAAGTCAGCGCTGGCATGGAGGCTCGCGTATACACCAAACCACGAAGGTCCGAGCACGCGGGCCCCGGCCACAGTTGTCAGGAGTGTGGCGAGCTTGGAGACCGCGCCGCCGCTACTTGCCCACCCGAGATGCGCAACAGTCGCACCAAGTCGAGTGCTGCGAAGAGTTTTCCTTGGCGATGCCGTTGGTTGATGATCCTTAGCGGTAACCGGCGCTTTGCCTCTGCCGTTCACACCAAATAACGTCCTCTCGTCGGCCTGTTCATTAAAAGGAGTCACCGTTCGAAGTTTGAAAGTAGCGCCATGTCGCAAGCAGTCCTTGCGGCAGCGTCACCCCCGGTTCCCATCCGAGTACACTCCGGGCCTTTTGTGTGCACGCGTAATTTCTTGAGATGTCCCCGGGTCTCGCTACAGAGTAGCGAATGGCCGGTCTCCTATCAGCTATATTTTGCACAAGAGCCGCTAGGGCCGCGATCGTAGTTTCCATTCCTGTTGCAATCTGAAATACTTCGCCGCCCACGTCGCTCTCGAGCGCGGAGACCACCGCCCGACAAAGGTCGGACACATAAATAAAGTCCCTGGTCTGTTGGCCGTCACCATCGACGGTTAGCGCTTGTCCGTTTAGAACGTCTTTGAAAAACTTCGCGACAACGCTCTCCTTACTTCGCGAGTAGGGACCATAAACGTTGGCAAACCTCAATACGACAGTTCCGACCCCAAACGAACCGTGATATGCAAGACAATATCCTTCGGCGGCCAACTTGCTCGCGCCGTATGGCGAAATCGGTAACGGCGCCTTCTCTTCCGTTGCCGGCGGTGTCTGCCGCCCTAACACAGCATTCGATGACGCAAACACAAAACGTTTTACCCCTGAGCGGCGCGCAGCTTCCAGCAAGTTCAGGGTACCCAGCACGTTGACTTGGCAATCTCGTTCGGGTGCTGCAATCGAACCAGATACCCCGGTCTGACCGGCCAAGTGGACTATGGCACTGTGTTCACTGACCAGATCGTTGACAAGCGATCGGTCACGAATATCGCCCTCAACCAAGGTTATTGGCAAACCTCGGAGCAAATCGCTTCCCCCTGCACTTAGATTATCCAATACCGTCGCTTGTACGCTATGCTCAACGAAAAGACGCAGGAGATTGGCCCCGATAAAACCGGCTCCCCCGGTAACCAAAATTGCACCCCGCTCGCTCAATTTTGCCCCAGCCAGCGCATTATCGCGCAGTAACATTTATGCGCTGCGGATCGATTTGCGGCATCTCCTTGTCGTTCAGGAGATGCGCTTTCCGACGCTCGCCAAACCAGCGTATGTCAGGAATCAAAGTCTCTCGCTTTGCCTCTATTCGATTATGAAAAGGAAGAAGATCACACAGGGTATGGCGCATTTCGTTCTCGGTATCATGAGTTGGACGGTAACCGAGATCGCGGAGGTGCCGATGATCCGGTTTGTAATAGTGAACCTCAAGTTCTTTCCGTGGATTTTCTAGATTGCTTAGTTCTACCTGAAGCCCCAGTTCGCCTCCGACTTTCTGCACCTTCAATGCCAGCTCAGTCACGTCGTAAACTTCTTCAAATTGGTTAAACACCCGGTATTCACCAATCTTCGGAGGATTTTCCAAAGCTAGCGTCAGGCACTGCATCGAGTCTCGCAATGGCAAAAATCCGCGCTTCTGATGCCCTTCCCCGTAGGGAGTCAGCGGATGACCGATCACAGCCTGGCAACAGTACCGATTTATCACTGTTCCGAATGCCTGATCGAAGTCGAGGCGGCTATACAATCGCTCGTCTTTGATGTCATCGTCGATACGCGTGCCAAATACCACACCTTGCATGACATCTGTCGCACAAATGTTCCAGAGTTTGCATGCAAACATTATGTTGTTGGATCCATGTACCTTCGACCAGTGATACCAACTGCCGGCCTGGCGCGGGAATGGCAACCGATCGATACGGCCACGATACTCGATCTCAAAAAAACCCTCCGGAATGTCCACATTTGGGGTCCCGTATTCGCCCATCGTGCCTAATTTCACGAGATGCGTAGCCGGGCTTAACTCCTTTATGGCGAACACCAGATTTAGGGTACTCACGATATTGTTCACTTGGACGAAGGCCGCGTGATGGACGTCAATCATTGAATATGGAGCGGACGGGCACTCGCCAAAGTGGACTACAGCATCGGGCTGGAACTCACGAAAGATCCTTTGAATCAACGAATAGTCGCGTAAGTCACCTTCCCAGAACAGCAGCTTCTTTCCCAGAGTCTCCTTTGCTGCGTCAAGCCGCTCCTTCATAGGGCGAATTGGCATCGCGCTCCAGGAGCCTATTTCTTCCACCCATCGCCGACGCAGAAAAAGATCGACACCGCCGACTTGGTGGCCACGCAGACTCAGGTGTTGCGCTAATGACCATCCGAGATACCCGTCCATGCCAGTGATTAGAATTCGCATGCGATTGTCATCTCCTTCCGCGGTTCATCGCAAGAGCCAAACACACGCCGGGCTCAGTGCTGAGCCTTTGCCAGGTTGATTCACACTTTTGTTCGATTCTCCCCTGACAACGAACTACGAACTTCGTACCTCACGACCCATGATCTTGTTACGCGGTCTCAAATCCGGGTATTGTTATCTTGCTCTGTCAGGCCGGTCACCCCGCTTGATAGCAATGAGCGCGTGCAACCGATGGAAACCGGACGCATCGCGATGCGGCAAGCGACATAGACCGGCAGAATGTTCTCAAGCAGATACCACATTGCTTCAGAACTTCCCGCCCAAACCCACACCAGGAAAATAGGATAGGAAACTGCGTATAATGTTCTTGTGACTGGGAATCCCCTTCCAACGATGTAGGGCCGGTTAAGCCTTGCTAGCCGGGCGCAGACGACGCCCATCATAAACATTCCGGCGATCACCCCGATGATCCCAAAATCCCAGTACAACTCGCCAGGCCATGTCGGAACAGAGTTACCCCCCCGGATTGTACCGTAATAGATATCATTCAGGTCCCATCCAAGCCCGCGCGGCTTCCCCGCCCAACACGTCCGCGGGATCCATATCGTCACTGCTTCGATTAATGAGGCGCCTTTCAGATATGGCAGTTCGCCGGGCACCGTCCAAATGATCTTGTTCAGGATATCGAAGGGCGCATAAAGTGCACCAGCGACTTCACCAACTAAATCCGCGCCGCCACTACTCATTTGCGCGACCGGCTTTGTCCCGCGCTCGGCACCCCAAACCAACATGGTAAGCACACCCGCTACCATCAATGCACTAGTTGTGAGTTTGGCAGATCGAGCGCCTCCGCCGCTCGTGAATAAGAAATAGACTGTCAACAGCAATGTGAATTCCTGGTTGCGCGAGCCGCGTATGGGTCCGAACCACGCCATGTCAAACAAAATAGACGTGGCCAGCGCGGCCTGCCATATAGTCGATGAGTGTCGCTGACCTACTGTCCAAGCTATCAGTAGAACGACGCCGGGACGTAAGGCCTCGTACGAAAGACCTGTTGAAAGGTGGGCAGCTTCTCTTTGAAAATACGTTGTCTGCACCAATTGCGTCAGACCACCCACATGATTGAGGTAGACTACAACACCGGCCAATCCGATCGCGGTGTAGCCAAGACCAAAGTGTTTTAATATCAAGTTTGAACGTGGAGTCGTGTTATCGAACTGTCTCTCCAAAGAGAACATCGACGGAGCACGGGCTGAGCGAGCGTTAAGGCGGCTCATCGTATAACCCAAGAGCAGACTGGTCGCGCCGATCCATGAGATCCCAAGAGTCTTTAAATGCACTGACCGATCAGCCTGCGAACCCAGTGGCAGACCTGAAAAGGCTAGAACGGGACCGACTCCGATAAAGAGCATATAAGACACAACTGTCACGTATATCGGATCACTTAGCAGCGAACACCGCCTCATAATTCGATATGTCATCAACACTAGCGCAGCCAGGCACAGTCCCAACCCCGAAAGCAGACAAATCTCACTGTACCAGTCCAAAGTCGCGAAAGAGACGGCCGCCCACACCGAAAGCACGACTGCGGCCAGGCCGTATACAGTTATTGCCGTCAAGGTGTTTGACTACCGTGTTACTCGCCAGTTAAAGGTGGCCGCCAGATTTATTTGTAACGGGTCCTTGAAATATCCATTATCAGTACGCAAGTAAGCATTCCATGGATCGTCAAAAGGGGGGCGACACATCGAGTGGAATAAAGACTCGGCGGGACACGGTCGTACTTCAGATCCTGCGGGCATCATAGTAGCCATCGTAGGAGTTCGGTGCTGGCAAATCGGCTTGATTCAGAACCGCCCCGTAGATTTTGGCTCCTACTTTTCGAAGACGTGAGCACGCATTCACTGCGGCCCGGCGCGAAGTATCTCTGCCAACCACCAGAACAACGCCGTCTACTTTGACCGAAATGCCGAGGGTATCACTAACCGCCATGACCGGTGCCGAGTCGAGAAAAATGTAATCGAACTTTTCACTGAGCATACTAAGCAGTTGTCCGAATTCCTTGGACGAAAGCAGCACGCTGGGATCAGGCGGAATTGTGCCGGAACTCAGCAGGTGAAGGCTATGCACCTTCGTCGGCCGAATAACCTGGTGCACTTCCGCCTGCCCTGTCAGTACCTCGCTAAGGCCCCAGTGGTTTTCGAGGTCGAAAATCTCATGACATCTCGGTTTCCGAAGGTCCGCATCAATCAGGAGTACAGCGCCGTGCATTTGCGCAAAGGCGATCGAGGTATTTATTGCCGTCAACGTCTTACCTTCGCGCTCCTCGGCGCTGGTAATGAGAACCGCCCTGGGCGCTGATCCTGCCCGCGAGAACAGAATTCCGGCGCGGATCAGGCGATACGCTTCAGAAGCCGAGCCCGGACTGTTAGCAGAAAATGCGATTTCGTGGCGCTTGGCCGCATTTACATTGCCCCGTTCCAACTGAGCATTGGCCCGATGAGTGATCATGTATCGCCACGGAGCCTGCGTACCCGTTCTCAATCTGCCGAAATCGGGGACCGAGGCTAGATTCGATACCCCCAAATAGCGCGTCACGTTCACCTCGTCGGTCAACCGGTCGTCAAAAAACTCCAGTACAAGAGCGATACAAACCGCGCCAAATAGGCTAAATCCGGCGCTGAACACGAGCGCTCGTAAAGTCGTCGATCTCAAAGAGGGGTGCGGGACTTCTGCCTCATCCACCACAGATATATTGGAGGTTGGTACATCTGCCGAGATCCCTATTTCGCTCATACGTTCGAGCACGTTCTTATAGAGTTCTCTGTCGGCATTCACTTGACGCACTAGAACTGCATCCTGAAGCGACGCCTCATTCAGGTTCATTACCTCGCCCTTTAGCTGCTCGATGTCTTTTTGAAGCATCTTTTCGCGCGACTCCGCTGCGCGGTAATCAGCTTCTACACCCCGCACCACTAGCGCGGTCGCTTGCTCCAAGCGGCTTTGGCTTTCGTCCAGTTTGGCCTTGAGATCGTCAAGCGGATGGTAACCCGGATTGAATCGATTGCTCATGCTTGCATATTGAACTGCAAGCTGTGTGGTCTGCTGCTTCAGGGTCTCAACTAGCACACTGTTTATAACGGCTGGAAGAGTTTCGTAGTTGCCATCACGGATGAGCTCGTGCTGGGCCTCAAGGGCGATTTTCTCCGCCTCGGTTTTTGTGACCTCGCTGTTCATGTCGTTGAGTTGGTTCATCAGCAGCCCACCCTTATCGTTCAGCGATAGGGTTACGATTCCTCGATCGCGCCTGTAGCTGTTGAGCGCTACTTCGGATTTCTCGACCCTCTTCTTCAATTCCACGAGCTTGGCCTGCAAAAATTCCTCGGCGCTGTTGCTCGCCTGAACATGCAATTCAATTCCGCGCCGGATAAAGTCACGAACGTGCATATTGGCGATGCGCGCCGACAGGACCGGGTCCTTGCTGGTAAACTCCACGAGCACCAGGCGAGTACCCACTTCGGGTTGAATGCTAAGTCTATAAAGATACTTGTCGATAAGCGCTGGCCTGACGCCCAAAAGCGGCGTCAAGCCATCGGCGGCCGATTCGGTCTCCGATGTAGAGAGCGCATGACCTATCCAGGACCTGAAGCCGGTCCAGGTTTTTCCGACTAGATCGTTCGGCTTTGATACCTCAGTAAATTCCGGGTTGTTGGCCA
>Ga0073928_10008412_pt1 | contig 12964 bp, 15 predicted proteins | sample PaiPotPPA55metaG_FD_76969 | JGI IMG/M metagenome (GOLD analysis project Ga0073928, IMG submission 76969) | Iron sulfur acid spring bacterial and archeal communities from Banff, Canada, to study Microbial Dark Matter (Phase II) - Paint Pots PPA... ...
ACAACATCAAGGTCGAACTGCTCAAAAGCCGGCGATTGGTGGAAAGTAATGGGCTTATATGGCGGCCATAGGAACGCGGCGGAACAGGAAAGGCAGCGGAACGCAAACAAGCCGGGGCGCGTCTGGTTCCCCTCGGCACCGGTGCGTTCCGTTCCGGACTTTTATAGAGTCCGGGAACGTGGAACGCTGACGCCGAGAGCAGGCCCACGTTCCAAAGGAACGCAGTTGGAACGCAAAATGGAACGCAACGGAGTTGACGGCGGCCTGCGCCGCGACGAGGCCGAGCGCGAAGCCTGGGCGCTGGTGTCGAAACGCTATTGGGAGCACTGAATGCTTGCAGACATGAGCGAAAAGGAACGCAAGGTGGAGACCAAGAACCTCACCAACCCCTATGAGCCACGCCGCACGAGCGCGCCGTGGCAAAAGCCTATTTCGCCCGGAAAGAGAAGTCCGTGGCCTCGCCGCGCATGAAGGTTTCAATGAAGGGAGACGTGGCAACAATCTCACCCGATCATCCAGATGCCGGAATTGGGCACCTCCTTCTGATGGAGACGCTTGGAGCAAGTGAACCGGACTTCATAGACGGGCTTCTCGGACAACTCGCCAATGTCGGGACAAAAGGCCGGGCCGTGGACGAGCGCGGGCTCAATTTCATGCTCGCGGTGGTCAAGGGCGTTGAGCCAAAGGACCAAGTGGAGGCGATGCTCGCGGCTCAAATGGCCGCTGTTCACAACGCGACCATGACCTTCGCGCGCCGGCTCGCTCATGTGGACAACATCCCGCAACAGGACAGCGCGGAGCGCGCCTTCAATAAGCTCGCCCGCACCTTTGCGGCGCAAGTCGAGGCGCTCAAGCGATACCGAACCGGAGGCGAGCAAACCGTCCGCGTGGAGCACGTCACGGTGAATGAGGGGGGGCAGGCAATTGTCGGCAATGTGACGCACGGGGGGCGGGGCTCGCCAGAAAAGATCGAGACGTCCTCATGAACGCGGTCTATCCGTTCCAAAAGAGCCCGCGTTGTTCCGCGACCTCGAAGCGAACCAGACGGCCGTGCATGGCTCCCGCCGTGACAGGCTGGACCGTTTGCCGCTTCCATGGAGCGCGCGGCGGAGGACCGAAGGGCGAGCGCAACGGCATGTATCGGCACGGGCTCAACACGAAGGAGGCCTTGAAGGAGCGCAGCTTCCTCTCGGACCTACTTCGACATTCGCGCGCAATGTTATGCGAGGAAATCTAATGACGGAGACGTGGACCGCCCGGGCGAAGCTGCCCTCCTTTAAATAGCCCTGAAATGAAAGGGCTTTTTTGTTGTGTGCGATAGTTAGCGCATCAGGTAACGGCAGCTCATGAGCAACAGCACCATTTCAACATTCCAGCTTATCGAGATGTTCCCCGACCAGGAAAGCCCCCGCGCCTATCTGGAAAGTCGCCTCTGGCAGCAAAGGCCAAAATGCCCAGTATGCGACCTTGGCGAGCGTATCACGAAACGGAAGGATGGTTTCTCCCGCTGCAACCAGTGCAAGGAAGATTTCACGGTGCGCACGGGATCGATTTTCGAGCGGAACCATGTGCCCCTGCACAAGTGGGTTTACGCGATGTACCTGCTTGTCACGGAGTCGGCTTGGTTTGTCCCGCACCGGCGTCCAGGAGCCCTTCGGCTTCGCGCTGCCTCGCGCGTTCGATGGCGGGAAACCAAATGAATAGTTCCGGGTTCTGAATTTTTATGTTACAGGAGTCACAAAGCTATTTCGAGTCGGAGGACATGTGAGACGGGTTCGAGCACACGCCGCAGCCGTCACGCCCGGCACGACGGGGGCGCATAAATCAGCCGGAAAGAGCCAGGCAACGGCTTCCGATACCGCTAAAGGTCGTATGCTCCATATCCGGCTTGACCCGGAACTGCATCGCAAGCTGCGCCTCGTGGTCGCGGCTCAGGACACAACCCTGCAAGAGTGGATCACGCGGACGCTCGAAGATGCAGCCGAGAGAGCGTGGCCCCAGGTCACGCGGGAGGGCTCCCGATGAGCCGCCGGCCCTCCGCTGTGATTGGCCGTCGAGCATCTGCAGTTGCCTTAGCCCCCGACACGCCGGAAACGGAGCCCGCTATGGCGCTCGCGCCAGACGGCTCCCTCAAGCCCGGCTATGTGCGCGATTACATCAGCGGCTTACCCGTCAAAGCGACGCTCGAGGAAATCGAGGCGGTCCAGGTGTTCGCGCAGCGGTTGGTCGAGGACTACAACTATCCGAAAGAGCGTATCCAGACGCGTCCGCAATTCCGCGTTCGAATACGGCCGTCCGATGAAGGCCGCGCCTTTCCGGTCGATATTGCGGTATTCAGCGCCAAGCGAAAGATCGAAGACGATCTCTTTCTCGTCGTCGAGTGCAAAAAGAAGAACCGTAAGGACGGCACCGGCCAACTCAAACTCTATATGGATATGTCGCCCGCTGAGGTGGGCGTCTGGTTCAATGGCGATGAACACGTCTATCTACGCAAAGCCCTCAAACGAGACGGGAGCCGGGAATACCAAGAGCTCCCGAATATTCCGCGCTTCGGTCAGCGGATCGAGGACATTGGCCTTTTTAAACGCCAGGACTTGGTGCGGCCGTCAAACCTCAAGGCAGTATTCCGTGATTTGCGGAACCACCTTGCCGGTATGACGACGGGCATCACGCGCGACGAGGCGCTAGCCCAAGAGATTATCAATCTTCTGTTCTGCAAGATTCTCGACGAACGGGACACGGCCCCGGATGATACGGTGAGTTTCCGGGCCGGCGTCAATGAGAGGGGGGCTGCTGTCAAAAGACGCATGCTTGACCTCTTCGACAAAGTAAAGACGACTGTCTACGACGACGTGTTCAACCCGAACGACACTATCAACTTAGATGCTGAGAGCGTCCGCTATGTGGTGGGTGAACTCCAAAACTACTGCGTGATGGACGCCAATCGCGACGCGATTGGAGATGCGTTTGAGGTGTTCATCGGTCCGGCCCTCCGTGGCACGGAAGGGCAGTTTTTCACGCCCCGGAATGTGGTGCAGATGATGGTCGCCCTGCTCGATCCGAAGCCGGGTGAACGGATCATCGATCCGGCGTGCGGCTCGGGCGGGTTCCTCATCACGGCCTTGGGGCATGTGTGGGAGTATGTGCGACAAGAAGCGAAGCGGAAAAATTGGTCGGAACGGCAGCTCATTAAACGGGAGGTCGATGTCGCGACTGACTACTTCCGAGGGATAGACAAGGACTCCTTCCTCGCCAAGGTCTGCAAAGCATACATGGCCCTGATTGGCGACGGCCGGGGCGGCGTGTTTTGCGAGAATTCGCTCAGCTCGCCTCGCGAGTGGCACGCGGTCACGCAATCGAAGATCGGTCTGGGTACGTTCGACGTGCTGCTCACAAATCCACCTTTCGGGGCCAAAATCCCGATCAAGGGCGCGGCGGTGCTGTCGCAATTCGAGCTCGGTTATCGATGGGAGCGAGACAAGACGACAAAGCAACCCATGAAGACGGGGACGCTCGTGGAATCACGGCCGCCTCAGATCGTTTTCCTGGAACGCTGTCTGCAGTTTCTGAAACCTGGCGGGCGGATGGGGATCGTCCTACCGGAAAGCATCCTTGGGAATCCGTCTTACGAATTCCTGATGAGCTTCATTCAGACACGTGCACGCATTCTAGGCGTTATCACGATGCCGGAGTCGCTGTTCAAGACAAGCGGCAAGGGAGGGACGCACACCAAGGTGGCGGTGATGCTGCTGCGTAAGGAAAAATCGCTAGCGGCTGCCTCCGGTATTTTTATGAGCGATGTGAAATGGTGCGGCCACGACTCACGTGGCAATCCGACGCTTCGGAAGAGTCCAGCGACGGGCAAAATGGAACTGCTCGATGAAGTGCCCCTCGTGGCTGACCGCTACAAGGCGCTCGCCGCTGGCGACATGACGCGAGATCACCTTGGCTTTCTGCAGAGCTCTGATGCGGTCGTCAATCGTATCCTAGTGCCGAAATACTACGATCCGGAGATTGACCGTGATCTGAAGGCACTCGAAGCGACGCACCAGTTGGTAAAGATTGGCCAGTTGCAGAAGTCGAAGGCGATCCTGCTCTCGACCGGGATCGAGATTGGCAAGATGGCGTATGGGACGGGGACAATCCCGTTCATCCGCACGTCGGATTTATCGAACTGGGAAATCAAGGCCGATTTCAAACACGGCATTAGCCAGGAGATTTATGACGAACTCAAGGACAAGCTCGACGTTCAGGTGGGGGATATTTTGCTTGTGCGTGACGGAACGTATTTAATCGGGACGAGTGCGATTGTCACAGAGGCCGATCTTCCAATGCTCTTTCAAAGCCATATCTATCAGATTCGATCCCTCAAACCGAAAGTGATTAATCCGTGGCTGCTATTCGCGGCTCTTAACACGCCCATCGTGAAGCGGCAAATCCGCTCGAAACAGTTCACTCAGGATATCATCGACACCATCGGCAAGAGGCTGACGGAGGTAGTCATCCCGATCCCGAAGGACAGCAAAATGGCGACGAGAATCGCGGACGAGACGAAAGAAGTAATCGAAAGGCGGGCAACGCTGCGGAATAGGGCGAAGGCGCTCGCGCTCGAACTGCAGGGCGTGAACGAGATAAAGCCTGGGGATTTAGAAGTCCTTGCAGAGATGTAGCGCGCTCCGTGATGTCGAGCCCGCTGAGCAAGAATGGCTTCCCCTTTGCGTGATCCCGTTCAGGCGAGCGAGCCCGGCGTGCCCGTCAACGCGTTCAAGGTTCTTGCCCGGTGCGTAATGAATGACAGGCGCGGGATCGGCGGCACACGGCGCGAGTGAGGCGAGAAAGAGACAGGCAGCGAAGCACGAGCGAAACGAAACGTCCGCCATTATCCGCCGCTCTGCGATTGATGCGCGCGCGAAGATGACGGCGGCGGAGAACGACGTCCGGGTTTGGGAAGAGACGCAGCAACAATGCGAGCTGGCGGTTCGTACAAAGGAAGCCGATGTTGCGACTGCCAAGGAGCGTGTTGAGAGATGCGCGCGCGTGGTTCTCGTCAATGCGGAAGCCGTGGAGCGTCTCGCCGATGATCTTGAAGCCTTGCAGGCGGATGTTATCGAGAAGCGTTCCGAGCTTCGTTTTATTTGGGGTAAGGGGCTCAATGGCGAGCTGCCTGGGCCTCTTAAGGAACGGGTCGAGCGGTTATTTTGGCGGGATCTCATGAGCCTAGAGTCCACTTCCGCGTCCGCGGCGTGGAGCGCTGCGTTTGAGGAGTTGCAGTCAAATTACGAAGCGGAGCTTCCATCATGAATTCGCGAGGGCATGATTACCTTTGCTACCCTGTCCGGCCGGTTTGGTTCATTGCCGGCTCCAGCGCTCTGCCCGCGCCCCGGACAAAGCGGCCAGCGGCGATCCTGGGAAGACAACACTCATGGTCGCCGCCCTTTATTGCATTGCGCGTACATTATGCGCGCATGGCGGCGCGGCGTTTTGATCCTCGGTTGGGCGCCGGGCCGCTACTTTTCTGTTGAGAAGGATTCATAAGTGGCTGACGACGTACTCTCCAGCTTTCTTATCAAAATCACTTATGATCAAGATCAGCGATCGCGCCAAAAGTTTGATGAAGGCCTAAAGCAGGTCCAAAACGCGCGCCTCCGAGTTCGGGGCAAAGATTGGCGAACTTCCGACAATCGTTAGCGAGGCGACAAAGCGCATTTCGTCGTCGCTTACAGAACTCTGGTACGCATCTCAAGAAACGGGAGCATCGGGCGGCGGGGCTGGAGAAGGGACGGATCGTCGTTATCTCCGGCAAAGGGGATCGAAAGCCTGCGGCCGTTTCCGCCGCGGCCCGTGCCCCCGTGTATTTTCGAATACATTTATTTCGCCCGGCCTGATTCGATCGTGCACGGAAAGGCCGTATACAATGTGCGCAAGGCGATGGGCGCGGAACTCGCGCGAGAGGTGCCGGTCGCAGCCGATGTTGTCGTGCCGGTCCCCGATTCCGGCGTGCCGGCGGCGCTCGGCTTCGCGCAACATTCCGGCATTCCTTTTGAACTTGGCCTTGTCGGGAGAGCGGAAAGGAAGTACGATGAGGCTGAAATCGGCGGTCTGGAAAATAATGCCGGTATGATTGAGGGGATGTTTTATGTATAGCAACAATACCAGCCGCGCGGCATCGGCGGGGGGATTTATGGCCCTCTTCGCCATCATGCTGGTGATGGGGCTGGAATTGATGGCCTCCCCGGCGGAGGGGGCGCCCTTCGCCTATGTCACGAATCACGATTCAAGGACTGTCTCGGTGATTGACACGGCCACCAACACGGTGGTGGCCACGGTTCCGGTGGGGCTGGGGTTCCCCAATGGAGTCGCCGTCACCCCGGACGGGAAACACGCCTATGTTGCGATAGGGACTCCGTCTTTAGTGCCGAGCAGCGTTTCGGTTATCGACACGGCCACCAACACGGTGGTGGCCACGGTTCCGGTGGGGATCTCGCCACAGGAGTCGCCATCACCCCGGACGGGAAACACGCCTATGTCACGAATGATGCCGACGGCACCGTTTCGGTGATCGACACGGCCACCAACACGGTGGTGGCCACGATCGGGGTGGGGTCTGCCCCCATGGGGATCGCCGTCACACCGGACGGGAAACACGCCTATGTCGCGAATTTTAACTCCGCCAGCGTTTCTGTGATCGACACGGCCACCAACGCGGTCGCCACGGTCCCGGTAGGGATTCACCCGCTTGCCGTGGGCATCATCCCGCCGCCGCCGGGCGTCCCCTTCCTCGCCTTCGCCGCAAACCTCGTTCTCGCCTTCGGCGGCGCTGGAAACCAAGATTTCTTAGCCCTGCAAACCAGCTTCATCTTGAGCAGCACCGCGCCCGGCATCAATCCCCTTACCCAGCCGGTCACCTTCCAGGCCGGCACCTTCGCCGTCACCATCCCGCCCGGCTCCTTCAAGCTGACCCCCCAGGGCTTTTTCATCTTCGTGGGGGTGATCAATGGCGCGAGGCTGGAGGTGCTGATCGAGCACACGGGCACCCTGCAATACGCGTTGCAGGCCAAAGCGACGGGCGCGAGTTTTACCGGGACCACGAATCCGGCGTATGTAACCCTGACCATCGGTGGCGACAGCGGCGCGACCTCGGTCACGGCCAAGATTTTCCACTAAAACTGCGTGCTTCCTGGCGTGATCCGGTTCATTTGGCGGGGGCGTCAAGATCGAAATTAAGATAAATTGATTCCCAAGTTCGGGCGAACTTAAAAACCGATACTTGTTAATTGAGCGGCATTGCCCGTACCCCCTTGTTCGCGGGCAATGCCTAGCGGTGGGTGTATTTATCGGCCGGCCGCGGCCCGTGAGATGGCACGAGACCGCGGCCGACTTTGCAGCCATGGCGCGGGCGGCGCGCCCCTAATGCCCGTTCCGCGTCGGCCGATCCCCTCAAGGTCTGCATCGTGCTGGCATAGGAACTTGCCGGTCTTTGCCGCGTCCGCTTTGCTGGGGTCATCCTTTCACCGCAAGGCCGACCGGGTTGCACGGCAAATTGTCCGCCATTGGCCGCGCTAATCTGCCTCAAGTGCCGTCGATGTTTTCCCCGAATATCCGATTTCTGCTTACCGTGTGCTTACCGGGCCGGGTATGCTTGCTGCCAAAAGGCGCATAAAGCTCAGTAACTCATTGATTTCGATGGTGGGCGCACACGGGCTCGAACCGTGGACCCGCTGATTAAGAGTCAGCTGCTCTACCAACTGAGCTATACGCCCATCAAAACGGCAATTTGCTTGCAGTGCCGCGGCACGACGGAACGGAAGGCGCGCCCCCTTTAGCAAACGAGGTGTGCCCTGTCCAACTACGGGACTTCAACCCTAGGATCAAGCCTCTCCTCGCGACTCGCGAGCCCGCGCTTGCGCAAAAGCGCGCCGGGTTTTGCCGCGCGGCCGCGAAACGCCTTATAGGCTTCGTCTGGATCTCGGCTGTGGCCCGACGAATAAACATGGTCATGGAGCTTCTTGGCGATCACCGGATCGAAAATATCGCCCTTCTCCTCGAAAGCTTCGAATCCGTCGGCATCGAGAACTTCCGACCAGAGATAGCTGTAATAGCCCGCCGCATAGGACTCGCCCGAAAAGACATGCTGGAAATGCGGCGTGCGGTGACGCATCGTGATCGACGCAGGCATGCCAAGTTTGTCAAGTTGCTTTTTTTCGAAGCCTACGATGTCGATCGCGTCCGCGCCGGACACTAGATGCAGTGCGAGATCGACCAGCGCCGAGGCGGTATATTCGACCGTCGCAAAACCCTGGTTGAACTGGCGCGCCGCAAGCAAGCTCCGCAGAAGCGTTTCCGGTATAGGCTCGTTTGTCTCGTGATGCAGGGCGAACCGGCGCAACACCTCCGGCTGCTCCAGCCAATGTTCGTAAAGCTGCGAAGGAAACTCGACGAAATCGCGGGCGACGTTGGTGCCCGAGATCAAAGGATAGGTTACATCGGACAACATGCCGTGCAGCGCGTGGCCGAATTCGTGAAATAACGTGCGCGCATCGTCGAAACTCAAGAGACAGGCTTGCCCTTGGCTGGCCTTGGCGAAATTCAAGACATTGACGACGATCGGCCGGACTTCTCCGCCGAGCTTTTGCTGCTCACGGACGGAACTCATCCAGGCGCCGCTACGTTTCGAGGGCCGCGCGAAATAGTCGCCGATAAAAAGCGCGATCTCTTGTCCGTCGCGCCCGGTGACCGTCCAGGATCGTGCGTCGGGATGGTAAAGCGGCACGTCGTCGCGTTCGCGGAACGACAGGCCAAAGAGCCGGTTCGCAGTGAAAAACGCGGCCTCGATCATTTTGTCGAGTGGCAGATAGGGTTTGATTTCGGCCTCATTGAAGTCGAATTCCGCCTTGCGGCGCTTTTCGGCATAGTAGCGCCAGTCCCATGGCGCGATTTGGAAGTTGCCGCCCTCGCCCGCGGCGATCGCCTGCAAGGCCTCCTCTTCGCGCAGCGCCCGCGCCAAGGCCGGCGCCCAGACGGAATGCAAAAGGTCTAGCGCTGCTTGCGGGGTTTTCGCCATCATATCGGCCAGGCGGAAGTGTGCGAAACTTTCAAAACCGAGAAGCCGCGCGCGCTCCGTGCGCAACCGGACCATTTCAGAAGCAATGGCGCGATTGTCGTTCAACCCGCCGGATTCGCCGCGCTGGATCCATCCGCGAAAAGCCTTTTCCCGCAGATCGCGGCGCGCCGAGAATTGCAGGAAAGGTGCGACGCTCGAACGCGACAACGTGATGCCATGCTTGCCGGGAAGGCCGCGGTCCGCCGCGGTCCGCGCCACGGCGGAGACGAGCGGCGCGGGAAGACCGGCGAAATCGTCCTTCGCCGCGAGAATCAGCACATAGGCTTTTTCATCGGCGAGAACGTTTTGAGCGAATTTGGTGGCGAGCGTCGCGAGGCGCTCGGCAATTGCGGCGAGCCTCGCCTTGAACTCCTCCAGGAGGCTTCTGCCATTGCGCACAAAAGCGATATGATAGCGCTCGAGAACCCGCGCCTGTTCGGCATTAAGCCCGAGTTCGCCGCGCCGCGAATACAGCGCGTCGACACGCCGAAACAACGCGCTGTTCAGATAGATTCCGCTGCGATGCCGGGCAAGTCTTGGCGCGATCTCGCGTTCGATCGCCTCAATTTCGTCGTTGGTGTCGGCGCGCGCCAGATGGAAGAAAACGGAACAGACGCGGGTAAGTTCGCGGCCGCTTCTTTCGAGCGCTTCGATCGTGTTTTCGAAGGAAGGCGGTTTTGGGTCGGCCGCGATTGCTTCGGTCTCGGCTTGCGCATCGGCAAGCGCGATCGCGAAGGCTTGCCCAAAGTGGCTTGGCTTCAGGCGATCGAACGGCGGCGCTTCAAAAGGCCCCGTCCACGGTTCGAGAAGCGGGTTGGTCTCGCGGGATGCTTCTTGGTCCATGGCGGAGTTGTCCTATTCTTGCGGCGGTTCCCTTTCAATTATCAAAGGCGCTGGTCCTTAGCCACTTGCGCGCGGCCCTGACGCCCCCGGGAAGCGCGTAAGCATTGCGATCACTCTAGTGTCCGTGCCCTACAAGCAACCGCGCGCTTCGAGCCACGTGGGAGATTCAAGACATAAGCGCTACGTTAAAAGTGCGTAGCCCGGCGGTCCACCTCAGGTTTTCGGCGTCAACACCCACGTTGCTCGCTCGGCGACGACATCGCAGTTCCGCAGCGAAGCAACCTCGTGGACGTACCGCCGCACAATGATCTCGCCGCGCGCATCTTGCCAATCCCAATCATCTCCACAAATACGCGCGGAGGGGAACATCTCGTGCGCAAGAAGATAGTCCTTCTTTTCTTTATTGGCGTCTATAAAAATGATGTCAGGCTCGATGAATTCACGGACATAGGAATAAGCTTCTTCGGCGGACATCACGACTGGGATGACCCGCTCTCGATATCCGCGCAGGTTATGCATCGCCACTTTGAAAGCCCCGTGCTCGGCGAGAGGCCGAACGAGCCGCCGCAATGGGCGAATATCCTTCACCCACGCGGGCGGTTGATCAATCTGCTGTTGAATCCACGGCGCCAAATATTCGCTCCACGTATCGACAGCAATGAGAGTAAAATCCGGCGCGCTCTTTAGCCATTGAAGGGCTGACCCGCCAAGGAATGTCCCGATCTCCAGAAACGTTATCGGTCGAACCTGTTTGATCAGGTCCGTTATAAGATGGCGTCCGCCGCCGTCCAGACTCCACATATAGGATGGTTGCCCGTCCAGCCCAGAAATATCCGGCCATGGATTTGCGCCGCGAAGTGATTCAAGCCTTGCGCACACTTGCGGCGTCCGCCGCGAGGGAGGGAATGGAATCGTGTTCGATTGGACTTGTTTAGCCCACGGCAAGCGACGCCAGACCTGTTTTGCGAGTCTTAACATGGATCACCCCGCAGCGGTCGCAGTTAAAAACGCAATCCACTGCTACCGCCGGAAGCCGAATGATGCGGCTCGGGGCGGAGGAACGGCAGCACGCCCCAGGCCTTTGACAATTTGATGGCTTTTACTCCATAAGCGCACGTAGTTCTCGCGGTTTTTGCAACACAAATCAGGACTCGGCTTTTAACCAATCGTGCCTGGTGATCGCTCGCTCGGAAAACGCGCGAGCGTCGCGATCACTTCGGCATCGGTGACCTGGCGAAAATCGTCGTAGAATAAACCGACCGCTTCCAGCCATGCGGGAGATGCAAGACAGACGATGCTGTCGGCTTCGTCTCGCAACTCATCGAGCGTGTCCTTGGCCGCCACCGGCACCGCGAGCACGAGCTCTTTGGGCCCACGCGCGCGCACCGCGCGAAGAGCCGTGCGCGTTGTCGCACCGGTCGCGATGCCGTCATCGATGACAATGACGGTGCGGCCCGCGACGGCTTCGCGCGCGCGGGCGCCAAGATAGCGCCGGCGGCGGCGTTCGATTTCGGCAAGTTCCGAGTCACGGACCGCGTTGAATTCCGTTTCCGTGACGCCGGAGCGTTGGATGATTTCCGCATTGCGCACGACGATCGGCGCGACGCCGTCGGCCACCGCGCCCATGGCCAGTTCGGGCTGCGCCGGAACGCCGATTTTCCGGACCAGGATTAGATCGAGCGGCGCGCCGAGAGCCGCCGCGACTTCGGCCGCGACTGGCACGCCTCCGCGCGGAAGCGCCAAAACAATCGGCTGGCGCTCTATGTATTCGGCGAGCGCGGCAGCCAGGCCGCGGCCCGCGGCGGACCGATTCTCGAAGGACATTGCGCCGCTCCCTCTCCCGCGATGTCGCCGCAATCCCGTTCGACATGCGCGGGTTATTCACTTCAAAAAATTCAACCGGCGACCCTGCGGGCGCGTTTGGCCAACGTCCGCAACCGTAAGGCGTTGAGCTTGATGAAGCCCGCGGCGTCGCGATGATCATAGGCGATTGCGCCTTCCTCGAAGGTCACGAGATCCTGATCGTAGAGGGAATAGCGGCTCGAACGGCCAACGACGAAGGCGGCGCCCTTGAAAAGCTTCAGGCGCACCCGGCCAGCGACGAATTCCTGGCTGCGATCGATCAGGGCTTGCAGCATTTCGCGTTCCGGCGAGAACCAGAAGCCATTGTAGATGAGCTCGGCATATTTCGGCATCAGCTCGTCCTTGAGATGGGCGGCGCCGCGATCGAGCGTGATCTGTTCGATGCCGCGATGGGCGAAATAAAGGATCGTGCCGCCGGGGGTTTCATACATGCCGCGCGATTTCATGCCGACGAAGCGGTTTTCGACGAGATCAAGGCGTCCAATGCCGTGGGCGCGGCCAAGCCCATTCAGATGCGCAAGCAAGGTCGCGGGCGACATTGGCATTCCGTCAACGGCGACCGCGTCGCCGCGCTCGAAATCGATTTCGACATATTCAGGCTGGTTGGGCGCATCCTCCGGATTGAGGGTGCGAGAATAAACATAATCCGGCACTTCTTGCGCGGGGTCTTCCAGCACCTTGCCTTCGGAAGACACATGAAGAAGATTGGCGTCGACCGAAAACGGCGCTTCGCCGCGCTTGTCCTTGGCGATGGGGATTTGGTTTCGCTCCGCGAAGGCGATCAGCGCGCTGCGCGAAGTTAGCTCCCACTCCCGCCAGGGCGCGATGACCTTGATGTCGGGCTCCAGCGCATAATAGGCAAGCTCGAAGCGCACCTGGTCATTGCCTTTGCCGGTCGCGCCATGCGCGACGGCGTCCGCGCCCATCAGCCTAGCAATCTCGATCTGCTTCTTCGCGATCAACGGCCGCGCGATCGAGGTGCCGAGGAGATAGAGCCCCTCATATCGCGCATTGGCGCGAAACATCGGGAAAACGTAGTCCCGGACGAATTCCTCGCGCAGATCCTCGATAAAAATATGCTCGGGCTTTATGCCGAGCAGAACCGCCTTTTGGCGTGCCGGTTCCAGTTCCTCGCCTTGGCCGAGATCGGCCGTAAAG
>Ga0073928_10008413_pt1 | contig 12964 bp, 6 predicted proteins | sample PaiPotPPA55metaG_FD_76969 | JGI IMG/M metagenome (GOLD analysis project Ga0073928, IMG submission 76969) | Iron sulfur acid spring bacterial and archeal communities from Banff, Canada, to study Microbial Dark Matter (Phase II) - Paint Pots PPA... ...
ACGGCCAGCGGGTTGGTGTCCTGGAGTGTGCCTATGCCGGTGGAACCCACTGTCGCCGTTCCCAGGGTCGTCCATGGCCCCGAAACCGCGGGCGCCCGCTGCACGGTGTAGGTGCGGCCCAGGATCCCGGCGAAAGTGACCGTAACCGCGCTCGCCGTATAAACTGGCGGCAGCATGTTGGAGGAAGGCGCGTTGCCCGCCAATACGTTCACCGCCACTTCACCCGTTGCCGTGCCGCCCCAGCCATCGTAAATCGTGTAACCAAACGAATCCGAGCCGATGAAGTTGGTCAACGGCGTGTAGGTCACCACTCCGCCAGCAAGAGCCACCGCGCAGCCGTTGGTGCTGTTAGGATTGACTCCGGTCATTGTGAGGGCGAAACCCTCGGGGCTGGAAGAGCAAGCCAATAACTTCGCCGCAGAAATCGTCAGCGGCTGGTTTTCCATGGTTTGCGCCGCCAGGCCGGAAGCTGTCGGCGGCGCGGTAAACTCGTAAGCTCCGATATCGCTGTGGCCTGCTGCATTGGGACGCGGCACTCCCCGCTGGTCGGTCGTCAGGCCGCTGGCAGTCCCTTGATTAATCGCCGGGCTGCCGGCAAGGAGGCCATGGGTCCACGTGGGCCCTCCATTGTCCTGCAATGGGCCTGGCAGCGGATCGGCGCCGTAAATATTTCCGGTCGCGTCGTTAGTGATTGTGCATCCGTTAGTGTTTTGGAGCAGGTTGTAACCCTCGGACGTCAAAATGCCGATGAAATCATTCGTCGCGTTATCGGCGATGATGCAATTTTGGCAATCGAAGACGCCCTGTTGATTCTTTATACCGCCGGGGTTAGGCCCACCATAAATCGACAGAGGCAAATTCGACACGATGGTACAGTGGTTTGCAAAGACGGTTGGGGAGAAGCTGGCCCCCCAGCTTAGGTTGGCCACCCCAGCTCCAGAATTGTTTGCCGAATTGCCGCTCACGGTGCAGTTTAGCATATCCAGCTCACTAGCGCCGAACGTGCCGCCGAGATTGCAAATACCTCCCCCATCAGCAGAGGCCCGGTTTCCAGCTATCGTACTGCCGGCCAGCCAATTCGTTCCCCAGCACATGAGCCCTCCGCCCAAATCCAGCCCGCCAAAGTTGTCCGCGATTGTTGAATTCGTGAGGCCCAGGTTTCCGGCACTTTCGATTCCTCCTCCCCATCCGTACGCAAAACAATTTGACACCATGCAGTTAGAAAGCGCCGCAGTCCCAAGATTGAGCAATCCGCCTCCGTCGCCCTCGGAATACGACACGCAGGAGTCGATGATGGAATCATTCATCATCAATTTGCCCAAGTTTAGAATCCCCGCCCCCGCATCAGCATTCCAACTCGCATAGCATCGGGATATTCTGCAGTTCGTCATCTTCAAAGTGCCGCTGCTATAGATCCCTCCGCCCTGGCAATTGTTCCCCGCTATGTCGTTCGTCGGCTCTTCTTTGCCGTCACAATCAGCGACAATGCACGACTCCATTTGCAGGTTTCCCCCATTATAAATACCCGCACCGTAGCTCAAACCATTCGTGCAGTTCCGCACCGCGCAACTCACCAGGGTCGAACTACCAGCATTGGAAATGCCCGATCCGTAGGTGAAGACCAAGTCGCCAATGTTGGTCGCGTAGCCTTGCGCCATCCCATTGGCAATCGTCAGGCCAGATAGCACATTGGTCGTTCCGCTATCCATCGAGAACACCCGAACCTGGTTGCCTCCACTAATCGTCAGCAGGTTCGTTCCTGGACCTGTGATTGTAATATTCGCAGCCAGGCTGGGCAGCGCCGAGAGCAACGTTATCGTGCCGGTCACATTCGAGAACGCGATAGCACCACCGCCCGCATTGGCATCAAGGATCGCCTGGCGCAGCGATCCGGGTCCGGAATCGGCCGCGGTGGACACTGTATATGTGGCGGCTGGGGATGCCGCGGTTGCCAAACTCAGAATGCCGGCCAAAACGGGTCCTAGTCTCATGCGCGCACGCCTGTTCATTGCTCGTATAATCCAACGATATACCGGGCCGAATGGTCAAGCATGTGGCCTTCGACAGATTACGGAATCTGTTATCCGTAATTATACGTCGAATAAATGGAGCATCGTCCTGGCTCGCGGATTGACTTGCCCGCTGTGCGTCGGCCATGCAGCATGGGCCGTTGCGCAGGGCCCATAGCTCAGCGGTTAGAGCAGGCGACTCATAATCGCTTGGTCGGGGGTTCGAATCCCTCTGGGCCCACCATTTGAAATAGCCTTATTTTACAGGCGATTTATGCGTTAATATCGGAACTGATTGGGGTTGCAGAAAATCAAGCTTGACCACTTCTTGACCACTTTTTGCGTTTGAATGATAGTTCCTCGATTCGAGGACTTTACCGCTTCGCGCGCAACCAGAGGTCTGCGTAGTCCAGCCAAGCCGCCCAATCGACCCCGTTCATGGAGTGTTTGCCCTCTCGGATGAAGTAGCCGAGCCGACTGGGCAACAACCTGCCGGTTTCTGGCCTCTCCTGCGCGCCCAAACCGTCGCCCGCGACCACGCGATAGACCGGATCGGCAGCCCGGAGCATTTCGAATTGACCGGCGGGATTTGCCCACAGGTCTTCGGTGGCACAAGAGAGCAGGACCGGCCGCGGCGCACACAGGGCAATGAGGCAGTGCTGATCGAATGGCAGTCGGGCTGGCTCGTCATTGAAGGCTTTGAAGTTCCCCGCAAACCAGTGCGGAAAGCCTTTATTGATCATGGCCAGTGTTTCCACTGCGGGGCGCCCTTGGGCGTTGGGTTTCGCCAACTCGGGCGCCACGCGGGAAGGCGCGCTGCCGCCGCAGCCGGCCTGACTCGCAATGGCCAAGGCAAAGCGTTCGTCGAAAGCGGCGGCCAGGAGGGCCGTCTTGCCATTACGGGAGTGGCCGACGGTGGCGACGCGCTTCGCATCAATCTCCGGCAGCGTTTCGAGCGCATCGAGCATCCGCGAGAAACCCCAGGCCCACGCCATGATCGTGGCCGTGTCGGCTGGACCACGTTCTGTCGCTTGGCGGCCGCTGAGCCGGCGGAGGATCGGTTCGGCGCTGGCTGCATCATCCGGCACCACGTCGCCCTGGAAGAAGCTGGCGACCGCGTAGCCGCGTTGGATCGATCTGGCGATGTTCCAAACGTCGGTTTCCCTGCCCCTGTCTTGCGCCTGCGCGGACTGGCCATCTCCCAAAGTCTCTGGCAAGGCGATGCCGAGGTGGGCGAGTAACTGGTGATTGCCGCCGAAGTTCAGTCCGAGGAAGCAAGGTGCCGGTGCGGACTTTCCATTGGGCGTCACCACCAACAAGCGAGCCGGTCTTGCCAGCCCGAGGTCCACATCAAATTCCCGCAGCGTCGCCGCACCGCCCAAGGCAGCCTTGTCCTCAACTCGCAGTTTGACACCCATCCGCGCAGGCTTCGCCGGTTCTCGGCCGTACATGTAGTGCTGAAACAGCCCGCGCAGCTCGGGTCGACGCACGGTCTCCCATTCCTCGCGCGTTTTTATCGCTGTGCCATCGCACGCCACAAGCGGATCAGGCAGCGTGGGCACGACGGGCAAGGAGAGAGGCGCAGGGAAATCTGTGGCAAACGTGATCATCGGAGTCAGGAGCGCGAGAGGGAGGAGTTTCATGGAGTAGTGATAATGTGTGCGGACGGCAAAAACCAGCGGATAGCCGCGGTAAAGGCGGCTAAGCGAGCAATCCTTCCCCATCACGCCACGCGTCGCAGCACGCGCACGCGCTCCCGGCTCACTCGGGAGGGAAAGGCCACATCTGGCACATAATCCTCCATGATTTCGTAGCTTGGCGCAAAGAGCGCTGTCAGGTCAGGCACACTGAAAGGGAAAGGAGGCCCCTCTTCACCAGGATCCAACTCCGGCTCGATGAACCACACCCCTATCAGTAAGCCTCCGCGCCGGAGCGTTAGGTCAATGCCACGCCGGTAGTCAGCGCGCAACGTCGGATGCAGCCCGCTCATACAGGTGTGTTCCAGCACCAAATCAAACGCGCCGCGCATTTCCTCCGGCGGATTAAACAAATCCCCAACCACGAACCGCTCGGCCAGCTTCGGATACAGCGCGCGCGCCTCCGCCACTCCCGTCGGTGCGATGTCCAACCCCGTTGCTTCCAGCCCGTGCTCCACCGCCAGAGCCACCTCATGCCCGTGACCGCAGCCCGGCACTAACGCGCGCCCCCGCACCGCATGCCGCTCCAGATACTGCTTCATCGGCGGCGACGGTGCCCCTTTGTTCCAGAACGCTTCGCCTTTTTGATAGTTTTCCTCCCAGTTCATGCGCGGCATTTATCCTTTCGATGGCGCGATGTCAATTAGGAGCAAATATTAGGCCGACTTCCTGATGCCGCATTCAGAAAAGCAGGAATGAAATCAACGTCCTTTTGAGGTTGCGGGTACGAGGGCAAGACGACGGCCTACGATTTCTCGGCCTCGCAATTTGATTGCCGCTTCGATGGGAAAACCATATCCCAATGACGGGAACCGCGTGAACACCGAAACATTAACGCCCGGCAAAATTGTTCAGGGACCACTGTTCCCCGAACCCGTCCAGGTCATCGTCACCGTGCCGATGGGCGGATCCGTCAAGCTCATAGGCAAGGGGCTGCGCAGTGGCAAGGTTTACGAGCCGGTGCTGACGCCAGAGAATCTTGCCGCCCTCGAATCCACGCCCGACACCGAACCGTTCGATGGCGATCCACAACGGTTCCGGCTCGCCGTGGAAGCCATGCGCCTCGCGCTGGCGTTTGAGTATGACCCCTATTTCTCCCTCAGCATCGCGCGGGTGGACCCGCTGCCCCACCAGCTTGAAGCGGTTTACCAGTATTTCATGGCGTTACCCCGCATCCGCTTCCTCCTGGCGGATGACCCCGGCGCTGGCAAAACCATAATGGCGGGTTTGCTGCTCAAGGAATTGAAGATTCGCGGCCTCGTTTGCCGCACGCTCATCATCACGCCCGCAAATCTGTCTTTCCAGTGGCAGCGCGAAATGAAGGACAAATTCCGCGAAAACTTCGAGATCATCCGCAGCGACGTGCTCCGCGCGAACTACGGCTCGAACCCGTGGCAGGACAAAAACCAGGTCATTACGTCAGTTTCATGGGTATCGCGCATCGAGGACGCGAAGGAAAGCCTGCTGCGCAGTCATTGGGATTTGATCATCGTGGACGAGGCCCACAAGATGAGCGCGGCCAGCCGCGACAAGAAGACCCTGGCCTACCAACTAGGCGAGGCGCTTTCGCAGATGACCGACCATTACCTGCTGATGACCGCCACGCCCCATAAAGGCGATCCCGAAAACTTCTGCCTGTTCCTCGAATTGCTCGATCGCGACGTGTACGGCGACGTGAAGAGCCTGGAAGAGGCGATGCGGAAGCAGGAAGCCCCGTTTTATCTGCGCCGCGTGAAGGAAGCCTTGGTTTCCTTCCCCGATCAGCAGACCGGCAAAGCCAAGGCGCTGTTCACCAAGCGCATCGTTCGCACCACCGAGTTTCAAATCACCACCGACGAACTCGACTTCTACGACGCCCTGACGCGCTTCGTCGAGGACCAGTCCATCAAGGCCGCGTCCGAGGACTCCGCCCGTGGCCGCGCCCTGGGCTTCACAATGGCCATGCTCCAACGCCGCTTCGCGTCGAGCATCTACGCCGTGCGCCGCAGCCTTCAACGCATGAGGGACAAGCGCGAGAAGATTCTGGCTGACCCCGAAGGTTTCCGTCAGGCGCAAATCAACAAACGCCTGCCCGACGATTACGAAGACCTGGCGGAGGAAGAGCAACAGGAAATCGTTTCCGAACTGGAAGACCTCGTCGCGTCCTACGACCCGGCGACTTTGCGTGAGGAAATCGTCGAACTTGGCAAACTCGTCCAGCTTGCGCAGTTGCTCGAACGGCGCGAAGTCGAATCCAAACTCGTCCGCCTCCGCGAATTGATCACGCAGCACGGCATCTTTGGCGATCCGAAGATGAAGCTGCTCATCTTCACCGAGCACAAGGACACGCTCGATTTCCTTTGCGGCGACGGCAAGGACGGTCGGCCACTGGGCAGGCTGCGCGAGTGGGGGCTGGCCGTGACGCAGATTCACGGCGGCATGAAGATTGGCGACCGCGACACGCCCGGCAGCCGCATCTTCGCCGAGCGCGAATTTCGCGAGGCCGCGCAAGTGCTCGTCGCCACGGAAGCGGCGGGCGAGGGCATCAACCTGCAATTCTGCTGGCTGATGATCAATTACGACATCCCGTGGAACCCCGTGCGGCTGGAGCAGCGCATGGGCCGTATCCATCGTTACGGACAGGAGAAGGATTGCCTCATCTTCAATTTCGTTTCGACGAACACGCGCGAAGGCCGCGTGCTGGCGAAACTCTTCGAGCGCATCCAGGCCATCGAAGACGACCTCGACCCCCGGCGCACGGGCAAGGTGTTCAACGTGCTGGGTGACGTGTTCCCGTCGAACCAGTTGGAGAAGATGATTCGCGACATGTACGCGCATAACCAGATGGACGAGGAACTCATCAAGCAGCGCATCGTCGAGCAGGTGGATACCAAGCGGTTGGAGGGCATCACCAATTCGACGTTGGAAGGGCTGGCCAAGCGCGAATTGAATCTCTCGGCCATTATCGGCAAATCCGCCGAGGCCCGGGAACGCCGACTGGTGCCCGAAGTCATCGAAGATTTCTTCACGCAGGCGGCGCCCATCGTCGGCGTCCATCCCGCCGAAATCCACGCGGGCGGGCACGTGTACAAGCTGGGCAAGGTGCCGCGCACCCTCTGGCCGGTCGGGGAACGATTCGAACCGCGTTTCGGTAAGCTGGGCCGGGAATATCGGACCATCGTGTTCGACAAGGAATACTTGAAGCGCGACCCGACCCTCGAATGGGTCACACCGGGCCATCCGCTGTTCGAGGCTGTCCGAGAAGACGTGACGGACCACGTCCGCGAAGACCTTTTGCGCGGGGCGGTGTTCTACGACCTCCATCAGGCGCGCCCCTATCGGCTCGACGTGTTCGCGGCATCCATCAAAGATGGGCGCAATAACCAGCTTCACCGCCGCCTCTTCGTCGTGCAGGCCGACGCCAGCGGCACATTGACTGTGCGCCAGCCGACCATCTTTCTGGATTTGGCGCTCGCGCCCAGGGCCACGGCCACCCCCGGTGGGGACGGATTGCCCGACCGCACCGCTGCGGAACGATTCTTGATCGACAGCGCCCTCAATCCATTCCTCGCCGAAGTCGCGGCGCAACGGACGCGGGAAACGGCCATCATCACCCGCCATCTGGAAATCAGCCTGAAAGAACTGATTCACCGGCAGAATCTCCGCATGGCGGAACTGCACGAACAGGGCCAGGGCGGCGACGAGACGCTGCTCGCAGCCAACATGAAGAAAGTCGAGGACAAGCTGGACGAACTGAATGGACGGTTGGAGCAACGTGTAGCCGAACTGCGGCGCGAAGCCGAGTGCATGATTGGTGACATCCTGCATGTCGGGCGGGCATGGGTGCTGCCCCACCCGGAGCGCACGTCGCCCCAAATCGCGCCGATGGTGCGGGACGAGGAAATCGAGCGCATTGCCGTCCGCGTGGCCATCGCCCACGAAGAAGCCGAAGGCCGAATTGTGGAAAGCGTCGAGCAGGACAATCGCGGCTTCGACCTGATTTCCCGCAAACCCCATCCCGAAGACGTGGAGACCGCCATTGACGTGCGGTTCATCGAAGTGAAAGGCCGCGCCGATACCGGCGAAATCGCCCTCACATCCAACGAATACAACACCGCCAAACGCCTGAGTCAGGACTACTGGCTTTACGTGGTTTGCCACTGCGCCTCGCCCGCCCCCTCCCTCAACATCCTCCGGGACCCGTCCACGCTGGACTGGCAGCCCATCGTCAAAGTCGAACATTACCGGTTGCGCCAAGATTCCCTGAAACATCCGGTTGAACTGAGGGAGGACCCGCCGTCTTACCAGACGTAAACTGACATCATGAGCGACCCGAGTATATGTGTCCGGGATTCCCGAAACGGAAACATCAACTATCGTTGCTTTATTGCGGGAAGCGTCGCGACCACAATCGAAACCACCATGTCCTACCCCAAGCGCCTCATAGAAGTTGACCTGCCCATCCGCCGGATTTCGGCGCACGCGCGGCGGGAGAAATCCATTCGGCATGGGCACATTTCCACGTTGCACATCTGGTGGGCGCGGCGACCGCTGGCGGCTTGTCGAGCGGTCATTTGTGCCGCGCTGTGGCCGGACCCGGCTGATGAAAGCTGCCCGCCGAAGTTCCGCGAAGCAGCCGCAAAACTCATTCTCGACTTCGCCCGCAATCTCACCGCCGACACCAAACTGGCCAATGACCATTGTTCACCGGAGAATTACAAGGCGTGGGCGGCGATGGCTCAAAATCCGCCCGCTGGCGCGTCTTATGTCTGGCTGCGCATCGCGTTGCTGGATTTCATCGCCGACTTCGCCAACTGGGACAACTCCACCGTCCGCGAATACCTGGACACCAGCCGTTCCCTTACCCAGGCGGCACACGAGGCGTTGGGCGGCGCGCCCGGCACTCGTCCGCTCGTCGTGGACCCGTTTTGCGGCGGCGGTTCGATACCGCTGGAGGCGCTACGAGTTGGTGCCGACGCATTTGCGTCCGACCTCAACCCCGTTCCCGTCCTGCTGAACAAGGTGGTCCTTGAATACATTCCCAAGTACGGCCAGCGCCTCGCCGATGAAGTTCGCAAATGGGGGGAGTGGATCAAGGTCGAGGCCGAAAAGGAACTGGCAGAGTTCTATCCCAAGGATGCGGACGGCGCGACACCCATTGCCTATCTCTGGGCGCGGACGGTCAAATGCGAAGGCCCTCGCTGCGGAGCCGAGATTCCTCTCCTTCGATCCTTGCTGTTGGCGAAAAGACGGTCGCGTTCCGTTATTCTTAAAATCAGCGCAGAGTCGAAAACGAAAGTCATCAACTTCAAGGTTTCAGAAGGAGATGGGACAGGAACGACAGGAACAATTCGCAAGGGCTCCACTACGTGCCCAATTTGCGGCTTCACAACTTCCAACGTCCGAGTCCGTGCTCAGTTAACAGAACGAAACGGCGGCGCAGAAGATGCGCGTTTAATTGCAGTTGTCACCAACAAGGCTTCAGAGGTTGGGCGCTTTTACAGAACGCCAACCAAAGCCGACATCTCCGCTGCAAACCATGCCCGTGAGGAACTAAAGCGCAGAGAGAAGGAATACGCAGGCGCGATTAGCCTAGTGCCGAACGAGTGCATACCCACCGAGCGGCCATCACCTAATGCGCGAGGACTTTCAGCCGTGACCCGGATGGGCGTCCGAACATTCGGAGAACTCTTCACTCCTCGACAAGCTCTCACCTTGTCAACTTTTGCGAGGTTAATTGGCGAAGTCCGCGCGAAACTAGCCGCAAAGCACACCGACGGCCTCGGCGAAGCCGTTCAAACCATACTCGCTTTTGGTCTGGACCGGCTCGTTGACCGTAATTCGACGTTGTGTCGCTGGGATCCAACTCCGACAGCGAGTGGAATCATAAATACGTTCAGCCGACAGGCATTGTCCATAATGTGGGATTTTGTAGAAGGCACACCCTTTGAGAACAAATCCGGCGGCTGGATACCGGCGCTTGAGTGGACTGCCTTGGTCGTCGAACGCGAATCGCAATTTGCTGCGCATCCCGGACAAATTGAACAAGCGTCAGCCACGTCTCATCCGTTGCCGAATGACGCGGCCCAAGCTTTCGTTACCGACCCGCCTTATTACGACGCCATTCCCTACGCGGATTTGTCAGATTTTTTTTACGTTTGGATGCGCCGTTCTCTTCCGCATTTTACGAACGGGTTGCTCCACAGCTCGACGACGCCAAAAGACGAGGAGGCCATTTGGAACCCGGGCCGAACTTACACTCCGACCGGGAAACCAAAGGACACTGCGTTCTACGAGGCACAGATGGCAAAGGCGCTAGAGGAAGGGCGACGTATTACCGCACCAAGCGGCGTCGGGGTCGTTGTGTTCGCGCACAAATCTACGGCGGGCTGGGAAGCGATTCTTTCTGCTCTCATTAACGCTGGCTGGATTGCGACAGCATCGTGGCCAGTTGATACCGAAATGGGAAACCGAATGAACGCAATGGGAACAGCCTCATTGGCATCGTCCGTTCACATTGTCTGCCGCCCGCGCGAGAATCCTGACGGATCGGTGCGCTCGGACGAAATTGGCGATTGGCGCGACGTATTGCAAGAGTTGCCCCGCCGCATCCACGAATGGATGCCGCGCCTCGCCGAGGAAGGCGTCGTGGGCGCGGACGCTATCTTTGCCTGTCTCGGCCCGGCCCTCGAAGTCTTCTCCCGTTATTCGCGCGTGGAGAAGGGCAGTGGCGAAGTCGTCACACTCAAGGAATATCTGGAGCAAGTCTGGGCCGCCGTCGCCAAGGAAGCACTCGCACTGGTTTTCAAAGACGCGGACACCACCAGTTTCGAGGCCGACGCCCGCCTCACTGCCATGTGGCTGTGGACGCTGAACGCCGGCAACACCAACGGCAACGGGGAGAGCGCCGAGGACGAAGACGCGGATGACGAGCCGGATAGCGCTACAAAGAAAGCCAAGAAAACCGGATTCATCCTCGAATACGATGCCGCACGCAAGATTGCCCAGGGCCTTGGCGCGAACCTGGAGGATTTGGCCTCGCTGGTTGAGTTGAGCGGCGAGACGGCGCGGTTGTTGCCGGTGGCGGAACGCACGCGGCATTTGTTTGGCAAAGATCAGGAAGTTTCGCCTTTAAGCCGAAAGCCTAGGAAGAAGGATGTCCAAATGGGATTGGGGTTATTCGCGGAGCTTACCGGGTCCAGTGACTCCGATGCAACCTGGGGTGAGAAGACTGTGCAAACGCCAGGCGCGACGGTGTTGGACCGAATTCAGCAGAGCATGATTCTGTTCGCGGCGAGCCGCAGCGAGGCGCTCAAGCGATTTCTCGTGGACGACGGCGCCGGAGCGGATCGGCGGTTCTGGGGCCTGGCGCAAGCGTTGTCCGCGCTATACCCGCCGGGCACCGATGAAAAGCGTTGGGTGGATGGCGTGCTGGCGCGGAAGAAAGGACTGGGATTTTAGGCTTAACGCGTAAAGGAGTATCGCGAGCAGATGCAACCACAACCAATCAAGCAGTATTTCGAGGCGCGGAGACAGGCACTCATTGCCCTGAGCGACGCCGTGGTCCACTCGCACGGAGGAATTGCTGGGTCCGCCCGCGAGGTTCTAATCAGGGAACTGCTCACTATTCATCTTCCGCCGGCGTTAGGTGTCGGAACGGGATTGGTTTTTGGACACGATTGGGCAAGAAACGGAGGCACAAACGACATTAGTACGCAACAGGACATCGTGATTTACCGAAAGGACTTTCCGGTTTTAGAAGTGGGGGGAGCAACGCTGTTTTATCGAGAAGCGGTCGTGGCGACTATCGAGGTCAAAACAAATTATGTAAAGGCCGAGTTGCCTGACTTGTTGAAAGATGCCAGTTCTGTTCGACGAGTAAAACCCACAGCGATTGGCACATTTCAAATGAACACCGACGATCCGCGCTTTCGGAAGACAACACGGCGGGTGTTATGCGGGGCTTTTTACTTTCGAGGAGTACAGGCCCGTTCTGGCTTGGTTATCGAACTCAACGGCTTGCTGTCGAAGCTTGTTACGGATTCAAATATCCCATTGGAAGAAGTGGATGCCCCGGACTTCTTTTACGCCACGGAAGCAGGCCTAGTTGTTCGCAATTCGGAATTCAACACGCTGTCTTCCGAACATGACATCTTGGGGGTGGACGAAGTGCATGGCGGCTTGACACACGAAGAAGATACGCCCGGTATGTACCGCCGCGTGTTCGGTAGTGGTGACAAGTGGAGAGGTCTTCAAGCCATCATTCTTGAATTGGCTGAACGATGCCAGCGATACGCGGCTTCGTACGCAAGCCTATCTGAGTACGTGTAAATTATTCTCCATTAAGACCTGGCCGCACCGACGGATTACATGAATTGATGACCTGCGAATTGCCCACACGATTCCGCGAGGCGCTTATGAAAACGCTGATGGATCAGTCTTTCGCGTTGCCTCTTCGGGACGCGGCGCTGGCGGGACGGTTGCGTCCCTGGACGCAGGCGTTGACCGGGGCGGCGGTCGAAGCCTGCCATCGGCTTGGCTGGCGGGCATCGGCCCAGGGGCATCACGCCAAGTTATTGCCGGTGAGCCGGGGAGAGTATTTAAGCCTGGACCTGGTAGCGTTCGGCGCGGGAGAGAGCCGCTGGCGGTTTCCCCTGGCGGCGATGGAGTTCGAGAACCAGTCGCGAGAGGATTATATCGCCTATTCGCTCTGGAAGTTGTTAAGTGTCCGGGCTGACCTCCGCGCTTTATTCTGTTACCGGAAGGAAGCGGCGGCAGCCGGGCCGCTGCGGAAGCATCTGCAAGAGCAGGTGGTCGAGGCGCTGGGCCTCGACGGGCGGGTGCGGCTGGAAGGACGGACGGTATTGGTGATCGGACGCCGGGCGGAAGTGGAAACATTCCCGCATGGATTCTTCGGCTGGTGGGTACTGGAAACGAACACGGGGCGATTCGAGCAATTCTAAAGGCTGAATGCTGAAGGCAAAAGTGAATGAAAGATTATGAGATTGAAGCCATGGTATGACGTGGTGAAGCCGCGCGAGGATTTGCGCGAGGGCAAGTCGCAGGATGCCTCCGAGTTCGCGGTGCATCTGGATCGGGTGCGGGACGGCACCGCCCGGCCTGATTACGGCAATCCCGAACAGTTCTTCGCCAAGACGTTCCTGGCTGCCAATCTGCTCGACCTGTCGGCGCAAACGGTTCGGCGGCTGGCCGGCGAAACCAGCCATACCTCGCCCGTGTTCAATCTGGTGACGAATTTCGGCGGCAGCAAAACTCATG
>Ga0073928_10008414_pt1 | contig 12962 bp, 9 predicted proteins | sample PaiPotPPA55metaG_FD_76969 | JGI IMG/M metagenome (GOLD analysis project Ga0073928, IMG submission 76969) | Iron sulfur acid spring bacterial and archeal communities from Banff, Canada, to study Microbial Dark Matter (Phase II) - Paint Pots PPA... ...
ACTGACTATCTCATCCGTTGTGTCCACGATTCCCCTTCGTGGACACAAACAATAGTGCCCACAAAGGCCATCTTGCTCGACTACTCCCACTTCGCATAGACGGTTAGAATCGGACGCTTACGCCTAAAGAAGGCAAGCCACACTAAGACTCGCTGCAAATAGGGAAGAAAAAAGCTCCAGGCGAGCGATTGCTCGCCTGGAGCTTTTTTTAGTTAGGCCCCCGGCAGGGCAGGGCAGCCGGGGAATTCGCGAAGAGCGGTGTTGCCGATGTATTCCAAATCCGCGATGCCAATTTTGCTGGTGTAGAAACCGTCGCAAGTGAGCCTGCGCAAGAAGGCGAAGAAGGCTACGCCTTGGCTCAGGCTTAGATCCTGTTTGGCGTTTTTGTGGAAGGCGATGAGGTCGAGCACCTCTTTTCTTTGTTCCGGGGTGCAATCCAGAAACACATTCGAATAGCGGTCGGAGCAGAAACTGTCCAGCCATTGGAGCCCGCCGCCGAGGGCGAGCTGATACTCTTCATTTTCACTAGTGAGGAGATCGATGAATTCCGGCGCGCCGGCTTCCACGGCGCCGCCGGATTTTTCGTCTTTCGGGATAATGATGTCGCAAAGAGTGGTGAGCATCTCGTACTGGTGGGAAGAAAAATATTTCGGGAGGTATTTTCCCGCAGGCGAGTTGGCCTTTTCATTGTGGACCACTCGGTGAGCGTATTCCGCGGCTTTCGCGGGTATCACTTGCAGCACGGAGCCGCTTACAGCGCCTATGGCCAGCGTTCTTAAGATGTCGCGCCGTGTTACGGAGTTCTCGCTCATAGATCGTCTCCCGGTGGTTTGTCGCCTGGTATTCCCGCGCCTACAAATTGCCTTTCCTGGCTTCGTCGAGCAGATAGTCGGACGCGCGCCAGGCCAGCGCCATGATCGTCAAAGTTGGATTTTTATCCGGATTGGTGACGAGTGGCGCCCCATCCATGACAAAAACATTTTTCACATCGTGAGCCTGGCAGTAGCCGTTCAGGACGGCTGATTTGGGATCGGCGCCCATGCGCGCCGTGCCCACCTCGTGAATGATTTTTCCGCCTTCCGCTATCCCGAAGGGACGTTGACCGCTAATCGGGGTCCTGGTTTTGTATTCGCCGCCGGCCGCCTCGATGATGGCGCGAAAAGTCTCCTGCATGTCCTGGGCCTGGCGCAATTCGTATTCGCTCCACTTAAAATGGAAGCGCAGGACGGGGATGCCCCATTTGTCGACAACGTTGGGGTCAATCTCGCAGTAAGTGTCCGGATTGGGAATCATTTCGCCGCGTCCGGCCATACCAATGCCAGTGCCATAGACTTGCCTTGCGCGCTTCTTCAGAGTGGTGCCGTAGCCTTCCTCTTCATCCAGGAGGTCATCGAACTCGCCAAGACCGGGCATGTTGCGGCCGCCGCCAAATTCGATGTGATAGCCGCGCGGAAAATCATTCTTTCGGTCGAACTTCCACCAGGGGATGTACATGTGCATTCCGCCGACGCCATCGTGATTGTGCGGAGGCATTTTTTCGAGTTGCGGAATGATGCCCCAGCCATCGCTGCCGACGGAGTCGGTGAGGTATCGTCCGACGGCGCCGGAAGAATTGGCGAGCCCGTTGGGGAATTGCGAGGATCTAGAGTTCAGGAGCAAGCGCGCGGACTCGCAGGCGCTTGCGGCAAGCACCACGGCGCGTGCGTTCACGCGCTTTTCGGTGCGGGTGGCTTTGTCGATGTAGGAGACGCCTTCGGCTTTGCCATCTTTTCCGAGAAGGACTTCGCGCGCCATCGCCCCAGTGACCATGGTGAGCTTGCCCGTTTTCATGGCGGGCGGAATCATCACCTGGCTGGAGCTGAAGTTTGAGGCGGTGACGCAGCCGCGGCCGCACTGGCCGCAGTAGTGGCAGGGAAGACGGCCATTCACAGAGCGCGTCAGGATAGCAAGCCGCGAAGGAATGCAAATAACACCAATCTTGTCGCAGGCTTTCTTGACGATGAGATCGGTGCAGCGCGGCTTCGGTGGCGGCAGAAACATTCCATCAGGAGCGCTCGAAACGTTTTCGTGAGTCCCGAAGACGCCGATGTACGATTCCACTTTGTCGTAATAGGGCGCGAGGTCGTCGTAAGTGATGGGCCAATCGTCGCCCAGGCCATCGCGCGTGGCTGATCTAAAATCAATCGGAGCGAAACGCAGCGCAATGCGGCCCCAATGGTTCGTGCGGCCGCCAACAATCCGCGAACGAAACCACTGAAAATTTGAGCCGGGCGCGGAGGTATACGGCTCGCCTTCAATGTTCCAGGCGCCATTGGGAGCCAGGAACTCGCCAAAATTCTCTCCCGCATGGCCGCCTACACCGGCTCCGCGGTGCGGCAATTCGTAGGGCCACATCAGCATCTTAAAATCTTTTTCGGGAGTGACGGGCGGGCCGGCTTCCAGCAAAACGACGTTGAGGCCGCCTTCCGTCAGGACTTTCGCGGCGGTACCGCCGCCGGCACCGGACCCGATGACACACACGTCATACATTTTCGGCGAGCGAATCACTTGAGACATTTATATCGACCCCTGATTACAGCTCGTTTTGCTTCATCTGAGTAACGGCGAAATCGCAGGCGCGGGCGGTCAAAGCCATGTACGTTAGCGAAGGATTGACGCAAGCGCTCGACGCCATGCAAGCCCCGTCGGTCATGAAGAGATTCTTCGCGTCGTGCGCCTGGTTGTGTTCATTCAGGACAGAGGTCTGTGGGTCGCGGCCCATGCGCGCTGTGCCCATCTCGTGAATTCCGAGTCCCGGCGGCGAAGGTTTCTGAAACACGGAGATTTCCGTGGCACCCGACGCGGCGAGAATTTCGGCGGCCTGGACGGCAATGTCCTTGGACATGGTCAATTCGTTGTCGCCCCAAGCGCAGTGAATTTTCAAGGTTGGGATGCCCCAGGCATCGACTTTTCCCTTTTCAATTTCGACGTAATTATTGTGGTTTGGCAGGCACTCGCCGAAGCCGTTGAGACTCATGTGCCACGGACCGGGCATCTTCAGCGCGTTCTTGAATTCCGGCCCCAGACCGACCATCGACGAGCCGCGCGACCATCCTTCGCGGCTTCCGCCGCCCTGATAGCCATAGCCGCGCAAAAAATCCGCCTGCTTGGTTTTTACATTCCTGAACCGTGGAACGTAAATGCCATTGGGGCGGTTGCCGAAAGGCATCTTGTCTTCATGGCCCGGCATCCTTCCGCTCGCACCGGCGCCCATATGATGGTCCATGAGATTGTGGCCAAGCTCTCCGCTGCTGTTGGCGAGTCCGTTCGGAAACTCAGGAGTCGCGGAATTGAGAAGAATGCGCGTGGACTCAAGAGTCGAAGCGCAAACAAAAAAGACGCGCGCTTTAAATTCGAGGGCGTTTTTGGTTTGCGCGTCAATTACCTTAACGCCGGTGACGCGTCGCGTCGCGGAATCAAAATTCAGGCTGTGAACGACGCTGTAGGGACGAATGGTAAAACGCCCGGTTTTTATCGCGGCCGGAAGAGTCGAACTCAAGCTGCTAAAATAGGACCCGGTAATGCAGCCACGGTGGCAGACGCCGCAGTAGTGGCAAGCGGCGCGTCCTTTGTGGACGCGCGTGAGGACGGCGGACCGGCCGATGGTCATCATGCGGTCGTCGAAATGTTTGGCAAGCGCTTCGCGCGCGTCGTGTTCGACACACGTCATTTCCATGGGCGGCAGAAATTTTCCGTCGGGCAGTTGCGGCAGCCCTTCGGCCTGGCCGCTGATGCCGGCGAACTCCTCGACGTAGTCGTACCAGGGCGCAATGTCCTTGTAGCGGATGGGCCAGTCTGCGGCGATGCCTTCTTTTACGTTGGCTTCAAAATCGAGATCGCTCCAGCGATAACTCTGGCGGCCCCAGGTGAGGGACTTCCCGCCGACTTGGCGGCCGCGAATCCAGGCAAAATGTTTGCCTTCCTCGCAGGAATAAGGATTGTCCACGTCGCTGACGAAAAACTTGTTGGAGTATTCATCGCAAGCGTAATAACACTCGCGCTGAATGGGCTGAGTGCCCATGCGCTTGACGTGATCGTCCCAACCGCGGTACCTAAGCTCCCAAACCGGAACGTGTTCGACGTAGTCTCGTTCCGGAGTGATGCTGCGCCCCGCTTCCAAGACCAGCGTGTTGAGCCCTTTTTCGGTGAGCTCTTTCGCCGCCCACCCACCGGTAATTCCCGAGCCGATAATGATTGCGTCGTAGGTATTGGCCGCCATGCGGGTCTCCCTTATGCCTTTCTCTCAGCAGCTACCGGTGCGCAACCATGCTGAGCGCCGGGGATGATTTGCAAGCCCAGTTCGCGGCTAAAACCAACTTCGGAGGTGTAGTAGCCGTGGAGCGTGATGCCTTTGAACACAGTAAAGAAATTGCCTCGCAGTTGCGTGTCCCATTCGGGGACGGTGTTGCCGTGACGCGCGGGGCGGCGGGGACCCATAGCAATGGCTTCATCCAACGCGCGCATCAGCGTGAGCTGCTGCACAGCAGAAGCATCGACGAAATCCTTTCCATACAGCTCGTTGCTTTGCTTGTCCACACCAGCAAGACCACTGAGAAAATTGTTGCGGTCGTCTTCGGTAGCCCATTCGGTGAGGATGACATCGATGAATTCATTGACGCGGGCGCCTTTGGCGCCTGGCGTGTCGGTCTCTGGAATGATGATCTCGCTCATGAGAACAACCGTGGCGTTTTGATGCGGATTGAGTGTGCGCAGCGCGTAGCCGGACGCTGGATGCGCCTCCTGAAAAAAGGCGAAGAGCTCCGGGGCGCTGGCGGCAGCTACAGCACCCGTCGCAAGAAATTTCAAGGCGTCACGCCGTTGCATAGTACCTCCCTAAATCGTTTTCTTCCGATTCCTCATCCTTCGAGAATTTCTTTGCGCACGTTTTTCAACACATAGGCGGCGCGCTCGACGCCTAACTCGCCGGAAAGAATGGGATCTTCATTCTCAATGCTGAGGATCCCTTCGTAGCCGATGTCCATGTAAGCCTGTAAGACGGACTTCCACAAACTCGCGCTATGGCCGTAGCCCACGGCGCGGAACGTTTCCGAGGCGTTGCTGAGATCGCTGGTCTCGAAAGCAAAATTCAGCACGCCATATTTCGCAACGTTCTCCGGAAAAAATACTGTGTCCTTCATGTGCGCGTGATAGAGCATGCCTTTCTTGCCCAGAAAATGGATCACCTCGACTGGGTCGCATCCCTGCCAAAAGAGATGGCTTAAGTCGCAGTTTGCGCCGATCTCTTCACCGACCGCTTCGCGCAGTTTCAGAAGCGTACGCGGATTATAGACAACAAAGTTGGGATGCATTTCGAGAGCAATGCGATGTACACCGTGCTCGCGCGCGAATTTCGCGGCTTCCTTCCAATAGGGAATGACTTTTTCTTTCCACTGCCAGTCCTGCATCTGAGCGTACTCAGGCGGCCAGCGATAGGTGATCCAGTTTGGCTGGAGATCCGTCGGCGTACCGCCGGGGCAGCCGGAAAAGCCCACGATCACCTTCACACCCAGCCTCTCAGCTAGAAGGACTGTTCTGCGGAAACTTTCAGCGTCGCGCGCTGCGTGCTTTTCGTCTGGATGCACGGGGTTGCCATGGCAGCTCAGCGTGGCCACATGAATGCCACGATCCTCAAATTTCTTCTGCCACGCCTTGGCCTTGGCGGGGTCGGTAAGAAGGTCCTCCACCGGGCAGTGATGCGTGCCCGGATAACCACCGGTGCCGATCTCCATGGCTTCAAGACCGAGGGCGCTCACCTTATCAAGCATCTCGTCGAGAGAAAATTTGTCGTAGACCGGGTCGAAGACGCCGATGGGAATTTTTCGCTTAGCTGAGGAGGACGCCGTCGATTGCTTCCTCGAAGCGGGAGTAGCACCAGCAATGGAGTCCTTCATAGTGACTCCTCCAGGAACAGCCGCAGCCAGCAGTCCTCCGCCGGTCGCGGCGAGAAATTGCCTGCGGTCAACCGACTTACTACCTCGCGAGCTGCCCATGCCGAACCCCCAATAGCGCCCTTCTCACCCCGGCCAAAATACGACCCGCGGCATTATACGCCTCCTGAGCGGGAGAGGAAGTCACAAAATCGTTTTAGTTGGGACGAAAGAACAAAAATGCGCTGCGAAAAAGCGAGCACTCACAACCGGGCCAACGGGTAACGCAAACCGGACAATTCCGGGTTTAGGGCTTCTTGCGAGTCAGCGCGTCCAGGGCTGGGATTGAAACAGCGGTAGTCATTACGCGTTCGGCGGGCATCTTCCGATTCTGAAGCGCGTCGACAAGCATTTCGATTGCCTGTCCGGCGTTTGGAGGAACAAAGATGGTGGCTGTAAGCAGCCCGCTTCGCACCCAGGCTTGACCTGTTTTCGGCAGGCCATCGCAGCCGGTAAATGGCAGCTTGAGCCATCGGTCGCGTTCGTCCTCGTTTGTCAATTCCTTGAAGGCATCGCGGGCGCCAATGGCCATCGCGTCGTCTTGCGCGCAAATGAGGTCGATGGCCGCTCGCTGAGAGGTCGTCAGCTTGAGCCAGGAGCGCACAGATCGTTGTGCGCTTTCCTGAGTCCACTGGGCCTTGAGCGTCGTAACCTGTATGCTGGCGGGCTTGGTTTCTTGCATGCCTACCGTTCGTTCTTTGGCTGCGGAATTCTCCGAGGGTCCCTGGATATAGAGAACGGAACCTCCGCTTCGAAGCAGCGCGGCCATCTGACGACCCTGAATGCGGCCAATTTCGACGTGGTCGGAACTAACGGCAAAAAGCGGCGCCGTCGAAGTCTTGCGCAGCTCCTCGATGTAGTTTGCGTCGCGATTCAGGATCACCCAGCCGATTCCAGCGCTGACCGCTGCCTTCGCCACCTGCGGCAATGCCGTGCCTCCGACAGGTTCGAAAATGATGGCATCCGGACGCGACTCCTTCGGTGCTTGAACGGCTTTCAAGATCTGCGTGCTCTGGTTGATGGCGTCGTTTTGCGCGTGGACGATCTGCACCTCCACGCCCGTTTTGCGCGCGGCTTGGTCCGCGGATTCCGACTGCTCGATTTGGTAGTCGTTATCGTCGGTTGTAAGAGAAACCAGGAATTTAAGTCTTTTCATTCTCGTCTCAAGATGGATGGTTATATTCCAACATAAAGATGCTCGCTAAACGCTGCAGACTGCCGGATTGGTGCCTAGCCTGCCACTCTTGGACTCTTGATTACGTTCGCAGACGCGATAAGCCAACACGCTAGTGCTTTGCGAAGTCATCGAGTGCGGCGCTGAGTCGCTCGAGGCCGGCGCGCAGCCCTCCGGTCTCGCCGCCAATGCCGATCCGGAAATGCTGCGGCATTTCAAAGAATGTTCCCGGCACAACCGTGGTCTCGTACTTTTCGCGCAACAATTTGAAAAATGCTTCTGGATCGCCATGGGTGAGGCGGGGGAAAAACACCGTGCCGGCGGGCGGGCGGAAGCATTCGAGATCGCGGCGCGAATCGAAAAAGGATTCCATTACGGCGCGATTGGTGGCGAGGAGCGCCCGTGCCCGCTCGCGAAATTGTTGCAGATGATCGAATGCCATGACGGACATGCGCTCGGCAGGATGCGCCGCTACGGCTCCGAACAAATCATTGAGAAGCCAGATGCGCTTGGCGACGGCCGGCGCGGCGAGCACCCAGCCACAACGCAGCCCGCTCAATCCATAGACCTTCGTCAGGCTGCTTGTAACGATAAAAGGATTGTCAGCCGCGGAGGCAATGGTTTGGCCGATCGGAAAGCAAAATGGCGCACCGCCCTCGAAGAGCATTTCGAGATAGACCTCATCCACCAGCACATGTGCGCCAATGCGGTGTGCCATTTCGCCAATCTCACGGAGTGTTTTTTCCGGAATCAGTGCACCGCTCGGATTGTGCAGATTGCTCAGCACAACGAGCCGCGTTTCGCGTGTGATTGTGCGGGCGATCTCTTCCGGATCAAGCGCGAATCCCGTTTCAAAACTCCGACGGATTCGCTTCACGCGCGCTCCCAGATAGTGCGCGACGTCGAGCAGAGGGCCATAGACCGGCTGTTCGATCAGCACCTCGTCGCCCGGGTCAAGCACAGCGGCCAACGCAAGGTGATTGGCCATCGACGTACCGGTTGCCGCGACCACGCATTCTTTAGGTATTCCGTTGTGACGCGCCAGCTTTTCTTGCAGCGGCCCGTAACCGTAGCCACCCGGCGCTGTAACTTCGAATTCCTCTATCCGCAAAGGAAACTCCGCAAGGGGAACTCCGATCAGTCCGCTGGTCGCCAAATTAAAGCGTGCATGCGAGCGCGTTTTCGCCCATTCCATGTACACCGAACGCTTTGTTCGTTCCCCGCCGCTCATGTTCCTCTTTCTCCCTTATTTTTCGCGCGCCACAGATAGTATGCAGGCAAACCTGCGATGGCGATGACCAGACCGATGAGCGAGCGTTTGGGATCATGAGCGAAAGTGCTCACCACAACGATCCATTCTGCCGCGATAAACAGCAAGGTCGTCCACGGGTGTCCCGGTACGCGATACTCGATCGCGGCTGAACTTTGGTTCGCTGCGCGCCGCCGCAATATAAGTAAGCACACTGCCGTCAGGCCAAAGAACAAGGAGTCCATTGCCACAACGTAGTTAACGACTTGCGCGTAGGTGCCTGTGAGTGCAATGACGATTGCCCAGACGCCCTGCAGCAGGATAGCGACTACCGGCACGTGCGTCCGCGGATCGATCCACGCTACACCACGGAAAAAGATACCGTCTTCCGCCATCGCGAAATAGACGCGCGGGGCCGTAAGCATCGATTGTCCGAGAAACCCAAATGCCGAGAAGGCAATTCCCGCGGCAATGAGCGAGCCGCCGCGAGGCCCGAGCAGTTCGCGCATCACGGAAGACGCCGGCGTCATCGTGGCCGCGAGCCCAGCGGGCCCCAGTGCACGCACGTAAACGAAATTCACGGACGTGTACACCGCGATGACGCCCAGCACCCCCAATAGAAGGCCACGCGGCAAAGTCTTCTTCGGATCGCGCACCTCGCCGCCCAAAAAGCTGGATGTCTGCCATCCTCCGTAAGCGAACAAGACGGGTGTCATGGCAGCGCCGAAAGTGAAAACTAATCCCATAGACATCGGCTGGTCCAGCACAGGGCGCCAGAAGATTTGCGAGGGTCCACCGCGAAGAAAGCTGAAGAACTCCAGCATTCCGATGGCAGCAATCGCAGCCATGGTCATCGCCGATTGCACGTGGCTGCCCGCGCGAACCCCCAGGCAGTTAATCACCGTGAGCAGAGCTAGAGCGGAGGCGGCGATGAGAGAGGCGCTGACCTGCCAGTGTGTCAGCTCGAGAAAATATCGGGCAAACGTTACGGCCACAGCAGCCATACCGCCCGTCTGAATCACAAGCAGAAGTACCCAGCCGTAAAGGAATGCAACGGCGGGATGAAGCGCCTCGCGCAAATACGCATACTGACCGCCAACGACCGGCAAACGCGCAGCCAACTCCGCATAAATGAAGCCACCGAGCAAGGCGATCAGGCCGCCAGCGATCCAGGCGCTTAGAATAAGCGCGGAAGTATGCACTCGCTCTGCAACCAAGTAAGGATTGATGAAGATCCCTGCGCCGATGATCCCGCCCATCACGGCCATCGTCGTGCCAAATAATCCAAGCTGCCGCGCGAGCCCGCGGCCTTGCGACGTTCGTTGGCTCAGGTTTTCAGGCATCGTCGAGTATCTGGCTGGCGGTGCTCGCAACTGCACTCCCCTCGCCGCTAGCTGCGATTGGCGCGTACTCTAACACCCTCGGTACTGTTCACAAAATTGGACCGTCGGAAGCGTTGTCCGACAGACAGGCGAATTTTGCGCGAGGTGGTTGGTGATCGACCGCTGCATGGCGGTCTGGGACTCGAGAACTGCGCGCTTGCCGCTACCCGATACACGAAGTTTAGGAGTATTATGACCCCAGATTTCAGGTCTCTTATGCAATCGACGGGTGGGTCATATGTGTACGCGTATTCTGAAATTTCTCCGTGTCATTCTAATTTTATCTTGCGGGTTTTTGCTGCCGGTCGAGGTGTGGGCAGGGAACCCAGTACCGTGGCCAGGCGGGCAAGCCCCTTATTCTAGTAGCCCTAGCGTCATTGCGGGTCAAGCCCACTTCGAAGATGTGGACAAGCAGGGGGACATTGACGTCTATGTGAAAGGACCAAACGGGGCGCCGCTGGATGGCTCAGCGGTGCTGACGTTGACGAAATTAGACGGTGCATTCATTGATCAGAAAACCGCAAAAAACGGTTATGCCAGGTTTAATGGCGTGCGAGCGACAGAGTATAGAATTCAAGTGCTGGCTCCCAAGTACCAAGCAACTGCAAAGCAACTCGAGGTTCAAGAACGTTCGCTCGCCAAGATCACCATCGAGATGACTCCGCTGTCCGCGGAAGATGCCGCGTCCTCGGTGGGCCTCTACGCACTTGCTCCCAAAACGCAAAGGGAAGTGGCGAAGGCGGTGGAGGATCTGCGGGCTAAGAAGACCAATGATGCGCGCAAGCATCTGGAGGCCGCGCAAAGAGCGGCGCCCACGAGCGCGGAGATTGAATACCTCTTCGGCGTCTATTCGTCGCAGGTGAACGACCAATTGCAGGCCAAAGCGCATTGGATGAAGACTCTTCAGCTGAATCCCAAACACTTGAGCGCGCTCCTCGAGGTAGGCCAAGACTTATTGCAGGCGAACAAATCGGCCGAAGCGATGCCGTATCTGACGCGGGCGGCCGAAGCCGAACCGTCTTCCTGGCGCGCCCATGCGCTTCTCGCGGAAGCGTTGGTGTTGCAGCACCAGAACGACGAAGCCGCCAAACACGCCGAGCGAGCGATCCAGTTGGGGCACGAGCGGGCGATCACTGTGCAGCCGCTATTGGCCCGTGCTTTGGCCGCGCGCGGAAATAGGGATGAGGCCACAAAGGTAATGCAAGCCTACGTGAAGGCGCATCCCGCAGATACGGCGGCCAGTAAAGACCTTGAAACACTGAAGCAAGCTGGCGATGTATCCAGCGATGCTGCGGCGGCAGCCAGCGAAATGGCGGCCATGAACAAGGACGCCACTGCCTTGCCGATGGCTTCGAAATGGATGCCGCCTGACGTGGACGAGAAAGTGCCGCCCGTGGAAGCCGGGGCCTCCTGCCCAGTGGATGACGTGGTGGACAAGGCTGGGAAGCAACTCATAACGCTGATCAGCGATGTGGACCGGTTTGCGGCAACGGAATCGCTTACGCATGAATCCATCAACAAGTCTGGGCTCGCCTCTTACCCGGAAAGGCGCAAGTTCGATTACGTGGTTTCCATTCAGGAAGTGCAGCATGGCTATCTGAATGTGGAAGAATACCGGAACGCCGGCGGTTCTCCTGCGGAATTTCCGGACGGCGTGGCGACAAACGGACTGCCAGCTCTCGTTCTGATTTTCCATCCTTACAACGCCATAAACTTTGAGATGAACTGCGAAGGATTGGCGCGATGGAATGGCGGTCTCGCGTGGCAAATTCACTTTAAGCAAAGGACTGATAAGCCGAACACGATCAAGAGGTACAGGATCGGGGCGGACGGCCCATCTTATCCAGTCGCCCTAAAGGGACGCGCCTGGATTTCAGCGGATAGTTATCAGATCGTGAGGCTGGAGACAGACTTGGTCTCGCCCGTGCCGCAAATTCGATTGGTGGCCGATCACACCGCGGTCGAATATGGCCCGGTGAGATTCACCAAAGGCAATGTGAATATGTGGCTGCCCCAGAGCGCCGAAGTGTATTACGACTGGAAAGGACGGCGCACTCATCGCCGCCACAGTTTCAGCAATTACATGCTCTTCGGCGTGGAAGATAAGCAGAAGATCACGGTGCCGAAAGTCGATGACGTGCCGGCAGATGGTGCACCCGCCGAACTCCCAAAACAAAAGCCCTAGCAAAACAAGTCGTTTCAGCCCGATTTGCGTCCCACACCATTACGTAAGATTTAAAGTCTGAAGTACCTCATTTGATCGAATTGTGCGTTTGGCGGCGAAGAAACTGGCCTGCGCCGGGGCGGCCGACAAATTTCCCAGCGTCAATCACGGTACGGCCCCGTGAGAAGACGGTCTTTGGCGCACCTTTGATTTGAATGCCCTCGAACATTGAATAGTCCACGCGCATGTGGTGGGTTTTTGCGCTGATGACTTGTTCTTCGTTCGGGTCAAAAATCACGAGGTCGGCGTCCGATCCTACTGCGATGGTTCCTTTGCGGGGATAGAGACCAAAGAGTTTTGCGGGGGCGGTGGCCACAAGCTCGACGAAGCGGTTGGCAGAGAAGCGCTTTCCGTGGACTCCGCCGGTGTAGATGAGGCTGAGGCGGTGCTCGATGCCCGGGCCGCCATTTGGAATTTTCGTGAAATCGTCCTTGCCCATTTCTTTTTGCTCTTTGAAGCAAAACGGGCAGTGGTCGGTCGAGACCACTTGCAGGGTGTCCTTCGCGAGTCCTTGCCAGAGTTTTTCCTGATGCCATTTCTCGCGCAGGGGCGGCGTAAAAACATATTTGGCGCCCTCGAAGCCCGGAGCGTCCATGTTTTCGAGAGAAAGATACAAATATTGCGGACAAGTCTCCGCATAAGCGGGCAGGCCCCGGTCGCGCGCTTCGCGAACCTTTTCGAGTGCTTCGTTGCAGGAGAGATGAACGATGTACACGGGCGCTCCGGCCATTTCCGCCAGCGCGATGGCGCGCGAGGTGGCTTCCGCTTCGGCGGTCGTGGGCCGCGTTAGCGCGTGGTACTTCGGCGCACGCTTGCCTTCCGCCAGAGCTTGTTGAACGATCACGTCGATCGCGCCGCCGTTTTCCGCGTGCATGCAGATCAATCCATTGTGTTTGGCCGCTTGGCGCATGGCGCGAAAAATTGTGGCGTCATCGAGCATGAACACGCCGGGATACGCCATGAACAG
>Ga0073928_10008415_pt1 | contig 12960 bp, 11 predicted proteins | sample PaiPotPPA55metaG_FD_76969 | JGI IMG/M metagenome (GOLD analysis project Ga0073928, IMG submission 76969) | Iron sulfur acid spring bacterial and archeal communities from Banff, Canada, to study Microbial Dark Matter (Phase II) - Paint Pots PPA... ...
CGGGAGAAGCCCGGGGTCTCGTCGCCGACCTCGGCGACCAGCAGTGACACGCCGGCGGCGCCCAACGAGGTGTCCGTCTTGACTGCGATGATCAGCAGGTCGCACAGCCGGCCGTTGGAGATGAAGGTCTTGGCACCAGTGACGAGATACTCGTCGCCGACCCGTCTTGCACGGGTTGTTATCGCCTGGAGGTCTGAGCCGGTACCGGGTTCGGTCATCGCGATCGAGCCCACCCACTCTCCGCTGCACAGCTTGGGCAGCCACCGCTTCTTCTGCTCCTCGGTGGCGTAAGCGAGGAGGTAGTGCGCGACGATCCCCTCGCTCACGGCGAAGCCCATGCTGTCGGCGCCGGCCCTGACCTGCTCCGCGATCAGGACGGCCAGATTGGCGAAGCTACCTCCGCCACCGCCGTACTCCTCGGGCACCGACATGCCCAGCAGACCGAGCTGGCCGGCACGGGCATAGAGGCTCTTGTCCGGATGCCCCTGCGCGGCGTACTTCTCCTCGTTCGGGGTGACCTCCTTCTCGAAGTACGTGCGTGTCAGGGCGCGTACCGCTTCGAGCTCGTCGTCACTCCAGCGTGGGCGTTCGGTCATAAGTCCTCTCCTTCCAACGGGTCGATGCGGTCGGGGTCTCGCCACGGCAGGAAGTCCGGCTGGTCCTTGCCCACAGAACCCGTGAACGCGGGCGGTCTGCGCTCCAGGAAGGAGACGACGCCCTCGACCGCATCGGCGCTCTGCGCGCAGCTCGCGATGAGCCGGGAGTCCAGGGCGAAGGCGGGCTCCGGAGAGGCCAGGGGGCTCATCCGGTACAGGGCTTGGCGGATCACGGCGGTCGATACCGGCGCCGTCCTGGCGATGAGGTCACGGGCGAGCAGATATGCCTGGTCCAGTACGTCAGCAGGCTTGTACAAGGCCGACACGAGACCTGCGGTCAGCGCCTCCTCAGCCCCGATCAGGCGTCCGCTGATCATCCAGTCCATGGCGCGGCCCATGCCGACGAGCCGGGGCAGGAACCACGTCGAGCCGCCCTCCGGATAGATGCCACGGCGGGAGAAGACGAAGCCGAACCTGCTGTCGTGCGCGGCGATCCGGAAGTCGGCCGGCAGGATCATCGTCGAGCCGACCCCGACCGCGGCGCCGCGCACTGCGGCGATGACCGGCTTGCCGCTGCCGAACAGCAGCCGGGTGACGCGGGTGGCCGGCTCGGACCACGGCGACGAGGCGGCCGGGGCCGGGTCGTCCGCCTCCGTGACGCCGAGGCCGCCGCCGCTCAGATCGGCGCCGACACAGAAGTCCTCGCCCGCGCCGGTGAGCACCAGCACGCGGACGTCCTCGTCCGCGATCGCCGCGCGCAGGGCGTGAGCCGCCTCGTCGGCCATACGGATCGTGTAGCCGTTGCGGGATTCGGGCCGGTCCAGGGTGACGGTCGCTATGCCCTCGTGCACTTCGTAGGTGATCTGCGTGTACTCCATCGGACTCCTCCGCAGTCTGGTGCGCCCGTCATGGCGGGTCGGCGGTGAGGACTGTGCGCATCATCAGGGTCCGCAGTTCCTGCGCGAGGCGCGGGCGGGCCATGAAGCGCCCGGTCTGAGCGAGGTCGTTGACGACGGCGAACGCGGCGTGGACCCGGATGCGCGTCTCCTTCGGGGACTGCTCCGGCGCGGCCGCCGCGACCAGTTCGACCCAGAACTCGGTATACGCACGCTGCCAGCGGCGCACCTCGGTACGGTCCCGGTCCGGAAGGTTGTGGCCTTCGCGGAAATAGGCGGCCACCAGGTCGCGGTGCCCGATCACGACGTCCACGTAGGAACCGACGCACAGTTCGAGCGCGGCCCGAGGGGGCAGGCTGGCCGCACGCACCTGATCCACGGCCTCGCTCAACCGCTCGCCGATCCGGGTCGCGGCGGCCTGCAGCAGCTCCATCTTTCCGCCGATGTGGCTGTAGATACTCGGTCCGGCGATCCCGGCCGCGGCGCCGATGTCCTCGACGGTCACCGCGTGGTACCCGCGCTCGCGGAACAGCCGGGCGGCGACGGCGAGCAGCTGCTTCCTTCGGGTGTCGAGTCCGGGCGGTTCCGTGGTCGATGCCGCAGTCCGGATCGGGCCCTCTGCTTCGCCCGGGACAGGCAGATCCGCGGCGAGCAGGTCGAGGGCGGTCGCCGTCAACAGCCGCTCCAGCTCCGCCTGCGGGGGCCGAACGCGGTGGTCGGAGATGCTGCCGAAGACGCTCAACGCCGCCCAGGTCAGCAATTCGGCGTCCGGTTCGGGCAGCTCAGGCCGCAGGAGGTGAAGTTCGCGCACGAGCGGGATCACGCCGCGCGCCGACGCGTCCGCCACACCGACCCGTTCCTCAGTGCCCAGATACCGCCCCTCCCGCCGCCACAGCATGCCGAATTCCGGGTTCCTGACGACGAACCCGGCGAACTGCGCGTACACCTGCGCCAGCCGCTGCCGCGACGGTTTGCCGTGCGGGGCGGCGCGATCGCCCAGGCTCCGCTCGACGAGCTCGGCGGTCTCCTCGAGGCCCTCGCACAGCAGGTGGACGAGAATCGCCTGCTTGCTCCGGAAGTGCCGGTAGATCGCCGGGCCGCTGACCCCGGCTGCGGCGGCGATGTCGTTGACCGAGACGTTGTGGAACCCCTTCTGCGCGAACAGCTCGGCGGCGATCCGGGCGAGTTGCTCGCGCCGGGATCGCCGAGGGGGGCCGGACGTCGGCATGCAGCGGATCCTCTCCAAAATGTTAATCGTGACTAGGCAGATAGTAGGCGCCACTTTCCCTTGACAGCAAGTAGTGGGATCAGCCAGGTTAATAGCCATTAGGCAGATCTGGCGCCGGGCGCGGATGGATCGGCACGCAAAGGAGCGTCTCCGTTGACCACTGAAGCTTTCGTCTACGACGCGATCCGGACCCCTCGGGGCCGGGGCAAGAGGACCGGTTCGTTGTACGGGGTCAAGCCCGTGTCGCTGGTCGTCGGACTGATCGACGAGGTCCGGCGCCGCAATCCCACCCTGGATCCCGAGCTGATCGAGGACGTGGTGCTCGGCGTGGTCACCCCCGTCGGCGATCAGGGCTGTGATATCGCCAAGACAGCGGCGCTGGTGGCAGGGCTGCCCGACACCACGGCGGGTGTGCAGGTCAACCGATTCTGCGCGTCGGGTCTCGAGGCGGTGAACCTCGCGGCGCAGAAAGTGCGGGCGGGGTCGGAGGACCTCGTTCTGGCCGGCGGGGTCGAATCGATGTCCCGGGTGCCGATGGGCTCGGACGGCGGGGCGTGGCCGATGGACCCGGCCACCGCGTACGACACCTACTTCACGCCGCAGGGCATCGGCGCGGATCTGATCGCGACCATCGAGGGCTTCTCCCGCGAGGACGTGGACGGCTACGCCTTGAGGTCGCAGGTGCGGGCCGCGACGGCGCAGGAGGCCGGGTTCTTCAAGGACTCGGTGGCCCCGGTACGGGATGTGAATGGCCTGATAATCCTCGAGCACGACGAGCACATCCGGCCCGGCACCACCCTCGAGGCGCTCGCCGCGCTCCCGCCCTCGTTCGCCCAAATCGGCGAGGCCGGCGGCTTCGACGCGGTGGCGCTGCAGAAATACCACTGGGTCGAGCGGATCGAGCACGTACACACCGCGGGAAACTCCTCCGGGATCGTCGACGGCGCGGCGCTGCTGCTCATCGGCAGCGAGCAGGCCGGACGGGACGCGGGCCTGCGGCCGCGGGCGCGCATCGTGGCCACCGCCCTGTCCGGCTCCGACCCGACGATCATGCTGACCGGTCCGGCCCCGGCCACCCGCAAGGCGCTGGCCAAAGCCGGGCTCACCGTCGAGCACATCGATCTGTTCGAGATGAACGAGGCCTTCGCCGCCGCCGTCCTGCGCTTCGCGAAGGATCTGCAGATCCCGCTGGAGAAGGTGAATGTCAACGGCGGGGCGATCGCGCTGGGCCATCCGCTGGGCGCGACCGGCGCGATGCTGGTGGGCACGGTGATCGACGAGCTGGAGCGGCGCGGACAGCGCTACGGCCTTTGCACCCTGTGCGTGGGCGGCGGCATGGGCATCGCCACCGTCATCGAGCGCCTGTGAAACCGCCGAATCAGCCGGCGACCCGACCGCGACCACCGAGACGAGAGAGTTCTGCGATGACCGAGCACACCCACTTCCGCTGGGATCACGGCGAGGACGGCGTTCTCGTCCTGACCATGGACGCCCCCGACCAGTCGGCCAACACCATGAACCAGGCCTTCCTCAACGACCTGGCCGGACTGCTGGACCGGCTCGAGGCGGAGAAGGACACGATCGCCGGCGTGGTGATCACCTCCGCGAAGAAGACCTTCTTCGCGGGCGGAGACCTTAGGGAGCTGATAAAGGCGCGGCCCGAGGACGCTGCAGAGGTACTCGCGTTCTCCTCCAGTACCAAGTCGCTGCTGCGCAGGCTGGAGACGCTCGGACGGCCGGTGGCCGCCGCGATCAACGGCACAGCGCTCGGCGGCGGACTCGAGATCGCCCTGTCCTGCCATCACCGCATCGCCCTCGACACCGCGGGCGCGCAGATCGGCCTGCCCGAGGTCGGCCTCGGCCTGCTGCCCGGCGCCGGCGGCGTGGTACGTACCGTGCGCATGCTCGGCATCACCAGCGCCCTGACCGACGTGCTGCTCAGGGGACAGCGCCACTCGGTCTACACCGCCCTGCAGATCGGGCTGATCGACGAAATAGTGGGCACGCCCGAGGAATTGCTGGCCCGGGCGAAGCAATGGGTGAAGGAGAACCCTGAGGCCGCGCAGCCCTGGGACGTCAAGGGCTACAAGATCCCCGGCGGCACGCCGTCGACACCGGCGTTTGCCGCCGCCCTCCCGGCGTTCCCGGCGAACCTGCGCAAGCAGCTCAAGGGCGCGAACTACCCGGCGCCACGCAACATCATGGCCGCGGCCGTCGAGGGAGCGCAGGTCGATATCGAGACCGCCTTCACCATCGAGAGCCGCTACTTCGTGCAACTGGTTACCGGCCAGATCGCGAAGAACATGACTCAGGCCTTCTTCTTCGACCTCCAGCACATCAACGGCGGCGGCAGCCGTCCCCAGGGTCAGGAAATCTGGCGCGCGACTAAGGTCGGGGTGCTGGGCGCGGGGATGATGGGCGCCGCCATCGCCTACGTCTGCGCCCAAGGCGGCATTGACGTGGTGCTCAAGGACATCACCGTCGAGGCCGCCGAGAAGGGCAAGGGCTACTCGGCGCAGTTGCTGGACAAGGCCGTTGCGCGCGCAAAGACCAGCCGCGAGCGCGCCGACGAGGTGCTCGCCCGGATCGACCCGACGGCCGACGCCGCAGATCTGAACAGCTGCGATCTGGTCATCGAGGCGGTCTTCGAGAACCCCGAGGTAAAGAAGAAGGTGTTCCAGGAGATCGAGGACGTCGTCGCCCCCGGCGCGCTGCTCGGGTCCAACACCTCGACCCTGCCCATCACCGCGCTCGCAAGCGGCGTGCGGGACCAGGAGAACTTCATCGGACTGCACTTCTTCTCGCCCGTGGACAAGATGCCGCTGCTCGAGATCGTCGTCGGCGACAAGACTTCTGACGCCGCGTTGGCCAGGGCCCTCGACTTCGCCACGCAGATCGGCAAGACCCCGATCGTCGTCAACGACAGCCGCGGTTTCTTCACCAGTCGCGTGATCGGCAAATTCCTCGAAGAAGCCATGGCCATGCTCGGCGAGGGCATCCATCCCGCCTCGATCGAGCAAGCCGCACTCCAGGCCGGCTATCCCGCCCCGGCCCTGCAGTTGATGGACGAGCTGACGCTGACCCTGCCGCGCAAAATCCGCCAGGAGTACATCGCCGCGCTGGAGAGCGAGGGCCGGCGGTGGCGCAGGCACGGGTCTGAGGCGGTGATCGACCGGATGACCGACGAGTTCGGCCGCAAGGGCCGCTCCACCGGCGCAGGCTTCTACGCATACGAGAATGGCAAGCGCATCGGGCTGTGGCCGGGCCTGGTCGAGCACTTCACCGAACCCGGCCATGAGATCCCCTTCCAGGACATGACCGAGCGCATGCTCTTCGCCGAAGCCATCGACACCGTGCGCTGCTTCGATGAAGGCGTCCTGCGCTCCATCCCGGACGCCAATATCGGCTCCATCCTCGGCATCGGCTTCCCCGGCTGGACCGGCGGCGTCATCCAATACATCAACCAGTATCCAGGCGGCACCGCGGGCTTCATCGCCCGCGCACGCGAACTGGCCGACCTGTACGGCGAGCGCTTCGTCATCGCCGACTCACTGGTGGAGAAGGCCGCGAGGGGCTAGCTGATGGCGATCGACCTGACCGTGAACGCCGCCATACGCACCCTGAGCCGCCGCACCGCCGGGTTCATCCGCGACGTCGTCGTGCCCGCCGAACTCGCGATGCTGGCCGGATCCGGCACTCCCGACGACGCACTGCGGATCCGGCTCCAGCAGGCGGCTCGGGCGGCAGGGGTCTTCGCCCCCACGGCCCCGACGGAGCTCGGCGGCCTCGGCTTGAACCTGCGCGGCCAGTCCGTCGTCCTGGAAGAGGCCGGATACAGCCTGCTCGGCCCACTCGCAATGAACTGCGCGGCCCCCGACGAAGGGAACATGCACCTGCTCGAGATGATTGCGACGCGGCAACAGCGCGAGCACTACCTCGACCCGCTCGCCACGGGTGCGATCCGCTCCTGCTTCGCGATGACCGAGCCCCCGCCGGGGGCCGGTTCCGACCCGGGCCAGCTCGCCACGACCGCCCGGAGATCGGGGCAAGGCTGGCTGATCGAGGGCCGCAAGTGGTTCGCCACCGGAGCCGACGGCGCCGCGTTCGCCATCGTCATGGCCCGCACCGGAGGCACCGTTGACGCACCTGAGGCGACCATGTTCCTGATTCCGGTCGGCACTCCCGGCTTCCAGGTCACCAGGCACGTGCCGGCCCTCGACTCGGCATTCGTCGGAGGCCACGGCGAGATCGAACTGACAGACTGCCACGTCGGCGAGGACGCCATGCTCGGCAGTGCGGGCAAAGGCTTCGCGTACGCCCAAGTCCGGCTGGCGCCGGCGCGCCTGACCCACTGCATGCGCTGGATCGGCCTGGCCCGGCGGGCGCACACCATCGCGCTGGAGTACGTGCAAGGCCGGACCGCCTTCGGAAACCGCCTCGGCGAGCTCGGCATGGCCCAGCAGTTGATCGCTGACAACGAGATCGACCTCGCCACCTCGCGCGCGCTGATCCGCGAGGCCGCGTGGCTGGTGGACACCGGCGGCTCAGGCCGCCATGAGACCTCGATCGCCAAGACCTTCGTCGCCGAGGCCGTCGGCCGCATCGTCGACCGCTCTGTGCAGCTGTGCGGAGCCAGCGGGATCTCCGGCGACCTTCCGCTGAGTGCATACCTCCGGGAGGTCCGGGCGTTCCGGATCTATGACGGTCCGTCCGAGACCCACCGCTGGTCGATCGCCAAGCGCGCACTGCGTAACCACGCGCGCTCCACGCCGACGGAAAGCTGACGGTGATCCATGCCGACCGCGCATGACCCCCTCCTTGCCGGGTTGGATCTGCCCGCGCTGCAGAAGTACTTCGAGACCCACGTCCCGGAAACCCAAGGCCCGCTGACCGCGCAACTGATCCAGGGCGGACGCTCCAACCTCACCTATCAGGTGAGCGACGGGATCGACCGCTGGGTCGTCCGCAGGCCGCCGCTAGGGTTCCTCACGCCGTCCGCGCACAACATGGAACGCGAATACCGAGTGATGGCCGCCTTGCAAGGCAGTGCCGTCGCCGTACCGCGTACTCGGGGCTACTGCGCCGACCAATCCGTGATCGGCGCACCGTTTACCGTCGTCGAGTTCGTCGACGGCCTTGTCCTGCGCACCCAGGAAGATGTGGCCAGGCTCAGCCCGGAGCAGGCCGAGCGCTGCATCGAAGGCCAGATCGCGCAACTGGCCGATTTGCACGACGTCGACTACCGAGCCGTCGGGCTCGGCGGTTTCGGCCGCCCCGAAGGCTACCTTCGGCGGCAAGTCGATCGCTGGCGCAGCCAGTGGCAACTTGTCGCCACCCGTGAACTGCCCGGGCTGCTGCGTCTGCATCACGCGCTGGAGGCCGAGATCCCGGCCGAGAGCACGGCGGCGATCGTCCACGGCGACTTCCGGGTAGACAACACCATCCTCGATCCCGAGGACGTCCGCGTGGTGCGGGCCGTCCTCGACTGGGAGATGTCCACGATCGGCGACCCGCTCGCCGATGTCGGCCTCCTGCTGGCATATCGCGATCCCGCGATCGAAGGGCTGCTGCACCGGCCGGCGTCGAGCAGCCCGGCGTTTCCGAATCAGGACGCGCTCGCCGAGCAGTACTCCCGGACGAGCGGTCGAGATCTGGCCCGGCTGCCATTCCACGTCGCCCTGGCCTTCTTCAAGATCGCGGTGATCGCCGAGGGCATCCGTCAGCGCCACCTCAACGGTCACACCGTCGGGTCGGGGTTCGAGGACGTCGGACGCGCGGTGCCCGCCCTCGTGCGGGCCGGCCTGACAACCCTCGGCCTCGACCCGAATCCCGACCGGTGACGCGTAGCGGGAAGCAGTACAGGCAATCGGGCAGGGCCTCAGCGGCCGGGGCGGCGGCAAGGCGTAAGCCGTGTACTATGCCAAAATCCGTCACTGCCTCTGAACTGGCACTTTGCCGGTCACCTCAGGCAGCTCTCTGATACTCGTTGATGATGCCGCCGAGGCGTTGTCGGCGGCGGGTTACGGCGTCGAGCGGGATCACGACCGCTTCGTCGTGGTCGGGTGGCCTGTTGCCTCGGCCGCGGCCTTGATGGGGCCGGTGGGTGTTGAAGTGTTCCGCGTACTCGGCCAGGACCGTGGCCGCGTGCTGCTCGTTGTAGATCAGCATCCGGTCGGTGCACTCGGCCATCGCCGCGCGAGAGCAGGCGGAAGAGCACGACCCAAGATCATGCCGCGGCCCGGCGTGATTCACGAAACCGCAGGTCACAGGCGATATGTGGGTTCTGGCATAGTACAGGGCGCAGACGACCTCGGGAAGGCGCCACGCCCGACGGGGGCGCAAGTCGCGCGCATACCGTCGGGCGTGGTGGGCGATGGTCGAGTTTCAGCTTCAGCTTCAGTTTCAGCTCCAGCGGCTGATCTCGCCGTGCGGGTATGGCGCGAACCGGCCGCTCTCGGCGCCGATTTTGAGGCTGGTGAGGTAGGAGCCCCAGTTGGTGCTGCATCCGCTCATGAACTCACTCGGCTCGCGCCAGCCGGCGTGGGTGAACAGCAGGGTCGTGCCGTCCTCGCCGTGCGGGCGCAGGGTGAAGGTGATGAGCGTGTCGAGCCAGGAGTCGGGTCCTTGCTCCACGCGCCAGGTGATCTCGTCGGGCGTGTCGGCCATGACCTGCATGACCGCGGCCGGCTTGTCGGCGTCTGCGAAGTAGACGCCGAACGCGGCGCCGATCTCGGTGCCGCCGTCGAGCGGGCGCCCGGTCCACCAACGGGCGATGCCGTCGGTGCTGGCGACCAACTCGTGTACGTGCTTTGCCGGAGCGTCGATGCTGATCCGGTGCAGGATGTCGGGCATTGTCGTGTCCTTTCGACAGTAGGTGGTCAGGCGGCGACGAGGGCGTCGGCCGCGGAGGTGTCGGCGGGCGCCTTGGACGGGCGCTCGGTGATTCCGATGGCGGTGAGCGCGGCGAGTACGGCGAAGATCACGCTGGACCACAGCGCCGGGCGGAAGCCGGCGGTCACGGCGGCCGGGTTGCCGAGGCGTCCGTGGGCGGAGAACACGGCGCTGGCGATCGCGATGGCGAAGACCGCGCCGAGGCGCTGCGCCATGTAGATGACGCCCGATGCCTTGCCCATCTCCGCCTCGGTGACCGCGCTCAGGACGGCTGTCGGCACGGTGGGCAGCGCCATCGAGATGCCGATGCCCGCGACGAGAAGGGCGACATCGAGTTCCACCCAACTGGTCGACAGCGCGCCACGCGCGGCGACCCACGTGTAGCCGGCGGCTTGGAGCGCCAGGCCGCTCAGCATGATCGGTCGCCTCCCGATCCGGTCGGAGAGCGCGCCGGCGAGCGGTGAGATCAGCATCGGCGTGGCGAAGAACGGCAGCAGGCGCACGCCGGTCGAGATGGGCGAGTATCCCCGCGCGAACTGGAACTCCTGCGTGATCAGGAATGCCGCGCCGAACGTGGCCCCGGTCATCAGGAACGTCGTCAGGGTGCCGACCGCGAACGCCGGCTTGCGGAACAGGCGCATGGACACCATCGGCACGGGCGTCCGCCGCTCCCAGCCGACGAAGGCGATCAGGAGCGTTCCGCCGCCCAGGAGCGTCGCGAGGATCTCCGGATTCATCCATCCGGCGTCACTCGCGCGGACCAGCGCCCACACCAGGGCGACGACGCCGCCACTGACCAACCCGACGCCGACCGGGTCGAGCCGCTCGGGTGCGCCGTGGCTCTCCGGAAGCAGGCGGACACCGAGTACGAGGGCGACCAGTCCGATCGGGACGTTGAGCCAGAAGATCCAGTGCCAGTCGAGCCGCTCGGCGACCACGCCTCCGACGATCGGGCCGGCGGCGACGGCCAGTCCGGCAAGACCGCCGTAGACGCCGACGATCAAGCCGCGCCGCTCCGGTGGAAACGCGGTGGTGAGGATGGTCAGACTCAGCGGCATGACCACGGCGGCGCCAAGCCCTTGGACGGTGCGCGCGGCGACGAGCACGCCGATGGTCGGCGCCAAGGCACACGCGGCCGAGGAGAGCGTGAACAACGCCAGGCCGAGGTTGAAGACACGCCGCCGACCGAATCGGTCGCCGAGCGCGGCGGCGGTGATGATCCCCGCGGCGAACGCGATGCCGTAGGAGTTGACCGTCCATTGCAGGGACGCCACGTCGGCGTGCAGGTCACTCTGCATCCTCGGCAACGCGGTGATCACCACGAGCGAGTCGAGCACGACCATGAAATAGGCAGTCGAGGTCAGGCCCAGCACCCAGCTCAAGCGGGGCGTCGTGGACGGGGTTCGCAGGCTCGTCATCAGCTCGGCTCCCTTTATTCAGTGCGCCGCCTCTCGCGGCGGGTCTGGAGCTATGACGAACGGCACGGAGCCGGACGGACACCCGCGGCCGCAGAAAATCTTTCGGGTTCGTGTCCGTGCCGGGCGCGTGCGTTCGTCTGATACTTGAACGGCACTTGAATCCAGCATTGGAGGAGTGATGCAGTACGCACTGCTGGCCTACGGCCGCACCGACGAGTCGCGCGACGTGCCAGGCCGTATCGACGAGGCCATCGGCGTGGTCCTCGCCCGGCCCTACGTCACCGGTTGGGTGCGCCTGCACTCCGCCACGTCGGCGACCACGCTGCGAAGCAGCGAGGACAGGACGCTGCTGACCGACGGCCCGTTCATCGACAGCAAGGAATACCTCGCCGGGCTGATCCTGATCGAGGCGGAGAACCTCGATAAGGCGCTCGAAGTCGCTCAGGAGCTCCAGGACTCCCGCCCGGGCGGTGGTGCGATCGAGGTGCGGCCGGTGATCGAGAGCCTGTTCCGTGGCGCTTGACGCCGTCTTCCGCACCCACTGGGGTCGCGTACTGGCGACGCTGACCGGGCAACTCGGCGATATCGAACTGGCCGAGGACGCGGCAGCGGACGCCTTCGCGATCGCGGCCGAGCGCTGGCCGCGTGACGGAGAGCCGGCAAACCCCGTCGGCTGGCTCGTGGCGACCGCGCGCAACCGCGCCATCGACCAGCTCCGCCGCCGGCAGGTACTTGCCGCGAAGACGAAACTGCTCGCGCACGACCTGGAGCTCGCACCGGAGGCAGCGATGCACGATCCGGCCACCGCCGTCATCCCCGACGAACGACTCGAGCTCATCTTCACCTGCTGCCACCCGGCGCTCGCCCTCGACGCGCAGGTGGCGCTCACCCTGCGCACCCTCGGCGGACTGACGACCGAGGAGATCGCGCTCGCCTTCCTCGTCCCGTTCGAGACGATGAGCAAACGGCTGACCCGGGCCAAGCACAAGATCCGCGACGCGGGCATCCCCTTCGCCGTGCCACCCGACCACCAGCTGCCCGACCGGCTCGCCGCCGTCCTGGCCGTCGTCTACCTGATCTTCAACGAAGGCTGGGGCGGCGGACGAATCGACCTGGCCGCCGAGGCGATCGGTCTTGGCCGGGCACTGGCCGAACTCATGCCCGACGAAAGCGAGGCCGTCGCGCTGCTCGCGCTCATGCTCCTGCACGACGCCCGCCGAGGCGCCCGAATCAGAGACGCGCAGGTCGTCCCGCTCGACGAGCAGGACCGCACGCTGTGGGACGAGCAGCGCACGGCGGAAGGGCGCCAGTTCCTGCAGGCAGCGCTGACCCGCAGGCACAACGGGCCGTACCTCGTGCAGGCAGCCATCGCCGATCTGCACATGCAGCAGCCTCGCGACTGGCCACAGATCGCAGCGCTCTACGAGACTCTCGCCCGGCAAACCGGCTCCCCGGTCGTCGAGATGAACCGCGCCATCGCCGTCGCCGAGATCGATGGACCCGAGGCCGGACTGGCCATCCTCGACACCCTCGAACTCGACCACTACCGCTACTTCCACTCCACACACGCGGAGCTGCTACGCCGCGCCGGCCGCCACAGCGACGCCCGCCTTGCCTACCAGCGGGCGCTCGACCTTGCGCAGACAGAGCCCGAGCGACGATTGCTTCGAGAGCGACTCGCCGAATTGAACCCCTGCGACTGATCGCATCTTCAGCGCTGCGCTGCAAACGTAGAGGTGGGCAACCGGCCCGGCCGACCCTACCCAAGGAGCAACGCCGAGATGGCCGCAGTGGCGCAGACCCCGACAGACGAACTCAACATCCTGTACGAAGGCTTGGCCCCGACCGCGACAGCCGACTTCAATCGCGACGGCTTCATCCACCTCACCGGGGTGCTGTCGCCGGAGGCGATCGCAGAATACGAGCCGACG
>Ga0073928_10008416_pt1 | contig 12960 bp, 11 predicted proteins | sample PaiPotPPA55metaG_FD_76969 | JGI IMG/M metagenome (GOLD analysis project Ga0073928, IMG submission 76969) | Iron sulfur acid spring bacterial and archeal communities from Banff, Canada, to study Microbial Dark Matter (Phase II) - Paint Pots PPA... ...
ACGCGCGCGGCAGGCGAGCGCTCGAAGCACGTGCGCACGAATCGTGTGATGCCCAGCCGCAGCCGCTCGTGGTGGTCGTGCCCGGCGGCGGCGTCGGTCAGCACGTCCCGGATCAGCGCGCCGCCCTCTGCGGCCAGCACCTCCCGGAAACAATGCTCCTTCGAGGCGAAGTGCTCATAGAAGGCGGACTTCGACATCCGCGCCCGGGCCACGATCGCCCCGACCGACGTCTCCTCGTACCCGCGCTCGGCAAAAAGCTCCAGGCCTGACCGCAGCAGCCGCTGCCGGCGCAGCTGCACGCGAGCCTGGCGCCTCGACTCGACGCCCGGGGAGCCGGCCCGAACCGCCGCCGCAGCCGCCATCACTTCATTCTGGGGCGGCGGGCTAGTCTTTGGCCAGGGCGCGGGAGATGACCAACCGCTGGATCTCGCTCGTGCCCTCGAAGAGGGTGTAGATCTTGGCGTCGCGGTGCCACTTCTCGACCGGGAAGTCCCGGATGTAGCCGTAACCACCGCAGATCTGGATCGCCTGGTCTGTCACCTTCACCGCGACCTCCCCGGCTTTCAGCTTCGCCATCGAGCCCTCGGCCTTCTTGAACTCGCCACCGCTGCGGCCCTCCCACAGAGCCCGCCAGATGAGCGCCCGAGTGGCCTCGATCTCGGTGGCCATGTCGGCGAGCATGAAGGCGATCGCCTGGTTCTCGATGAGCGGGCGTCCGAACTGCTTGCGCTCCTTCGCGTACTGCAGTGCGAACTCGAACGCGGCCCTCGCGATGCCCAGGGCCATCGCGCCGACGATCGGCCGCGACAGCTCGAACGTCTTGAGCGCGCCCGACGAGCGCGAGTGGACCCCCTCGCGCGCCCGCGCCAGCCTGGCCTCCAGCTTCTCCACGCCACCGAGCACGTTCTCGGCCGGGATGGTCACGTCCTCGAGGATCACCTCAGCGGTATGCGAGGCCCGGATCCCCATCTTCTTTTCCTTCTTGCCCTGGCGCAGGCCGGGGGTGCCCGGCGGGACGACAAAGCTCGCCTGGCCGCGCGTGCCCAGGTCGGGCTCGACCGCCGCGACGACCACGTGGACGTCCGCGATGCCTCCGTTGGTGATGAAGATCTTCTGGCCGTTGATCACCCAATCGCCGTTTTTGCGCACGGCGCGGGTCTTCATCGAAGACACGTCGGACCCGGCCTCGGGCTCGGTCACGGCAAAGGCTCCTAGGGCCGGCTTGTCGGGCGTGCCGTAGCAGGCGGGGATCCAGGTTGCGATCTGTTCCGGCGTGCCTTGCGAGAAGATCGCCGCGATGGGCAGGCCGGTGCCCTGGATCGCCAGCGCGATGCCGGCGCAGCCCCACGTGAGCTCCTCGGAGACGAGCGCGGGCATGATGCCGGTTGTGTCCGCGTAGGTCTGCTGCAGGAAGTCGACGCTGTAAAGCCCCACCTCGGCGGCCTTTTTGACCACCGGCCAGGGGAATTCCTCGGTTTCGTCATAGTGCGCAGCGACGGGCCGGATCTCCTTCTCCGCGAAGGCATGAACCCAATCCCGTATCTCGCGCTGCTCGTCCGTCAGCTCGAACGAAATCATTACCGTTTCCGCTCCTTTCTGAGGCTCCTTCCGCGGCGCCTCCTAAATAACGTTTCGGTACCAGCAAGTACCGTTTCGATGGAGACGACGTTACGCCGCAGCGCGTCATCGTGTCAATATGCCTAACCAGTTGAATCTCGTTGACGCCCTGGCCCTGTTGGCCGTAGGCCTCGTAGCCGGCGTGATCAACGCAATCGTCGGCAGCGGTTCGCTCCTCACCTTCCCCACCCTCCTGGCGATCGGCTACCCGCCGGTGGTGGCGAACGTCACCAACACCGTCGGCCTGGTCCTCGGCAACGTCAGCGGCGTGATCGGTTACCGCCGCGAGCTGGCCGGCCAGCGCGCCCGCGTCCTGGAGCTGGCCGGCTTCGCGGTCGCCGGCGGGCTGGTGGGCGCGGTGCTGCTCCTGGGCCTCCCGCAGTCTCTCTTTCGCCGCGTGGTGCCGGTGCTGATCCTGATCGCCGTGGCCCTGGTAATCGTTCAGCCCTGGCTCTCCTCTTACATGGCCAGGCATCGCGAAAGGGCCGGCAGCTCGTGGGCCCTTCGCGGTGCGGTCACCGCGACCTCGGTCTACGGCGGGTACTTCGGCGCCGCCATGGGCGTCATCTACATCGCCATCTTTTCCGTCTTCATCGAGGACGACCTGCAGCGCATGAATGCCCTCAAGAACGTGATTTCCACCATCGTCAACAGCGTTGCCGCGGTGGTGTTCATCTTCTTTGCCCACGTCGAGTGGCCGGCCGTCGCGCTGCTCGCCGCATCAGGCGTGGTCGGTGGTCAGATCGGGGCGGTGATCGGCCGGCGCCTGCCGGACGGAGTTCTGAGGGTGGTCATCATCATCGCCGGCCTCGCCGCCGTGGCGAAGCTGGTCGCCTGAGGACACAACGATTCCGCACGTTCGCTGCCAGACATTCGCTATCGACCCGAAGTTCACGCCCGTCTGGCGCCAGGCGTGTGTTATGCGGGCCGCGCCCGCCTCACTCGCCCTTCCACTGCGGGGAGCGCTTCGCGAGAAAGGCGTCCACGCCTTCCTTGAAGTCCTGAGACATGTAGCACGCGAGGATCAGGTCCTTGTCTTCGCTCTCGGGGACGGTCCGGTCGCGAATCCTCCGCAGCGCCTCTTTCGTGGCCCACAGCGTGAGCGGCGCGTAGCCGCCCACCTCCTCAGCCAGCTCCTGGGCGCGGAGCAGAAGCGACTCCTCGTCCGGGGTCACTTCGGACAGCACTCCGCAGGCCAGCATCTCCGGGGCGTCCATCAACCGAGCTCGCATGATCAAGTCCTTGAGGCGTGGGATGCCCAGCATGGCGGCCGCCCTCGCGTAATTCGGCATCGAAAGGCAGTTGCCGAGCGTGCGCGCGATGGGGATGCCGTAGCGGGCGCTAGGTGAGCCGATGCGCAGGTCGCAGCACGCCGCGATCGCCGCGCCGGCGCCGGTGCATGGTCCGGCGATGGCCGCGATCGTAGGCACCCTGACCGCCTCTAGAGTGCTCATCACCACGTTGCCCTGCGCCTCGTAGTCGAGCGCGTCCTGCTCGGTGCGGAAGGCCTTGAACTGCGAGATGTCGGTGCCCGCGACGAACGCCTTCCCACCGCCTCCGGTGAGCACGACTGCGCGAATGCTCCTGTCGTCGTTGACGGACGCGCAGGCCGACTTGAGGCGGTCGTACATGTTCCAGGTCATCGCGTTGCGGGATTCGGGTCGGTTGAACGTGATCCACATGACCGCTCCGCGCCGCTCGGTCAGCAGCTCCGATTCCTTGTCGCTCACGCGATTCCCGTGTGGCCGAGCTGCGACCCACCCCGCGAAATCGTCAATTTCGCGGGGACCCCGTGGGCTGGGCCACCGCACCCGTGCGTTGCGGGCCTTGACGCGGAGCCTGGGGGGGTCCCGCGGGGGGGGCCTGCCCCACCCGCGCCGTCTCGCTCACGGCGTCCCCACCACATTCGCTCCGACCAGACGTGCCACCTCGCCATCGCCGTAACCCGCCTCCCTCAAGACCTCGAGCGTGTGCTCTCCCAGCACGGGCCCGGCGCCGTCGCGGCGCGCGGGCGTGCGCGACATGCGCATCGGCGATCCCAGCTGGCGCACGTTCGGCAGCTTTGCATGGGGCGCGTCCCAGAAGAAGTTCCGCTCCACGAGCTGCGGATCGTTGAACGACTGCCCGAAGTCCTGGATGGGAGCGCACGGAACACCGGCTCGCTCCAGCAGCTCCAGCCAGTGCGACACCGGCTTCGTCGTCGTCACCGCTTCGATGATCACCTCGAGCTCCTCGCGATGTGCGTGGCGCTCGCTGCTGTCCGCGAACCTGGCCTCGCCGACCAGCCGCTCGAGACCAAGCGCGCGGCACATCGCCTCCCAGTTGGGCTTGGTCGTCGCGCCGAGCGTCAGCCAGCCGTCCGAGGCGCGAAAGGCCTGGTACGGAGCGGCGCTCTGGTGGGCCGACCCCAGGGGCTTGGGGATCTGGCCGGTGGCGAAAAAGCCGCCGGCCTCCCAGATGCCTAGCGACACCCCCGCCTCCAGCAGCGAGACGTCGATGAACTGGCCCGCACCCGAATCGCGGCGGGCGTACAACGCGGAGACCACGGCCAGCGCACCGTACAGGGCGCAGACCAGGTCGCACACCGGGACGCCGACCTTGACCGGATCGCCACCCGGAGCCCCGGTGATGCTCATCAACCCGGAGCGGGCCTGGGCCATGATGTCGAGCCCCGGCAGATCGCGCAGCGGGCCGTCCTGCCCCCAACCCGACGCGGAGAAGTACACGAGCCCCGGATTGGCAGCCTGGAGGGTTTCGTAGTCGAGGCCGAGGTCGCGCATGGTGCCGGGACGCAGGTTCTCGATCACCACGTCGGCGGACCGTGCGAGCCGGAGCATGACCTCCTTGCCCGCCGCGTTCTTGAGGTCGACCGCGAGCGAGCGCTTGTTGCGGTTGAGCCTGACAAACGCCGAGCCTTCACCGTCGATCAGCGGCGCTGAAGAGCGCACCTGGTCTCCCCCATTCGGATTTTCGACCTTGACGACGTCCGCGCCGAGATCGGCGAGCTGCATGGCGCAGAAGGGAGCAGCCATGTAGTTGCCCACCTCGAGCACCTTGATGCCCGCGAGCGGCGGCGATACCATCCGGTCAGTCCCTCCGCGAGCTCACGCCGGCCGCCCAGCGCTTCACCGCTTCGGCGTCGTCGCCGAGCCACTCTCGCATGACCTCTGTCGTGTGCGCGCCCAGCACCGGAGGCGGGCGGCGAATGACGGTCGACCTGCCGTCCAGCTTCCACGGCGCGCCGACCTGGCTGATGGCACCCGCGACCGGGTGTTCGATCTCGATGCGCATGTCGCGCTCGGTCGCGAGGGGGCTTGCGAATGCCTCCGCAATGTCCTGTATCGGACCGGCGGGGATGCCGTGCTGCTCGAAACGGGCAAGCCATTTGGCGCGGCTGGCGGTGCGCAGGCGAGCCTCGATCTCGCGCGCGAGCTCCGCCCGAGACGCCTGCCGCTGGGGATTGGTCGCATACCGGGGATCAGACCCCAGCTCCGGCGCGCCGATGGCCTCGCAGAAGCGCACGAACTGCGAGTCAGAGCCGACCGCGATGTTGATGTGCCCATCGCTCACCGCGAATGTGCCGTACGGCGCGATCGTGGCGTGGTGGTTGCCCTCCCGGCTCGGCACCCTGCCTGTGGCGAAGAGCCGGCCCGCCTGGTAGGTAAAAAGGGCCAGCAGGGCGTCGTTGAGGGCGATGTCGATGTGCCTGCCCCTGCCGGTCCGCGCGCGCTCGATCAGCGAGGCGAGGATGGCGTTCGAGGCGAACATGCCGGCCGAGATGTCTCCGATCGGGATGCCGACTTTGGTGGGCGGGCCTTGCGGCGTCGCGTTGACGCTCATCATCCCCGAGGTGCCCTGGGCGATCTGGTCGTAGCCCGGGAGCGAGGGCTGGTTCTGGCCGAACCCGCTGATCGAGGCGTACACGAGCGCCGGCCTTGCAGCTCGCAGCTTGTCGCCGCCAAGCCCGAGACGGGCCGCGGTGCCCGGCTTGTAGTTCTCGACGACGACATCGCTCGCCATCGCCAGCGCTTCAGCGACCGCCCGGCCTTCTGCAGTCTTGAGGTCGAGCACGACGCTGCGCTTGTTGCGGTTGACGGACAGGAAGTAGGCCGACTCGCCCTTGATGAAGGGCGGGCCCCACTGCCGTGAATGATCGCCCGACGGCGGCTCGACCTTGACCACGTCCGCGCCCAGGTCGCCGAGCATCATCGTGCAGTAGGGGCCGGCCAGCGCATGCGAGAGGTCGAGCACCCGGATGCCCTCGAGCGGCAGGGGGGCCGTCTCGTCCACGTCAGGCCTCGCGTCGAATGCCCATCGCGGGCCGGACGAGAAGCTTCCACCGGCCACGCAAAGAGCCCACGTGCCTGAACTTAGCCTCGCGCCGCGCGAGCAGGTCTCTGGCCGACATGCCGTCCAGGCTGGCCAGCTCCTCGATCAACGCCTGCCTGAGCACCGTGGCCATCATGTCCGGGGCTTCGTGCCCGGCCGGCTGTTCGGGCACGACCATATCGACGAGACGCAGGTTGAGGAGGTCGGCGGCGACGAGCTTCAGGTGTTCCGCCACCTCGTGGGCGTGGTCGGCGTCCCGGTACAGGATGGTCGACGCCGCTTCGGGACCGATGACCGAGAAGATCGCATTCTCCATCATGAGCATGCGGTCACCGAGCGCAAGCGCCAGTGCTCCACCGCTGCCTCCCTCGCCGACCACGACGCTGACGACACGGGTGCGGAGGCGGCTCAGCCTCGCCAGCGACTCGGCGACGGCGCCGGTGATGCCGGCGGCCTCGGCCGCCTCATCCGTGGCCACGCCCGGAGTATCGACAAATGTGACCAGGGGCAGTCCGAACCGTTCAGCCAGGGTGAACGCGCGCTGCGCCTTGCGATAGCCGCCGGCGCGTGTCCGGCCGCCGGACTCCCCAAACCGGTCCTGCGCGACGACGACCACGGCCCGGCCGGCGAGCTTCCCGACCCCGGCCACAACTGAGCTGTCGTCGTCACCGGCTCGGTCGCCATGCAGCTCAAACAGCTCCGTGAAGATGTCCGTCGCGAGCCGGCGTCCGGATGGCCGCTGGGGATGACGCGCCAGCTCCACGGTCTCCCAGACTGGGCGGCCGGGGACGGCAAGGTGCGAGCTCTGAGGCGCCGGATGCTTGCGGTTGACCGCCGTCACCGGCGCGCGCAGCAAGCCCGCCAGGAGCCCGAGCTCAGGGCGCAGCCGGCGGCGCTCGACGATGGCGTCAATCGTCCCGTGCCGGAGCGCAAACTCGGCGCTGCCCGGCGGCACGGCGTCGCCCGCGGCCTTCTCGTGCACGCGCGGACCGACGAACGAGACCCGCGCTCCGGGCTCCGCGATGATCACGTCGGCGAGGCTGGCGAAGGAGGCGAGCACGCCGCCCATCGTCGGGTCGGCGAACACCGCGAGCAGCGGCACCCCCTGCTCGCGCAGTCGGGCGGCGCTGAGGGCCGTCTTGGCCATCTGAAAGAGCGCGACCATGCCCTCCTGGATGCGGGCGCCACCGCTCGAGCACACGACGATGGCGGGGATCCGCTGCCGGCGCGCCATCTCGAAGGCCCGCGAGACCTTCTCGCCGACGACTCCGCCCATGCTGCCTCCGAGGAAGCCGAAGTCGAACGCAATCAGCACGACCTTGACGCCGAGCACGGCGGCTCGGCCCGTGACCACCGCATCCAGCAGCCCGGTCACGCTCTGCGCCTTCACCAGCTGGCGGTCGTAACTGCCGACCGCATCCGAGAAGTGAATCGGGTTGCCCGACCAGAGATGGCGCTCGGATTCCTGGAACGTGCCGCGATCCGCCAGCGATTCGATCCTCTCCATCGCAGTCATGTGGGCGTGGAGCCCGCAGTTGACGCAGACGCGAAGGTCGTCCAGCCCGTGGCTGCACCTGGGACAGAGATCCCCGCCGGAGGGCGACGGGCCGGCTCTAGGTTCGGGCGTTGCCATCGTCCGGTGCTTCCGGTACTTCCGGCTGCCACCTGAGCAGCGACACGTCGGCGACCTCGCGCAGGTGCTGCCTCATCGCATCGGCGGCAGCTTCGGAGCTCTTCGCCTCGATCGCGGCGAGGATGCGGCGATGGGCCGCGAGCGACCGAGGTGGCCGCCCTGGCTCGCTCAGCGACTCGACTCGGCTTTCGTGGATGACCTCGGCCATCGCGTCGACCAGGTGCAGGAGGACCTCATTGCGGGCGGCCAGCGCGATGGCGTGGTGGAACGCCGCGTCGCCTTCGGTGCCGAGACCGCCGGACGCGATCTCCTTTTCCATCGCTTGGGTGGCGGCCCTCATCGACTGGATGTCCTCGCGGTCGCGGCGATTGGCGGCAAGCTCGGCCAGCTTGACCTCGAGCGCCTCGCGCGCCTCCAGCACGTCCGGCAGGCGGCGCCGGCGCTCGAGCAGCTTCGAGAGCGATTCTCCGAAGCCGCGCGTCCGGCGCAAGAAGACGCCCTCGCCCTGGCGCACGTCGACGAAACCGAGGGCTTGCAGCACGACCAGGGCCTGGCGGACCGAGGTGCGGCTGACCCGCATGCTCTGGGAGAGCTCGCGCTCGGGTGGGAACTGATCGCCCGGAGCCATGCCCGCCTCGCGCACGAAGGCGCCGAGCCGCTCGCCGACGTCTTCGTACAGGCGGCTCCGCTCAAGCGGGCGAAGCGCCTGTGTCGAGGGGGCGCCCATCCGCGGCCGAGTCTATCAGGCCGCTGGTCAAGTGGTCCAACCATTGACAACACACCGGCGCTCAACTAATCTCGGCGCGAAACCGGCGTGGTACTTGCGCGACCATTTGGAGGGACGCTGATGCACCCCAAGCAGAAAGGGACCAATCGGCAACCAGGCGGCTGGCGCCTCCTCGCGGGCTCGGCGGCGGCAGCGTTTGTGCTGGCGGCCTGCGGCAGCAGCAGCACCAGCGGCACGTCCCACCTCCCCACTGGTCCGGTCACGATGGGCGTCCTCTCGTGCTTCTCGGGCAGCCTCGCGAGCCTCGGGCAGGCCATGCTCCAGCGCTCCCAGGTGGCAATGAAGACCATCAACGACAACGGCGGCATCCTGGGCCAGCAGCTGATACTCACCCACGCCGACACGCAGTGCGACGAGGCCGACGGCGCGGTGGCCGTGAGGCAGCTGCTCTCCGGCAGCAACCTGGTAGGGATCATCGGCCCCGAGACGCAGGAGATAAGCGCGGTCTCTCCGATCGTGACCGCGGCCAAGATCCCAACGCAGTTCCAGGGCGGCAGCACGCTGTTCGACAAGAACACCGACCCCTACCTGTGGAGGGACAGCCCCTCTGACTCGCAGCTCGGCGTCGCGATGGCGCTGTACGCCTACAAGAAGGGATACAAGAAGGCCGACCTCATCTTCTACTCAGACATCGCGGCGCAGACCTTTCCCCCTCCGATCACGAACACGTTCACGAAGCTCGGCGGCACGGTGATCAAGAACTACACCATCGCCCCCGCCCAGACCTCGTACCTCACGACGGTCCAGCAGGTGATCGCGGACAAGCCGGACGTGATCTTCACGCAGACCGACGCCCCGACGGCGGCGGTGCTGTTCCGCAACTTCAAGTCGCTCGACAACCTCGCGATCCCGTTTGTGGGGACCGACGTCACTGGCGGCGACGACTTCCTGAAGGCGATCACCTACCAGGTGGCGCACGACCACCTGATCTCAATTTACGGCACCTCGGTCTCGGGCGCGGCAACTGACGAGTTCAACAAGCAGTTCACCGCGCAGTTCGGCGCCAGCCAGCAGCCCCTCGCCAACGCCAACTACGCCTATGACTCTGTCATCAGCCAGGCGCTGGCCATCGACAAGGCCAAAAGCATCCTTGGACCCGATATCAACGCGGCGATGACGAGCGTGACCAACCCGCCAGGGACGCAGTGCTACACGTACAAGACCTGCCTCGACCTCATCAACGCGGGCACGAAGATCAACTTCGACGGCGCGAGCGGCCCGCTGGACTACAACCAGTACCACAACGTCTTCGGGCCCTACGGCGCGTGGCAGCAAGACCCCACAAGCGGCCAGCAGCAGCTGGTTCAGACTCTCTCGGCGGCAGACCTCGCGGCCGCAACCCCGTAGAAGCAGCGCGGAGCTACATCAGGTCGGGGAGTCTGCGCGGAAGCGCGGATTGCCCCGTGGATGGACGAGGCGCGCCGGCGCGACAATGGGTTAAGCCTTGAACAGCGCGATGGTGACGCTTGGGTTCGGGATCGTCACCGCATCGATCCTCGCGCTGTCGGCGGTCGCTTTCACTCTTCAATATGGGGTGACGAACGTTGCCAACGTGGCCCACGGCGAGATCCTGACCGTCGGGGCCTACGCGGCGTACCTGGTGCATCAGAGGACGGGTAGCGCGATCGCCGCTGCCCTGGCGGCGGCCGTGGCGGGCGGGTTGGCCGCGCTCGCGATGTATTCGAGTGTGATCGGGCCCTTCATTCGCTACGGCGCGAGCCCGACGGTCATCTTTATCGCCACGCTCGGCGTGTCGTTCGTGATCCAGAACGTGCTGGTCATCTTCTTCGGCGCCGCCAACGTCGCCTACAACCTCGATCCCGGCGCGCCTCGGAATGTCGGCCCGTTCTTGCTCACGCCGCTCGATGAGGAGATCGTCGCGTCGGCCGCTGCGATCACGATTGCCCTCTTCCTCATCATCTCGCGCACGAAGTTCGGCAAAGCCCTGCGCGCGGTGTCGCAGAATCGCGAGCTCGCCCGCGTCACCGGCATCAACGCGACGCGGGTGGCGGCGGCGACGTTCGTCCTGGCCGGCCTCATCGCGGGATACGCCGGGTTCATCCTCGCCGAGAGCGTGGGAACCTTCAGTCCCTACTTCGGCTTCGGGTTCTTCCTCATCACCCTGACCGCAGCGGTCGCGGGAGGTCTCGGCAGCGCGATCGGCACCCTGGCCGGCGCCGTCATCGTTGGCGTCATCCTGCAGGTGGTGCCGGCCCTCCCGGTCCCGTTTGTCGGCGGTTATGTCAGCGCCAGCTACAACCTCGCGATCGCATTCGCGATCCTGGCGCTGGTCATCCTGATCCGCCCCCGCGGGCTCTTCACCAACGCGCGAAGAACGGTCTTCGAGTGACCGAGTATCTCGTCTCCGTCCTTACGGAGGGCGCGATCTTCGGAATCATGGCTCTCGGCCTCAACGTCATTTGGGGCTGGTCCGGCGATTTCGATCTGGCTTACTACGGCTACATCGCGGTCGGCGCGTACATGACCCTCGTCCTCACGATCGGACCGCCCATGGCGCCCGCCCAGTACATCCTGGGCGAGACCTTGCCCTATCCGCTGGCGGTGGTGATCGCGGTCGGCACCGCGATGGCAGTGGCGCTGATCGTTGGATCGATTGCGCTGCGGCACTTGCGCGGTATCTATTTCTCGATTGTCACGCTGGGCGCCGTTTACGTCATCTACGTCATCGCAGGGCAGTTTGTCCCGCTGGTCGATGGATACAACGGCCTTTCAGGGCTGTTCGACCCGATGGGCGATTGGTTCGGCCTCGACTACCAGACGTACCAGTACTTCTTCATGGGCTTGAGCCTGGCCGTGTTCGTGGTCGTGTTCCTGTTCATGTGGCGCGTATCCGGCAGCAGGTTTGGGATGGCCTTGCGGACGATGCGAGAGGACGAGCGCGCGTCGGCGGCATTCGGACGCGACATCTACAGGTTGAAGCTCAAGGGCTACGTGCTCGGCGCGGCCCTTGGCGGCCTGGCCGGAGCCCTTTTTGCCGCCTATCTCAGCGCTTTCAACCCATCGGCCTGGTCGCCGGTCGAGATCATCGTCCTGTACTCGGCGGTGCTCGTCGGCGGCCGGGGAAACATCTGGGGCGTGGCGCTCGGCGTCCTGATCATGGGCCTCCTCGTCCAGGAGTCCACTCGCTTCCTGCCGCGCCTGCCGGGCCTCGGTGAGCTCGACGCCGTCCACCCGCAGTTCCTGCTTGCGATGCGCGGCGTGATCATCGGCCTGGTCCTCGTGCTTTTCCTGCGCTTCAGGCCGCAGGGGTTGCTTCCGGAGCGTCGGTTCGTCGATCGCGAACCGCTCCCCGCGGCCGTTGCGGTCGAGACGCGGACCGCTTGAGCGATCCTGCCGCCGGCGCCGCACTCCAGGTTCGTGGGTTGACAAAGCGCTTCGGAGGCGTGCTCGCCGTGGACAGCTGCTCATTCGAGGCTCCGCTGGGGCAGGTGACCGGCCTCATCGGCCCGAATGGCGCGGGCAAGAGCACCGCGATCGACTTGATCTCCGGATTCAAGCTGCCCGACAGCGGCACTGTCCTTTTCAAGGGCAAGTCGTTGGTGGGCCTGGCTCCCCATGTCATCTCGCGCATGGGCCTGATTCGCACCTTCCAGGCGCCACGTGAATGGCCTGGACTGACCGTGCTCGACAACGTGGTGATGGCCCGGTGGGACCGTGGGCGGGAAGGTTTCCTGAGAGGCCTGGCGGGCCTCGGGCGGGCGCAGCGGGTCGAGGCCGCGGACGAGCGCGGGACGGCCCGGGCGATCCTCGAAGAGTTCGGGCTGTCAAAGCTCCGGAACGAGCGCGCCGGCAACCTCAGCGGCGGGCAAAAGCGCCTGGTGGAGTTCGCGCGCATCCGCATGGCAGCGCCGGAGCTGGTGATTCTGGACGAGCCGATGGGCGGCGTGAACCCAGTCCTTGGCGAGCGCATGGCCCTGGCCATCGAAGCCTTCATCGCCGCCGGCACATCGGTGATCGTGGTCGAACACAACCTGCCGTTCATCGAGCGCGTGACCCAGCACGTCATCGTCATGGCACAGGGCGCCGTGATCGCTGAAGGGCCGTTCGAGACGCTGCGCGCGAACCGGGATGTGATCGATGCCTACCTCGGCGAGATGGTGCGATCGTGAGCGCGGCGCCTCCAACCGAAGCACCGGTCCTGAAGGTCGAAAAGCTCACCGCCGGTTATGGCGGCCCTCCGGTCATCGATGGCGTCAGCATGGCGGCGTCGCGCGGGGCGATAACCGCGATCGTCGGCCCCAACGGGGCCGGGAAGTCAACGCTGCTGAAGGCGATCGCCGGATTGATCCGGCCGTCTGCCGGCACTGTGACAGTGAGCGGAGTGGACGTCACCGGCCAGCCCGCGGAGAGGCTGGTCAGCAAGGGCCTGGCGTACGTGCCCCAGGTGGCCAACGTCTTCCCCGAGCTCACCATCCGCGAGAACCTGGACATGGGCGGCTACAGTCGCAAGTCCGGCGTGCGCGAGAGAATCGATCAGCTCTTCAAGCTGTTTCCAGACCTCGCCGCCTCCTCTCACCGCAAGGCCAGCACGCTGAGCGGAGGCCAGCGCACCATGCTCGCCCTGGCGCGAGGG
>Ga0073928_10008417_pt1 | contig 12959 bp, 5 predicted proteins | sample PaiPotPPA55metaG_FD_76969 | JGI IMG/M metagenome (GOLD analysis project Ga0073928, IMG submission 76969) | Iron sulfur acid spring bacterial and archeal communities from Banff, Canada, to study Microbial Dark Matter (Phase II) - Paint Pots PPA... ...
ACGCGCTGACCTTTAATGCCGGCGAGACGACGGGCACCTCCACGCTGTCGATCTCGGCGACCACGACGGGTGCCGAAGCGGCGACAACGACCAGCAGCTACACGCTCACCGTCAATCCGGGCGCCGAAGGTCCGGTGCTGGGCGGCTCGACCTCGGCGACCGTGACCGAGGGCGGCCTCGTCACGCTGGGCGCGACCGATGCCACGCTCGACGGCGACGACACGCTGGGGACGGTGACGATCACCGGCCTGCCGGGCGATCTGACCGGCTTCAACGGCAGCGGCACCTACACCGCCGGCACCTGGACCGGCTCAGCGGCGGATTTCAACGCGCTGACCTTTAATGCCGGCGAGACGACGGGCACCTCCACGCTGTCGATCTCGGCGACCACGACAGGCGCCGAGGCGGCGACGACGACCAGCAGCTACACGCTCACCGTCAACCCGGGCGCCGAAGGTCCGGTGCTGGGCGGTTCGACTTCGGCGACGGTGACCGAGGGCGGCCTGGTCACGCTGGGCGCGACCGACGCTGCGCTCGACAGCGACGACACGCTGGGGACGGTGACCATCACCGGCCTCGCCAGCGATCTCAGCAATTTCAGCGGCAGCGGCACCTACACCGCCGGCACCGGCACCTGGACCGGCTCAGCGGCGGATTTCAACGCGCTGTCGTTCACAGCGGGCGAGACGACGGGCACCACCACGCTGACGATTTCGGCGACCACGACGGGTGCCGAGGCGGCGACAACGACCAGCAGCTACACGCTCACCGTCAACCCGGGAGCGGAGGGTCCGGTGCTGGGCGGCTCGACTGCGGCGACGGTGACCGAGGGCGGTCTCGTCACGCTGGGCGCGACCGACGCTGCGCTCGACGGCGACGACACGCTGGGGACGGTGACGATCACCGGTCTGCCGGGCGATCTGACCGGCTTCAGCGGCAGCGGCACCTACACCGCCGGCACCGGCACCTGGACCGGCTCAGCGGCGGATTTCAACGCGCTGACCTTTAATGCCGGCGAGACGACGGGCACCACCACGCTGTCGATCTCGGCGACCACCACGGGCGCCGAAGCGGCGACGACCACCGGCAGCTACACGCTGGTCGTCAGCGAGCCTTTGTTGACGCTTAGCACGCCGGCAATCAGCGGCACGGCGCAGGAAGGTCAGGTGCTGAACGTCTCGACCGCGGCAGTGTCAAGCGAGCCGACCGAGACGACGATCACCTACCAGTGGCAGAGCTCGACCAACGGCTTCGCCACCTTCACCGCGCTTGGCACCGGAACCAGCTATTTGGTCAAGGAAGGTGATGAGGGCGCGCAGATCCGCGTCGTCGCGACCGCTACGGATCCCGACGGCAACCCGACCGTGACGACGGCCACGAGCACTTCGACCAGCACGGTGCTGGACGCGGCGCCGACCGTCACCACGCCGACGATCACCGGCACGGCGCAGGAGGGCCAGACCTTGACGGCGCTCGCCGTCGCTAACAGCGCCGACGCCGTTATCACGTATCAATGGCAGGTGCTAAACGGGGCCACATGGGCAAATATTAGCGGCGCCACCAGCTCGACGTATCTGGTGACCGAAGCCAATGAAAATCACCAGCTCCGGGTCATCGCGAATTCGTCGGATTCGGATGGCGGCAAAGCCTCCGCGACCAGCGGCGCGACTTCGGCGGTGTTGGATGCGGCGCCGACGGTGACGACGCCGAGCATCACCGGCACCGCCCAGGAAGGCCAAATCCTCACGGCGTCGGCGACCGCCGGCCAAACCGACAACACGGTCACGTATCGGTGGATGGAGAACAGCGGCGCCGGCGGCACTTATGCGAACATTGCCGGCGCCACCGGCGCGAGCTACACGGTGAAGGAAGCCGATGAAAACCACACGATCGAAGTGGTGGCGACCGTCACTAACACCGGTGGCATCGTTTCCATGACGAGCGCCGCCACCGGCCCGGTGACGGACAAGGCCCCGACCGTGACCACGCCGGTCATCACCGGCACGGCCCAGGAGGGCAAAATCCTCACCGCGTCGGCGACCGCGGGCCAGACCGACAACCCGGTGACGTACCAGTGGTACTCCGGCGGCGCCGTCATCACCGGCGCGACGGGTGCGAGCTATACGGTCGCCGAGGGCGACGAAACCAAGGCCATCACGGTGGTGGCGACCGCCACCAACGCGCAGGGCGCGACCGCCATGGCGACCAGCGCCCCCACTTTGGCGGTGCTCGATGCCGCCCCGACCGTGACCACGCCGGTGATCACCGGCACCGCACGTGAGGGCCAGACGCTGACGGTGTCGGCGACCTCCGGGCAATCGGATAACGGCGTCACGTATCAGTGGATGGAGAACAACGGCGCCGGCGGCACTTATGTGAACATTGCCGGCGCCACCGGCACGGCATACACGGTGACGGAGGCCGACGAAACCTTCAGGATAGAGGTGGTGGCGACCGCGACCAACGATAACGGCGCGACCGTTTCCAAGAGGAGCGCCGTAACCGCGGCGGTGTCGGATGCGGCGCCGACGGTGACGACGCCGAGCATCACCGGCACCGCCCAGGAAGGCCAAATCCTCACGGCGTCGGCGACCGCCGGCCAAGCCGACAACACGGTCACGTATCGGTGGATGGAGAACAGCGGCGCCGGCGGCACTTATGTGAACATTGCCGGCGCCACCGGCGCGAACTACACGGTGAAGGAAACCGATGAAAGCCACACGATCGAAGTGGTGGCGACCGCCACCAACGCCAACGGCGTCAAGATCTCGGCGACGAGCCTCGCGACATCCGCGGTGATCGATGCCGCCCCGACCGTGACCACGCCGACCATTGGCGGCACCGCACAGGAGGGCAAGGTTCTCACAGCCTCGGCGTCGGCCGGTCAGAGCGACAACGCGGTCACCTATCAGTGGTTCAGCTCTGCCAGCGGTTACACGACTGCGATCGGCACCGGGGCCAGCTATACGGTGAAGGAAGCCGACGAAGGCTACAACATCGAAGTGGTGGCGACCGCTACCAATGCCAGCGGCGTGACTGTTTCCATGACGAGCGTCGCCAGCGCCGCGGTGCTCGATATCGCCCCGACTGTGACCACGCCGACCATCAGCGGCACCGCGCAGGACGGCTCGATCCTCGCCGCCTCGGCGACTGCTGGTCAGACCGACAACCTGGTCACGTACCAATGGTTCAGTTCGGCCAGCAACTACACGACTGTGATTGGCAGCGGTGCGACCTACACGATCCAGGATGGCGACGAAGGCTACAGGATCGAGGTAGTTGCGACCGCCACCAACGATGACGGCGTGACCGTTTCCAGGACGAGCGCCGCCACCGCAACCGTTGCTGAGCCCGCACCAACGCTTTCCATCGCGAGTTCGGCCCTGAACCTGCCCAAAGGCGGATCGGTTGCTCTGGGGATCGGGGTGTCCGGCTTCGACCCGGATGACAATGTGACCGTGACGATTAGAGGGCTTGCGGGTTATGAATATATCACGGACGGCTTCGACACGACCAAGTTCTCGGGCAGCTCGGTAACTCTCACTGCCGCCGAAGTCAGCAGCGGGCTGACATTACACTCGACTTACACCGGTACCTCAAAACCGGCGAATACGCTCTCGGTGACGGCTACCAATAACATATTGGGTGAGACCTCAACTTCTCCAGCGAAGACCATAACAGTCACGGATCCGCCCCCCGCATCTGTCTCGACAGCGCCAGCACCAGCGTTCTCGCTTGGCGCGCACTCATCGTACTTCGACACGGTGGCCGGCCTGGGAGGGGACAGGACCACCATGCTCATGGCCCAGTTTGCGGCGGCCGGATTCCAGAGCGGGGCCGGCGGTGGGGCCGGCGGATTCCTCACAACACCGACTCCGGATGCGATCCCACACGAGCCTCCAAGCTTGACCAGGCCGACCTAGCAGAGATTCACGACCAAGCATGATGGATCACCCTATCGCGAACCCAGGACTACAAGGCGTAAAACCCGACGGCTGCCGGTTCATGCAGTTGCGGAATGCAGGCTGGTCCGGATGCTGATGTTCTCGGCGAGCGACGATTTGAAAACGATCGACCCGGGGCTCATCGTCCTGGGTCTGTTGTTGCGTCTGAACGGCGTGAAGGCCGGAATTGACCGGCTTAGCCAACTGAGTGGGGCTGCGCCGATCGGCATTCCACAGATACTGTGTTGCGCCAGGAAACTTGGACTCCATGCAGTGCGACGCCGGACCAATTGGGCGGGGCTGGCCACAACGCAGCTACCGGCGATCGCGACGCTACGAGACGGCGGCTTCCTTCTTATTGGCAAGGTGACCGAGGAGGGCGTTGTCGTGGTACGGCCGCTATCTCAAAATGTCGAAGTGATGACGCAAGCAGAGCTCGAGGTGGTGTGGGATGGCCAGCTTGTGGCGGTGCCACGCCGAGCGTCGTGGTCGGATCGCGTTGGCCGCTTCTTCGGTACCTCCACCGGTATCTTCACCCGACCCCTTGAATCGGCGCGCCGCTCACCCGGCCCTGATGGAGGCGGTCCCCCACCTCAATCGGCTACGACCGATCCGACGAAGTCCGATCCGTCCGGTCTCGGCGCGCTGGTGCTGTTGCTGCGCATCCACGGCATTGGTGCCGAGCCGGGGCAGATTAGCCACCGCTGCGGTACGGCAGCAATCGGCGTTACGGAAATGCTTCGCTGTGCGAAAGAGCTTGGGCTGAAGGCGCGCGCCAGCACCACAAGATGGGACCGTCTAGCCGCCACCCCGTTACCCGGCATCGCTGCGCTACGCGACGGAAGTTTTCTCATCCTCGGCAAAGCCGCCGAGGACAAGGTGCTGATCCAGCACCCGTTGTCCTCCAAGCCCGAAGCCATGACGCGGGCCGAGTTCGAAGCTGTCTGGGATGGCCGTCTCGTTCTGATGGCGCGCCGCGTGACATTGTCGGATCTCTCGCGCCGTTTCGATATCACGTGGTTCCTGGGGGCAATTCACAAGTATCGCCATCTCCTCGGCGAGGTGCTGTTCGCCTCGTTCTTCCTGCAAATGTTTGCGCTGGTTTCGCCGCTGTTTTTTCAGGTCGTCATCGACAAGGTACTCGTGCATCGCAGCATGAGTACGCTGGACGTGCTCGTGATCGGTTTGTTGGGAATCTCGATCTTCGAAGCCATTCTCGGCACCTTGCGCACCTATATGTTCGCGCATACGACCAACCGCATCGATGTCGAGCTCGGGGCCCGATTGTTCCGGCATCTGTTGGCGTTGCCGATTGCCTATTTTCAGGCAAGACGTGTCGGTGATTCGGTAGCGCGCGTGCGCGAGCTTGAGAACATCCGCCAGTTTCTCACCAGTTCGGCGCTGACCCTCGTTATCGATCTGTTCTTTACCTTCGTGTTCATCGCGGTGATGTTCTATTATGCTCCGCTATTGACTTTCGTCGTGCTCGGCTCTTTTCCGGTCTATATCGCGATCTCCCTGGGCGCGACCCCGGCGTTTCGTCGCCGGCTCGACGAGAAATTCCGCCGCGGCGCCGAGAACCAGGCTTTCCTGGTCGAAAGCGTGACCGGCGTCGAAACCCTCAAGGCGATGGCGGTTGAGCCGCAAATGCAGCGCCGCTGGGAAGACCAGCTCGCGGGGTACGTCGCGGCGAGCTTCCGTGTCATCAGCCTCAACAACACGGCGAGCCAGGCTGTGCAGCTCGTCAACAAGATGACGGTCGCCCTGATTCTGTATTTTGGTGCCAAGCTCGTCATCGAGGGCGATCTTTCCGTCGGCGAGCTTGTCGCCTTCAACATGCTGGCCTCGCGTGTCAGTTCGCCGGTGCTTCGCCTGGCGCAGATGTGGCAGGACTTTCACCAGGCGCGCCTCTCGGTGGCGCGGCTCGGCGACATCCTCAATACCATGCCGGAGCCAAGCCTCAGTCCAGGGCGTGCCGCGCTTCCGGCGATCCGCGGCCAGGTAACGTTTGAGCACGTGACCTTTCGCTACCGCGTCGACGCTTCGGAGATTTTGCACGATGTGAACTTCAGTATATCGCCGGGAGAAGTCGTGGGGATCGTCGGGTCTTCGGGCTCCGGCAAGAGCACGCTCGCCAAACTCGTTCAACGGCTTTACGTCCCGGAGAGCGGGCGGGTGTTGGTTGATGGCGTTGACCTGACCATGGTCGATCTGCCGTGGCTGCGGCGCCAGATTGGGGTGGTGCTGCAGGAGAACGTGCTGTTCAACTGTTCGGTTGCCGAGAATATTGCGCTTGCCGACCCCGCCGTGTCGATGGATCGGATCATCGCGGCGGCCAGGCTCGCCGGCGCCCACGACTTCATCCTGGAACTAACCGAAGGCTACGATACGATCATTGGCGAGCGCGGCAGCAGCCTGTCGGGCGGTCAGCGCCAGCGCATTGCGATCGCCCGCGCCCTGATGTCGAATCCCCGCATTCTGATTTTCGATGAGGCGACCAGCGCGCTCGATTACGAAAGCGAGCGCGCCATCCAGGAGAACATGAAGGAAATCTCCGCCGGTCGCACGGTCTTCATCATCGCACACCGGCTGTCGACGGTTCGCCACACTGATCGCATCCTCACCATAGAGCGCGGCCGCATCGTCGAAGACGGCAGCCATGACCAACTGATCCGCAGCAACGGCCGCTATGCCAAGCTGCACTACCTGCAGGCGGGTCTCCAATGACCGCGGCTCAGAAGATCGTTCCGTTTCCAAAAAAGGAAGTCATTCGTCGCGCTGAAAGCGAACTTGCCTTTCTGCCGGCGGCGCTCGAGATCGTCGAGACGCCGCCGTCACCGATTGGCAGGGCGATCGGAATCACGGTGATTGCTCTATTTTGCCTTGCGCTGGCGTGGGCCTCTTTTGGAACCGTCGATATTGTCGCGACCGCCCCGGGCAAAATTATTCCAACCGGGCGCACCAAGGTAATCCAACCGTTCGAGACCGGCGTCGTTCGCGCAATCCACGTCCGCGACGGACAAAACGTCAGGGCCGGAGACCTCCTCATCGAACTCGATCCGACCATCAACGGGGCGGAGCTCGGCCACCTCAGGAGTGACCTGGTCTCGGCTGACCTTGAGGTGGCGCGCTTGCGCGCGGCGTTGTCCGGCCACGCCGATTCACTTGAAGCATTCAACCCGCCCGAGGGCGCGCCTGCCCCGCTGATTGAGATGAATCGCCAGTTTCTGATCAGCCAGACCGCCGAACAGCGAGCCAAGATCGCCGCGATCGATGGCCAGCTCTCGCAGAAGGAGGCGGAGCGCTCTACGACGGCTGCCACGATCGCCAAGATCGAGGCAACCATCCCGCTACTGCAGCAGCGCGTCGACGTTCGCAAATACCTCGCTGACAAGGAATATGGTTCGAAACTACAGTATCTCACCGAGATGCAGGACCTTGTTGGCCTTCAGCAGGAACTCATGGTCCAGAAGAGCCACATTCACGAAGCCGAATCCGCGGTTACGGCGCTGTCTGAGACCAGGCTGCAGACGATTGCGGAATATCGCCGCATGCGCTTTGATGAATTGGCAAAGGCCGAGCAGAAGGCCGCTGGCTTTGCCCAGGACGTAATCAAGGCCGAGCAGCGAACCAGGCTCCTCGCGCTCACGGCCCCGGTCGACGGCGTCGTGCAGCAGCTCGCCGTGCACACGATCGGGGGTGTGGTCACCCCGGCACAGGCGCTGCTCGTGGTCGTGCCGCTCGACAGTCATATGGAAATCGAGGCGATGGTGTCAAATCGCGACATCGGTTTCGTGCACGCCGGCCAGGCGGTCGAGGTCAAAGTCGATACGTTTAGTTTCACCCGCTATGGGCTGCTGCATGGTGAGGTCATCAACATCTCCCAGGATGCTATCACCCGAGATAAACCCCAGGACAAATCCAACGACAAGACGCCGGGCACCGAGACCACCAGCAGCGAGCCCAAGGGCCAGGAGATGAACTATGCGGCGCGGGTCTCGCTCGACCGCACACAGATGCAGGTAGAGGACAAGCTGGTCAATCTGTCGCCTGGCATGGCCGTCACTGTCGAGATCAAGACGGGCACGCGCCGGATCATCAGTTATCTGATGTCGCCGCTCGTCCGCTATAAGCAGGAGATGCTGAGAGAACGGTGATTCTCTGATGACATTACCTTCACGCATGCTATTCAGTCAAAGCCCTGACGACCGCTCTTGGCGGATCGTGTTGCAAAAGTCCGAAAATGCCGTGCGACTGATTTCTCGCTAAACGGCAAAACAAACGGCAATCGTCGATCGATGTAGCCCTCAAACGCGTCACCGAAGTCGCCAAATCGCGCGCCAACCTCCGAGAGGTTAGCAGCTGCCTGCACAGCCTTCTTCCCTGTTCCGGTCAAAAAAATCGCTGTTCTTCCAAATCATTTCCCTGTTAATTTTCGCGGGGAATTGCTTGAGAAGCGACCGCAGCACAGCGGTTTCCCGACACGGAATGTGCGCTTGGAACCCCAAAAATGCAAAATTCCCTGTTAAATTCCCTGTTGGCAGGGAATTTGCGCGGAGACAGCTCGAGCGCCTGTCCATGACCGGGACCCGATCCTTGGAAATACCGTCGGAGAGCCGCGAACGAACCATTCTCACAACCGACATCGTCGGCAGCACGGGTCTTCTTCGCCGCTTTCCGAACGACATGATGGGCGCGATGGATCTGCACGACCAGATCCTTCATACCTCGATCCGTCGTCATTCCGGCGACCCCTTCAGAAGCACCGGCGACGGCGTGTTGGCGGCATTCGACCGCCCAGTGGACGCCGTGATGGCCGCGATCGAAGCGCAGCGCGAGATGCGTCGCGTTGCGTGGGGCCCGACCGGCCGGCTGCAGGTAAGGTTCGGTATTGACACAGGACCGACGCGGGCGAGGGGCGCGAATGACTATTTCGGCCCCGCGCTGCCGACCGCCACGCGATTGCAGAGCGCAGCGAACGCCGATCAGATCCTGCTGTCGGACGTCACGGTCCGGCGGCTGGGAAGCGAACTGGTTCAATCGCCTTTTCAGCTGGCCGACCTTGGCGAACACCATTTCAAGGGCATCGAACCCATCCGTGTGCACCAGGTCTGCGCGTCGGACCTGCCGAGCAGCTTCCCGCCGATTGGCGGCAAACGGGAGAGCGCCGGAGGCAATTTGCCCGCCAATCTGAGCTCCTTTCTCGGCCGTGAACGGGAGCTGGATGAACTGGCCGAACTGGCACTCAAGTCGAGATTGATCACTCTCGTCGGTCCGGGCGGCATCGGCAAAACCCGGCTGGCAATAGAATTTGCCCGTTCGCTGCAACCGTCCTTCTTCGGCGGCGCCTGGCTTGTTGATCTCTCGGCGCTCGAGCGGGACAGGGAGGTTTGGCCCGCCATCGCAGAGGCCCTTCTCATCCCGCCGTCGCCCGGCGTGCATCCGCGAGTGCAGGTGCTCGAACGCCTGCACGAGGCGCGCGCCATATTGGTGATGGACAATTGCGAGCATGTGCTCGACCCGATCGCCGACGCGGTCACCGAACTCGGCTCGGCCTGCGGCGAAGTGTTTTTGATCAACACCAGCCGCGGCACGCTCGGCGTAGAGGGCGAGGCTATCTACGAGGTCCCGTCCCTGGACGCACGTTCGCAGGACCGCTCAGGGCAACCTGCTGCTGTCCGTCTTTTCATCGAACGAGGCCGGCTGGCCGAGCGCAGGTTCCAACCGAGCCTCGAAGATCTCGCTGTGATCGAGAGGATTTGTGGCAGCGTCGATTGCATTCCGCTGGCGATCGAGATCGCAGCAGCGCAGCTGCGTCAGCAAAGTCTGCAGAAGATAGAAGGCGGGGTAACGAAACCGCTCGATCTGTACTCGGGCAGCTTCCGGGCACGAACCGGCCGCCACCGAACGCTTCGAAATACCCTTGAATGGTCGTATGATCTTCTCGATTTCAACAGCCGTCGGGTTCTTCAGCGGCTATCGGCACTCTCCGGCTCTTTCCACGAAGAACAGGCCCTCGCCCTCTGTGCGGGCGATATGCCCGGTGAATCCGACGTGCTCCGCGGGATCGACAAGTTGATCGAAACCTCGCTGTTGTGTCGGTCCACGGGAAACCAGCCACGATTGCGAATGCTCCAAACGGTCCAGGCCTTCGGACGGGAGAAACTCGACCGCGCCGGTCTGCTGCAAACCGTCGAAACCCGACATGCGGAAGTCTACGCATCCCGTGCCCGGCACCTGGGCGAGCAAATCGCGGGTCTCAATGAGGGCAAGGCTGCGAACGCGATCTACGATGATATGCCCAACTTGCGGGCTGCTTTCGATCGGGCCATCACGCGCGATCCAAGACTGGCAGCGGAGCTGGCTGCCCCGCTGTTCCTGTTCAACTACTGGCACCGAGGCGCGGAAACCGGTGATTGGTACGGGCAGATCATGGCCCGACCGGACGCTGACAAGTTCGATCAGGCGCCCATTCTCCTTGCCGGCGCGGCCGGACACGCTTTCCACCATGGAGGCGATCAGGCAAGCGCCACAGCTTTCGTCGAACGGGGTTTGCGGGCCGAAGCTCTCGGGATGCAATCCAGTCAAGGATGGCTTCCCCACGTGTTGGGGCAAATGGCCCAGTGGTCTGGGGACCTGACGGGCTGCATCGAGCATCTCGCGGCGGCAGTAGAGCAGGCGCGTAGCGCCGAAAATATTCCGTGTGAGGTCATGTCGCTCTGCATGATCGCTTCCATCAAGGCGCGGACCGGGGATCGCCAAGGCGCCGGCGAACTGGTCCGGGAGGTCAGCGAAATTGGACAAGCCATTTTGCCGCCGACCCTGATGGGCTACATCCACTTCGCGCGCGGAGGCGTAGCGCAGGATCCCAACGTCGCCATCGATGAGTACCAAACGGCTGCCGTTTGGGCCAAAATGGCGGGCAATCATCTTGGAGCGCAAAGGGTCAAACAGCTGATCGCCGACCTTCAAGCGGCGAGTGCCCCGCCAGCCGAGGCGTTGGACATTCATGTTCGTTCACTGATTGAACTTCCGAGCCACGGCGCAACGCTCTACACTTGGCTGACGATCCGTTCGATCATCTTGCGGCTCGCCGATCTGGAAGCGGATGAAGAGCTGGCCGTATTGGCAGGCGCTCTCAACGCGTCGCCGCTGAAGCTCGACCGGTCGGCGCGAAAAGCCGTCGACAAAGCAAAGGCGAGGCTGGGTAACGCTGCATTCGAAGCGGCGGCCACGCTCGGCTCACGCTTCGACCCGGCGCAGGCCCGAAGGTACATCATCGAAGCGTGGCGACGCATGGTAGCCAATCGAGCGGTCGAATTTGGGTGAGCGATAAGCTTTCTCCCGAAAAAGATGACGTGGCATTTGCGGCCAACGCTGTCGGCTGCGCAACGCTGCGGAAGAAGCGACGAAATTCCCGCCAGAGCAGGATGACTTTTCTTCGAATCGCCATCCTGCTCTATCTTTTTGTTTTGCGCATGATCGCCGCGCAAACGCGTTCCGCGTTTGTCGCGAGGGAAACCGGTACCCGCCCTCGGGTCAAGCCCGAGGGCATGCTTTTTCGGATCATGGCCCACGCGGCTTGTTCGGCAGCATCGGCTTGATAGCAATCCATTCATAATCGGCGAGTTCGTAGCGCATGATTCGAGCCCCCGGTTTGGGAGTTTGAATCACGAGATCTGGCCGGACGCAACGCTCTCGGCCCGACCCCGGCTTACGGGCAGAAGCGGACATCACCCGTCGACTCCCCCGCTGAATCCGTCGAAAATGAATCCAAAGCGGACGTGTTTGAGAATGCAGAAGTTGCTAATTCTAGGAGAACTCGCGTATGCACTATGTGTAGGGTCGTAGTGTGAGCAATTCAAATGGCGATGGAGCTGAGGGGCGCGAGAGGCGAGGGATTTGCGACGATTACCGCTGACGGTCGCGTGTTGGATTCCTGGTTCCTTCAGCTGCGCCTGGTTGTGGAGGCCGACAAGGCGGCAACGGTACGGCTGACGAAGGACGAGATCAGCAGATCGTTGGGTGAGTCGGCAGAGGGATATGCGCGACACGACGACGTCCGCAATGTCGATATCGTTCCAATCCATACAGAAATTGACTCCCTTGCATCTGCGCCGACTGATGTGCACGACGCATATCTTCGACTCCATCTACTGAGCCACCGGCTCGTCCAGCCTAATTGCCTGAACCTTGAAGGAATTTTCAGTCTGTTACCTAACGTTGCCTGGACGACCCTCGGTCCCTGTGAATGCTCTCGTGTACCGGAAGCACGAATCGCAGCACGAAAGCGTGCCCTTGCTTTTGAGGTGACAGGCGTGGATAAGTTTCCGCGCATGACTGACTATGTGACGCCTGCGGACGTGAGAATTGCAGATGCGGATCGCGTAAGGCTCGGAGCCTACTTGGCTCCGGGCACGACCGTCATGCATGAAGGCTTTTGCAATTTTAATGCAGGTACGCTCGGTCCCTGCATGGTCGAAGGCCGGATAAGCGCCGGTGTGGTTGTGGGAAGTGGCAGCGACGTTGGTGGCGGAGCGTCGATCATGGGCACTCTGTCCGGAGGAGGGAAAGAGAGGATTACAGTTGGTGAGCGCTGCCTGATCGGAGCCAACGCCGGTATCGGCATTTCATTGGGAGACGATTGTATCGTCGAAGCGGGCTGTTATGTCACGGCAGGCGCGCGCATCCTTTTGGAAGATGGCCGAGTACTGAAAGCCAAAGAACTCTCGGGCCAGAAGGGCCTTCTTTTTCGTCGTAATTCCCAGAGCGGCGCTCTTGAGGCAACCAGACGTACACCAAATTGGGACGGGCTCAACTCGCAACTTCACAGCTAGGCAGCTCACTCGAAGAAGTCGTTGGCGACAATTGTGGCGCGTCAACGATGTCGCCTTCTGTGCAGGTTTTCGGACGCCGGAATGCAAAGATCATCCACGCGCTCTGGCGGCCGGCGTCCGAAAAGCGCCAAGGCACGAAATCGCGGGGTGTTGGGCACCGACGGTGCAGCGGGCGCTA
>Ga0073928_10008419_pt1 | contig 12957 bp, 9 predicted proteins | sample PaiPotPPA55metaG_FD_76969 | JGI IMG/M metagenome (GOLD analysis project Ga0073928, IMG submission 76969) | Iron sulfur acid spring bacterial and archeal communities from Banff, Canada, to study Microbial Dark Matter (Phase II) - Paint Pots PPA... ...
CTCTCCCGTTTGAACGCCACACCATGCGACGTTTTACGGGTTCGATTCTGATATGCGAGTGGCTACGGTAAAGGCGGTTCTTTCGACGGTTACTCCGAATTGGTAACTGTCGATACGAGAGTTACCGCTCCGACGAAGGAACCGTGCGAGCTTGTAGGTATTCTCTGATGACCTTGTTCAAGTTCTTTCGACCGGCTGTGCCCTGCGCCAGCATCCGCATTTTCCATTGTTCGGTGATGCGCTTCGCTCCGGACGGCCCAAACAGCTTGTCCAGTTCGAGTCGTATCCGAGCAGACTCAGATTTTTGAATGCGCAACTCGTTCGCCACTTGCATGCGACCTCGCTTATCCTCGCGATCTTTTGCAAGTAGAGATCGTTCAGGAAACTCCTGAGCCGTGTGACCGCTAAGAAGCAACGCGAGGAATTGATCGAATGCCAACACGCGCAGCGCCGCTTCCACAGGTTCGATGCCAACCTCATGAACGAATAAGCGCACGGCATCCGATCCTTTGCCGCGCCCTATCTGAGTCATGAGCTCCACGAGCTGGTGGATTCGAAGGCGGCTAGGCTCCGTTGCTGCGACATCCGTCATCAACTCATTTGAGGACATACGCAACATCTCGAATCGATGCTCGGGTATCGTTCGCGCTTGCTCGCTCTCCGATACGTTCAGCCCCACAGCTCCAGCAGAAAAGTGTCTATTTGCTCCAAGCAATGAAGGGGCACGATCGATGGCGGACTCTGTGTTTCGCGGAAGCACATGCCTCGATTCGCCGCTTAACGAGATCGAAGCGAGTGGCGTAATCAGCGAGCTTAAACGGCGCTCACGGTCGGCCTGCTGGGTCGCGCCGATTAGCGGCGAGAGCATACTCACAGCACGCCCAAGAACACTGATACTGGCGTTGTCGCCACTTCTAGCTACAGTCCGTCCCAAGCAATTGCTGTCGGCGAGAGCACGCCCGATTTTGAATGAGTCATCCGTGAGCACATTGCGCCGATTTACTCCGCCTCGCCGTTCCAAAATATCTGCCATATGCAGGTTCGCCTCCTCACGTTAAACCAAGCCATCCGGGAAGAACATCCGGCGTTCGGGTGTGGTGATCTTGGATTGGAGTGGGTATTTTCTCAGGAGATATCAGGACTGCAAAGCTCATTCTGAATCGGCGCGCCAAGCTACCCTTGCAAAGTAACTTTGCGGGCTTTCGCATGACGAGCCGTTAAGAATAAGAGCGAGAGCCAACAGCTGTAGATGACCGGCCTTTTTCTGTCCCCGCCGGTCGAGTATTGCCCCAGTACCAACTCACCGACCCACTTCGGTGAAAAGACTCCCGCAAGGCGGGAGCTGTATTTGGCGAGAGGCAAGCCGCTGCAGAGCACAATGGATACTATCGGACGTTGAATTCGTAGCATAGCGCCGTGACCGAAACACAGCATTTCGCAGCCCGGTTGCCCACGGAACGGCAAACTAACTTTGACCGTCTCAGTTCGACCGATGCTGTTGAAAAAGTCGGTGTCGAATTATTCGCGAGGTTTTCAAGGATCCCTTTACCCCTAACCAAGGCTAACGAGCGGTTTGTAGGCCGATCTGAAAGGTCGAAATTTCCGCCAGTGGCACGGAAACCGAGTGCGGCGACTTTTTCAACAACATCGACCCGCAACAGCCGATCGACGCGGTGTGTGGGCAACGGCCGTTCCAGGCCGGAAGCGCCATTCGAATGCCACTCGACCCCCTATCGAGCGTCTCCTGATAGCTGATCGCAGTGTTTCGGCGGCACTGGCGTTGTCGCAGGGGCGAGCGTCCAGGTGGCGCGCTTGCAACAATCAGCGATCGTTACGCCCGGGGACGCTCCTCAGTTCCCTGCACTCCTTCACTTGAGCTTTCCCTAGGTACTACCTCCGACACAGCCAGGTCGTCGGTTGTAGGGTTGGTGTTGTCGTTGGCGGCCGGGTCGTCGATCGCGGCCTTCTCGTCGGTTGCTGCCACGTCGCAGGCTGACAAGTCTTGTGGGGCGCTAACCGGCGGTGTCGTCTCCGCATGGCTTTCATCGACTAGCCGTGTCGCTCCAATCGTTACTAGCGAAGCCGTCGCGGCTGATGGATTGCGGCGACGAGCGTCCATGGCATTGACGTGTACTAGCTGTTGCGAAACATTTGAAGTGTTTGTAAGGGCCTTCAGAAGTGCAACTTCTGGCACGCCAACGTGACGGAGATAGAGCACCCTGAGGAGACTCCGCATGCGGACGTTCGCGTTATGCATTTCCTTGCCTTCGATCACATTCGCGCGAAGCTCCTCATCCCAATGCGTGTGGTAGTTGCGAGTATCAATCCAGGAGCGCGGAATCTTGCCGTCTGTGCCAAGGACAACCTCTCTGACAGACTCCGGCAAGCACCCCACCAACTGATTAAGCCGCTTCGCCAGCGAAATCTGGTTTCCGTAGCGGATACGCGATGCCAATGACGCGCGGTGATCGGCACCAATATCACTCGGGATGGCGCCGCCAATCGATCTTTTAACTCTCTCGTACGCTTCGTCCGACATGTAAGTGCCCGGGTAGAGTCCGCGATGGAAACCTTCGAGCGCCTGAATCAGAGACAGAAACTCAACGTGCAACCACAGACGCTCAGAGCCCAGTACGCTCAGTGCCAACTGACTCGGCGTACGAACTTGTTGGTTGAGCTCAAACCAGTTGTTGACGAGTAAAGGCAAGTCAAGGTCCATTGTTCCACGAGGCATGAAGAACTCATGGAGGCCTTTGAAAGTGCAGTAGTGGACATCGCGCATCGAGACTTGCACGGCGACCGCGCTCAGCGAGCCACTCAATTTTGCTTCGATACGATCGGGTGACATCGGGATCCCCGCCAAAAACGCGAGCAGCGGCTCCAGGCGCCCGTGCTGCTCCAGGTGCCATTCAAGTGTCTGCGGCGTGTCCGGACGTATCACGATCCATGCCTCGGACGTCACCGATATCGAGAATTGGTCGGAGCTCGTTGTATAGCGCGGCTCGAACGCAACGGTTGCGTTGAGCGAAGCCACGCGGACGGACTCATCCTGCAAGGGCAGGAGTTGGAAGGAATAGAAGTGTCCGCCCAGCTCTGCGTTATCCCCGAACTTCTCCTGGACCATGGCTCTCGAAAGCCACACCTGCAGTCCAGGAACCCGAAAATGCACTTCCGGATAAGTCGTCCCCGCATCAACATGCTGGCCGATGAGCAACCAAGACGAAATTAGCCTCTCCGCCTGTCGGAGGCCTACCGCCCCGAAACTGATTGAATTTCCAGACCTTATCGCCTTCAGGATTGTGACCGGCTCTCCCGATGTCGTCACGCCGCATACCACGGGATATTCAGGACTGCTGTCTCCTGCACTGATCGTTCCCATCAAGGGGCGAAAGGTACTGTGAAGGCGAAGCTCGGTGCCTTCCTGGCTGTATTGAAGTACGCCCGCAATGGTTTGGCCGGCATCAGCCGGCAGATACCACTCCCCAGAGAGGCTAAAGGAGTCCGAAAGCGCGTATGTGGTCATAAGTTTGAAAGCTATCTGTGATTTCTTGACGGCAACGCAACGAATGCAAAGCTAAACAGGATTAGCCGATCGGTGACGTTGTGTTCTGTATTGCTTATCGCTTAACAAAAACCGAGATGGCCATGTTGCCCACGGATGAATTCAGGCAGATTTCAGAGGGAAGCAGCCGCTCGAATGACCGGTTTGTGCAGACGGCGCCGGCGGGAACTGGCCGAACAGCGCCGGATCGCGATCGGCTCACATCGACCCTCAACGGACCATTGACATAGCACAAAGCGGACATTAGAAGACGGCTGTACGTGGTAGGCGCCGTACTTTGACGCGGAACACTAACGACGTTTGCGTTAATCCATATTGAGCACGATGAGCACGCCATCGGGCCCGGAATTTTTCGACTTTGAACCTGGGCTGATTGGTGACGCATCCTCTCGCACCAACCAAAGATTGGACGACTCTGCGTCGACCGGCCATATCCTGGGCACTTTCGCAGGTACGACGTAGAGCCCGGCATTGGTACGCGTGGCCGGGTGTGGTTGGGTGACTTCAATATCAAGTCCCGAGTGGCTTGCCTGTAGTTCCTGAAGGTGCTTGATATATTCACCCAGTTTCATCTCGTCCCTTGAACGTGTTGGTATGCAATACCGAATTCTGCATCAAATGGAGTAGCCTAGATCTAAATGAAAGGTTCTACGGACGTTTCTTTTGTAGAAGCCACAATGGCATCTGAGCAATGAGGCCAGAGTCTCTAGATTTGTTACGTTCTGCCTCTTCGCGGTGAATGGCTAGCGAAAGATAGATTAAGGCAGCCCGTGCAGTGCCAAGAATATGCAACGTCTTCGACTCAAGGGCATCGCGTCCGATGTGCAATCCCATACTTGCGCCGTTTCGGGTCATAGATTCCTTGCTGTATCCGATGCCAAGGTCTTCATATACCTGGCAGTATTTATGTTCAAGATAGTTGCGAAAATCCGCTAAACCTTCGGCATTTGGTTCCGCCACCGCCTTGAAGGCTGGTTCGTAGATGTCGCGAGACAGCCAATAGAGACCTCGCAGCGACCAATTCAAGCGATCCTTGAAGATCGGCGACAGGGTCTTAGGCTCGCTTTTGGGTTTGTACCAAACGCTCCGAAACGTTACCTTATGATCCGGCCAACCGACCTCAAAATAGTCGTTGAGGAAAAAAGCGACCTTGTCGAGCAAAGAGTAGGCCATTCTAAAGGCGAGCTTCATCTTTTCTACGAAGAGTGAATAAGCGGGGATGCCGAGCGTATCGTATAGGTGAGTGCCACGATCACTGAAGTGTTCTCGACCCTCAGATAGGCCCTCGAAGCACAGCCAACGTGCCGAAACGAATTCCTGTTTCATTTGGTTATAGAACCCGAAGAGCGCAGGAGGTTCAGCTGATATCTTCGATGTAAGAGAAGGCAAATGCAACACGTCGTATGCTGCAATGCTGTACTCGCCACTGTCATTCAATGGGTTTAAAAAAAGTCTTTTTTGAAGAGCCCAGGTTCGATAAGCGCGTTCGGTTTGTGATCGACCAAGGCTGAATTCCTCATGCAAGATGTCGCGTGCTCTATCGATGTCCAGATACCTAGCAATATGCTCTGCTTGTTCGACGAACGTTGAACGATGAGCGTAGCTTTCCGGCGAATCGTAAAGTGTGCCTTTGTCCGCCGCCGCAAGGTATGAATCATACGCGCCTAAGCTTAGCAACGCCCCGTGGCTTTCATCGTATAAGGACCTTCCGTAGTAAGCGAGGCCGCTCCCGCGATTTCCCAGCGCAACAGCGAAGCCAGGTATTGTTGAAATCGCGCGATCCCACATTTGCAGTGCCTCGACGGGCCTTCCTACCGAATTGAGTTTGCTACCAAGGTTTGTGAGGATTTGACATTGTCGAAGTGGATCAAGGGTGGGGAAGTCGTCGTGTCTAACCGCACTCCGCAATTCGAACAGCACCGTATCGAAGTATGGGATGTCCCATTTCGAGGTCCGCGCTTCGCCTGCTTGCGTCAGTTTGCTTTCGAATGCGTTGGCTCGGAAGTAATGTCCGAGTATCCGCTGCTCACCGGTCAGGGTCGATCGCGTAGCCAGATGATCGAGCAACCGTATAGAGCTATCAATCAGTTCGCTATCGTTGGAGTCGGACCCACCGTCGATCATAAGCGCGACTCGATTCAATGCTTCATCGTCCCCGAGTGACTCTAACTTTTCGCTGTCCATTGTTCCTCCGTGTTGCGATGCGCCAAGACGGTCGACTGACAATCAAGGCCTGGGGATCCGTCGTGACGGCGCGCGCTGCCTATTTCTCTCCAAGGATAACTGCCCAGCGGGCGGCTAGGGGCCACGATTGAAAATGATTCTGCTGGCAACGTCGAATGACCGGTCTTGGCCGATGTTGAAAAAGTCGCCGCACTCGGTTTTCGTGCCACTGGCGAAAATTCGACCTTTCAGATCGGCCTACAAACCGCTCGTTAGCCTTGGTTAGGGGTAAAGCAACCCTTGAAAACCTCGCGAATAATTCGACGCCGACTTTTTCAACAGCATCGGCCGATTGCCGTCGAACGGGCGCGCAAGGCCAGGACTGGTTAATAGCCAGCTAATGTTTTTTGGGATTTTTTGCGTGCTACAGATTTGCTATAGCAGTGAGCAGAGGTCTTATCTAACAGGACTCTCACCTATCATCGCTCCCCATGAACTATCGCCGCCTTGGAGCAGCCGGTCAAAGCAACTTTGATCGTCTCTCATCGACCCAACGCGGCCGCTCCAGTCAGGCTCTTTTAATAACCGATTTCAGTCCGATCTCGGCCGTTCCGAATCATCGAGGCCATGGTCGTAAAATGACAGTGCATCGACGGTTACAAGCTCAAGATCGAGCCGGTGTGTGTTCTCGCGCCATTGCGAACCTTCGGGGAACTCCATGCTGCACAATGCAACGTTCTGGCGTCGCTACTTCAACAGTATGTTCAAGCCGCACCTCGAACGTACCCTGGATGTGTTCGGGCAGCGACTGCTACCGACCTTCGACGGCATCGAAGCGGAAGCGACAGTGCTCCAGGAGAAGACATACCTCGAGCTGGTGTCTTCGCCATTCGATCCGGACACGGTGGACGAATCGATGCTGGCAGAAGCGGCGTTCGAGGCTGGGTACAAGCACTATTCCGGGATGGATTCCGTGCGACAGGCGCTTGTCAATTCATTCGCGCCGATGGTTTATCACACGTGGGAGCAGCAGTTGCTCGCATTCCATCGCAAGGAAGTGCTGCATCCCGCAGAAAAGCGGGACAATCGGCTTCTGCAGGTAAAGGTTTTGCAAACGTGGCTGATGGACAAAGGTTCGACATCACGCTTGTGCCGGCGTGGTCGACTATCGACGAGCTGCGGATCGTGGCGAACACGGTGAAGCACGCTGATGGTGGCTCAGCCGATCAGTTGAAAGGGAAGCGTCCGGAGTTCTTCGAACCGCAGCATGCGAACGGCCAAATCACGGCGATGCCTTTTCGTTATACGCCTCGCGTCTATCGCCCCATGTCCGGCGAAGACCTGTATCTCACGATGACGGATCTTCGAGCATATGGCCGCGCGACGGTCGAGTTCTGGGATCAGTTTGCAGACGCGCTAGAGAATGGATAAACGTCATGCACGGTGCGTGCATGACGGAGGCGGGGCGGAGCCTTACGTCCCCAGCACCGTCACGCATCGCATCGCGCATTCACGAAACGTCCGCATTCGAAACGGACAGAACACGGACAATATTGGTAGCTTGACTATAAGTGATTGGATATGAGCTGCATACCCGAGCAAACGAAAAACATGAACCATGCGAATTTGCGTTGCGGATCGAGCCAGGCGATGAATGTGGCCAGACCCTTCATTGATCGCAACGTCAGTCGGAGTGCAAGCTGACCAAGAAGCGAGGGCAAAGCCTGCGCAACGACGAAAATGAGACCGGTGGTAGCAAGTGCCACGGCGCACATGCCTCCAATGACGAGTGGAAGGTAGGCCTTCTCAAGCCGAAATGGCAAGTTCAATGGTGTTTGATCGAGCGAGGTTGAAACCACACGCGCGATCTGTGTGTCGGAAAATTGAAAAAATGCGAACGCTACGAGAAGAAGCAACGCCGCAAGCGCTCCCCACTTAAGAGGTCTCCAATCGAAATTTCGGTCGCCGGCTAGGTGCTGGTTGCAAATGTAGAAGACGAATAGCGAACCGCCGACAGCATATGCAAAAGACCTGTAGACATGTGTAGGGTGGGGATATATTTTCGCCCCAACCATCATCAGGACAGTGCCGGTGATGCATATCCATCTAGTCACAACCCACAACCTTGCAACGATCTGCGCTTCGGATGATTGGATCATCCACGTGTTGAGTCGGTCGTACTGACTCTCAATTACTGAAATCGCTTTGCGTATGATGGGGTTGCCGTCACGACCTTCTTGCATGTTATAGAAGACACCGAGCAAAGTGATGACTGTTAGAAAATCTTTGATGAACCAATGTGACTCGGTTTGCATGGTTAGGAGATTGACGGCTCGGTGATTAGATTCTGATATATCGGCAGAATCTCAGGCTTCTGAACAAGTCCAACGACGGTGGAGGTCTGAGACATCGGCGCGACATGTAGTAGAGGGTGTAAAAAGTGACGAAGCCTGTCCGCCAACTTGGTGGGGCATGTCACGAGGGCTAGCCGCGAATCGCAGTCCAGATTTCGAATGACCGAGCCTGACGAATAAACGGACTACGGTTCGAGGCTTATGAATGCTGCTCCAGGCCGAACTGAGTCTCACAGCGCCTCGACAGGAGCGGTAGGGACGGCAGGTTATGCGAAGGGCGTAAAGCGACTGCGGATTCAACCGGTCGATGCAACACACTGAAAGGCTGCATAAGCAGCAGGAGTATTGCAGGTGAAGCGAATACATCCCGTATCTCCGTTTCCAGATCGGGATGACAAGGCATAGCGCTGGGCGGACCTGCACTGCCGTACCGTGCGGGTATCCACAATGTAGGCCTGGTGCGACAATCTTTACATTTGTCGCGCGCCAAATGAATCTGAGACTGGCGGCGGGTGACGCAATAGCGACAGACGAACATGGCGACGCCGAAAACCAAGTCATCTAAGCCCGCGCCTAGGAGCAAGAAAGCCGCCGCCGAGAAATCTGGAGCGACGGGGGCGAGGCGCGCGCCTCGCCGCGCCGATGACGCACCCGCCGTCGCCAGTCCGGCCGCGGCCGGGCCTTCCGGCGCTCTGCTAGAGGGCCATGTCGGCGCGCAGTACCTGCTGCCTCTGTTGTCAGGCGGGGAGGCACGCGGACTTCCCGGCCTTGTGGTCACGCGCGTGTCGTTTCAACGAGCGGGGCTCAACCACCCGATGGACGACGTCATAGTTACGGGCCACGACCGCCAAGGCCGCCCGGCCACGCTCGAACTGCAGGCGAAGCGCACGATTGCCTTCGCAGCGAGTGACAAGATCTTCGCCGACGTGGTCGCGCTGGCCTGCAGGGCTGCGACCAAGCCCGACTTCCCGACGACGCGCTACGAACTCGCGGTGGCGATTGCCCGCACGTCGACCAAGATTGAACAGCACGTCCAGGACGTGCTCAAGTGGGCGCGGGAATACCAGAACGCCGAGGGCTTCTTCGGTCGACTGAACCAGCCCGGTGCCTCGCACCAGGCGATGCGCGAGTTCGTCGTGGCGTTTCGTGGTCACATGCGCACGGCCGGCGCGGCACACGGCGACGCGGCCGTGTGGCAGTTGCTGTCTCGCTTCCAAGTGCTGGCGTTCGACTTCGAGCAGCCCGGCTCGGTCTGCGCGCAACTGGCCCGCGAGCGCTGCGCGCTGCTACTCGCGCCGCAGGACGCGGGGCGAGCCGGCGAACTGTGGGACTCGCTGCAGCAGATCGCGTTGCAGGTCGATGCCGCCGGCGGAGACCTTGACGCCCCCGCACTGCGGGAGCGACTTGCCGGCGAGCGCGGCTACCGCCTCGCGGGCGACCGGCGCTTCCATGTCGCGCGTGAGCGGCTCGCCGAGACCGCAGAGAACACGCTGGCTACCATCAGCTCGCGCGTGCACGGTGTGGCAATCGACCGTGGCGGCCATGTTGCGGCAGCCCTCTCTGCGCTTGAGCAGGGTAGGTATCTTGAGATCCGCGGCGCGGGCGGCGTCGGCAAGTCGGGGGTGCTGAAGGATCTCGCACAGCGTATCGGTGTCGAATCTCGCGTCGTCCTCGTCGCACCGCACCGCGTAACTGGTGGTGGTTGGGCGGCGCTGGCGGCACAGCTCGGCTGTGAGGTGTCGGCGCGCGAGTTCATGACCGATCTGGCTGGCGACGGTGGTGGAACGCTGTTCGTCGACGGCCTCGACCGCTTCGACGACCCCGGGCAGCGGGCGACCGTCGTGGACTTGATCCGCGCAGCGGCGCAGGTCGGCGGGTTCCGCGTCGTGGCCACAGCGCGGCTGGACTTCGATGCCGACGCGCGCGCGTGGTTGCCGGCGCAGGCGCTGCAGGATCTAGGAGAAGCGTCACCTTTGGTCATTGATGAGCTCGGCGACGACGAGGTGACTCAGCTACGGGATGCAGACTCTGCTCTCGCCGCGCTGCTGAGGCCCGGGCATCCTGCCGAGAAGCTGGTGCGCAACCTGTACCGACTGGATCGGTTGGCACGCGGCATGGTAGCTGAAGCCGCTGCGCCATTCAGCGAAGTGCAGATGGCACGGCAGTGGTGGACGACCGGCGACTCGGCGGAAGTGGTGGGTCGCCTCGAGCGGTGTCGCGTACTGCGGTCGTTGGCGGTGCATTCGCTGACCTCGTCGTCCCCGATGGACACCAGCACCGCGTCGGCGGACGCGATCACTGCGCTGACCGAGAGCGGCTCCCTGCGTGCACTCAGCTCGGTGCGTGTCGAGTCAGCGCATGACGTCCTGCGTGACTGGGCGATCGGTTGCCTGCTGCATGAGGAGCCGGAGCACTTCGCTGCAATTTCGCTGGATAGTCCCGCGCCGGTGCGCTTGGTGCGCGGGGTGGAACTCGCTGCGCGGTTGCATGCGGAGCTAGGCAGCGGCGCGGCGGCATGGCGGGCTCTCCTTGATCGGGTGAGCGTGCCCGGCGCGCACGGTTCCTGGAGACGAGCGGTCTTGCTCGCCCTTTCGCGTTCTGAGCGCGCGGGTGAGGTGCTCAACCGCTGCTTGCCGGCACTGGCCGCGGACAACGCTAAGTCGCTTGCTGATCTCGTCCGTGCGGCTGTTACCGTCGACTCCCAACCTGTCGCACCACTCTGGGCAGCGTTCGATGTCGACACGAGCAAGCTTACTGAAGACTTCGTAGCGCCGCGCGGCCCAGCGTGGCTTAACTTGATTATCTGGTCTCTCGCCATCGGAGACCAGTTGCCTCACGCTGCAGTGCCACAGTTCGTCGACCTTTATAACCGATGGTGCTGCGCTAACGGTGGGCAGGACGTGTTGTCTCCACTGCTGGTTGCGCGACTATATGCGTGGCTGGTCGAGGTCGAAGCGAAGAATCATCCGAGGGCCTCGGGTTTCAATGCATGGATGACCGCAAAGAATGCGCCAGGACTGTCTATGACGACGGCACAGGAGAGCGATCTTCGAACTGCCTTTCTCATGTGGTGCAGGCTTCGCCCGGCCGACGCAGAGTCGTACCTTCAGGGGTTGGCCACTCACCCGCATCGGCACGCTCTATTCCGCCAGTTGCTGCAATTCGTTGGCACCGCGCCGTACGCGGCGCCGCAAGCTATGGCCGACCTATTCCTGCATGCGTTGCCCGAAAGGGACAACGAAGAAGATCGACCGTCGCGGATGCAGGACGTGTTCTCGGCATGGGATCTGGAGTATTTCCCAGCGTCGCCGGCCCGCGCGCCGTTCCTCGACCTTCTTCAGGCGGACAAGGAACAGGGACTGAGACTGGTGCGCGGTGTCGTCGCGCATGCGGTACGGCGGCGCTCTCGCGGCAGAGAGCCCGGTGACAACCACGTCGAAGTCCCGCTCCCCAGCGGGCGGCGTTCGTTTCCATGGTGCCAGACCTATATATGGTCCCGATCGCAGGACAGCAGCATCGTAGCGGCAGCTCTGATGGCGCTGGAAGCGTGGGCACACCTGCGCATCGAGCACGACGAGCCTGTGCCGGCGGTGATCGATGATGTCTTGGGCCCAGAGGGATCCCCAGCGGCCTATCTGCTTGTCGCGGTCGATGTGATGCTGTCGCACTGGCCAAAGTCGCGGGAGTGCCTGTGGCCGTTTGCGGCATCGGCCGAGTTGCTGGCAAGGGATCGTGATCGATTCTCCAACGACTACTTGAACAGCAACGACATCTACACCGTCTGGGTCCACCCAGAGCCAGCCGGGGCGGTCAGACTGGACGATCTGCGACGTCGGCCATCACGCGGCATGCCGCTCGACGCCGTGCTAGTCGGTTTCGCGTTACGTGGGCCTGCCGATGTGCGCGAATCGATGAAGCAGGCACTGCAGGGCGAGGCGGCACGAATCGGTGTGCCAGATGGCGAGAGTCGAGGCATGGCCGATCCCAGGTTTGCCGCCATGTGCGCGCTGAATCAGCTTGATGTCGGGAACTACGTGTCAGGTGGCACGGACGATAGCGGGCAACCAACCGTCGAATACATGTCCCCTCCCGAAGAAGCGCGGCTACTGGCCGAGCTTCAGCAGAAGGCGCAGCGCGGCAGCGCCGAGATTGCGATCCGGGGGCGGCTCATGCGAGCGCTCTCCGAACCGAGCTGTCCGGTACAGCTTCTCGAGGAGGGCGTGCAGTGGGCGACCTGCGACGCTTCGGCGTCGCAGGTCGATCCAGACAAGGACGAGCAGGAATGGATCGAGCGCACCCGGTTTGTCGTCGCGGCGCTGTTAATGCGCGATGGTTCGCGGGAGCTGAAGGCCGCGCACGGCGATTGGGCGGGCGCGCAACTGGCAGAAGCGGAATTGCGCGAACCGGAAGATAGCGGGTTCGCGAAGCAACTGCCGTTCAACGCGGCCGCAATCGCGGCCGTAGGGTTACTGGCCGCATACCGTGACGATCCTGAGCTTGCGGATCTACCGAGCCTGCTACGCCTCGCGGCTCGACGCGATACGGGCATGGCATCGGTGCTGCGCGCCGATGTGGCCGCGCAGCGCCCGTTGCGCCCGGAACTCACACGGTCGCTGCTTCGGCTTGGCTTGGCATCTGCTATCTATGCCGTGCCGCAACGCGACGACGATGACTTCGGTAGCGTCGACGACTATCTTGCGCGCCAGCAAGCGCTAGAGACAGCGCGCAAGGAGGCCGAGCAAACGAGGCTGCAGAGCGCGGTGGCGGCAGAGCTGCCCTGGCTCGAGGGAGAGGGTTCAGAGCCCGGCTGGCCTGACCTGCCCGATCCGTACCCGCCCAAGGAGCGACGCGGGATCGCGCTGGGGAAGCGGCAGCCGC
>Ga0073928_10008421_pt1 | contig 12954 bp, 10 predicted proteins | sample PaiPotPPA55metaG_FD_76969 | JGI IMG/M metagenome (GOLD analysis project Ga0073928, IMG submission 76969) | Iron sulfur acid spring bacterial and archeal communities from Banff, Canada, to study Microbial Dark Matter (Phase II) - Paint Pots PPA... ...
GCACGAACACCGCGGGACCACTTGCGGAAACGACAACTCCGCCGGCCCGCACTCGCGCGACCAGGGCGACCGCGAACGCCGCCAGGTCAACGCCGCGCAGCAGGAACGCCAACGTTCATCCTTTACCGCGCGACGCGCGACGCAGAGCGAATAGGAGAACAAGACCGACAAGCACGGACAGCAAGGCGGGACCGTACTTCTTCAGCGCGCCGCCGCCCGCGAGCTCGATCAAGTCGATCGGAGCGGGCTCGGCCCGCCGTGCCGCTGCTGGACCGTTCGGGAGGTCTGACTGTGCCGCAGGCGATTCCATCGGCGCTACCCCTGCCACGGGAGCGGTATTGGCCGCGAGTTTCTCTTCGAGCGACTCCACGAATTGGCCCAGCAGCTTCTCCGAAACCTGCTGCAGCATCCCGCTGCCGAGCTGGGCCAGCTTGCCGACGATCTTCAGGTCGGTCTCCACGGTGACGCGAGTATGACCATCGGCTTCGTGCAGCTGCGTGGTGACCGTCGCCGCCGCGTTGCCCGAACCACGCGACTCCCGGCCCTTGCCGTCGATGACGGCACGATGCTGCCCGCGGTCACGCTCGACGAAGTGCGCCTTGCCGTTGAACTCACTGGTCACCGGCCCGACCTTGACCTTCACCTTGCCGAGGAAGTCCTCGCCGTCCCGGCCGACCATCTGCGCGCCCGGCATCAACGGGATGACTTGTTCAAGGTCGGTAAGGACGTCCCAGGCGTCTTCGATGGGAGCACTGACGGTGAACTCGTTCGCAATCTTCATTGATGATTCTCCTCATCGGGTCATCCGGTGGCCAGTCCGCTGCGGTACTCGACGAACGCGTCATGGATCATGCTGCGATCGTCGGGGGTCTTGGCCAGTGCGCCCAGACTGAGCACTGCGTCATTTCCGACCAGGTCCGCGACGCCGAGTGCGACCAGAGCGGCGACCCAGTCGATGGTCTCGGCGACACCGGGCGGTTTGTCAAGATCAAGATCTCTTGCGCTGCTGATGAACTGGGCCGCATGTTCGATCAATGCCGTCGCCGCACCCGGCACCGTGCGGCGGACGATCGCCACCGCCCGCGCCGGTTCGGGATAGTCGATCCAATGGTAGAGACAACGCCGCCGGAGCGCGTCGTGCAGATCCCGGCTGCGGTTGGAGGTGAGTACTGCGATCGGTGGGCGTTCGGCGACGAAGGTACCGAGCTCGGGAACGGTCACCGCCGCTTCGCCCAGGAATTCCAGCAGCAGCGCCTCGAATTCGTCGTCGGCACGGTCGATCTCGTCGATCAGAAGCACGGGCGGTGTCGGCCCGTGATAGCGCACGCATTGCAGGATGGGGCGGTCCACCAGATAGGTCTCGGTATACAGATCGGATTCGTCGATGCCCGCGCCGCGAGCCTCGGCGAGCCGGATACTTAACAACTGTCGCTGATAGTTCCAGTCGTAGAGTGCCTCGCTGGCACTCAATCCCTCGTAACACTGCAGGCGGACCAATGGCGCGCCCAGCACCGCCGCAAGGGTTTTCGCCGCGGTCGTCTTACCCACGCCCGGTTCGCCCTCGAGCAGCAGCGGGCGGCCCAGGCTGGCCGCCAGGTAGAACGCCGAGGCGGTGCCGACATCGAGCAGGTAGTCGTGCCCGTCGAACCGACGAATCACGTCCTCGATGTCTTGAAACGGTGTCACGGGGACACCGAGGCCAGCAGCCGATGGTAGTCATCCCACGTGTCGACATCGAGCGGCACCGGGGCGTCCACCGCCAGTTCGTGGACTTCAACGCGGCCGGCTTGGATGAGCTTCCACACGCCCTTGTCGCCGTGTAGTCGCGCCAGATCGCCGAAGACACTGCGGCTCAACCAGAACGGATGCCCGATGCCATCTGAGTACCGGCACACCGCGATCGGTTTTCCGACTCCGTCGGCGATCAGTTTCTCCACGGTAGTCGTCACCACCCCGGGTTGATCGCCCAGCATCAGGACGATCCCGGCGGCGAGTGGATCGACATGGGCCAAAGCGATGCGCAGGGACGACGAACAACCGCCGCCAAAATCCTCGGTGATCACCGCCTCGACGCCGTGCAGCGGGACCGAGTCCAGCACACGATGCGCCGCGCCGCCAAGAGTGAGGATGATCTGGTCGAACGGGCACGAACGCGCGACATCTAACGAAGCCCCCAGGACGGTGTTATCACCGTACGGCAGTAGCTGTTTCGGCGTGCCTAGGCGGCTGGAGCTTCCCGCTGCCAGCACGACACCGGTCACTCGGTCAGCCGTCATCCGCCCGCTCTCGCGGCGACGAACGAGTTGCGGCATGCCGGACAGCAGAACCAGTGGTCTTCGCCGGCGAGCCGGACATGCTCGGTGGCGGTTCCGATCCTCACCGTCATCCCGCACACCGGATCGACGGCCTCTGTCTGGGACGCATCGTTGTCGAAGGCGCGGGCGGCGACGGTCAGGCCGTCGACGCGGATCGCCCGGATGACGTCGGCGACGATCGACACCGCGATCTCCGCAGGCGTTCTCGCGCCGATCGGCAATCCGACCGGCGTGTGCACCCGGGCCCGCTCGGCGTCGGAGAGTCCGAGCTGGTCCAGAATCGATGCGCCCCGAACCTTGCTGGCCACCAGGCCGATATCCCCCGTGCCGGCGTCGAGGGACGCACGGATCAGCTCCGCTTCGGGGCCGCCGTGGCTGGCGATCACGACGGCGGTGGCGTCCATATGAGAATCAACCCCGTCGAGTTGCACATCGAACCCGAGCAGCCCGCAGCACTCGGCCAGCGCGTCGGCTATCGGCGTGGCACCGCAAATCCGAACCAGCGGCGCGGGTATCTGCGGCGCCAGAAAGATTTCCAGGGCCCCGCCGGATAGGCAGGGGTTCACCACAACGCAGGCTCCTGGAGCTTCCGGAAAGTGGACGTCGCCGTCCGGGAGCACCCGCAGCAGCACGCTTTCGTTTGTCTGCAGCGCGCCCAGTGCCGCCTTGCGCACGGAGTTCTGCGCGCACTGACCGCCGACGAAACCCTCGATCGTTCCGTCCTGCAGCAGGATTGCCTGATCACCCGCGTGCGCCGACGTGGGCTGTTGGGCTCGCACGACGGTCGCATGAACGAATGGCGTGCGTGCGCGCAACAGCTGCTTTGCACGCTCATTCATCGTCATTGACGCTCCTGTAGATTCGGCCCAATCAGATTGGCGGTGTCGGCCGTCCCTGCATCGCCTCCCACACACGGGACGGGGTCAGGGGCATATCGGCGTGACGTAACCCGAACGGTGCCAACGCATCCACGACCGCATTGACCACCGCGGGAGGGGAACCGACAGTGGCGGATTCACCGATGCCCTTGGCACCGATCGGATGATGCGGGGACGGCGTCACGGTGTAGCCGGTCTCGAGGTGTGGCACCTCGAGCGCGGTGGGGATCAGGTAGTCCATCAGCGACCCGCCAAGACAGTTGCCTTGTTCGTCGAAGGCGATCATCTCCATCAGCGCCATACCGATGCCGTCGGTGATGCCGCCGTGTACCTGACCTTCGATGATCATCGGGTTGATCCGGGTTCCGCAGTCGTCGACGGCCAGGAACCGGCGCACCTTCACCACGGCGGTACCGGGATCGATGTCGACCACACAGAAGTACGCACCGTAGGGGTAGGTCAGATTCTCTGGGTTGTAACAGATCTCGGCATCGAGACCGCCTTCCAGGCCTTCCGGGAGATCGCCTGCCCCATGTGCGCGCATCGCGATGTCCTGAATAGTCACCGAAGCCGACGGATCACCCTTGACGTGGAACGAGCCCTTCTCCCACTCCAGGTCGGCGACCGACACTTCCAGCATCCCAGATGCGATGATCTTCGCCTTGTCCCTGATCTTTCGCGCGACCAGGGCGGCGGCCGCACCAGAGACCGGTGTTGACCGGCTGCCGTAGGTCCCGAGCCCGAAGGGCGTCTGGTCGGTGTCGCCGTGCACGACATCGATGTCGTCCGGCGGAATCCCCAATTCCTCCGCGACGATCTGGGCGAAGGTCGTTTCGTGGCCTTGGCCCTGCGTCTGAACAGACAGCCGGACAACGGCTTTGCCGGTCGGATGGATGCGCAGTTCACACCCGTCAGCCATCCCGAGCCCGAGAATGTCCATGTCCTTGCGTGGTCCGGCGCCGACCGCTTCGGTGAAGAAGGACATGCCTATGCCCATCAGCTCACCGCGCTCACGCTTCTCGGCCTGCTCGCGGCGCAATGCTTGGTAGCCGATCATGTCCATGGCCTTGCGCATGGTGGCCTCGTAGTCACCGGAGTCGTACAGCCAGCCCGTCTTGCTCTTGTACGGAAACTGCTCGGGCCGCAGCAGGTTTCGCAGGCGCAGCTCTGCCGGGTCGATCTTCATCTCGTGGGCGAGACAATCCACCAGCCGCTCCACGAAGTACACCGCCTCGGTAATCCGGAACGAGCATGCGTAGGCGACACCCCCCGGCGCCTTGTTGGTGTACACCGCGGTCATATGGCAATACGCCGCCTCGATGTCGTAGCTGCCGGTGAAGACCCCGAAGAAGCCCGCCGGGTACTTCACCGGTGCGGCGGTCCCGTTGAACGCGCCGTGATCGGCGAGTACGTTCGACCGGATCGCCAGGATCTTGCCGTCCGACGTGGCCGCGATATCGCCGACCATGATGTAGTCGCGGGCGAAGCCCGTGCTGGTCAGGTTCTCGCTGCGGTCCTCCATCCACTTGACCGGCTTGCCGAGCAGGAGCGAACCGACGATGGCGCACACGTAGCCGGGGTAGATCGGCACCTTGTTGCCGAAGCCACCGCCGATGTCGGGCGAGATCACCCGGATCTTGTGCTCGGGCAGGCCGGCGACCAGTGCATAGAGCGTGCGGTGCGCGTGCGGTGCCTGCGAAGTGGACCACAGCGTGAGTTTTCCGCTGACGGGATCCAGATCGGCCACCGCGCCACAGGTTTCCATCGGTGCGGGATGGACCCGGGGGTACACGATTTCCTGCGTCACGACGACGTCGGCTTTGGCGAAGGCGGCGTCCGTTGCGGCAGCGTCGCCGGTCTCCCAGTCGAAGCAGTGATTGTCCTTCTTGCCCTCGAGATCGGTGCGGATCACCGGAGCCGACGGATCGAGTGCCCTCCGTGCGTCGACGACCGGATCCAGCGGGTCGTAGTCGACCTCGATCAATTCGAGCGCATCGCGGGCCGCGTACCGATCCTCGGCAACGACGAACGCCACCTCCTGGCCCTGAAAGCGGACCTTGTCGGTGGCCAGCACCGCCTGGACGTCATTCGACAGCGTCGGCATCCACGCCAGGCCCTTGTCGGCGAGATCGGCGCCCGTCACCACCGCCTTCACTTTCGGATGTGCTTGCGCCGCAGTGATATCGATGCCGAGAATGCGGGCATGCGCATACGGTGATCGCAGGATGGCCAGGTGCAACATGCCCGGCAGTGCGACGTCGTCGACGTAATTGCCGCGGCCACGGATGAACCGGGGATCCTCCTTGCGCAGCATGCGGCCGTGCCCGCACGGCTTCTGGTCGTTGTCGGCTACGTCCTCCGGTGATGGTGGACGGGACTCGAGCGTGGTCATGACGTTGCCTCCGCGGTCGCATGCCGGGCCGCCCACTGAATGGAGCGCACGATCGTGGTGTATCCGGTGCAGCGGCAGATCTGTCCGGAGATGGCCTCGCGGATGGTGTCCTCATCCGGGTCAGGGATCCGGTCGAGCAGGGCACGCGCGGTGATCATCATTCCCGGCGTGCAGAAGCCGCACTGCAGCCCGTGGCACTGCATGAAACCCTCCTGGACGGGATCGAGCCGGCCGTCGACTTCAAGCCCCTCGACCGTCCGGATGCTGTGCCCGCTCGCCATCGCCGCGAGCATCGTGCAGGACTTCACCGGTTCGCCGTCCACCTCCACGACGCAAGTACCGCAATTGCTGGTGTCGCATCCCCAGTGTGTTCCGGTGAGCCGCAGTTGATCGCGCAGGAAATGCACGAGCAGTGTCCGCGGCTCGACGTCGGCGGTCACCGACTCGCCGTTCACGGTCATGTTCACCTGCATGGTTAGTTTCCTTTGGGTTCGGGGGCGGTGCGCACGCGCTCGACCGCGGTGCGCAGCGTTCGGATGGTGAGTTCAGACGCGAGATGTCGCTTGTAATCCGCGCTGCCCCGCATGTCTGTCACCGGCGCACAGGCCTGGGCGGCGCGTCGACCGGCTTCGGCGAAGAGCTCTTCGCCAGCGGGCTCGCCGACCAGCACGTCGGCGACCGCGGCGAGTTCGGAGGCGTCGGAGTTGACCGCCGTCAGCCCTACCCTGGCCGCCACGATCGTGTCGCCGTCGAGTGTCACCGCGGCGCCGGCTGCGGTGACCGCCCAGTCCCCGACCCGGCGTTCCACCTTGGCGTAGGCACTGGATGTGCTGTGCCGCAATGGGATCCGAACCTCAACGAGCATCTCGTTGTGTGCCAACGACGTCTCGTACGGTCCCTGAAGAAAATCGTCGATCGCTATTTCACGTTCCCCCGACGGCCCGCGGGCCAGGCACACCGCATCCAGAACAGTGCAGACCGTCGCCAGATCCTCGGCCGGATCCGCCTGGCACAGTGACCCGCCGACGGTCCCGCGATTGCGCACGACGGGGTCGGCGATCACCCGCTCGGCATCCCGGAAGATCGGGCACACCGCCGCCAGATCGTCGGACTCGAGCACCCCACGATGCCGCGTCATCGCACCGATGCGAACCAGCGTTGGATCGGTCACGAGGTATCCGAGCTCGGCCGCCAGGTCGTTGATATCGATGAGGTACTCGGGGTTGGCAAGGCGCAGCTTCATCATCGGCAGCAGGCTGTGTCCGCCTGCCACGATCCGGGCATCCTCACCCAACCGGTCCAGCAGTCCGATGGCGTGGTCGACGCTCGTCGCGCGTTCGTATTCGAATGGGCCAGGTACCTGCATGTGACCGACCTCACATCAGCGGGAAGGGAATCCCAGTGTCGGCCGGGGTGTCACCCGCGTCAATAGCGAGTTAAGGAATCACTTAACTCGCTATTGGAGTCCTGCTCCTGGTGGATCCGCCCGCCGATATCGGCCAGCGGACGACCACCGCCGCCCCACTGGCGCGCGATGATCTCGGCCGCAATCGACACCGCGGTCTCCTCCGGGGTCCTGGCACGCAGGTCCAGTCCGATGGGGCTGGCCAATCCACGCAGCTCCGCATCGGTCAGGCCGGCCTCCCGCAGTCTGTTCATCCGGTCGTCGTGGGTCCGACGGGATCCCATCGCGCCCACATACCCGACTTCCGGCAGGCGTAGCGCCACCTCCAGCAACGGAACGTCGAACTTCGGGTCATGGGTGAGCACACAGATCACGGTGCGCCGGTCGATCGCACCGGCCGCCGCCTGGGCGGCGAGGTAGCGGTTCGGCCAGTCGACCACAACTTCGTCGGCCGACGGAAATCGGGCCGACGTCGCGAACACCGGGCGGGCATCACACACCGTGACCCGGTAACCGAGAAAGGCTCCCTGCTGCGCGACCGCCGCGGCGAAGTCGATCGCACCGAAGACAAGCATTCGGGGTCGCGGTGCATGGCTGGCCACGAAAACTTCCATTCCCGTACCGCGGCGCTGCCCGTCGGGCCCGTAGGTGAGGACCTCACTGCGACCGGCGGCGAGCAACCCGCGCGCGTCGTCGGTGACGGCGGCATCGGCACGCGAAGACCCCAGCGACCCCTCGGCCGCGCCCGGGCGGACCACGAGTCGGCGTCCAATCCATTCCGGCTGCGGATGAGAGACCACCGTCGCAACCGCAGCCGGCCGGTGTCCGGAGATATCCTCGACTAGCGCGTCGAGTTGCGGGAACGTCGCCCGCGAAACAGGTTCGACGAAAACGTCGATGATGCCGCCACACGTCAGGCCGACCGCGAAGGCTTCGTCGTTGCTGACCCCGTAACGCTGCAGCTGGGGTGTGCCGCTGCGGACCACCTCGCCGGCGAGTTCGTAGACGGCGCCCTCGACGCAGCCGCCCGACACCGACCCGCTCACCGTCCCGTCGGGCGCCACCATCATTACCGCGCCCGGCGGCCGCGGCGCGGATCGGAACGTTCGCACCACGGTCGCTACGCCTGCACTGCCACCGGCATGCCAGACCCGCATCAAATCCGCGAGGACGTCTTGCACAGCTTCCAAAGTAGGCTCAATTCATGACCCCGGCTCAGCTTCGAGCCTTCTCGGCCGTGGTGCGCCTGGGCTCCGTACGGGCGGCAGCCGAGGAACTTGCCGTCACCGATGCCGGGGTGTCGATGCATGTGGCGCAGCTGCGCAAGGAACTCGACGACCCGTTGTTCCACCGGACCGCGGCGGGCCTGGCCTTCACACCGGGTGGCCTTCGGTTGGCGAGTCGGGCGATCGAAATCCTCGGTCTGCAACAGCAGACCGCGATCGAGGTGACCGAGGCGGCACACGGCCGCAGGCTGCTCCGCATCGCCGCATCGAGCGCGTTCGCTGAACACGCCGCACCGGGACTGATCGAACTGTTCTCATCTCGTGCCGACGATCTGGCCGTCGAGATGAGCGTGCACCCGACGAGTCGATTTCGAAGCCTGATCGAGGCTCGCGCCGTCGATATCGCGCTCGGTCCGGCCAGTGACAGTTCGGCCGACTCCAAGGGATCGCTCGTGGTGCGCCCGTTCCTGAAATACCAGATCATCGCCGTCGCGGCACCGGACAGCCCACTCACCGTGGGTGCCCCGACGCCCGCACTGTTGCGTGAACAACAGTGGCTGCTCGGCCCGTCGGCGGGAAGCGTCGACGGCGAGATCGCGGCGATGCTGCGCCAGCTCGCCATTCCGGAGTCACATCAGCGGATCTTCCAGAGCGACGCCGCCGCGCTGGAAGAAGTTCAACGGGTGGGCGGCGTCACCCTGACGATCGGCTTCGCTGTCGCCAAAGACCTGACCGCGAGACGCCTGACACAAATCAAAGGGCCGCGAATGCACGTCTCGAGCGAATGGTGCGCGTCAACGCTCGAGCCGTCCGCCCGCCAACCCGCGGTCTCGGAGCTGCTTCGCTTCATCACCACCCCCCGCTGCACCCAGGCGATGATCCGGGGAACCGGCGTCGGCGTGACCCGGTTCCGGCCAAAGGTGCATGTCACGCTGTGGAGTTAGGTCCGGTGGGGGGCCAGGATGTCCGCGCCCAGTGGCCCTCCCCTGATATCGGCTCCGCACATACGATGGTGTGGTGGCCACGCTGGAAGACCTGGAAGCGCGCATAGCAGCGCTCGAGGCTACCCAGGCTGACTACCGCGCCGTTCTGGCCGCGGTGAACGCACTGGGCGCAAACCAGCGGGAGCATGCGATCGGTCTTGGGACGCTGAAGACGGAGTTGGCAACGGTGAAGACGGAGTTGGCAACGGTAAAGACGGGGATGGCTGACTTTCGGACGGAGACGCGAGCCACGTTCCGCTCAGTCGATGAGCAGCTCGCCGAAATCAAGGACCTCATCATCGACCGCCGAAACGGTTCGTAACACAACGAGACGAACAGCAAAACGCCGTAGGGTTTTGGGGTGCACGTCATCTCTGCGGAGTCGACCGAGCTGTTCAGCGGGCCGCCGCACGCACCGATGCAGCTGGTACGCGTCACCCATACCGGCGGTGCCGCGCAGGTCCGCGTCGAAGGCGACGGTGTGACGACGCCGACGCCCGCGGTCGCCGACGCTGACGTCGGGATAGTCGAAGTCCCCGTAGCGGTTTCGCGCCCGGTCGTTGGCGAACAGCGGTCCGCGCGGGTGCTCACAGGCGACACCAGCACGCCGTTCGTGTTCACCGTCGCCGAGCCCGGCTGGACCATGTACATGATCAGCCACTTCCACTACGACCCGGTCTGGTGGAATACCCAGGCCGCCTACACCAGCGTGTGGAGCGAGGACCCGCCGGGCCGCGCCCGTCAGACCAACGCGTTCGGACTGGTGGCCGCCCACCTCGAGATGGCCCGACGTGAGCCGGAGTACAAGTTCGTGCTCGCCGAGGTGGACTACCTCAAGCCGTACTGGGACACCCACCCCGAGGACCGTGAGGACCTGCGCCGATTCGTCGCCGACGGCCGCGTCGAGGTGATGGGCGGAGCATACAACGAGCCGAACACCAACCTGACCAGCCCCGAGACGACGATCCGAAACTTCGTGCACGGCATGGGGTTTCAGCGTGATGTGCTCGGTGCCGAGCCGGCCACCGCCTGGCAGCTCGACGTGTTCGGACACGATCCGCAGTTTCCTGGAATCGCGGCCGACGCCGGGCTGACCTCCAGTTCCTGGGCCCGCGGCCCGCATCACCAGTGGGGCCCAATGATGGGCGGCGGAGACCCCGAACGCATGCAGTTCTCCAGCGAATTCGAATGGATCGCCCCATCCGGTCGCGGGCTGCTGACGCACTACATGCCCGCGCATTATTCGGCCGGGTGGTGGATGGACTCAGCGGCGACGCTGCAGGAGGCCGAAAACGCGACGTACGAGTTGTTCGCTGGGCTGAAGAAGGTGGCGCTGACGCGAAACGTGCTGCTGCCCGTCGGCACCGACTACACCCCGCCGAACAAATGGGTGACCGAGATCCACCGCGACTGGAATGCGCGCTACACCTGGCCGAGGTTCGTGTGCGCGCTGCCTCGTGAGTTCTTCGCCGCGGTGCGCGCCGAACTGGACGTCCGCGGTATCGAGGCGTCGCCGCAGACGCGGGACATGAACCCGGTCTACACCGGCAAGGATGTGTCCTACATCGATACCAAGCAGGCCAACCGGGCCGCCGAGGACGCGGTGCTCGACGCCGAGCGGTTCGCGGTGTTCGCCGGCCTGCTGGGTGGGGCGACGTATCCGCAGGCGGCGCTGGCCAAGGCGTGGGTGCAGCTGGCCTACGGGGCTCACCACGACGCGATCACGGGGTCGGAGTCCGATCAGGTGTACCTCGACCTGCTGACCGGTTGGCGCGACGCCTGGGAACTCGGCCGCGCCGCCCGGGACAACGCTCTCGCATTGTTGTCCAGCGCGGTCGACGGGCCGGTGGTGGTGTGGAATGCGTTGGCGCACAAGCGCACCGATCTGGTGACCGCCCGGCTCGCCGAGCCGGTCGGCGCGGGAGTGCGCGTGGTCGACTCCGACGGCGCCTCGCTGCCCGTGCACGTCGAGCACGGCGGACGGTCGGTCAGCTGGCTCGCCCGCGACGTGCCGTCGCTGGGCTGGCAGTCCTATCGGCTCGAGGCAGGTGATGCCGCCGAGGGCTGGGAACCGTTGGGCGGCACGGACATTGCCAACGAGCACTACCGGCTGCGGGTCGACCCGGCCCGCGGCGGCGGGGTCAGCTCGCTGGTCGATATCGCCGCAGGCTGTGAGCTGATCGACGCCGGAAAGGTCGGCAACGAGCTGGCCGTCTATGAGGAGTACCCCGCGCATCCGCAGGCCGGCGAAGGACCCTGGCATCTGCTGCCCAAGGGGCCGGTCGTCTTCTCGTCTGGCGCCTCGGCGCAGGTGCGCGCGTTCCGCGGCCCGCTGGGGCAGCGGGTGGTCGTCCATGGCCGCATCGGGGATGTCTTGCGCTACACCCAAACCCTGACGCTGCTGCACGGCGTGGCCCGGGTGGACTGCCAGACCACCGTCGACGAATTCACCGGCGCCGACCGTCTGCTGCGGGTGCGCTGGCCGTGTCCCGTGCCGGGCGCGCTTCCGGTCAGTGAGGTCGGTGACGCGGTCATCGGTCGTGGCTTCGGGTTGCTGCACGAGCGCGGCAGCCACACCGCCGTCGATACGGCGGTGCACCCGTGGACCCTGGACAACCCGGCCTACGGCTGGTTCGGGCTGTCGTCGGCGGCCCGAGTGCGCGTCGGCGACGGGGTGCGGGCCGTGTCGGTGGCCGAGGTGGTGGCGCCGTCGGAGTCGGCGTCGTCCGCGCTGGCCCGCGACCTCATGGTGGCGCTCGCCCGCGCGGGCGTCACCGCCACGTGCAGCAGCGCCGACAAGCCGCGCTACGGGGACCTCGCCGTCGACTCCAACCTGCCCGATGCCCGGATCACACTCGGCGGACCGGACCAAAACGGTTTCACTGCCGCGCTGTTGGCCGAGGCCGACCCCGTCTACACCGAGGAGCTCAAACGGCAGCTCTACGCCACCGGCGAGGCCAGGGTGTGGGTGCCGGCCACCGTGTCGTTGGTCGAGGAATGGGTGCCCGACGCGGACCTGCGCGGCGTGCGGGCGCTGCCGGTGTTGGTTGTCGCGGGATCGGATCTCGCCGCGGCGGTCGCCGCCGTCGTCGCCGATCTCGCCGACGCGGAGATCACCGCCGAGCAGGAGGCGCCCTCGGAGCTCGAGCCGTTCGAGTCGCGGACCGTCGCGGTGCTCAACCGGGGCATGCCAGGTTTCGCCGTCGATTCCGACGGCACGCTGCATCTGTCCCTGATGCGTTCGTGCACCGGCTGGCCGTCCGGTACGTGGATCGACCCGCCGCTGCGCACCGCGCCCGACGGCTCGAACTTCCAGCTGCAGCACTGGACGCACACCTTCGACTATGCGCTGGCCTCGGGCGACGGCGACTGGCGCGAGGCCGGCATCCCGACACGCAGCGCCGAGTTCTCGCGGCCGCTGCTGGCGGTCAGCGAAAGCGCAAACTCCGCGGGTGGATTGCCCGCGTGGGGATCACTGCTGGAGATCGAGCCGGCAGGCAAGGTGGCGCTCGGCGCGCTCAAGGCGACCGGCAACCCGTTGGCCAAGGGCAGCAGTCGGCCGGTGAACCCGGCTGAATCGGTGGCCATCCGACTCGTCGAAACATGCGGCGCCACCACCGATGTCACGATCCAGTCAGGGCTTCGCCGAGTATCGGCGGCGGCGCGCGTCGACCTGCTCGAGCAGCCAAGCGCGCAGCACGCCTTGCCGGACGGGTTGACGCTGCACGGCTACGAGATCGCCACGGTGACCGCGC
>Ga0073928_10008423_pt1 | contig 12952 bp, 10 predicted proteins | sample PaiPotPPA55metaG_FD_76969 | JGI IMG/M metagenome (GOLD analysis project Ga0073928, IMG submission 76969) | Iron sulfur acid spring bacterial and archeal communities from Banff, Canada, to study Microbial Dark Matter (Phase II) - Paint Pots PPA... ...
AATTGCATTCAAAGCCGGCAAGGTCACCAGAATGTCGCCGATGTTCCCAATGCGATACACCACAATTCGTCGAATCGCCTTTTCCCAGGGTTGCCGCGGCATACTCATGAAAAGAGCGCGCTGCAGCAGGTATAAAAGGATTCGAGTACCTCGACGCGCAGCGCCAATCCACGCGAGTTTAAGCTGTGGCCTTCGGCTCACTGAATACCCTCGGCGATCTGCAGTCCCGAGTAGGACCTCTGCGAGGCAATCGTGGTAGTTCCGACCTGCTCAACCGCGAGGCAGCCCAGCCCGATTGGCAAGATAGGTTTCCGTTCGCAAACCAGCACGCGCTGGTTGCAAAAATTCTCTAAGATCTCGACGGTGTCAGACCGGTTCAGGTACTTCGATACATTTAGCAGGATGTTCCAGGTTCAGCACTGCCATGAATTCGTTCAGGAAGCGGTCGCGGCCGAAATGCTCCACCGCCCGGCGTCTGGCGTTCGCCCCAAGGCGTTGCCGGAGTGCAGGGTCTTCGATCAACCGGATGAGTGCTGCGGCGAGCTCCGCAGGTCTATCCGCCTCGACCACCAGCCCATTTAGCTCGTGCTCGATGATTTCCGGCAACCCCCCCCGGCGGGTCACGACTGACGGTAAACCAAAAAATCCGGCCTCAAGCGCTACAAGGCCAAAAGACTCTGCTGCCTTGCTGGGAATGACGCATACATCGAGATGGGGGTAAACGTCTCGGGTATCGGGCACGAAGTCGTGCCATGTGACCTTTTCCGCTAAAGACTGCTCGGCAACTTTCGCTGTAAGTTCGCTCTTATACTTGGAGTCGCCCCTACCGAAAATATGTAGCTCTGCTTTGGAATGCTTGTCCGCCACACACGCGAAGGCCTCTAGTAGATTATCGTGACCTTTCCAGGGGTTGACCTGCCCGACGATACCGATTCGAAACTGCTCACAGGACCGAAAAGCGAAATTGGTTGAACGGGTGGGATCCGCGAGACCATTGTGGATCACTCGAATCTTGTGCTCGCTAATTCCGATCCTCTTCAACGAACACGCCGTAGCGTGAGAAACACAAATAAATCCGCCCAATCTACGCTCGAGCCACCCAAATACCAAGCGATATTGCCATAGATCTGGAACTAAATCGTGCACCCAAAATAAATCCCGTTGTGGCTTCAAGAACGGAAACAGTAACAAAAGGTGTTGCCAGTTCGTGTGGATGATTTTTTGGGGACTGAGAAGCTGTAGAAGGCTGGAGTAACCGTACAAGAGTGCGGGCCAGCGGCGCACCTGCTCCAGCGTCATCTCCAAGTTTCTTTTCGTAAGAGTGGCTGAAATGAACCCGATCGGAATTATATGCGTCGGAATCTGCAGGTGCTTCAACCGGTTTGGGAAATCGCCATTGTTCCAAAAGCTGGTGATGAAGTGAACGGACCGCCCACGCTGGGTCAGCCCCTCGCCCAGTTCTAGGGCCATGATCTCTTTGCCGGAAACGATGCCGGCGCCGCAGATGATGAGAGTCTCAAGCATCGATCGGTCGGATTGGTGCACTGGCAGTGGGATGCTACCGACCGCGCCGCACTCGCAGTTGCGGCATCGCGGGCACAATTCTAGGCGTGCTAGGTGCGGTTCTGATTTTCACAGAACGATTTCGAAGCACGGGCAAGAAGACCAGGATCGTCAAGAGCACGGTCTGAATCACGCCGCCGAGGTACGCAGACATCTGCGCCTCAATTCCCAGAATGTTGAGAAGAAGAGCCACCCCGATCGCAAGGAATAGAGGGCTGGAATCATGTGCGAGAAAAGAGCGCTCGTAAATGCCTAAAATGATCCCGATTGCAAACATAATACAAATTACTCCGACCCAGCCGAAACTGATGTAGGCCTCCGTTAAACACCCAATGCCGATATTGACGCTATTGACATCCCTGGCCGTCGATAGTCCATACACTATTTGATAATGACGATTGGCGTCATTAACGCTAGGTTTGTCGGGCCAAACAAAGCGCGGGATTAGAGAGATGGCCATATAGGAGTAGGACCCGCCGCCCTGGAAAGGAATTTGGCTCGGAGTTACATCGAGTACGTGCGCCACTTGGGGCAGTAGAGAGGTACGCTCCAGACTTTCGGACGAGAGTTCCCTGCTGGAGTCGTTCCCTGTCGAGTTCATTGCCTCCGACCACTTCGAGGCTGATCCGCTCAACCAGGAGGTAGCTCGTTCGACCACTCCGCCGGCCTCTCCCTGGTTCCAGTACGAAGCCCGGAACTCCTTCTTTCCAACTTGAAGAAACAGAACTGCTACCACTGATATGGCCACAGTGGTCAAAGGGATTTTTCTCCGCACGAGAAAGTACATCACGCCGCAAATGAAACCCACGCCTACGACGGACCCCAACCAACCTGAAGCGAGTCCACTTACGATCCTAACGGGGAAATAGACCCATAGCAGGACCCGGTCAAGCCTCGATCCCTTATCGGTCAGGCACTTTCGAAGCACTAGCAGCAGGGCGACTGTAGGCACAGTCGAAACGAGGATATTTACAATGTTCTGGCCGTTCGAACCCAGAACGCTATAAGCTCCAGGCGCTAGACTGACCAGTGTGGCGGCCACCAGAACGAATCGGACGTAGTGCCAACTAATCTCCTTGTCGTCCAGTTCCAAATGGCGTGAGGGCGGCAGAGGAGTCACTTGCACTCTCATTCCCACTCCCATGCACGCAACGCCCACGAGCGCCAACAACAACGCGGCATCGACGCTTTCTGAGTGGATGATGCGGCGCCCGAACCCGAAACCGAGCGTTCGCTCCAACCAGAACATGCCCACGGCGAACCACCACCAGTAGACAAACCCCAGCATGGCAAAGACTGGGAGACCTCTCCGGTTCTGTTGCCGCCACGAGAGAAACGACGCCCAAGGGAGTAGTAACAACAGGAATGCGTACAACACTCCTAGGGTTGTCACCGGACTGGTTCGCGTCACCCACAGGATTACAATTGTCCCCGCGGGTGGTCCAAGCAACCACAATGGCGCTTCCGGCAAGAATCCAGAATTCGATCGCATATCTAGCTTGGGCTCTTCCCTCCCGTCGAGATGGCGACTTCCGCAGGCATCGGCGCGTAGGCCGGATTACCGGCCAAATCTGGTAATGCGCGGCTAAAGCCGGAGTGCCGAGTGAAGTATCGCGCGAAGCGGTGAGAAGGGCGCTCAATGAGCCAATAGAAGGCAGCTGCGAGAGTTCCACAACATAGCATCGTCCAGAACCATGCTACACCGGCAGTCATCGTCGCGTAGACAGGTAGCGTCCGCAGAATCGCTCCACCACTGAAATGCGTCAGATAAATCGAATATGTCGCTTCCCCTGGCTTCTCAAGTAACGGTCTTCGGCCAGTTCTATAAAATCGAATTTCACGCTGAATCCAGAGGGTCGCAAAAGCCGCGAAAAAATTCAAGGTCCAGGGATAACCGATCTGTGCATGAAAACGCAAGATCAATGACAAGCTACTAAGCATCCACGTGGCGCCACGCCACGCCCAAATTTGGTACACACTGACGGGGGAAGCGTAGAAGCTCTCAAGTCGCTCCGCGAGTCTGCATCCCATAAGCCAGCACGGCAGGCCGAGGATCCAGTTAAAGCCCGCGCCATACGCTGGGTAGATCATTGCACGAGGATCCGTGAGCACTGTAATGACATATAGACCCCAGGACAATACCATCAGGTATCGCCATCCAATTCGATCCCGCAAGAAGAGCAATGCAGGATATAAGAAGTAATAGATCTCCTCGCAAAGCAGGCTCCAAAGAACAGAATCGGTGAACAGCCCGAACGGTACCCTAAGCGGCAGGGCCAGCCCTAGGGCTGCCATCATCGGGATCAGGGTGCGGAGATAGCGTCGCGCGTAATAGAGTTTCCAGGATCGGACCACAAGTCCATTGCGATTCGGAAAATGGATGCAGAACCCGGAAATCACGAAAAAGACAATTACTGCCGCGGGACCGTTAAACGCAGTATTCACCAACGCTCGGAAGACCCCTAGGATGTCCATTTGTTTGTGATCCCGGAGAATTGGGATGCTGAAGTGAGCGAGGACAACCCAGATTGCCAATACAAATCGTATGCTGGATATTGGCAATACGCGACCTACACTACTGGCGTCAGGTGGAGCTAGTTCACGCCGCCTAGGCCTCGAGAGGGCGATTTCTGCAAAACGCAGCATCAGTTTGTGTCCGAAAAGCGGAAAGTGCCTGCCGTAGGACTTCGCGAGAAGACGAAGCCTGTTCAATCTTGGAAATTTCCAGACAATAATCTCGAATGAGTGGTGAAGCGTGCGACGGAAAACTGAGCGGTCCGCTACTGACTGCTCCCAGTTGTTCACGACAACATTACGGCTGACAACTAGCGAATCCATTCTCAGAGGTACGCTGCGGCCAAATGCCGGAAGCCACGCATAAGTCCTGGTAAGCACGACAGATAGATGAAACGCTCTCTGCAATTGGCGGCGGCGCAGTAAGTTCTCCGCCTTCGTGGGCTACACGGACCAGCTTTGACGCCAGCTCCGGAATACTGGAGAAATGGAACGATGCGGCCTCTGCGGCCAAATCTTCCGCACACCCGCAAGCATCGCTCACCAGGCACGGGAGGCCACTCGCTAGAGCTTCATTGACCACGAGACCCCAGGTTTCGCCATGGTCGCTCGGCAGCACCAGGCAATCCGCGGCGACGTACGCCCGAGAGATCTCCGTCTGGTTCATGAATCCAACAAAAGACGCAGGAGGCAGGGACCGTTGCTGAGGCGAGAATACTAGTGGCGATTCAGCGTCAAACACCACGTTGCAGGTACGGCGAAGCTTAGAGCCAAGAGCTCCGGAACCCGCGAACAATAGGTGCAGTTTCGGCAGTAATCCTCGGTCGCTGAGGTAACGTGCAGCCGTCACCAAATCCATCGGATGCTTCTTTTCAATAAACTTGCCGCAAAAGAGCACGCAAAAGGAGTCTTCCGGAATTCCCCACTGGCGCCGTAGTTCCCCCCGATGCGGTCGTAGAGCTGCGGCCTGTTGCGCAAAGCGGCTGTTATCCACGGCATAAGGTGCCGCATACAACTGCCGCTCAGTCACACCGAACCTCTCATACAATCGGCGGTTAGGCGATCCGATATAAAAAAAACGGTCCACGCGCTTGAAGAGCCATCCCAATTGGGCACGTTTGAGAGGCCGCTTCCACAGCGGCTGAGGAGCAAGGTCGTTGCTTTCGCCGCGGAGCCATATTTCAACTCCCGCCGCTCGTGCTTCCCGCACGGCCTGCCAGTATGCCGCCACCTGCCACCCTTGAATCCAAAGTGCCAAGGCTCCGCTAGCTCGAAGCCGACCCCGTAAACCTTCGCCCAATCGGCATTTCAAGAATTCCGCTGGCGTCGCCCCCTCCGCAGCGAGAAGAAATCGGTGCGGGTAACCGGTCAGTGTGTCGATATCCCATGAGAAGGTCTGGCCGAACTCCCGGTCCGCGCTCGGCCGAACACCATGGCTGGTGAGATACCAGACTTCAAATGGAACGCGCCCGTCAAAGGCCAATGCCTGCCAGAGCGGCACCTGGTACTGAATCGGGTGAGTGGTAAGTATCACGAGCATCAGAGCACCGGTTAGATCCTCGCCGCAATCAAGCACAACTCGTCGCCGTAGGAGTTGTCGTCCGCTCCGTTCGCAGCAATCGCCGTGAGCTTGTACGGGCTGCGATACACGCGCGAGCGGTATCCATGTTTCTTAGAACTCTTTTGCAAAAAATTCGAGGTTACAAGCAGCGGATGGACTTTGCCCCAAAGCTGGTGATAGCGCGAGGCTCCGTAGATCCCCTCCATGAGAGGATCGCCGTTTGGGCAGAAACATACGATGAGTCCGCCATCTTCAAGAGTTGTCGTGCCTACATTCCAGAGCAGATTAGGATCAGCTAAATGTTCGATGACGTGAGCGGAGAAAACGCATTTCAGCCGGCCCCGGAGTCCCTCCAGCGATTCGACGATATTGCACGACAACTTTTGTTTTGCGTACTGGGCGCGTGGCTTGCTGATCTCATAAGAATAGACATTGAAACCGGCGTCGCGCAATTGCCAGCTCCCATAACCCCACGAACATCCGAAATCGAGAATGGCATCTCCCGACCGAAGCCCCGCCGCGCGCAGAACTTCCACGTAGGGCCGGAAATCTTTCTCGGCATCGGCAAACTTCGTGGCTGTGAGGGAAGCCAAATCCGTTTCCGACGGACAGTCTGTCGTGAACCCCTGTGTGTACTCTTCCTGGTAGAACTGAGCCGAACGCGGAGGATCATCCTTTGGCACACGAAAGCGAAGATCGCAGGACTCGCAATACCAGAGGGATGTTAACCAGTATTTCCTTTTGATCAGAGATGTGTCGGTCCAATTGCAAGCGGGGCAAGATCGATTCCGGCCAGTCCAGAGCGTGCCCGCGGCCCAAGCGAAGTATTGGAAACGCTGTAGGCGTGTCAGGGACATGAATTACCGAGCTAACTGTTCGACTTCGGAATTCGGATCACCGGCTGACAGCCCTGCAATGCGAAGCCCGAGATGGAAGACGAGGAATTATCGGAATGGACTACCTGGTCGAGCAGGTCTATCCAACGGTCTCCGTACGCTTCCCACGAATAACGCTCGGCGCACAACCGGGCGGCTGGAGACATGACCGCAAGGTCCGCGGGACCCTTGATAAAATTGAGCATTGCTTCACGCAACGCTTCGGCGTCGCCGACGGGGATGATGTACCCCTCCCTACTATCGGTGATCAAGTCCGCAGCGCCGGATGAGACGGTGGCAATGATCGGTAGACCTGCGGCAAGTGCTTCGAGTTGCACCTGAGCTAAACCTTCGAAGTAACTTGGGAAAACCAAAACATCGCATTGGCTGAGCAGGGCCGGTAATTCCTTGTGCGGAACCTTGCCGATATACGTCAATCCCTTTAGCCGAGGGATCAAATGGGCATGTTTTTCGCTGACCGAGCCGACCAGCCACAACTCTGCCCCGAGCGACGCCAGCGAGCGCCATGCTTCCAATAAGACTGGTACACCTTTCCTAACACCGAGTGCTCCGATGAAGATGAACCGCACCGGCCGTGATGTATCCGGGCGCGAAGGCTGCCGGAAAGCACTGAGGTCTACCCCAAACGGAATCACCACGATCTTGTGAGCTGGAACGTCATTTTCGATCAGGGTCTCAGAGGCAAAGGAACTCGGCACCACGATCCGATCGGCCAAGCGGTGTTCAGCCTCTTCGGCCCGCAGCAAGTCCGGGAGGCGAGAAGGAAAGGTCTCCACCCATTCGGGGAAGCGCTGGCGCAGTGCCGGCACCAGCCGATCAAAACTCAGCGGATGACCGATGCTTCGATCGAGAATGAATCTGCGGCCTAGCGCCGCGGCCCTCTCGGCCAAAAGCCATGAAGACGTATCGAAACCTATCACGACTTTCGAATCGGCGAGCTCCCGTTCCGGAATGCTGGTCTGGAATGCCAGGTTCCGCTTAAACATGACGGTTTGATCGTCATGGCCGGCGCGCAGCCGGTTCAGCGCCCACCATTCGCCGAACGGCCGGATGGAAATCCTTTCCGAGGGCACGCCTTCCAAAAGCCGGTTTGACAATTGACGCTTGACCCCTTCCGGCAGTCGCTGAATACAACGCCCTAGCGGAGTGTCGGGAATATAGGCCAACCCAGTCCAAAACCGGTTGAGGTACCCATGCCTCTCGAGCTGCCGCGCGAGCCTAAATGAATATTGAGTTCCAGGATGAACCAGAAGTACCTTCGTTTTTTCTGTCCGAACAAGGTGGATGGTCTCTGCCCCCGCGCTTTTTGTATACGTGCCAGCTGGGCTTTGCAGGGTATGTTCGGCATCGTCTAACTCCCGGAGTATGCCCATCCAACGATCGCCAAATTCGTCCCAGGAATGGCGCTCGGCGCATCGCCGAGCGGCTGCGGACATCGGGCCCAGATTCTCCCGGCCGTCCACGAACCGTTGCATCGCATCCTTTAACGCCGCAGCATCTCCGGCAGGAATCACGTAACCTTCCAGCCCATTCGTCATCACATCCGGGGCGCCGGTTGCGTCCGTCGTGATCACCGGCAGCCCAGCGGCCATGGCTTCCAGCAGCACTGCCCCGAATCCTTCGAAGTAGCTAGGGAAGACCAGTACATCGCACTGCCGGAGAGCAGCCGGCAGTGCGATGCGCGATATCTTCCCGATCACACGCAAGCCCGGCAGTTCAGGAATCAGTCGCCGGTTCCTATAGTCGAGCGAACCCAGCAGCCACAATTCAGCATGTACGTTTCCCAAGGAGCGCCAGACGTCGAGCATCAGAGGCACTCCCTTAGAAGCTACCAAGTTCCCCACGTACACAAACCGAAGCGGCCGCGACTGAGGGCGCACCTCGGGAGTGAACAACTCGAGGTCCACACCGAGCGGAGCCACTTCGACCTTTTCGGCGGGGACTCCGTTCTCGATCAAGGTTCGGCGGCTGAAAGAACTCCCGACTACGATTCGATGCGCCTTATCGTGTTCGTCATCTTCTGCTGCGTGGAGCTCAGGCAGCCAGTAGTGCCCGCAACCCTCCATCCATTCCGGGAATTGCTCTTTCAGTTGAGGGAATAGCCGTGCAGAGCTCAGAGGATGTCCAGTGGTGCGATCGAGAACGAAATTCCGTCCCAGCGAAAGGGCTTTATCGGCAAGCAGCCACGACGCTGTATCGAAACCGATAATAATGTCGCTGCCGGCAAGCTCACTTGGAGGGACCTTTCGCTGGAAATCTGCGTTCCGTTCGAACATTACCCTTTGCTTGTCCTGACCCACGCGCAGACGGCTCAAAGAGCGCAGCTCCGTGAGGGGCCGCGTGCGAAGTTTGTCCGCCGGCAGACCGGCCAGGCGCCGGACGGAGAAACGACTTTTTGCCCATGTCGGCAAGTATCCGATTTGACGCCCCAGGTTCGTCTCGGGGTCGTACGCGAAACCTGTCCAAAACCGGCTCAAGCATCCATGCCGCTCAAGCTGCCTGGCAAGATGGAAAGCATGCTGGGTTCCGGGATGTACGAGAAGGGCTTTCATGTGGTCAACCTGACTATCGCGTCTAATCAGCGGCTTGACATCGTCGTGAAACTGTAAACCGCGCGATCGCACTTATCAGTAGATCTATAGCCGCATTCTAAGATCACCTCATGAGCCCGGCGCCAAGACAATCCCCTGCGTTCGAGGATGGAGTCATGCACCTCAATGATCATATGCGGTATGATTCCCCGCTTTAGCACTTCCTGTGCCCCCGTCAACGCGTCGTACTCGGCCCCTTCGATATCTATTTTCATCAAGTCACATCGTTTCACTTCAATGGAAGCGAACAAGTCTCCCAGGGTGAAGCTTTGGACTTCCTCCGTTGGAAGAGGGTACTTCGTGTGTTTGAACAGCGAACTGGAGCCATTATTTGTAGCCGGAGCCAGGGCAAGACTAACCTTCTGGGTCTTAGAAGAAACGACAGCTTTGACGACTCGAACATTACGGCAGTTATTTGCCTCGAGATTTGCTGTTATCACACTTTGGAGGCGCGACTGGGGTTCAATGGCTATCACAATCCCCTGGGGACCAACCAACTTCGAAGCAAGGACGGTAAAGTATCCCTCATTCGCGCCTAAGTCAATAAACACGGCCCCCGGTGTGAGACACCTCCGCAAAACCGCCGTCGTAGCTGCCTCGTACTCGCCGTGGCGAAGCTGGAATCCAAACTGCGACATGGGGGCCACGAAGAAGGTCCCATGTTCGGTCTGAAGAAACTCCCGCTTGTTTAAGCCGGTGATATGAGCCAGCGCTGAAGCGAGGGGGGCCGGGCGTATCCGTCGAATGCTGTCTACGAGGATTGCTTTCATCCAGCTCCTCCTGCCAGTCGGATACTGCAATCAGAAACCGGCAACACTTTGGCTGGCACGCCGACGACCACTGCGCCAGGCGATACGCTCTTGGTGACCACTGCGCCGGCTCCCACCACGCATCCGTCGCCCAATTCGACGTCTTTCAGAATTACCGCTTTGGCTCCGATCCAGCAACGGTTTCCGATCTTGACCTTACCCAGATCCATTGGTTGCTGACTCGGCGCCAGAACGGGATCAAATCGGTGATTGGAATCGGTAATGTAGACGTCTGGACCAAACATGTTCTGATCGCCGATTTCAATCAAGCCGCAGGCGTCAATCATCAGGTTGCGGTTGAAGTAATTCCGATCGCCGATCCGAATTCGAATGCCGTCGAAATCAACGTCGTTCGGCCACAGCCAGGCGCCTTGCGTGAATGCGTTATAGGAGCCAATTTCAATCTGCGAACACCGACGCACGCGCCCGCCACCCTCCATTCGGTTGCGCATCCCAAGCTTCATCCCCAGAAGGAGATAGACTGCCAGCCTCACCCGACTCGTCGCGCCACGGCTGGCTTGAAGGAAGACGTACTCCGCAAAGGGTTTCATTACGCCTCGCGGGACCGACGCAAGAATTCCGCAAAGGTTTCTCGCCGCACCGGATTCCGGCTCTGCCAAACTGCCAAGGCATGACGTAGGAACAAGCCGAAACCTTCCACACACGGTCTCAGAAGGTGTCTGCGAACTGCGAACCGCAGATGGCTCATCATTTTCATCGGTAAAATAACAAGCATCAAAGGAAGTGGGCAGCGGCGCAGGGCAAACACGAGGTCGTTACAAACACCGGACCGATGCTGGGCGGCCTGGTCTCTCGCTACCGCGGTCTTGTCATGCCAGACATGCACACCAGGCAATTGGTGTATGTCCCAATGTCCTTCGAGCAATCGCAAGCATAGGTCCTTTTCTTCCGATCCATAGAGTCCAGGATTTGGTGCGTAGAAGCCGCACTCCCTCAGAGCCGAGATTCTAACCACGTGGCCACAACCAATGAACATCGATGTGGGCCGAGGTGCGCACCGGGCGGCAGGATTCGGGCGGTCCGGACTAAGAATGTCGAACGCTAAGCCTCCCACCCGAGGGTTGCCCTCCATGTATGCGATTGCCACGGCGACTTCATCACCTTTCAGAAACCACGCGTCGTCATCCAGACTCAAATAATAGTCGGCACTAGCGGTGCGCATGAGGTGGTTGCGAGCGTCCAGATAGCCTCTTGATGATTCCCACTTTTGCCACTGCACCACCGGAAAATCGGATTGCAACGCTGATGTCTCGTCACGTGAGCCATCATCCAATACGGCTACATCGAGATTTGAATAGCTCTGCGACAAGGCGGACTGAATCGCTTTCGGTAGAATACTGGCGCGATTGTGCGTCACTATTCCGACCAGAACAGCGGGTATCACGCATGAACCGGTCATTCTCAGCAGATCACAATGCGCCGGAACGCACCGACTCTACCCCGGAGAGCCGAAACGATGGATGCGCGGCCTGAACGGCTTCGAAGACTCGACGCGACCGAGAACAGCTCAAAAAGAATCAATTTGAGGTAGTCCGAGAACCGATTGCGCCCGAGGATGTTCGTCATCACGTAATAGCGGTTGACCAACTGCATTTCCGCCAGTACCCGAGGGTCAGACTTTTGACCGCCGGGTTGGGAATCGTGGTAAATGCGAGCTGTCCGTGCATTTGCGAGCTTCCATCGCTTGCCTACGGTGAGCGACAGCGCTACGTCTTCCATCAGTGAATAACCACGGAAATGCGCCGGGAACGGCGGATCGGGCAGCGCCTCGCGGCGATACAAGGTGCAAGTTGTGTTCAACCACTCCACCGGAACCACTTCGGGAAGCTCGTCCCGATCTTCCGGCAGGAGATTGACGGCGGGTCCGAGCACGCGTCCCGCATACGAGGATTCCGCTCGGCCGGCCATCACTCGAAAGATGAAACGGCTGACCAACCCCGGCGCGAGATATCGCTGGTTGGTAATCATGGCATTCACGCCGCCTAACCGAGGATCGGACTGCAAGGCGCTCCATAGACGTGCGAAGCAATATGGCTGGAACAAAATGTCATCGTCCATGAACCCAATTACCGGCTGTGAACAAGCGCCAACCCCTTGATTGCGTTGATCAGCAGCTCCCCGAACGTCGGCCCCCTGCCATAACACTTTAGAAGCTAACCGCGCAATCGATTGATCCATACACAAAGCCCGCGTTGATGCGTCATCCGAAGCATCGATCACGATCAACTCGGCCGGCTTCGCCGACTGGTCAGCGAGACTCTCAAATGTCCGTCGCAGCACCAAAACGCGATTCCGGGTCGGAATGACAACTGCGATCGGAAGTAATTCAACCGGCACGGTCGTTAGGGCTTCACGGCTTCGAGCGCAACCGAGTCCTCATATCGGTCCTTATTTTCTACGGCCTCAAAGATTGGATTGTCTCCACACGCGCAGGATCGAATTTCATGGAAGCCGCTGTTATGAAGAACTTCCGTGAGCGATTTCTGATCCCACATCCAACGATGCCGGCTGTTTCCAAACAGCCGCCTCAACGGCGAAGGGCTCACCTCTTCTCCGAGACCGCTCCAACGCATCAGACGGGACGCGGCATCGTCCGCGGTGTGCTCAAGGTAAACCGTAGCCAACTTCCGGAGATCGGGGACTATAACTCGCAGAACGCCGTTGGCTGAAAGCAGATCGAACATGTTGTGCAGCGCCTTCAGGCATTCCTGGTAAGTCACGTGCTCGAGCGCGTGGCAGCAGAACACCGCATGGCACGAGGAAGGCCGCAGATGGAGCCCTCGAACGATGTCTCCGTACCGCACATTCGCTGGGAACGGGCGCGGAACCAATCGGCCAAATACCGGGATCGAAGCCAGCAAAACGGTGGGAGAAGCGTCAATATTGCGCCAGGTTGGGGGAGCATTTCTTCCACACCCTATGTTGAGAAGAGTGTCGGGTTCCAAAACTTCAGCATGTACTCTTCTGAGTGACAATCCGCTTCCCGTTGGTGGCTCC
>Ga0073928_10008424_pt1 | contig 12951 bp, 10 predicted proteins | sample PaiPotPPA55metaG_FD_76969 | JGI IMG/M metagenome (GOLD analysis project Ga0073928, IMG submission 76969) | Iron sulfur acid spring bacterial and archeal communities from Banff, Canada, to study Microbial Dark Matter (Phase II) - Paint Pots PPA... ...
GACGGCAAGCCCGAGCGCTTGCCTGTCGTTGGTATCGACACTCTCTAAATAACGGAAGCAGATCCCTTGCGGGTAATCTCAATCGGGGCGCGAATTGCGGGCTCGTCGCTGCGCTCACTCTGCGTCGCGCCGGAATCGAGGTTCAGCTCTTCGAGCAGGCCGCGGGATTACGCGAGATTGGCACCGGCATCCAGATCAGTCCCAATGCCGGCCGCGTTATGGAGCGGCTGGGTCTGCCGAATTCGATGCGTGAATACGAATGCGGCCGATAGACTCGGCGCCAGACCAGTGGTTGCTTCCCCGCCCACTGGCCACCGTCGATCTGGAGCGCATGACGGCTGACATAGCTGGATTCCCTATCAGATGGCAGGTACAAGACCGTCAGCCTTTGAACGAACCGACGATACCGTAAACCGGAACCTTCACGTCTTGTTGACGCGGGTCGTCGGTCTTGATCGCCAGCATCCCGCGCAGCACACCGTCAGGCGTATTGGGCCGCAGCTGCACGGTTATCTTATATTCCTTGCCCGCTTTCACCGGCTCGACGCCTGCTGTCACACTCTCGTTGTTGCTTGCAATGCTGGTGACCTTCACCGGATGGTCGCCGGAATTGGTCAGACGCACGAATCGAAGAGCACTCGCATGATGGGGCACGATGCCGAAACTTACCTGCGGCGGGTTGACGTTGATGTCCCCGAGAACAGTTCCCGACACTGGAATTTCCACTGGCACCCGGCTGGTATTCACTTTGACCAGGTCCGCAATCGGGCCAGCAGGTGCGGTTTTGAGTAATGTGATCGTAAGCAGTGCGCGCGGTTTGGCGCCGCGAATAGGTTGCGACGCAACTTTTATGTCCGGGTTCGCGTTCGTAATCGGACCCACCTTGAAGGTGCGGTCCGGCATTTCGTCAGTCAGCGTAACCTGAAGCGATGGCTCCGTACCCCGCTTGATTCGTTCGAACATCACCAGTGACGGACTCGCTTCGACCTGAACTTTCACATCCCCGCGCATCGTCAGTTGCAACTGCTGATGGTTTGGATCGTTGGTGAACACGGTAATCGTGCGTGTCGCGGGACCGTGGTCGGCGCGTGTGTCAAAACTCACTGCAATCGATGATTCCTCACCAGGCAGGAGCTGACTTTTGGTTGGTTGCGCCGCGGTGCATCCACACGAAGTTCGCACTGCATTGATAGCCAGCGGTGCGGTCCCGGCATTCTTCAACCGGAAGATATGTTTTACGGGAGTGCCGTTGTAGACGTTTCCGAAATCGTAGACCGCGCCGGGCGCCTGGACCTGAGGATGTCCATTAGCCGCGCCCAGCGGGTTTAGCTGGCCGCCAGCCTCGTTCGTTTCGGAGGAAAACCCGCCGTTTACGAGCGGAGTTGAAGGTCCGGAAGATTGCGCATGACCACCTGGCGACGCGAGCAGCACCGCGAGCAGCAGCACCAGAGTAGCCTCTAAATTAAAGCGTAACATGCGATTATTTACATCAAGTCCTGGGGGCGCTGCTGAAACCGCACTGTTTGGTTACTGCTCCCTTAGGACGCTTTGGCGCGGCGGTCGGGTAGTATCTCAAGACGGGACTCGAAGCGTTCGAGAAAATCAGTGCCAAACTGACCCGCGGCAAAATCTGGATCAGCGAGAATCTGCAGATGAAGCGGGATATTGGTTTTGATGCCGTCAACCACGTATTCGTGCAAGGCGGCCTGAGCGCGCCTGATAGCCATGCCGCGGTCCTCGGCGTGAGCGATAACCTTTGCTATCAACGGGTCATAGTGGACCGGCACGCGATAACCATCGTACAACGCAGTTTCGACGCGCACCCCGAGACCGCCTGGCGGATGATGATTGGTGACGATTCCGGGCGATGGCAGGTGGGTATGCGGATCCTCCGCATACACCCGGCATTCAATCGCGGCGCCATCGATCTCAACCTGCCGGTGCTTCGACCCCAGAGCTTCGCCCGAGGCTAGCCGGATGCTCTCCTTCACCAGATCGATTGAGGTTACCATCTCAGTCACTCCATGCTCGACCTGAATCCGTGTGTTCATTTCAATGAAATAGAACTGGCCGTCGGGCGCCAGCAGGAATTCAACGGTACCGAGATTGGAATAGCCCACCACCTGGGCAGCGCGTACCGCGGCCTTGCCCATCTTGTCACGCAAACGTTTGGTCATTACCGGGCAGGGGGCTTCTTCAAGCACCTTCTGGTGGCGCCGCTGAATCGAGCAATCGCGCTCACCCAAATGGGCCAATTTGCGTTGATTGTCGGCCACTATCTGGAACTCGACGTGACGCGCGTGCTGCAGGTATTTCTCCAGATACATGGTCCGCGAGCCAAAAGCCGCCTCACTTTCCGATCGAGCAAGGGGAAAAAGCCGCGCGAGTTCAACCGCGTCGCGGGCGATTCGCATGCCTTTACCGCCGCCACCCGCAGCGGCTTTGATCAACACCGGGTAACCGAGCCGCTTGGCGTCCGCTTGCGCCTCCCGCAGCTCGGTAACTCCGGTACCTTCGCTGCCTGGCAGGATCGGCACACCGGCGCGTTTCATGATTCGCCGAGCGCGCGGCTTATCTCCCATCAAGCGAATATGGCGCGCACGCGGACCGACAAAAGCCACGCCCGATCGATTGCATGCCTCTGCAAAGTCACCATTCTCCGAGAGGAACCCGTAGCCCGGATGAACTGCATCGGCACCATAAGCCAGGGCCGTACTGACGATCGCGGGAATGTTCAGATAACTTTGCTCGGCGGCGGCGGGACCTATGCACACCGCCTCGTCGGCCATGCGCACATGGAGTGAATCCTTGTCGGCAGTCGAATAGACCGCAATGGTTTTGAGCCCAAGCTCGTGACACGCGCGGATAATTCTAATGGCGATAGTTCCACGATTCGCCACCAGCATTTTTTTGAACATCGATTGAAAACTCCTCCGCCCCGATGACGCTCTGCCTCAGTTATCAAATCACTGACACCGAATCGCTTCGCGCCGATTCCTCCACACCTCCGCTTAGCCTTACGCCGCAGTCATCTGCTCGGGATAACACAAGCTTACCCGACTTCGAGCACCATCAGAGGTTGGCCATACTCAACCGCCTGCGCATTTTCACAAAAAATTGTCACGATGCGCCCCGCCACCTCGGCTTCGATCTCGTTCATCATCTTCATTGCTTCGATGATACAGAGAGTCTGGCCCTTGCGCACGGAATTGCCTTCCTTGACGTACGGCGGAGCGTCTGGCGACGAAGCGCGATAAAAGGTGCCGACCATCGGGCTCGTCACCAGTCGTTGATTCTCCCTGAGTGACGGAGGAGTGCCGGCATCGCCGCCCTTCATTACTCGCGCCGGGACTTTACGAGTGGATTTCCCGCCCCGCGGCAGGGTGACCGTTGACATCAAATCGGGAATGGTCGCGGGTGCGGCCACCGCCCGGACCAGCCTGAGCCTGCCTCTTTTCTTGTCCTCAAGCTCAAGTTCGGTCAGACCATATTCCTGCATGAGCGCAAGCAACGCTTTGATTTCGCGAAGTTCCATCAGCAGGAAACTAGCGGCGGAGAAGCTCGGCGCGAAAGAAACTCAACCCATGGATCCCCTGCTTGTCTCGCTTCTCACCTTTCTTCCCGTTTTTCTTGCTGTAACTTGAGCATTCGAGCGGCAGCACGAAGGGCCAAGAGATATCCTTCGGCACCAAAACCCATCAGGCGGGCCTCGACCACATCGGCAATCGTCGAGTGATGGCGGAAGGATTCGCGCTTGTACACGTTGGACAGGTGGACCTCTATTACTGGAGCTTCGATCGCGGTGAGTGCATCGCGGATAGCGATACTGGTATGTGTATATGCAGCCGGATTAATGATAATCAGGTCGATGTTGCCGCGCGCCTGTTGGATCCGGTCGACCAGAGCCCCTTCGCTATTGGATTGAAAGCTCTCGACACGAATTGCGAGTTCGGTGCCGAGTGCGATCAACTCGCGGTTGATATCCTCGAGGGAAGTATGACCATAGATTTCCGGCTCGCGTGTGCCGAGCAAATTCAAGTTGGGGCCGTTTATCACCAGAACGGCTGGTACACCGCCGGTGTGCGCGTGGCCGCCTTTCACTTGTGTCGCCATCCGTTAACTGCCTTTGCGGCATTCAATCGTACCGTTTAGGAGGTTTCAAGCACCCATCCCCCAAACATCCAAGTTCAAATGAAAGCGATACCGCCTGCGTGTCAACATTCTGGCCCTAAGTAATGGCCGGGACAACCTCTTGTTGTCTGATTCAAAACCCTGCCACGCGCCGATTAAGGTATAGCGTGCCCATGACGGCAGATATTGATAGCCTGAGACTGTTTCACGGATGAGACCGATGCGCGTGCTGATGTTGGTCGAGGGTTACAATGCGCTTGGCGGCATTGCTGAAATCGTCGACGGCCTCGCCACCGAGCTGAATCGAGCGGGCCACACTGCCGGGATTGTGTCGACCCGCGACTTTCATGCCGCCCGTTGCGGCTATCAACGCCATCCGCGCGCCGGCATCGAGTGTATTTACGAGGAAATCTGGAATCGCAAGCCGCTTGGACTGCGCCATCTTGAAGCGTTAGTGCGGATTCCCTGGTATGCGCGCTTCGGCGGCCTGGCTCACATTCTGCGCTCCTGGCGTCCCGATGTGGTTAACAGCCACTTATGTGCATGGGACCGTTATCCTACTGTCATGAGTGCTTGCCGCAACCGCGCTATCCCACTGGTCCAAAGTCTTCACGTCACCGACGAGCGCGGCCGCGGCCGCTTGGGCGAGCGCGGTTTGGGGGCGCTCGAACACGCATCAGAAATAATCACAGGCTCAGCCGCTACGCGCGATTTTTTCGCCGCGAAGCTGCCAGCGTCGCAGCGCGCACATGTGATTATCGGCGGCGTCGATGGCTTCGCCGCAGCCAGCGCGGCACCCTATCGGCGCACGCGTTCATATCTGCTATGCGCCTGCCGTCTCCATCTCGAACATAAAGCTCTGGATGTGCTCTTTGCGGCATTTCGAATGATCGCGCGCGATTTTCCCTCGATTGATTTGCTGATTGCAGGCGGCGGACCCGACTTCGAACGTGTTGCACATCTGGTCAATGACGCTGGTTTGGCAGACCGCGTCGAGCTGCTCGGGGTCAAGTCTCGCGAGGACTTGCGAGCGCTCCATCGCGGCGCCCTTGCATTCGTCCTGCCCAGCCGTCCGGGCGAATGTCTGCCGCTGGTCTATCTGGAGGCTTTAGCAGCCGGTACGCCAGTAATCGGGACTGATACAGGCGGCGCGCGCGAAGTGATCCGCGACGGCGACAATGGCTTTCTGCTCACGGCCGGTGATGTTGACGGCACCGCCGCCGCCTTACGTATGCTGCTCGCTGACGAGGCGAGGCGGACGACGATGGGCAAACGCGGCCAGCAGCTCGTGGCCAACAACTACACGTGGGGAAAATTCACCGCCAGGTATATGGCTGTGTATAGATCCTGCCTTCGAGGCTCCGGCCGCACGCCCGGAGTGATGCCGTGAGACCTCCGTTGGAGATTGCGACCAAGCTGCCTGGTACGCCCGCATGCAAACTGTGTGGAGCTTCAGCGGAACCGATGATGGCGCACAATGGCTTTGCTATCGTCCGCTGCAGCACGTGCGGCTTTATGTTCGCGATCGTGCCGCCAGAGTGTGATTTGGGCGCGGTTTACGCGGATGACGCCTATTGGAACGGTGGCTGCGATTACGGCTATCCGGATTACGAGCAAGCGTGGCGCGATGCACGCCGCCTTTCGCTCGCGCGCCTCGACCGCCTCGAGCACCTGAGGTCGCCGCATACGATGCTTGAAATCGGCTGCGCGGCGGGTTACTTCCTGCGCGAGGCGCGCTTGCGCGGCTGGCAGCCCTTCGGTGTGGAACTGTCGCCTATGATGCGCAAGCGCGCCGTGGAACTGGTTGGTTGTCCAGTGTTCGCCTCGTTGGACGAGGCTGCCGCCAGCGCGCTGCACTTCGATTGCGTGGCTATGTTCGAGGTGATCGAGCATCTGGCCGACCCGTTAGGCTTTATGCGCAAGGTACGGGCGGCGATGACCCCAGGCGCGATACTGGTGCTCAGCACACCTAACTTCGCAGCGCCCGAAGCACTGCGCAATCCTCACAACTATCACTGGTTCTCGCCGCCTGCGCATGTCTCGTACTTCACGGCGACTACCCTGCGCGATAGCGTGAAACAGGCCGGCTTCGAAAGGGTTCAGGTCGCGGGCGTGCTCGAAGGCGATGAGATGCCACTCCCCGGTGTCCTGGCGGCGGCGCTCGCTCCGTTGCGCAAGGGCAAACGATTGCGGCCGGGAGGGCTGGTCGGCCAGCTGATCAAAAATTGGCAGCGCAGCCGCCACGACTTACTGAAATGGGCCAACAGTATGGAACTGTTCGCGCGCAATCCGCACTCAGACTGACTCGTTTGCTCGGTTTCGAAAATACCCAACAATTTTGCACAACTTAGCTCAGTTCTCGATCAGACGCTGCGTTTCATCCATCGCTTCGGCGAATTCCTGCATGAATTCCTGCACCACTACCCGGCTGGACTTAATGCTATCGACCAAACCAACGCCCTGACCGACGAAATAGGTAACGAGTTCGCGAGCTTTGCTGTTGCCGTTTTGCGCCGCCCGTTGAGCGGCCCGCAGCGCCGGTTCACTGATGAGCGACTGGAATGGCATCGGGAGCGGTTGCGGGCTATCGTGCGACTCCCACGCGTCAGTCCAGGCTGAGCGGAGCTGCCGCGAATATTTGCCGGTGCGGCACTTCGAGCGGACGGTGTCGCGCGACCGTGCTGCGATCATTTTCTCCCGGAAAATCTCCGATACTTCCGATTCAGTGGTGGCTAGCCAGACCGAGCCGGTCCATACCCCTGCCGCGCCGAGCGCGATGCACGCCGCCATCTGCCGGCCGGTCATAATGCCGCCGGCGGCCAGCACTGGAATATCACGTATCGGTTTAATCGCGCGCACAACCTCCGGGACCAGTACGAGGGTGGACACTTCACCGCAATGGCCGCCCGCTTCCCAACCCTCTGCGATAATTATGTCGACACCAGCCTGCGCCTGACGGACCGCGTGCTCCTTTGCGCCGACGAGCGCCGCGACCGGCACACCATAGCGATGGCCCAAGGCGAGCATTGACTGCGGCGGCACTCCCAGCGCGTTGGCGATCAATTTAATCGGATGCTGAAAGGAAACCTCCAGGAGCTTCAAGGCTCCTTCTTCCTGAAGCGAAAGGCCTGCACCCGGACGATAGATCCCCTCTTGTGGCGCGTGGGTAGCCTCAACTCCGTGCCTAATGAGAAGGTCTCGCACGAACTCCCGATGCTGTTGAGGGATACGCTCGGCAAGTGAATGCGAAGTGACGCCTCTCTCATCCTTGATCGAGAGATTTTCGGGAATCAGGACGTCAACACCATACGGCTTGCCGTCGATATGCTGATCGATCCACTTTAGTTCGAGATCCAATTGGTCCGGCGAAAACGCGGTGGCGCCCAGCACACCGAAGCCGCCAGCGCGGCTGACCGCCGCTACAACGTCCCGGCAATGACTGAATGCAACCAAAGGGAAGTCAACGCCCAACATTTCACATATGCGGCTTTTCATCCTGAATGCTCCGACGATGATTGGACGATTGCATATACTTGGGCCATACGGCAGCTTCAAGCTTCTACAAAAGCAAAGGTAATGGGTCATTATCAACGAGGCCGCAGTTTGTGTCACTCTCGCGCGTGGCTGCCGCGCGAAGAGTCCCGAATTCCGGGAGTCCTCGCGCACCAAGCAAACGAGACACGCGAGAATGACAAGAAGGAAGGGCGCAAACTGACCCACTACAGAGCAAACGCTCGCTTTGCAAAGTATCGGAGAAATATCAAATAATTGGATGATTACATCCCCACCACTCGGCCAATTCCAATTTGGAGGGATCTATGAAATTTGGCTTGCTTTACGAAATGGAGACCCCGCGCCCATGGCATGCACTGAGTGAATACAATACGTATTGGCAGGCGTTGGCGCAGATCGAACTCGCCGATCGTATCGGCATCGATTACGTCTGGGAGGTCGAGCATCATTTTCTCGAAGAATACTCGCACAGTCCCGCGCCCGAAGTCTTTTACGGGGCTGTAACTCAACGCACTCGCAATATCCGGATCGCTCATGGTGTTCGCCTGTTGCCCTTCAACTTCAATCATCCGATTAAAGTCGCTGAGCAAGCGGCGGTGCTCGACATCATGAGCAACGGACGGGTCGATATCGGCACGGGCCGCTCAACCACCGCCCAGGAGCTCGACGGCTTTGGCATCGACTACGACCGCACTCGTGAGGAAGTACGCGAATCGCTCGAGATAATCGTCAAGGCGTGGACCGATGACATCCTGGAATATAACGGCAGGCTGTTGAAGGTGCCGCCGCGGCGGGTCGTACCGAAACCTATCCAGAAGCCGCACCCGCCGATGTGGATGGCGTGCGTTGCGCCGGACAGCTACGAGCTGGCTGCGGACAGGGGGCTCGGTGCGCTCAGCTTCAGCTTGAATTTCGAACAAGTCCAGAAGCAGATGGAGAGCTATCACCGCGTCTTCGCGCGGCGCAGCGACCAGATTCCCAAGATACCGAACGAGGCCTACGCCGGATTGATTATCTGTCACGTCGCCGAAAACAAAGACGATGAGGCGATTGGGCTCGAAGGTGCGCGCTGGTTCATGCACAACGTGGCAAAATTGTTCGAGCCCCTGATGACCAAAAACAAACTCTATTCGTACGAGTACCTGCGCAACCTGATGTCGCTCGATCTCGATCCGAAGGATGTTCCTGATGCCCAACTGAAGCAGCATCATATGGTCGTCGTCGGCAATCCCGATGAGGTGTGCCGCAAGCTGGAGAATTTCGCGAGCGCCGGGCTCGACCAGGTAATCATGTTCAAGCAGGCGGGCCGTATTCCACATCAGAACATCATGAATTCGCTCAAGCTCATCGCGAGGCACGTGCTGCCTCATTTCAATCCGCACAGGCGGATCGCCGACCAAGAGATCGCCTTAGCGGCCGCCGGCCGCTGAGACCAGCGACTCTCGCCGATCCTGAAGAGAAGAGAGCCGGCAGCAGCGTCTCTTTGCGTGCCGGCTTCTCTCCCCTGACTTCTCGCAATCAGGTGATCCCGATGCGTAAGGAATCCTTCAGAATTGACGTCCCGCAAGCGGTCCTGGATGATCTTCGTGAGCGGCTCGACCGTACTCGCTTCGCTCCTGAGTTCGCCAACGATGATTGGCGGTATGGCACCAATCTCGCCTACCTCAAACAATTGATTGGATACTGGCGCGATCAGTTCGACTGGCGGCGAGTTGAGCACGAGATCAACTCATTCCCGCATTACAAAACAGAGATCGAAGGTATTCCCATCCACTTCATTCACGAGCCGGGCAAAGGCCCTCGTCCGATTCCACTGATCCTCACGCACGGATGGCCGTGGACTTTCTGGGATTTCAATAAGGTGATCCGTCCACTCGCGGACCCGGCGGCTCATGGCGGTGACGCGGCCGACGCATTCGATGTGGTAGTGCCGTCGCTCCCCGGCTATGGCTTTTCTACCCCGCTGACGACGACTGGCATCAACTATTGGCGCACGGCAGACCTGTGGGTCACGCTCATGCGCGACGTGCTCGGCTACGACAAATTCGCGGCGCAGGGTGGGGATTGGGGCGCGCTAGTAACCGCGCAACTGGGACATAAGTATGCAGAACGCATGATCGGAATTCACGTCAATCTGCTGGCATCACTCTCGTTCTTCGGCGGCAGCGAGGGTCCCAAGCCGGAGGATTTCGGCCCCGAGGAACAGGGCTGGCTCGAACACAACCGCAATTTTATCTCCAACGAATCCGGCTACATGCAGTTGCAATGCACCAAGCCGCAGACGGTCGCGTTTGCGCTCAACGATTCCCCTGCCGGCCTGTGTTCGTGGATCGTTGAAAAGCGCCGCACCTGGAGCGACTGTGGCGGCGACGTCGAACGCCGCTTCACCAGAGACGACTTGTGCACCACGATGACGCTTTACTGGGTAACGCAGAGTTACGGTACATCGGCGCGCTATTATTACGAAGCCGCCCATAATCTGTGGAAGCCGTCACACCAGCGGCATCCCGTGGTTGAGGCGCCGACCGGCGTCGCGGTTTTTCTGAAAGAAGTGCTGCTGATGCCGCGCAAGTGGACCGAGCGTTACTACAATCTGAAGCGCTGGACCATAATGCCAGCCGGCGGACATTTCGCGCCGATGGAAGAACCCGAGCGGCTAGTAGAGGATATTCGGGGCTTCTTCCGTGAATTGCGCTAGAGCGCTGTGGCGCGCCAACCCCAGGGATACAAAACGAAGCGGGCCATTCGGCCCGCCTCTTCTTTCGCAGAACGACAGCCCATGCCGGGCTGACACATCAAAGCTACAGCAGGTTGAAGTTGTACTGGAACTGGGCCAACAGTTGGCTCTGGCCTTTGAACAATCCGATGCCTTGCATTTTGTCACCGCCCATGATTTCGATGGCCTGCAACTTCATGAAGTACTTCTTGGTCCAAGGCGGATTAAGCACGATTGAAGGAAACAACGCGAAGGTGTCGCCTTTTGGATTCCAGATCATCGTCCACGTCGGCGCAAAGTCTGACCACCACCATGAGGTGCCGAGGTTAAACAACACGCTGACGTCGTTTTTGAGGAGATGCCCGTCAAGGGCGTTGCCGTTGTAGCACAGCTTGCAATCGTCCAGCATGGTGGTCTGAATCGTTTCAACATTCGCGGACAGGTTGCCGGTGCTGGTCAGCCACGGCGCATAAGCCTGGTCAACATCGAGGGCCAGCATGTATTTCACGATATCCGACCATCGCTGCCCATTCAGATTGTTAAACTCCTCGGTTTCAACCGATGTATGATTCTGATAAAGCATCTCCCCGCGGAAAACCGCCGGGAAAAACTCCGCAAGGGATGACGGCATAGGCACCGGCCGGTCAACCGTCACGCCGGCTTCCTGGACCTCGGGATATTGATAGGCCCACAAATTGGTGAATGGTGTCCATTTAGCCGTAGCCGGAGCCCCACCGTTGACGTTGTCGTTGTAGTAGAGCGCGGTCCACTCGGTAGCGCCATAAAGGGTGTGGAAGCGAACTCCCTCGTTCTAGTTTTGCGGCTGCATTCCGGGTACTTGCCAGAGTCCAATATCAAGGATCTCACCGTCTCCGATGGGCGAGTCAGGGTCATTGTGTTTATTTAAGCCGAGATTACAGTTCATCCCTTTCGGGAAGCGCTTGAGAAACGCGAGGTACGGGTTGAAGGGCTTGAAGCCAGCCGCACTGAATTGAGAGCAGAGCCAAAACTCAGTGGTAAGCGGAGGCTGAACCAACGTATTGGCGGGGTGTGGGAAGAGGTTGGACGAGTATGGGCCGGTGGGGCTGGTGATGTAATCGGCACCGAATATCGGCTCAGTTGGGTATTGCACGTCAAATCGCGCGCTGGGCCCATGGCTTGCTGCCGGCAGGCAGGGCAATGCGCGCCCCGCCGTGAGAGCGCTTCTGTATTTGTGATAGGGGTCTTGATACTGCTCGGGCTGCCAATTCGGCTGAAAGCCCGGCTGTACGACTAACTCGAGAAAGTTCGACGTGAGTGGACCAAATTCAGGCAGATTCAGAATCGGATGGATCATCCACTGCGGAACGCGCGACTGCTCGAGGTTGGCGAAACCGAAGGCCCAGCAGGTGTTGGTGGGATTGACCACGTCGCCGACGCGGAAGGCCAGCGACTGTCCCCACACCACTATCTGGTTGCCGACGAAGGTAGTCAGCGGGCCGGTTTTATTCTCCCACCACGCGTCGCGGAGCTCATAGGTGTTGTAGTAGCCGTTCATCTTGTGGCCGAAACTCGCGTGGTTAGGAACGTGATAATTCTTGTTATTCGCACTGTTGAACGAATACGGCGGCTCGTACACGAACCATCCGCGGGCGAAGAACGTGTTGTTCTCGTTGAGGCGGTAGTTCCCGTCGACCTGAAGCAGCGAGCGTGACTCCGCCAGGTTGTTACGGCTTGGCGTGTAATTTGCCAGATTGGTCGGGTTCTGCCACATGCCGAACGTCTGGCTGGCATAGCCGGAAATATGCAGGCCACTAAGCCAGTCAGATTCCTCTCCTGGTGGGGGCGCCGTCCCTGGTTCGGTCGCTGGGGCTCCCGCGGCACCGACTGCCGGTGCGCCCGCTGCTCCTGCTCCCGGAGCGCCGGCAGGTACTTGAGGCAATAAGTTGGAAACAGAATTGGTAACGTTTAGGCCGTTGCCCGACTGGGCAGTAATATCCCCCGCTCGGCTGGTCGCGGTCGACACTATGGCAATTAAACTCGCCGCCGCGACTATTTTGAAAGCTCTTCCGGCTCCCCGAAACACGTCAGAACACAGCCAGTCTCCGATCCGCATGGTCTCCTCCTTCGAGCGTCGATTACAGGCACAATCTGCCTGCCCCGCCACCAACCAGCCGTCCCCACGGCCAGTCACAACTCCACCGTTCAGCGCCTTTCCCCGATATCCCCGCGGCACTGAGGAAAAACTTGCTCGTTATCCGAACCGGACCAACAAAACCGGATCTATTTACAATTTCTGCCTCTTAGTCTCACCTCCTCGTCTTAAGGATACCTGCCAGACTTGAAGAATCGCCTTTTCATAACGGAGCCGTAAGAAAAGATCAATAGCCCCTTGAATATGATTATCGGGTTTCTCGCGCCTCCCGCTCTTTCACCCCGCCAAAGATTGCAAGGTCGAGATAGCGCCAATAACAGTCGACCGACTTGAACCCCGCCTCGGTCAACCAGGCAAGCTGGTCGATGAGGGGTGCGATATGGCTATGATGCTGGCCACCTGCCAGCCGCAACTGTTCGCGCATCTCCTTCTGGATCTGCTCGCTGGTGCGGGCAAC